>Ga0182018_10000496_pt1 | contig 51463 bp, 40 predicted proteins | sample 812P2MmetaG_FD_120490 | JGI IMG/M metagenome (GOLD analysis project Ga0182018, IMG submission 120490) | Permafrost microbial communities from Stordalen Mire, Sweden - 812P2M metaG | ecosystem: Environmental > Terrestrial > Soil > Wetlands > Permafrost | place: Sweden: Stordalen | collected... | reverse complement strand
GCTGCTAGATCAAGGCGATAGGTGGCGGATGGGACAGTCTCGAATTTGCCTCAGTTATAGAGAGGCCTATTTCAATAGCTGCTACCCAAGGATCCACATCAGAACGAAACCGGGTAGGTTCCGTTATTTGAGAGCGAGAGTTATCTGCCCCAGGTGATAGGACAGGTGGTTGGTTCGGCTCAGCAGAACCGCCAATCGGTTCCGGGTTGGATCTTTGGCATAGTCTTCCTCAGACATCGAGCAGTGCCGCTGCAACCATTCGTCCGCGGAAAGACTTGCAAACTGCGAAAGCAGTTTGCCGTTCACTTCGTCCCAATATTTTCTGAGCTCTCCCACAGGCGGCAACTGTGCCCCCGCCTTGTCAGGACTGGAGATGAAGATGGCGTCGAGCTCAGGGTGCAGTCGCTCTCCCAGACCGAGAATCGGGAACATTGCATCGTGAACGGCAGTGAGGTGCCCCCATAGATAGATGACACGGTTTTTTCCCGGCGCTACTTCTTTCAAAAGTTGGTCGTCCGTGAGATTCGACAGTGCCTTGTTGGTTCTCTCCAAAACAAGTCGCCATGAGTTAATCGCAACTTGCACTGCCAAATCGTGCGAGGTCGCTGTCATAAGCCTCTCTTTCAATCCCGCCAAAGCTCTTTCCCAATAGAGTAGTGAAGAGACCGTTTGGTCGCAGAATACAATTGCGGGAAATATTCACCTCAAATCAAACCTAGATGGCGTGCGATCGGCGATATCCGCGACTAGCTAACGCGCTCAAGAGATCACTTCGATTGCATCGACCCGTGAGGGATAAAACGCCAGGTGTTCTTTAATGTCGGCGACTGCCTCGTAAGGTTTTTCGTATGTCCAAACGGCATATTCCGATTTCGGTCCGCCGCTAGGAATGCTGTAGTACGTACAATCGCCCTTGTACGGACAATAGCTGTAATGTGTGGTCTGAACGAGCAGCGACATGTCCGCATCGTTGCGCGGCAAATAATAAACAGGCGGATATCCCTTCTCCTCGAGCCGAAGCGCTTGCGTCGATTCAGCGACGATCGTCCCAGCGACCGTTACGCGCACCTTGCCCTCGGCCGGAGAAATCGTGATCGGATGGTCAGGCCCAGGAATTCTTATCTCTTTACCTTTGCTCGGCTCGGTATGCATGGCGCTCCTCACATTGTCAGTCACAAAATTGTCAGTCATAGTTTCGAACCTCCATCGACCGGGATACTCGCTCCTGTAATCCAGCGCGCCGCGTCCGACGCCAGGAAAGCTACCACATCTGCTACGTCCTCCGGTTTGCCGATTCGCTTTAGTGCTTGCATCCCAAGAGTCGCCTCGCGGCCTGCTTCAGTTTTAGTGAAGTTCGACATGTCCGTGTCGATCACACCGGGCGCGACTGCGTTTACGCGAATGCCTTGCGGCCCAAGAATGGCGGCCCAGTTTTTGACCAAAGTCTCTAATGCTCCTTTGGTCGAGGCGTAGGCAAGGATCGTAGGGTTGTCCACGCCGGGCTTGCCAACTACGGCGTGGGCCCCGATCGATGAGATCACAATGATGTTCGAACCGTCACCTAGAATGGGCAGGAGTTGCTGCACCAGGAAAAACGGGCTTCGGACGTTTACCGCAAAGAGATTGTCAAAATCCTCTACCGTGTAATCCGCGATGCGTGCCGCCTTGCTGATTCCGGCGTTGAGCACAAGCACATCCAATCGATCTCCGACGATTGAGCGCACCTGTTTTGCCAGCAGCGCAGCGCCGTTCGGAGTTCCCATATCCGCCGATATCGCATTTGCGCGTCCGCCTTTCGCTTGGATCTCGGAGACGAGAGATTCCGCTTCCTGAGCGGAGCGGCCATAGTGAACCAGGACGTGTGCCCCGGCCTCGGCAAGTGCTGCTGCCGTAGCGCGGCCAATTCCTCTTGACGCGCCTGTCACGAGCGCAGTTTTATTTTGAAGTGTAGTCATTTTTTCCTCTCCTACCTGAAGATTCAGATACTCATTCCGTCATCCACGGCAAAGATTCATATGCTCGTCAGGCATGAGTCCAAAGCCTCGCCGCCGCATCCAGCACCTCATCAGATGCTTAGGCAAACTAATCGTCGCATCTTGAGGTATGCTTTGTAAGCGTGAACAGCGATGCTTTCAAGGTATGGCGGTGAACGATGGAATTGAGACACCTGCGTTATTTCGTTGCGGTGGCCGAGACCAGGAGCCTCACCTTGGCAGCGAAAGAAAAGTTACACACGTCGCAGCCCTCTCTCAGCCGTCAGATACGGGACCTTGAGGAAGAGGTTGGTGCGCAACTCATGATGCGTACAGCTCGCGGCATTGAGCTGACACCGGCCGGCCGCGCCTTTCTCGATCACGCACGCGGGGTTCTATCGCAAGTTGGCGCGGCAACTGAAGCGGCGCGCCGGGTCGCTCATCCCACCAAGCCGTGCTTCACCATGGGCTTTCTGACCGGTCACGAATTGACGTGGATGCCCGAAGCCTTGCGGATCTTGCGCCACGAACTCCCTAACATCGACGTGATGATATCGAGTCAATCCTCCCCGTTGCTTGCGGACGGCCTTTCCAAAGGAAAAATCGACGCCGCGTTTCTTCGACGGGAAAAAGGAGTGCCAGGGTTGGCGTTCCGTCTTCTTGCGAAGGAGCCTTTAATAGTGATCTTACCGAGTGACCACCGTCTCGCCGCGCTCAAAACCATCAGTCCGAGCGATCTGGTGGGCGAGGCATTCGTTGCTGTGTCCGACACGGCTCCTGTACTGCGTAAGATCATCGACAATTACCTGAAGCGGTCCGGAGTCAATATCACGCCAGCTCACGAGGCGGACCATGTCACCATGGGCATGTCCTTAATAGTGTCTGCGCGCGGCGTGGGCCTGTTACCTGCTTACGCCCAGAATTTTCTCTTTTCGTCCGTAACCAGTCGCCCTCTGAAAGGAGTTGCGCCAACCGTCGATCTCGTCCTTGGCTACAAAAAGTCCAACCAGTCTCCGATCCTGAAACTCTTCCTTTCGAGATTGGAGGAGTTGGTGGCTCGTGTCTCAAAGAAGGCGCATTGAGCCAGACGTGTGCTGCTGCCACCCGTCAGACTTCCCGCCTCGTCGACGCCGAATAACGTAGATGTTGTAACTCCTTTCCACACTCCCATGCTTCCGAGGCATCGATGCCAGCGCAACAAAGTATGCTTCAACCGCGATGCGAATAGCTAACTTCGCAATCTAACCCAAGTAATCTGAGCGATCCCGAAAGCGGCTTGGCTGACCTTTTGTCATGCCTGACCTGCATGGGTGCCAGATCAAAAGGAGGAAGTAGCCATGAGTACACCAGTTGTTTTAATTACCGGCGCATTGACAGGCATCGGACGCGCCACGGCCTTGGCCTTCGCGCAAGAAGGTGCGCGGGTCGTTGTTTCGGGTCGACACGACGATGCAGGTCAGAAGCTAGCCACTGAACTGCGCAACCTCGGGACCGAGGCCGAGTTTGTACGCACCGATGTGCGCCATGACGACGAAGTCAAGAACCTCGTCGACAAGACCATCGCTCGTTTCGGTCGCCTGGACATCGCCGTCAATAACGCTGGCACGGTGGGCGATCCCGCCCCCGCTGCCGATGTAACCACCGAGGCTTATCAAGCCATCTTCGACACGAATGTGCTCGGTGTTCTTTTGAGCATGAAATATGAGATTCGGGCGATGCTTGGGCAAGGCAAAGGCAGCATTGTGAACATCTCGTCTTCGTACGGCAAAGTCGGCGGCCCAACCGCGTCGGTGTATGTCGGCAGCAAGCACGCTGTGGAAGGCATCACGAAGTCTGCGGCCCTAGAACTCGCCGGCACAGGCGTCCGTGTCAATATCGTTGGCCCTGGTCCGGTGGAAACGAGAATGTTCAACCACTTTGCGCAAACGAAGGAAAACAAGGCAAATTTCCTCGAATCGCAAATTCCTAACAAGCGCATCGGCACTCCCGAAGAAATTGCAAACGCCATCATGTTCATTGGCTCGGACAAGGCTTCCTACATTATCGGTGCATCCCTGGCGGTTGATGGAGGGATGATCGCGGACTAATTCTGAGGCGCCTCAAGCGTCATTGCCAACCGCGATTCAAAAGCCCACCGTACTCCAGGACTCGATTAGAGAACTTTGGCGACGCAATGGCCGTCTGAATCCTCCCTGCGGGTCTTTCATCCAAAACAGAGTGTAGCTGCTCTGTGTGTCCGTAGCGTCTACCAGAAGCGAGGAGCCCGATGGATGTTTGAGAGTATTCTTTGCCAGGTTACGGAATATGATGCCGACGTTCTAGAGTCCCTGATCGGGCTCGCAGTTGAAATTGCTCGCGAAGGCCGAGAGGGAAGGCGCGTCGGCACGCTATTCACACTCGGGGATGAGAATGCCGTCCTCACGAGATCGAGACCGTTGATTTTGGATCCGTTGCTGGGACATCCTGAGGCTTCGCGACATGTCACCAATCTCAATCTCCGCGGAACCATCAAGGAATTGGCGCAGCTGGACGGTGGGTTCGTGGTTAGTCGGGAAGGAATTGTCCTTTCCGCGTGCCGCTACCTCGATGCCGTGGCCGCACAAGTGGATGTTCCGTTGGGACTCGGCAGCCGCCACATCGCCGCCGCCAACATGAGCGCAGTTACCAAAGCCGTGGGAATTGTCGTCTCTGAGAGTTCAGTGGTGCGGCTTTTCTGTCATGGACAACTGGTCGGCGAAATCATTCCCGAGATTTGGATGATGGATCACGCCCACCTGCGTGGCACCGTGAAGAGGGAACAAGTCGGCGAACTGACGATTCTGACGCCAAATCTGCGACCAGCCTCGATCGCTGATGAAGACGAACCGCAGCATGACCGGCCACCGATATGCGGAATGGAGCCATGATATCTCTGCAGGAATTCACAAAAGGAGCAACAGAATGAGGAATTCAACGAATGGTATGCGAGCGGTGCAAGGAATGTCTCAGTCCCTCTGCGTGGTGTTATTGCTGTTGACTTGCGGCGCGTTCTACGCGCAGAACCTTTCAGCGCAAAATCAGGACCATCGTGTCCGAAATATTGTTCTGGTTCACGGCGCCTGGGCAGATGGTTCCGGCTGGAAGGGTGCCTACGACATTCTTGTCAAAGATGGCTACAACGTCAGCATCGTCCAGGAACCGGAGACGTCTTTTAAAGAAGATGTGGCTGCCACGAAACGAGTCCTTGCTCAGCAGGATGGACCCTGCATTCTTGTTGCCCACAGCTACGGGGGAGCCGTCATTACTGAAGCCGGGAATGATCCATCGGTTGCCGGTCTGGTGTACATCGCCGCCCACATGCCAGATGCTGGGGAGAATGAAGCGGATGACGGAAAGCGCTTCCCAAGCGACCTCAGCAAGTCTGGCGCGATAAAGAAGACACCAGACGGTTTCACTTACCTCGACCCCGCGCAGTTTCACGAATACTTTGCAGCCGACTTGTCGGCCGAGCAGGCCGCGTTCATGGCGCGGTCGCAGGTACTCAACTTCGCTGACAACTTCAAAGGTGTCATAACCACGGCTGCATGGAGAAGCAAACCGAGTTGGATGTTGGTAGCGGCGGCTGACAGAACCATCAATCCCGACCTCGAACGGTGGTATGCCACACGAGCCAGCAGCCACAAGATCGAAGTCGCAGGTGCCAGTCATTGTGTCTACGTATCCCACCCGAAGGAGGTTGCAGCTCTGATCGAAGAAGCTGCATCGCACACTCGCCAGTAACGTGGAGGAGGTAAGCATGTCCAACAAATTCTGATGCCTGCCATTCCGATTGTGATGTTTACGAATCTGGCCGGCGCGCTCCTGGCAGATCATCACCGGAAAGCGGGCATCACCGCGCTCTTCTCCAAAGAGGATGGCTCCAGCAGATTAATCGAAAAAGCCAAAGAACTCTTGAATTGAGATAGCAGCGCCGCTCAAGTTGTTCGCAAACGAATTCCCGTAGAGACGCGGCTAGCCGCGTCTCCCTGTCCGCGCCCGCACGCTGTGAAGGTGTAGCAAGTTCTTAAGCAGAACGGATGCTGACCCCCACGCCTAGGGTTGGCACCCGGTTTCCCGCCTCTGACTCTACGCACTACACCCTATGGTGGCCGCACGCGGTTCGCTCTCTAATTGAGGTTGGTTGAATAAGATTCAACCGCAGGAGCGAAGACCATGCCGCGTGTATTTCCCCTTCTTGCCGTACTGGCCATACTTGGATCGTTTGCGTTTGCGCAGAACACGTCTGCGCAAAACACGCAAAACAATGGAGCAAGTCAGGGTTCGGGTAAATCCAAGCCTTCGCCAATTGTGGCCAAATTGGATCAAAAGTCTTCCAGGTTTGACAAACACAAAAAACTCCAAAGCGCCACGAACAACCAATCTGCCACATCGCCCTATAAAGCGGCTGGCAGTACCGACATGGGGACGTCAAAAGCTGCGTCAAAACCAACGGCGGCCTCGCCCGGTAGTACCGAAAATGCGGAAAGCGTCCCGCCCGCGAAACCGACGATCAATCGCTGAGCAGCAGCTGAATTTAGCCAACCGCAATCCAAACGTCGGACTCTAAGCAGTCGGAGGAAATCACAATGGCTGAAAAAATAAATGACGTCGTGAAAGAGGTCATTGAAGTTCTCAATGACGGTCATAAAGGCCTCATGGATTTTGCACAACACATCAAGGATCCACAAGTGAAGGCATTCTTCGTCAAGGAATCGCAGACGCGCGCCGAATTCGCGTATGAACTACAGACTGCTGCCGGATTCAAGAGCGACGAAAACGGCACTTCCAGCGGCGCCGTTCATCGTTTCTGGGGAGACGTAAAAGCAAAACTTGGCGGCGGAGACCACACCTTACTAGCAACCGCCGAGCAAGGTGAGGATTCCGCGAAAGAAGCATACAAAAAAGCTCTAGCCGAAGCGGACATCAGCGCCGTGGTACGCGAAACTTTGATGAAACAGCAGGTTCACATCCAGCAATCGCATGATCAAGTAAAAGCATTCCGCGACCGCAAAGCCGCATAAAGTTTCAGTAGGGTGCCCCATCCTAACGTCGTGCCTTTCGACGTTAGGGTGGGATTCCACAACCGTCGCCCGCGCGGGCCCTCGTCGATATTGCATTGTCCCCGTAGAGACGCGGCTCGCCGCGTCTCCCGCCATATCCCGACCCCGAGCTAGCGGAAGGGGAAGGACCCGCTGTGACCAAATCAAAATTGTCATCCTTAATAAAAATTGTCATCCTGAGCGAAGCGAAGGACCTGCTGTTTGCCGGCCGCAACGCCATCCCTGGGCGCGGCCCTTAGGCATAGGCGAACAAAAGACGAATATGCTAAAATCGGTCGCTATGGCACGCCGCCGCGATCGCGACGAACCTCCCGACGTTCTCAGCGCGGAGGAGCTCAAGCAGCTTCGCCATCGGATCGCGCACTTGAGCCCGGACGGTGTCCGGCAATTCTACGAACGCGCGTTCGAAGAGTGCCGGCTGATTTACACCCGGGTGCCCAGTCCGCGAAAGATGCACACTGGTGCAGGTCTGGAAGCAGCTGTGGAAGTGGCGAAGCTAGAATCGGGCGCCCGGCTGCGGCTTCACGGCGCGCACGAAGGCGCTCATGATCTTGCCGTCGACCTGGGGCGCGATCGCGTCCACGTCGATGTTTTGGCCGGTGAGAAATTCGCGGGCGTCTTCCACGCGGTAGACTCGGGTCGGCTCGATCTCGATGTTTTCGAATCCGGCTTGCTGAAGTTTGTTGCGGTACTCGGTGTCTTCGAGGGCGCCGGCAACGCAGCCTACCCAGAGCAGGACGCTGCGGCGAATCTCGGCGGGGATCTCGCCGCGCGTTACCACGTCGGAGACGGCGAACCGCCCGCCGGGCTTCAGGACGCGGAGCGCTTCGCGCAGAACGCGGTCTTTGTCGGCCGAAAGATTGATTACGCAATTCGAGATGATCACGTCGACGCTGTTGTCGGGGAGCGGGATGTGCTCGATTTCGCCTTTCAGAAATTCGACGTTTTCGACTCCGGCTTTGCGCTTGTTTTCGTTCGCGAGCGCCAGCATCTCGTCGGTCATGTCGAGGCCGTAGGCTTTGCCGGTAGCTCCGACTCGCTTCGCGGAGAGCAGCACGTCGATGCCTCCGCCGGATCCGAGATCGAGGACGATTTCGCCGGGGTTCAGCCTGGCTAGCGCGGTCGGGTTGCCGCAGCCTAGCGATGCCTGCAGAGCTTGCTCTGGAATTTGGTCAGTCTGGGACGCGTCGTAGAGATTGGACATGATCGGATCGCATCCGCAGGCGGGCGTGGCTCCGCAGCAGGAACTTCCTCCGCTGCCGACTCGCAGCGCGGCTTGGCCGTATTTTTCTTTGACGACTTCCTTGATGTTGATGTCGGCGGCGGCGGTGGGTTCGGGGCTCATGCTCTTGGCGGTCATGGTGTCCTTCTATTTGCAGATTTGAATAACGTTTTCGAGCTTCACGACCTGGTTGCGGGTGCAGCACTCGGCGTAGAGGAACTGGAGTAATCCCTGCAGCGTGTCGGTGTCCGCGATGTAGCGGAGGAACGTGCCTTTTCTCTCGACGCGTACGAGCTCCTCGGCTTTGAGTTTGTCGAGATGATGGGACAGCGTGGAGTTGGGAATGTCGAGCTCTTCCTGAATTTCGCCTACAACCAAGCCCTCGGGGTGGGTGGAGAGCAGCAACTGCATGATCCGCAGGCGCGGCTCGGTTCCCATGGCGGAAAACATGTCGGCGTATTTGGCGACCTGTTCGGCGGACTTCTTCGATCGGAAGGCGGACTGGGTTGCTCTCATATTTCGATAATTGCAGAAATACGGTAATGGTGTCAAGCAGAAATCTTGCTACGGCGGGAAAATTTGCGGGTGTAGTAGGATTCCCGCAGCCTTGTGCACCCTTACAATTGCAACCAGGCGATACAGTGCGCGACGATTTACAGGAGAGGACATGCCATACACAGGAGAAAGACGAGAGATAAAGCAGCGCGTGAACGCGAAAGAAGCAGAGGTCGTGTCAGAGTCGAAGAAACTGCAGCAGAAGATAAAGTCCGGTGAGGACAGAGCGAGTGCGGGACCGCACGGCGCAAAGAAAAAGCGTACGGCGCCCAGAGGCCGGTAGCGGCCCGGAGGGTCACGTGGTTTCAATAACCTAATCGCATCAAGCCTTTCCAGCAGGCTGCGGAAAAAGTCGGTGTTGCACTTGATTTGGGGTGGCGCAGCGGTTCACCGCTGTCGGTAACTATCCTATTTTGAATAAGGCTTTACAGGCTGCGGAAAAACTCGTGTAGAGACGGGGCTTGCCCCGTCTAACGCCACAGAAAATTCTGGTTCGAAGGGTTTTGAAAGGGCACGGCTTTTAGCCGCTGAGGTCGTGGCTTTCGCTCAGAAACGACTTTTTCCGCAAGCTGCTGGACAATGTCACGCCCATGCTTTTGAATATGGGCCCGCAAGATCCTACGGACTCAAAGCTGACTCATTCCCCTGACGGGTATGCGGCGGAGTCACTGCGCTTTGTCAGATTTTTATTTGGTGGGGGGTGGACGGGCGAGGGCGCCCGTCCCCACACGGGTGCCCGCGTCTCCACACTTGCGGCCGTCTCTTCACCGCACCCTGCTTTTTAGCTTGCTTTCTCTTCTTCGTTGCGCCTTTTTGCGGCTCCATCAGCGTCGGTGATTACATCCACCCACTTCGCGTTAGGCGAAGCTTCGGCGTTGTAGTTGTCGTGCCAGTTCCACCACTTGTAGGGCTCGGTCTGAGGATAACCCTCGGGCGAATCCTCCCAGGTTTCCTGACGGCCGAGCGGAGTGAGGTCGAGGTAGCTCCAGACGGACCCCATCGCCTCGTCGCCGCGGTTGTTGATGAAGTAGGTGCGGAACACCTTATCGCCGTCGCGAAAGAACACGTTGTGGCCGTGCCACTGGTCCACGCCGAAGTCCACGTCGAAGCTGTCGGTCATGGTGTACCACGGCATCTTCCAATCCATCCGCACTTTCAAGCGCGCGATGTCCGCCTGCGGCGCGCGTGAGGCGTAGGCGAGAGTAGTGTCGCGGGTGTTCAGGTGGGACAGGTGCGAGACCTGGTCGGCGCCCAGGGAGCAGCCGCGGCAGGCATGGTCGGGCCATCCGAAGACTCCCGGCTCGAAGAAGGCGCGATAGAGGACTAACTGAGGGCGGCCCTCGAACAAATCCAGCAGGCTTACCTTGCCCTTGGGTCCATCGAACTCGTACTTCTTCTCCACGGCCACCCACGGCATTCGCCGGCGTTCAGCGGCGAGCGCGTCACGGGAGTTGGTCAGTGCCTTCTCCTTCACCAGGAGCTTCTGCCGCGCAGCCTCCCACTCCTGCTGCGACACGATCGGCGGTGTGTTGGCGAGATGCTTTTTTCCTTGTTCCTTGTCTTTGCTGGTTGCCATCGTATTTCTCCTTTGTGGTCTGAAACAGACCGAAACGATTTGCTCTGAAAGAGTTCTAAACTTGCCGATGCTTCACTTCTCTTTGTTATTCAGATTGGCGTTATTCATATTCGGGACGATTGTTTCTGTTTCGTTCTTTTTGCGAGAAACTTTCACAGCCAGTGCTGCCAGACCGCCGGTAGAAACCACCCCGGCGACCACTGCTCCCATGGTTGCAAAACAGAATGGACACATTGTCTACCTCCTGGGTGGCCAACTTGACCGTTAACCGCCTCTATAGGGATGACGGCCATGGTGGGGTCATTTCGACAAGAAAAAATAAAAAAAATCAGCCCCGCCCCTGGAGCAGAAACTGTCTCACGGCGGGGTCCTCGGTCAGACCAATCGCCCGGTCGAAAGCCTCCAGGGCCTCTGGTGTTTTCCCCAGCCGTCGCAACAGGTGAGCGCGAACCGCCCAGTACGGCTGATAGGCGGAGATATCATCCGAGTCGATCCCATCCAACGCTGCCAGCCCGGCATCGGCTCCCTTCGCTTCGGCTACGGCCGCGGCGTATCCAGTTTGCGTGCCGAGCGTCGGCGATATCCGGATCAGCTGTTCATAGAACATCATGATCGCGTTCCACTGAATCCGGCCGCTCCGCGCCCGCTCGGCATGTACCGACTGAATCGCAGCTTCGAGTTGAAACCGGCCGGCGCGACCGCGAGTCGACGCTTCGCCGAGATGTCGTTCCGCCTCTTCGATTAAGGGCTTAGACCACTTCTCGTAATCCTGCTCCGAGAGCGGCACATACCGGCCGTCCGGCCCGCGCCGCGCCGCCCGGCGCGCTTCGCAGTGGAGCATCAGCGCTAGCAGACCGTGAACTTCCGCTTCCGCTGGCATCAACTGCAGAAGCACTCGCGCAAGCCAGATCGCCTCCTCGGCAAGATCGCGTCCGCGCTGGTCGACGCCGGCCATGTCATCCCAGCCAATGCCGAAGGCGGCGTAAATCGCTTCCAGCACCGCGACAAGCCGCTCCGGCAATTCACTCTCCTGCGGGATTTCAAACCGAATGCCTCCGTCGCGGATCTTCGTCTTGGCACGCACCAGGCGCTGCCCCATCGTGGTGGGCGAAATCAGGAACGCGTGGGCAATGCGCGCGGCATCCAGGCCGAGAACGGTCTGGAGCATGAGGGGCGTGTGCATCGCCGGATCAATCGCCGGATGAGCGCACACAAAGAGCAGTTTCAATCGTTCATCTGGAAATTCCCCCGACAAAGACGACAAAATCATGTCCTTCTCCTCTCTGAGGAGCGCGAGCGTGGGCTCGCTCGCCTCGGCTACCTGCCGATGACGCACAAGATCGATAAAAGAGCGGCGCGCCGCCGTCAGCAGCCACGCCTCTGGATTTTGTGGCACACCGTCTCGCGGCCAGGTTTCGAGCGCCGCTACCAGCGCGTTACTCAGGGCATCCTCCGCGCTCCCCACGTCGCGCGTGTCGGCGGAAAGGTATGCAACCAGGCGACCGTAGGACTCGCGAGCCACACGTTCGACAGTTCTGTGAGTGTCTCGGTGAGTGATTCGGTCAGTGCTCTCCTGTTCGCTTCCACTCATCCCGTGACCCGTCGCAGGTATTCAGGCGAAACAGGTCGGACCTCCACCGCACCGATCGCGGCGGCCGGGCATCGCGCCGCCCATTCGAGCGCCGCGTCGAGCGAGGGAAGCTCCAGGATCGTGAATCCCCCCAGTTGCTCCTTGGTATCCGCAAAGGGACCATCCTGCACACGCCGCTTTCCATCCTTCAGTCGCACCGTGGTCCCGGTCTCCGGGGGTTGCAGCGGTTGGCCCCCGACGAAGATGCCGGCTTCTACGATCGCGTTGTGGTACGCCCGCCAGGCACCGAGGTAAGGATCGGATTCGTCCGCATTCCGTGCCGCAAAAGCTTGTGGTGGTTCGAAGATGAGCAGGGCAAATTGCATCAGCGTTTCTCCTTGGGAAAAATTGTGAGCGCCTTTGCGCTCTTGAATGTATGACGGATGAGATGCGGCCGATTCGACAGACTTCAGGAATTTCGAGAAATTTGCTCCCCTGGCACGCTGCGGAAAAATGTCGTGTAGAGACGGGGCTTGCCCCGTCTCGGGCCATCCGTGAACCCGAGGGTGGATGGGCGGGGGCGGTGTCTGACCCTGCTCCCCGGTCCGGCCCAATGGTGCTACGTCGAATTACACCTGCGATTCGACTTATGTACGGACGCAGGTGGCCCTATGGGCAACGACCACGGGAAGCTACAGCAACCACGCCGTGGGCCATAGACTGAGTTTGCTCGGGATCACGCATGGACTCAGCCAACTCACTTTGCCGCAATGAGCGCAGCTCCCGGGGAGTCAACTCTTCAGCACTTGATCTTTGCGCGCGGGCCCTCCTTCTATTAGCCTGTGTCGGACTGGCGGGCTGCGGTGCGATCACTTCGTCGGGTTCGCCACCTGGAAAGCCCTCCAAGCCAACGATCACTTCCTTTACGGCCGATCCGACAACCATAAACTCCGGCGCCAGCAGCACGCTGAGTTGGGCGACGACGGCGGCGACCAGTATTGCCATCACGCCCGGAACATTCACGTCCACATCCGCGAGCGGTTCAACGAGCGTCAGCCCGACGGCGACAACCACTTACACTCTGACCGCAACTAACGCCGCCGGCTCGACCACGTCCACCCTCACCGTTACCGTAAACGCGGCAAGTAAACCAACCATCAGCACCTTCACGGCCCTCCCCACGAGTATCACTTCGGGTTCCAGCAGCACACTAAGTTGGGCGACAACCGCAGCGACCAGTATTGCCATTACGCCGGGGACATTCACGTCCGCGTCGGCAAGCGGTTCAACGAGCGTGAGCCCGACCGCGACGACTACTTACACTCTGACCGCGACTAACGCCGCTGGCTCGACCACGTCGACCCTAACCCTTACCGTAAACGCGGCAAGTAAGCCAACCATCAGCTCCTTCACAGCCCTCCCCACAAATATTACTACGGGTTCCAGCAGCACACTAAGCTGGGCGACAACCGCAGCGACCAGTATTGCCATCACGCCGGGGACATTCACGTCCACATCGGCGAGTGGTTCGACGAGCGTGAGCCCGACAACGACGACTACTTACACGTTGACTGCTACGAATGCCGCTGGCTCCGCCACGTCCGCGGCAAAAGTCACGGTGACAGCGGCCAGTGGTCCATTGACGATCACAACCACTTCGTGCCCAGGCGGAACCCAAGGCGCGGCGTATCAAGGATGCACAATAGCCGCCAGTGGTGGCTCGCCGCCTTACACCTATTCCGTAGGCACGAATTCCAACTTTCCTCCGCTGCCTGAGGGGATGTCTCTCAATGCAACTTCGGGGATCATCATCAGCTCATTGATCGGCGGTCAAGGCACTTACACTCCTGAATTCATAGTCATGGACTCGGCAAGTAACCAGGCGACGCAGGACATCGCCATCTCGATTAACGGCAACAACGCGTTCCTCGCCAACATCTTTCCTTCGACGTCTATTTTTCATCATCGAGTAGACGCAGCCACGACAAACTTGCCCGTCGATACTTCCCCCGCCGCGCCCATGTATAGCGGCTATCTCTCAGCGACGGTTAAACCATTCTTCGGCAACAATTCGAATGCTCCCTTTCCGAATGGAATACCAGCCATTGAAGTTCCTTACAACGAGGCAGACGTATCGGTTACTACCACCGTATATCAGTCCTACTTTACTTCCGGCCCCATTCCAGCGAATGCTCCTGTGGAAGGCACCAGTAACTCGACCGGAGATCGACACGTTCTGGTCTACCTGGAGGCAGGCGGCGGAAACGATCCTGCCCTTTACGAGATGTGGCAGGGAATATACGAAGGCGGTCCCTGGACTGATTCCTCGAACGCGCTTTGGCCCGACGTAACTTCAAATAACCTGACAACGCAAGGGCAGGGAACATCGGATGCAGCCGGACTTCCGGTAGCGCCGCTGCTCGCCAACGCCGACGAGGTAATCGGCGCCGGCACGCCCAGCGCACCGAGCGGCACCATTGAGCATCCCATCCGATTCACGCTCAACCATATGTTGAACTACTGGGTTTGGCCCGCAACGGAAACAGCCGGTGTGGGGAGTTGCACGGCGACGGGAGGGAGCTCCATTCCCACGGAATCGGAAATCTCCCAATCTTCTCCTCCCGCAAGCTGCACCATGTCCGGAGCGGCGGGCGAGATCTATCGACTGAAGGCTTCAGTCGCGACTCCCTCCTGCGCCGCCACCAGTCCGCAAGCGGCCATTATCATCACCGCGTTCCGAAACTATGGCATCATCCTGGCCGACAACGGAGACAGCGGCGGCCTGATCGGCACCCCCGACGCTCGCTGGAACGATTCCGATCTTGCGTGTCTTACAAGTCTCACCTTATCGGACTTCGAGCCCGTGAACGTCTCCAGCCTCATGGTCAGCAATGACAGCGGCGCCGCCAGCCAATAGCCGACTTGCATTAAATAAATTGTCATCCTGAGCGAGGCGAACGACCTCCTGCTGTACGGCACTCAACCTGTCCCCCCAGCACATGTAGCACACTAGTAACTCCCACACATTACCTTACGAAAGGCCAGTGTACGAAGGTCCAGTGTCCCCCGGTACTTTGACGCATCAAGGAACTGTTCCTAACATCGACTAATCCCGAGGTGTCGGAACCGCGTTCGGTGAAGGATCGTTCGAGATACACGGCTGACTGACTCGGGGACTGCATCACTCTAAGTTAACAAATTTGTTTTGACCAGTTGGTTACACCTGGCGACGGTGGCGGGGCCGACGCCTGGCGATCCCCCAGGTGGTAAGCGAATGTGACGAGTCCCGTCACTGCGACGGTTAAGCGGGGAGCGACACTATGGGGAGTAACGTTATAAAGCGCGCAAGACTGCACATCGCAAGACTGCACACCACAAGCCTGCACACCAGGGGATTCACCCTGATTGCATCTTTGCTTTTTCTGGTGCTGCTGTCAGGGATCGCCATCGGGTTGCTCATGATGGTCAACACCGAAGGCAAGGTGGGCGGAACCGATCTGCAGAACAACCTGGCTTTCCACGATGCCGAGGGTGGCATCGAGATGATGTACGCCAACGTGGCTGGCGTGTTCCAGAACGCCATGTCCCCCACTGCCGCCCAAATCTGCGCCGTGAGCAGCCAGCAGCCGACGATGGTCGGCGTCACCTGGAAAGACTATTCGGTGTCGCCCTCTTCCGGTTGCACGGGAACGCTGACCGCCATCTGGGGACAGATCAGTTCCGGCCCCAATCAGGGTTTGTGGGCGCAGATTATTCCCGTGAACATGCTGGCCACCGCGGCGTTGTCGGGCGGCCAGGAAGTGAGCATGACGAGAAGCGCGCAGGTGGCGCTGATCCCGGTGTTTCAGTTCGGAGTCTTCTCGGAGAGCGATCTCTCCTTCTTCAGTGGTCCCAACTTTGACATGGTCGGTCCGGTGCACACCAACGGCGACTTATACCCGTTCGTGGGGCCAGGCAGCTCGCTGACGTTTCACAACAAGGTGGAGGCCTACGGCAACGTGGTTCGGACCCAGTTGGCCAACGGATGGAACGCGAACAACAACTATAACGGCACAGTATATGCTCCGACCTCGGCCAACGGTTGCAGCACAACCACCACGAATTGCACGGCCATGACGGCGCCCAACGCTGCTTCCTTCGGGGATGGCAGCGTCCAGGGTGTGGGCGGAGATCCGCCGGTGTCGATCTACAACACCTCGGCCTGGAATACATTTTCCAAGGGCACGACTGACTATCAGTTCATCAACGGCAACTACGGAAGCGCAACCAGCGTGGGGACCGGCGCCAAAGACCTTAAGATGCCATTCGTGAGTGGTACGACCTCTCCTTTCCAGATTATTCGCCGGCCACCAGCGGCCGAGGCCACGACCTCGGCACTAAGTCAATCGCGCGAATATAATTTGGCGCAGATTCGCGTGCTGCTGAGCGACAGTGCGGCGGAGTTGCCGGGCGGAGCTTCGGATACGAATAATGTCCGGCTGGCGAACATAACCACTGCGGAGGCAACCGCAACCGGTGGGACCGCCACCAATGCCTTTGGAATTGCGATCTCTACCGGCAATTACCCCTCGACCTTGCCGGCCCCGGGGTCTGGCAGCTATAGCCTGTACTTCGCCGCGGGGTCGAACGCGTTTCCTGACGAGACGCCCTGCGGCGGTACCAACTGCGGCACGGCCAGTTCGGATACTTCGTTGGTATCCGACTGGCCCTATGCTCCGACCATCCCGGCACTCGCTGCGCAGACCCTCACGCCGGCGAGCGCCCCGGTTGTCCTGGGCACCAGTGCCACCGGCCCGCTGAATGTCGCTCTCTGCCCCCCGGCAAAGGTCGCTCCCGCCAACTTGCCTGCAGGCTGTCCCACAACCACGCCCGCCTATCCTTATTACGCCGTGGGCGGGACGGAAGTCACGAGCAACTCGACTGCTCTCGCGGCCACTACCGCCAGTTGGAACCTGATCGATGGCTATTTGCGCGTGGAATATGAGGACGCTTCCGGCGTCTGGCACCCGGTAACCAATGAATGGCTGCAACTGGGATTTGCGCGGGGTCTGGTACCGCCGACGGCCAGCGGTGGAGGTACTCCTGCCGGTGGCACTTCGAACCCGATCAATCCGAACGCGATTTTGCTGCTGCAGGAACCGGCTGACCGTAATGGAGATGGCGCAGTTGACCCGGTCGGTATTGCGCCAACCTGTACCACAACCAGAAGCGGTGTCTGCACCGCGTGGACGAATCCGCTGCCCCCGGAAGTTCAGCCCGATACTACGACTACCAGCCCATATTTCGGACTATCCACCGCTGCCGCACAGAGCGTCAGCATGTACAACTGGTATCCCATCAACTTCTACGATGCCCGCGAAGGCGAGGTTCGGGATAACACTGTGAGCAACAACAGCTGCACCACCAACGGCGTGATGAATGCCGTTGAAATTGACGTGGGCAACCTGAAGCGATGGCTGGCGGGGGCAATCGGAACCAGCGGAACGAGTGTCAATAACGTTGCGCAGAACGGCTACGTGCTGTACTTCTCCGATCGCCGGGGCATGCTGCCGAATCCGAACGCACCGCCTCCCAACGCTCCGAACACCATAAGTGGAGACTCAGGCCTGGAGGACGTAATCAACGGCTCTGTGACTGCCGGTACACCCAACGGAACCCTGGAACCGGTTCCAACCGGCAAGACTGTTTCTCCTGAGGACGTCAACGGGAACGGAGTGCTGGATAACTTCGGAGCGGCAAACCTGGGATTGGGCTTCTACGGCACAGTCGGCAACGCTACCAAAAATCTCAATGCTCAAATCAACGGAGTGTCGCCCCCCGATCCCTTCGGTACCGCGGCCAACGCCCGGATTGCGAGTTGCAGCACCACCGCGCGCAAGAACTGGGTCAGCGGTGCGCGCCACGCTTTGCGACTGGTCGATGGCTCGCTCGGCAACGTGCCACTCAGCCCGACTGGGACGATATCGGACCCGGGCGGCTTCACCGTTGCATCGGAGAATCCGGTCTACATCCAGGGCGATTACAACAGCAATCCGGCCGATACCACCTGGACCACCGGAGTGGACGTTCTCGGCCACTCCTCCACCGCTGTGATCGCCGATGCTGTCACTCTTCTCTCCAACAGTTGGAGCGACCTGGCAAGCCTGGGCCTTACCGGCGACGGCACCGTCACCAACCCGGGCAACCGTACCGCCAACACCGACTACTACCGGGTCGCGATCGCGGGCGGCAAGAACATCAATTTCCCCCAGCCCACCTGGTCCGGGGTTGCACAGGATTTCGGCACCGACGGCGGTGTACACAACTTCCTGCGCTACCTGGAAAACTGGAACGGCACCCTGAATTACAAGGGTTCAATCGTGAGCTTGTTCTACTCAACCTATGCCACCGGGATCTTCAAGTGCTGTACCACTGTCTATGACCCCCCAACCCGAAACTACAGTTTCGACACGGACTTTACTTCTCCCTCCGGCCTCCCGCCGGGCACGCCAATGTTCCGCGACGTAGAAAGCCTGGGATACCGCCAGATGTTTACAACCCGCACTTACTAACTCATAGGGTGGCCCGCTCCTTGCAGCTTTATCGCAAGGGGCGGGTGCGTCCACTACCCAGTGTTGTGCAGTCCAGCAGCAATCCCGTTGATAGTCGCCCCCAGTGCGTAATTAAGCGCGTCCGTATTCTCGCCAGCCCGTTTGCGGCGCAGCAGGTCGACCTGCACCAGGCTCATCGGATCAACATAAGGATTACGCAACCGAATCGACCGGAACAGCACTGTGTTTGCCTCAAGCAATTCTTTTTGGCCTGTGATGGAGAGCACAGCCTGTCTCGTCCGAAGAAATTCCTCCTCCAGCAAAGCGAAAACGCGGTCCCGAAGATTTCCGTCTTCGACCAGCCCTGCGTATAGCCTCGCGATCGTCAGATCCGCTTTCGCCATCCCCAGTTCCACGTTGCGCACCAGTTCGAAAAACAGCGGGAAGTTCGCCATCATCTCGCGGAGACGCTCCCCGTTTCCCGGCGCCTCCGCAATGAACTGCTCAATGGCATAGCCCACGCCAAACCACGCCGGAACCGCGTGCCGGCTTTGCATCCATCCAAACACCCACGGGATCGCCCGCAGATCCTCCAGACGCCGGCTCTGGCTGCGCCGCGCCGGACGCGATCCAATCTGCATATTGTCCAGTTCGTTGACCGGCGTCGCCTGCTCAAAGTAAAGCAGCACATCCGGATTCTCAGCCACATTCTTCCGATAATAAGCGAACGCCTCGCGCGACAGTCCTTCCATCACCTCATCCCATCGAGACGTGTCTTGCCCCCGCGAACCATCGGGCCGTGTCAGCGCTCCCAATGCCGCCGCAATCATCAACTCCAAATTCCATTCCGCGAGCACCGGGTCGGAATACTTCCAGTTCAGCACTTCCCCCTGCTCCGTAATTCGTATCTGCCCCGAAAAATCTCCCACCGGCTGCGCCATGATCGCGTTGTGCGTCGGTCCCCCGCCGCGTCCCACCGTCCCTCCGCGTCCGTGGAACAGCCGCAGCTTGACGTCACATTCCCGTGCCGCCTGATGCAATAAACGATGAGCCTTGTGCAGTTCCCACGTGCTCGTAAGCATCCCGCCATCTTTGTTCGAATCCGAATAACCGAGCATAACTTCCTGCGAACGTCCCCACGAGTCGAGCAACGCCGAATATTCCGCCGACTTCCACATCCGGCGCATGACGTCCGCCGATGAACGCAAAGCTTCGATCGACTCAAACAGTGGCACCGGCATCAGCCCCGGGTCGTCAAAACGATCATGAACACCACCATCCCCATGACCGCCGATTCGTAGCCCACAAACCGCCGCCAGGCGCACGACATTAAAGATGTCCTGCTCCGATTGCGTATTGCTGATGATGAATGTGCGGATCGACCCCGGCGGATAATGTCGCTTGATCTCCGCCAGCGTCTGAAAAGTATTCATAGTTTCGAGGAATGTCTCCCGCGATTTCTCCGAAACCACGCCAGCCGCCCTCGCTCCGAGATCTCCACCCGATCCCGCCGTCACTCCCGCCAACTCCGCCAGCGCTTCTGAAAGAATCCGCGAATGCTGCCGGATATCCAGCGCATGAAGATGAAATCCAAATGTATGTACAGCACACAGCAACGGATCAATCGCCAGCTCCGCCAGCCGGCTCCCCCGATTTTCGCCAAGGCTATCTCTGAGCAAAGCGATGTCCGACGCAAATTCAGCGCAGTCTCTGTAAGCGTGTCCTCCCGAAGAAACTTCTCTCGAAGCCCGCAGCCGCATCTCCACAAGCTGCAGAAACAACCGATAAAGCTCGGCCTCGGAAATCCGCCGCGCGCGCCCAGATAACGCTGGCGAAGATAACGCAGTTGAAGACACCAGCAGCGCTTCATACTCCTTCAGCCGTTGACGCAACCCCGGCGACGTGCCCACCCGCCGCGTGGACGAGCTCAGCAGCTCGCTCGCCTTCGCAATCTGACGCAGGTAGTGGTCGATGATTACCTTGCGCGCCATCTGCAGTGCGTCACGCGTGCACTCCGCCGTCACAAACGGATTGCCATCCCGATCGCCGCCCACCCACGAACCAAAAGAAAGAACGCGCGGCAATTCGCGCTCCTCAAGCCTCAGACCATAAACGTCGCGAAAAGAGTCAACCATCTCGCCATAGACCTTCGGCAAAGTATCAAACAGCGTCATCGGATACGGATCCAGGCCCATGCGAATCTCATCCGTCACGCTCGGCTTGCTGAGCCGCACTTCGTCGGTCTGCCAGAGAGCTGTGATCTCAGCGCTGATTTGCCTCTCCAGTTCCTGAGCGTCAGAATTCGAAAGAGGCAGACGATCGAGGTCCTCGAGAAAGCGAGCGATGTTCAGCCGCTTGCTGAGCACGGTTCGACGTGCCACTTCCGTCGGATGCGCCGTAAATACCGGAGTGACTTCAATCTTTCCTAGCGCCGCGAGCGCCTGCTGCGCGTCGATGCCGGCGTCTTTCATTCGACCGAGCGTTCCCCGGAAAGATCCCGCCAAAGGTGCGTGATCCGCGTGTAACTGCGCCGCGCGCCGCCGTCGCTTGCGGTGATTGCCCTCCGCCAGATTCGTCAACTCGAAATAAATCGCAAACGCCTTGGTGAGCTTGTAGGCATCTTCAACAGGAAGCCCGGCAATAATCGCCCGCGCCTGCCCCAGCAGATCACCTTCATTGCTCTGTTGTTCAGTCTGGAGTTCGCTCGGAAGTTCGCAGTGGCGTTCAGTCTGGAGTTCGCTCGGAAGTTCGCTGTGGCGTTCGGTCTGTCGTCCGCTCTGGAGTTCCTTCTGGCGCTCGGTCTGGAGTTCCTTCTGTCGTTTGTTCTGGTGTTCGCTCTGTCGTTCCGCGCGTACCGGCTCCCGATGCTGGATCAGAAGCCGTCGCAGATGCTCGACCACCTCCAGCAGTGCCTCGCCCGACTGCTCCACCAGCACGTGCCCCAGCAGAATTCCGAGCGAGCGAACATCGCGCCGGAGAGGAAGTTCTTTGGCAGGATCGGAGGTCGCAGCGGTGAGCTCCAAAAGACGCGCCCGCTGGTCCTCCGTTGCCCATGAAGTAGTCTCACCCATAACCCATAATAAAGGACCAGAAGAAAACGTCGCGTAGAGACGGGGCTCGCCCCGTCTAGCCGGGAGCGCACGAGGTGCCGGGGATACACGAGGTGCCGGGGGTACGCCACTTCTCGCGCACTTCGAGAAGTGGCCGCCCGACCCAACAAAAATAACTCTGTCATCCCGACCGGAGCGAAGCGCAGTGGAGGGACCTTGCGTTTCGCCGCCCAGAAAAAACTACACCAGCACCGGTCAGGCCATCAGAAAAGGCAATCCACCATGCCCCAGGAGTTGAACGATTGGGTGGCCGCAGCGGCTATTGATCGAGGAAGACTGTTCCGCCGGGTCAACAAAGGAGGCAGGGCATGGGGCGATGGGATGACGGTAAAGGCGGTTTGGCAGATTGTGAAGGAATCCGCCAGAAGCATCGGAGTGTCGAATTTGGCGCCGCACGATCTGCGACGGACCTGTGCTCGGCTCTGCCATGCTTCGGGAGGAGAGTTGGAGCAGATCCAATTTCTCCTAGGGCGCGTTTCTGTGCAGACGACCGAACGCTACCTCGGCTGCAAGCAGCGGATTCGATCAGCCGTCAATGATCGCATTGGCATCGAGCCGGATCCTTGAGTTGGGTGGGCGGCTGTGGAAGGTTTGCCGACAATACGACATCTGCAAAACCGCCAAAATGCGCGGAACGATTGCCCCGGCATCCACGTACATTGATGTAAGCTAACGCCGGGAGACAACCCGGGAGTATCTTCTTTCTGCGCAAGATCCGAGCTGATCGAGGAGGAGCGATGCGTTGGCGGATAGCGCTGGCGACCTTAGCGCTTTTCGGCTGTTCGCTGCACGCTTTGGGGCAGCAACGAGACGTTCAACGACCGGACGGCAGCACCATTGCCGCGTCTCAAATCGACGAGAGCGTCAAACAATTGATGCAAAGGGCACGCGTAACCGGCGTTGGTATTGCCTTCAGGTTAGTACTGAGAAGCGCCCTGGTATTGACGAATCAGGCCAATTTCCGGATCATCTGCTAGACGGAAGAAAAGCGAGTGTAGAGAGGCCTGATTCGATTCCTCCCTGCGGCTTTAGCCCTCACTCTTGCACCTTTCCGCGTCAGCAATTAGTGTGTCCGAGAAGGAGAATTTCGAATGTTGATACTGATCATTGTTTTGATCCTGCTCTTCGGGGGTGGTGGTGGGTACTACGGCCATAGTCGCTGGGGGTATGGCGGTGGCGCGGGAGTAGGGTTGGGAACTGTGCTGCTGATTCTTCTGATTGTTTATCTGTTGGGGGGCCTTCGCTGAGACCTCCTTCACTGGCGGCGAAGCCAACTCGCCACCGCTTTCGGGTCAAAACGGACGCAAGAGCCGATTCGGAAAGAGGGCATCCTTCCGGCCTTTGCCAACTTGAAAATCGTGATACTTGAAACCGTCAACAACTCGGAGAGTTGTCGGGCGGTCAGGGCGCCCCCAAATCGCTCGATTCGATCCGCCAGCGCGAGCTGAGGGCACGCGGACTCCTTCCTTTCTACGAATTTGGCGTCGGCATCCATTGAAGAATTTCTCACTATCTCGATCTCCTCAGTGATCACTTCAAAAGCGGCCAACGGAGGTACCGGGACTTAGATGTTCTACCCCGTTATGCCTGTTCAGGCAAGTCCAATCAAAGTATTTAATTCTTCGCCTTGAGTTCTAAGATTCTTTCGTCAACCTCGCGCACAACCGCCCTTTGGCTAGGCGTCAAATTCTCGGAGGAGAAGTCCTTGCGGGGCGCATACCAAAGCTGCTCGGCAGCGAACGCCCTAACCGTGGAGCCCTGGGGTTCCTCGCCGTAAGTCGCGAGCAATAACATCTCAACGCCTGCTCAAGAAAGGGACCGACCTCCTCCGGGCGGATCGGCAATTGGGTCATGTAGTAACGAATCTCGATAGGATCTTTTGGCTTAAAGTCTTTGTATTGCCACTGCACCCCACCCTTTACCTCATTCCAACCCGCGGGTGTAATCTGCCTAAACCACCATGGATGTTGCACCGGAAAAGACGACTTGAATCGCTCTGCGTCCTCGGTGGGGAGGTCAGCGGTGTTTTCCTCGGTTATTCCACGGCGCTCGAAGTAACGCTCAAATGGCTTGGAGTAGACCGTGAAAGTCGCGCTTTCAACATTTCCTGACCAGGATGATCCGGTTGATGTGATGTATCCGACCATCTCCATCTGAGCCAAGACTACTAGCTCTTGTGCCAACACTCCGGTCGGTCGAGAAGACTTTATTGCCTGCTCGTCGCGCTCAGTGCTCACAAGGCCCATAGACATCGGAATGTGGTAGCTGACCTTCAGAGTCCTGCTCTCTCTAGGAGCAAAGTTCATCTTCCATACGAAGACCGCCCCGAACTCACCGGCATCCTTGCTGGGTTTGCGACTAACGAACTCGACTTTATATGTGGTCGTTTCGTCTAGTGCGATGAATCCGTAATTTAAGATCCAATCGTGTGCGGACTCCTTTGAAGATGCTGGCTCGGATTCCTTCGCAAACTGCGAGTCAACAGGAAACCCAACTTGAACTTCCTCAGGCTTGTCTGTCAGATTGTGAAGAACAAACGCGCACTCATAGTGAACCTCGTCCATACCCGGTACCGTGCCGTCGAAAAGAAACGGTCCTCTTCCAGGAATGATGCTTACGTCGATGCTCACGAGCTGGATGGATTTCGATGAGATCTGTCGCAGGTTCTGGCCGTTACCTGTAAACACGCCGGCATCAGCGGCTGCAGGTGAAGACGTCCCCAAGATCAGAAATGATAAGACCAGCACAATCGGCAGAACTGCCGTATTAGTTTTCATCGATCGACTCACTCCGAGTTTGCTCTCTCAGTATAATCAGCCTGTCCACTTGATCACCTCAGCGATCCGGTCCGAGGTGAAGCTCTCGGAAACACGTCACTGCCTATTGCCCCGGCACCTCTAGTTTGGTTCTCCAGCTCCGTTCATCGTCGGAGGGCTCCTAACGAACAATGCCCAACATTTTGTCCCATCCGCGTTAAAATCACCCCCGCAGCCGGGGGTGCGCCACTTCTCGCGCACTTCGAGAAGTGGCCGCCCGACCGCCGACACCGTGTGTCTTAAACTATGACGGAGATTAAAAAGGGCGAGCATTTTAGAGCTGTTCCCGGTCGAAACGGAGTCTATTAGCCCTGTCACGGCCCCCTCCATGCACTTGATTCAAGGGACACTTACCATTTCGATTCCCGAAATCCCCGCCCGCCGCCCGTCCCGGGAAAAACTGAAAACCACCCCCTCTAGGGCGCCGTTTCGTCCCGTTTTCCGCCTGGATTTGGGTTACGTAATAATTACACAGTAAATATTACACTGTTGTGGCTGTTTGACCACACGAGCCCCCTAGTATTTTCAATGACTTACAACGAAGAAAATCCTAAAAAGTCTGACCATCGGTCATAACAAATTCCCCAGTTCGCTGTTTATTCGCCGCCACGCCGGCCACTTTATAAGTACATCGATGTAAGTACAAATGGCCTCAGAAAAAGTGTTTCACGTGAAACATGCCAAGATTTCGGCCCCCTTCGGCACACAAAGACGAAATTTCCCCTGTATATTTTTCTGTCGGCACGAAATTCAAAGCGTCGCTGAGAACAAGGTGGAGTCCGTGACCTTTAAAGGAAAAGTAGCGATCGTAACCGGCGCCGCGTCGGGGATGGGGGCAGCTACAGCTCGCGAGTTTGCCGCTACCGGCGGAGAAGTTGTGATCGTCGATCGCAATGCTCCGCTAGCCGCCAGCGTAGCCAATGAAATCAACGCCGCCCCTCCGCTGGTAGGCGACGTAAGCGACAAAAACTTCTGCGAGCAAGTCATTCAAACCGCTCTGGAACGTCATAACCGCCTGGACATTCTGGTGAACGCCGCCGGCATCATTGTGCGCGCCGATGCGGTCCACACTTCTGACGAACAGTGGCAGCGCGTCATGAATGTGAATGTCAACGGATTGTTTTTTATGAGCCGGGCCGCAGTCTCGCACATGAAGAAAATCGGACGAGGTGTTATTGTCAATTTCGGCTCGATCTGGGGTAGCGTCGGAGCAACCGGCGTCGTGGCTTATTGCGCCTCCAAAGGAGCCGTTCATCAAATTACTCGGGCGATGGCGCTGGACCACGTCAAGGATGGCATCCGAATCAACGCGGTGTGCCCCGGCGAAGTGAATACTCCCATGATCGCCTCCGAACGCTCCGAACCAGTCACCGCTGAACTGATGCAGCGACTAGCGGAGACCGTGCCCCTCGGGCGTTTGGCGGACCCGGTGGAGATTGCGCGAGTGGTTTTATTTCTCGCATCGGATGCGGCGAGTTATATCACCGGGACGTTAGTAAACGTGGATGCGGGCTACACCGCGAGGTAAGTTGGAATGGATTATCGTACGTTAGGTCGAACCGGAGTTAAGATCTCCCCACTCTGTCTGGGCACGGATAATTTTGGTAATCCGACTCCGGAGGCTGATTCTATTTCGATCATCGATCGGGCCATTGAAGCGGGCATCAACCTGATCGATACCAGCAACAGCTATGCCGGCGGAGAATGCGAACGCATTATCGGTCGTGCTCTTGAACGCAACGGCCAGCGTCAGCAGGTGATCATTGCTACGAAAGCCTACTACCCAACGGGGCCCGGCCCGAACGACCAGGGGAATTCCAGACTGCACTTGATAAGAGCGTGTGAAGAATCTCTTCGCCGGCTCAAAACAGACTACATCGATTTGTATCAGCTCCATCGCCCGTCCTTTGATATTCCGGTCGATGAAACCCTGGGAGCGCTGACCGACCTGGTGCGCCAGGGTAAGGTGCGTTACATCGGCAGCTCGACCGCTCCCGCCTGGAAGATCATGGAATCTTTGATGGTCAGTGAAGCAAAAGGATATGCGCGCTTCGTATCCGAGCAGCCTCCTTACAATCTGCTCGACCGCCGGATTGAAAACGAATTAGTGCCTCTCTGCCAAACCTACGGCATCGGCATCCTGGCATGGTCACCGCTAGCAATGGGACTCTTAGCCGGTCGTTACCAGGAAGCCTCTGCCCGTCCGGCCGATTCGCGGGCAAGTTTGCGCGGCGGCATATACGCGGAACGCATAAGCGCCCGCAGCATTCTCGTTGGGAACAAGTTCGTGCGGCTGGCGCAATCGTTTGGCATGTCGCCATCCCAATTGGCGATATTGTGGGTCAAGGACCAGCCCGGGATCAGCGCGCCATTAATCGGTCCTCGCACGCTTGAGCAACTTGAGCACTTACTGCCGGTACTGGAAATGGAGCTGACTGAAACAATACAGGCGGCGTGTGATGAGTTGGTGCCGCCAGGCAGCGCAGTAGCCAATTTTCACAATTCTTCAGGCTGGATGAAGATGAGCCTGATCGAGTGATTGTGGGTGATACGGTGCAGTCGAAGACCGACGCCAAAGAGACCTTATTTGCTTTGCTATGTATTTTCACTGGAGAATCGACTACACTGCATTCGCTTTCTTATGTTGAAGAAGGCGGTTCTGGATACAAGATAAATTTTCCGATTGCATATGGCTACAGAGGCACGCCCATCATCCGCCATCCCTCGCCAGTCGCTGACATCCGCGGTGGCCGACAGCTTGCGAGACAAAATCATCCGTATGGAAATCCGGGGCGGGGAGCAGTTACGCCAGGACGCGATAGCTTCCGAATTTCGGGTAAGCCGGATCCCCGTGCGAGAGGCGCTGCGGCAGTTGGAATCCGAAGGTTTGATCACCATCGTTCCGCATCATGGCGCTGTCGTTTCGTCGCTTTCGCCGAATGATATCGAGGAGTTGTTTGAAATCCGCGTGTTGCTTGAACGCGAGATTCTCAAACTTTCCATTCCGGGCTTGACCGAAGCAAACCTGGCGCAAGCCGAAGTGTGCTTGAAAGAGTATGAGAAGGGATTGTCGCGGCAAGGATATATTTCCATGTGGGGCCGTCTAAACTGGCGATTTCATTCCACCCTTTACTCCGGCGCAAATCGTCCCCATTTCATGTCGATCATCAAAAGGGTTAACAATAACGCGATGCGCTATACCGGTCTGCAGGTATACGTGACTCGCGGCTTTGAGCGCGCCAAAGAGGAACACCGGCAACTGCTTGAGTTGTGTCGAGCGCGGGATGTGGCTGCCGCCTGCGAACTGTTGGAGCTGCACATCCGGCACGCCGGTGAGTCTTTGAAGCAGGGATTACTGGAAGGGCGTACTCACGTCGATGCGGAACAACCATAGGGCAAGCGAGTCATTGGAATTGGAATTTCCAGCGGGCCATTTCGGTTACTAACCCTATGCACTTATGACCGGATAGATGGTCCCGCGTCGTTGTGAACTCGTACCCTACCTGTCTTCCCCAGATGGCGCGGCATTTTGTTTCCGCCTGGAACTGATTTCCGAAACAAGACTTCCGTAGCTCGCCTTGTCCCTTGGCGGAGTTTTTCACGCCCCGTTGGGCCGGTTTCGTAGGACCTCGCTGATCGTATGTCGCGTCTCCTCTAATTCTGACCCCGCAAGTTCGAGCAGTGGTGGTCGCACTCGAGCATTACCCATCCCAACTTCCGACTGCACCAGCTTTATCAGCTGCACGAACTTCGGTACGGTGTCCATTCGCAGCAAGGGGAGAAACCAGCGATATAACTCGAACGCTTCGTCGCGGTCGCCGTTGAGCGCGAGAGTGAAAAGCTTTACCGACTCCCTGGGCAGTGCATTGGCGAGACCCGCAACCCAACCTGAAGCGCCGACCCCGGCTGCCTCAAGAACCGCGTCATCCACGCCTACTGAAACTTCGAGGCGATTCCCCATCAGCGCACGAATTGCGCTGACGCGTCGGGCGTCCATGCTGGACTCCTTCACGGCATGCAGATTCTTATGCTCACATGCGAGTTCCTGGATCTGAGCGGGAAGAAAATCTGTTCCGTATGCGACTGGATTGTTGTAGAGCATACAAGAAACAGCGGGGACCGCCTTGAGCACGGCGGCAACATGTGCTTTCATCTCGCGCCAGTCGCCTTGATAAACGTAGGGCGGCAAAACCATCAAGCCCGCGCATCCCAGATCGACCGCGGCCACAGCCAGCTCTACTGCTCCCGATGTTGAGAGCGAAGAAATACCGGCCACAACGGGCGCCCGCCCCTCCGCTGAACGCACACAAGTGCGGAGGACTTGAAGTTTTTCATCAAAAGTAAGTGTCGCTGCTTCACCCAAGGTGCCGAGCGCAACAATTCCTGTACAACCCTCGTCCAGCAACCACTGGCAATGGCGCGTCATGAAATCGTGATCGATCGAGTAATTCCCGGCGAAACAGGTTGAGATAGCGGGCATGACACCCTTCCACTTCATCAATTGCCTCCAGTGACTTGGGATCTCCAGTTCGGGGCATCATGGCCTCGTCTAACCGTTCCGCCCTTACGCAAACAGTATATTATATCCAAAATGGTTGTTGTGATAGGATGCCGCTTCAGTTTAGAGAAAAGTTTCGCTTGAAGTCCGAGTTAACGTTCCTGTTTTGACTCCAGTTCTCGCGGTCGGCTAAGTGCGCGAATCTAAAAATACGACTCGTTTTATGAAAGACGGTGCAGCCTCGCGGCGTCCAGGCAGTACGGTCGCAACCAGCAGTCAATTCAGGCAGGGATTGAACTTGTTTGACGCGACGATGGTTGTGGTTGGGGTGATGATCGGGTCGGGCATTTTCATAGTTTCGGCGGATATGTCGAGACTGATTGGCAGCTCGGGATGGCTGCTTGTGGCTTGGGGGATCGCGGGCATGATCACCATCACGGGCGCACTTTGCTTTGGTGAACTGGCCGGGATGATGCCGCGAGCGGGCGGCATGTACATCTACTTGCGCGAGTCATTCTCGCCGCTGTGGGGATTCCTCTACGGTTGGACGTTGTTCACGGTGATCCAGACGGGCACAATTGCGGCTGTGGCCGTGGCTTTCGGGCGGTTCCTCGGCGTGCTCTGGCCGCGTGTCGCGGAAGACAATTATCTGATCGCTCCCATCCACCTGAGTAGCCACTACGCCCTTTCGCTATCGACGGTGCAGGTGGCGGCGATCCTGCTGATCGCAGTGCTCACGTCTACGAATAGCGGCGGCCTGAGTTATGGCCGGCTGGTCCAAAACGTTTCTACGGTCGCTAAAATTGGGACGCTCTTCGCGCTGATTGCGATTGGACTTCTGCTGGGGAGTAACGCCGCGGCGGTGCACGCCAATTTCGCCAATCCCTGGACTCGGCAGGGCTTCGAGCCGATCGTTCCCGGACTGACGGCGGGCAGTGCTTTTGGTCTTTTCATTGCCCTCTGCGTGTCGCAGACCGGTTCGCTTTTTTCCGCGGATGCGTGGCACAACATCGCGTTTGCCGCCGCAGAAGTGAAAAACGCGCGCCGCAATGTGACGCTGGCCATGGTCATCGGGACTACGCTGGTGATTTTGCTGTACCTCCTGGCCAATCTGGCGTACCTGACAACTTTGCCTCTAGCCGCGATCCAGCATGCTCCCGCCGATCGCGTTGCAACTGCGACGCTGCGAGTCATTCTTCCCGGGACCGGCACCATCGCCATGGCCGTCGCCATCATGGTCTCGACATTCGGAGCGGTCAATGCGCTCATCATGACAGGGGCACGCGTTTACTATGCCATGGCCTGCGAGCAGCTTTTCTTGCCTGCCGCCGCGCGCCTCAACCAGGCACACGTGCCGGGGCGATCGCTTCTGGTGCAGGGCATCTGGGCCATGCTTCTGGTGTTGCCGCGGACCTATGATCCGGCAACCGGCCGGTACGGGAACGTCTACAGCAACCTCCTCGATTACGTAATTTCGGCGGTGCTGCTGTTCTACATTTTGACTGTGGTGGGGCTGTTTCGGCTGCGATTCACGCGGCCTGACGCGGAGCGCCCGTACCGGACTGTCGGCTACCCCGTCGTGCCGGCTCTCCACATTCTGTGCACAAGCACGATACTGCTGGCACTCCTGGCGTATCGACCTACGAGCACGTGGCCGGGATTGCTCTTAATATTATTGGGAGTTCCGGTGTATCTGGTTTTGCGATATGCCAACCGGCGTGCAGAGCGGACACAGATTGCATAATGACGCCGGACAATAGGAAATAGGAAAGGGTGGATCGATGCGATTATCACGCGTGATTTCCGCGGTGGATCTGCACGCCTGCGGCGAACCTGGGCGAGTCATCACCGGCGGGGTGCTCGACGTGCCGGGGAACACGATGTTCGAGAAGAAGACCTACCTGGAGCAGCATGCCGACGGTCTTCGGAAACTCATGCTTCGCGAGCCGCGCGGGTATCCCGCGGCCAACTGTAATCTGTTGCTTCCGCCGACCAATCCCAAGGCGCAGGCCGGGTTCGTCATCATGGAACAGGTGGAATACCCGCCCATGTCCGGCACCAACACAATCTGCGTGGTCACCACTTTGATCGAAACCGGTATGGTGGTTGCGAACGAACCAACAACCACGATCACGCTCGACACGCCGGCCGGCCTGGTGGTCGTGCATGCAGAGGTGCAAGGTGGCAAGGTGAAGCGCGTCACCTTCGAGAATGTCCCCGCGTTTGCCACGCATTTGGACGCGAAAATAGAAGTGCCGCAACTCGGAACGGTAACCGTCGACGTGGCGTTTGGGGGAATGTTTTACGTCATGGCCGAGGCTCAGCCGCTGGGCCTGCGACTCACGCCCGACGAGGGACGGGACATTGTTCGGATCGGCGAAATGATCAAAACCGCTGCCCGCGAGCAACTGCCGGTGGCGCACCCTGATAATCCCGGGATTCAGGGGATCACCATCGCAGAACTTACCGGCCCGCCGACAAACCCCGATGCGCATGCCAAGAACGCAGTAATCGTCTCAACCGGCCAACTCGACTGGAACCAGCCCGCCACGTGGACTGGCGCCATCGACCGGTCACCATGCGGAACCGGCACCTGCGCGCGCATGGCTGCGCTTTACGCCAAGGGCAAACTCCGGCTTAATGAACCGTTCCCACACGAAGGGATCCTCGGAACAATCTTCACCGGCTGCCTGGTGCACGAAGCTCAGGTCGGAGACTATCGTGCGGTTGTTCCCACGCTGAGCGGCACGGCGTGGATTACCGGCTTCGCGCAGTACGTGGTTGATCCAGAGGATCCCTTTCCGGAGGGTTTTACGGTGGGCGATATCTGGGGCGCGGCCATGGACAAACCATTGACATGAGTCGATCTGGCTGGCCATCGGCAAGGGTGAAAATATTTTTCGCCTCGACCACAAATAGCTCTTGCAATGGAGGCAAAATTGGATACAATATCCGGACTTATGAATTTAAAATATTCGCACAACCGCATGCTTGTCGTCCTTTTTCTCGTGCTGGCGACGGCTTTTTGGAGCCGACTCGCGCACGCCCAAGCCATCAGTGGCGACGTTGTGGGGACGGTCACAGATAAGTCTGGCGCAGCCGTCGCCGGCGTTCGGCTGACCGCGACAAAAGTGGAAACCGGCGTTGCCACCACGACAGTCACCAACGACCGAGGCGAGTTTCACTTTGTGAACCTGCCGATTGGCAAATACAACGTGGCTGCGGAAGCCTCCGGTTTTGCCTCGAAGCAAGTGAACGATCTGGCAGTCCTCTTGAACCAGAACGTCACTCTTGACCTCTCACTGGACCCGGCATCGGTGAAGACGGTCGTGGAAGTCAGCGAGGCAGGAGTAACGATAGATACGACAACTGCCCAGTTGGAGTCGACGTTCGACAGCCAGGAGATGACTACGCTGCCGGCCGCGTCTCAGGGTTCCGGCGTATTGAATCTGGCCCTTCTGAATGCCGGAGTATCTTCGGCCGGCGGGCTTGGTTCCGGAAGTGGTGGGCCGTCCGTCAGCGGCCAGCGTGCCTACAACAACAACTTCACCGTCGAAGGTGTGGATAACAACAACAAGAACAATCCCGGCCCGGTGGCGACGGTTCCGGATGATGCGGTAGCCAGTCTCTCTGTCCTGCAGAATCAGTTTTCACCCGAGTTCGGCCATTCTAACGGCGGGCAGTTCAATACAGTGGTTTTGAGCGGAACGAACTCTTTTCATGGAAGGGTGTACGAATATTTTCAAAATCGAAATTTGAATGCAATCGATTCGCTGTGTCAATGCACGCAGAATCCGCGATATGACAACAACCGCTTTGGTGGCCAGGTGGGTGGACCCATCATCAAAGACAAGCTGTTTTTCTTTCAGAATCTGGAATACAACCCAACCGGTTACGAAGGGTCAACCTTCCCGGTTCTTGCACCTACCTCGGCGGGTTACACCACGTTGAACAGTCTGAGTGGTCTATCCCAGACTAATCTCAAGGTTCTGCAGCAGTATCTATCGCCAGCCACTCAAGCATGCGGGGCTACAGACGCCAGCCCTTGTCCAGTCGGTGGAGTTATCCAGGTAGCAGGTACGTCGATACCGGTGGGGACGCTCTCGGTCGCCGCGCCCAGCTATCAGAACGATCTGACTGCGGTCACTTCGGTGGACTACAACATTTCGGGGAATGATAGTCTCCGGCTCCGATATATCTATGCCAAGATCGACGCCCCGGATACCTCGCCGAATCTCCCTGTTTTCTACGGGACCAGTCCGACGCGCAGCGATTTGGTGAACATCAGCGAGTACCATACGTTCTCTCCAAGTATCAGTAATGAAGCTCGTCTCGGCTATAGCCGATTTTACAACGGCACTTTTGCTCCTAACCCTACGTTTCCTGGTCTGAGTGCTTTCCCCAGCTTCAATTTCGCTGATCTTGCCGGACTGCAGTTCGGTCCTAATTCCAGCGCGCCGAATTACACCATCATTAACACCTATCAACTGATCGATAACATCGCGATTCGGAAAGGCAATCACGATCTACGGTTCGGCGGCGAGGTAAGAAAGTACATATCACCGCAAAATTTCATAGCACGTTTACGCGGCGACTACGAATACTCAACCCTGGGTATGTACCTTCAGGACCTGAGTCCGGATCAAGTTGGCGAACGCAGCGTAGGAGTCGCTGTGGACGACGATAATCAAGCCGCCGTATATGCCTACGGGAACGATAATTGGCACGTGAGGCCGAATCTGACCTTGAACTTAGGACTACGCTACGAGTACACAACGGTGCAACACGTGTTGGAACTTCAAGCGTTGAACCAGATCGCCAGCGTGCCTGGACTCATCACGTTCGGTGCGCCGCAGGCTCCGAAGAAAAATTTTATGCCGCGGCTGGGTTTCGCCTGGGCACCGGGCCGGAGCAGCAACACATCGGTGCGCGGCGGGTTTGGCATCGGTTATGACGTGCTCTTTGACAACATCATTAACAACGAGTTACCGCCGGAATTAAGCGTCACCGAGGACGTGAACCTTAATGTCCAATCCCCTAATTTCCTTGCCAACGGAGGATTGCCGGGGGGAACCGGGCAGCTGGTTACGTATCCGAACGCTGCCGCCGCTGCCGCTGCGACTTCAAACGTGATGCCCGAACATCTGAAAGATCCTTACGCGATCAACTGGAACCTGGGAATTCAACACTCGTTCGGGAAGGATTTTGTCGCCGAGGTGCGCTATGTTGGCGTGCATGCGGTCCATCAAAACGTCCAACTGCGCCCGAACGAGGGAGTACTGGTCACGCCAACGAACTTCTTGCCAACGTACCTGAGCGCTCCCACGCAGGCAACTCTGGATTCTCTTCCCTTGACTTTGGCGGATTTGCAGAATGAGTCGAATATCCTCCCCGCATATGCGAACGCCGGTTTCACGAACGCCATAAAAGAGTATTCGCCGGTTGGAACTTCGATGTATCACGGACTACAGACCCAATTGAACAAGCGACTGAGCAACGGATTGCAGTTCCAGGCGGCCTGGACGTGGAGCCGCACCATTGATGACTCCAGTACCGATTTCTTCAGTACTTATCTAACGCCACGTCGTCCACAGAATTTTCAGGATCTCGCGGCCGACCGCTCGGTCTCGGGATACAGCCGTGCCCATCGCGTAACTTTGGCCGCGATTTACAATGTCCCATGGTACAAGGGATCGTCCAGTTGGTTCCTGAGGAACGTCGTCGGCAACTATACGATCGCACCGGTCTACACCTTTGAATCGCCCGAGTGGGGCGATGTTGTGAGTGCTGACGACGCTAACTTTAACGGCGACAGCGCGGGCGACCGCACCATTTATAACCCAGGCGGAGTAAAGGGAACAGGCTCTGCTGCCACTCCTTTAATGAATAGTGGTGGCGATACCGTGGCCTATCTCGCGACTAACCCCACGGCTGAGTACATCCAGGCTCTGCCAGGGGCGCTTACTACCTCCTCGCGTAATACTTTGTCCCTCCCCCACATCAACAACTGGGACCTGGCGGCGACGAAGCGTTTCAACCTTACGGAGCGTTTCAGGTTCGAGTTCACAGTGCAGGCATTCAATCTCTGGGGTCACCCCCAGTATGTTGCCGGCTCGCTGGACGATATCAAAATCTCTCAGGCTACTGAGGGCAGCGTGTTGAACTATCTGACGCCGGGTCAACCGAACTTCAACGACCCTCGAGCCACGTTCAGCAGCAACCCGAGGAGCCTGCAGCTGGTGGCAAAGATATTTTTCTAGTTACGCGGCACGGCAGCCTCAGTTATTAGAAGACGCAGGTTTGAGATAGCTATCAAACCACTTGACGCTCCGCTCATAGTAGTCGTGCGTATGGACCGGCTGTCTTTTGATGCCATGCCCCTCGGTCGGATAAATGGCCATTACCGCCACTTGATGTAAGCGCTTCATCGCCATGAACATTTCCTCAGCCTGGTTCAGTGCAGCATAGTTGTCCCAAGCACCCTGGATGAACAGGGTCGGCGTGTGAATATTTGAGCGGTGATACAGCCCACAGGCGATCAAGGTCGTCGTAGCTGCGGACGTTTATGTCGCTTTCCGGCCAAAGAAGATTTGCATTGATGCCGTAGCCGCTGAGCAGGTTACTGGTCCCAGAAACTGGAATCGACGCCTTGAAACGGTCCGTGTGAGTCGTGATCCAATTGCACATCTGCCCGCCATAACTCACGCCAGTTACCCCCATTCGATTGGCATCGATAAAGGGGTAATGTTGAAGGACGTAATCCACGCCCGATATCACGTCCTTGTAATCTCCACCCATTTCATCCCCCACGACTAAGTCGGAAAACTTCTGGCCATAATCCGTGCTGCCGCGGGGATTCATAAAAATGACCACGTAGCCCGCGCCCGCAAATTGCTGCAGCTTGGCGGTCGGTGGCAGGCTGTAGCCATACTGATAATGGGGCCCACCATGAATATCGACAATCATCGGGTACTTGCTCTGCGGATTGAAGCCGTGGGGACGGATGATCCAACCTTCGATCGTCAGGCCGTCGAAACTTGGAAACGAAAACCGTTCAGGTTCCATTGTGTCCAGGTCGTCCACCATTTCGCGGTTCAAATCAGTCAGCTTGGCGTACTGTCCGCTGCCAGGAACCGTGCGAAAGATTTCTGGCGGATGCGTCGCATCTGTGAACGCGTAAAACACCTCGCCGCCGGGGGCGACCGCAAAACCAGTTACAGTACCTGTGAGGTCGACCACGGGAGCCGGTTTACGATCACGCAATGCAACGGAATATAATGACAGCTTACCCTCGTGTTCGGTCCTGAAATACACCTTACTACCGTCGCTAGCCCATGTCGCATCGTGACACCACATGTCCAGCCCATCGGTAAGTGCCTCAGGCTGCCGGTCAGCACCAAGCACGTACACTTTTTCAAATTCCGCATCGCTTTCTTTGCTTCGGTAATCTCGCTTCCGCGCGAGGTAAGTAATCCGCAAGGAATCCGGCGACCATGAAGGCGCAGTCTCTGGTCCGGGGGTGTGCGTTAACTGTACAAGTTGGCCGCCGCTGGGCGAGAGCCGCACCAGATCAGTATTCGAATTGTAGTCGTCTTCCCCAGTGCGATTAGAAACGGCGACGATCCACTTTCCGTCGGGCGACCAGTCGATTGAGTGATAGTCATAGTCCCCGGACGAAATCTGAATCGCTTTCCCTCCGTCCGTCGAGATGACCCAGACGTGCGTGCGTCGCAAATCGGAGTAATAGTAATCAGTTTTGTAGAGAAGACGGTCCACCACCATAACATCATTACTGTTAGGTGGATCGAGGGGCGAGGGCACGTTCGAATAGTGGCGTGGTCCGGCAGCCGTGAACGCCAGTTGCTTACCATCCGGTGACCAGGACAGGTCGTTGGCGGTGGTCCCCAGAAATGCATTGGACCGTTCCAGATTTGTCAATTTTCTCTTGTTGCTTCCATCTGCATTCATTACCCAGAGCCCAAGGTCGTTTCCAATCGTGTCGAAGTATGCGATGCGTTTGCTGTCTGGAGACCATCTCGGGCTCGACGCATGTCCGTCTGCGGCGGTCAATGAAACGGGACTGCCGCCGCGAGTGGGAAGCACCCAAATCGATGAGTAGTTATCATTCTTAGTGAGGTTTCGCTCAGACACCGCGAACGCCAACTGATCCCCGAGAGGCGAGAGCCGAAGCGATTGAATGTCTTTGATTCGGAATGGGTCCAGATCACCCCAAGGCCTCTTTGCAGCGGCTGTCGCCATGGAAAGGGTCGTGACTAGGAACAAGAATCCCACTAAAAGGTTAGCTGCTCTACACATTTGCCGGTGCCTCCATTGAGGTGATCCGCAGAAACTGACACTCTGTTTAAATGAGAACGACTTCCTGTTGCGTGCGACCCGTCACCTCGGCCGCATCCGTTCCCACCAGCATGTTGACCTCGCTACGCAGACCGAACTCCGTCATATAAATGCCGGGCTCGATGGAGAAACAAGTGTTCGCAATCACTTCGCGCTCATCCTTGGATTCGTAGTTGTCCATGTTGGCGCCGTTTCCATGGACCTCGGTACCAATCGAATGCCCGACCCGGCTGTTGAGATACTGCCCGTATCCCGCGGCTTTGAGCACATCGCGGGCAGCTTTGTCGACTTCCCATCCACAAAGTGTTTTTCCGGCTGCGATCGTAGTGCGAACCTTATCGATGCCTGCATCACGCGAACGCCGGACAATATCGAAAATCTCCCCTATGCGATCAGGCAATGAGTGTCCCACAAACCCGGTCCAACTGATGTCGTAGTAGACGGCTCCGGGCGTGTTCTTCTTGCCCCAGACATCCAGTAGCACGAAATCACCTTCTCCGATTGGAGCCGAATGATCGGACGTAGGCATGTAATGGGGATTGCCGCTGTTCTGATTTGCCGCTACGATCGGCGGTCCGTCGGCGACGAGACCCTCACGGCGGAACGCCTCCACCACCCACTGCTGGATCTCGAACTCGCTCGTACCGCCGTTTCGTGCTCGCCGGCCAACCTCCTGCAATGTTGCAGCCATGATGGGATCAATCAAGTCACGCGCGGCGAAGTGAGATCGTATTTGATCCTCTGTCCAAGTAGCTTCGAATTTCGCTACCAGGTTGGCGGAGCTGACGACATTCTTACCGAGGCTCCGGACCAGATCCACGGTCCCTGCATCCACAATCGATACCGTGAATATCATGTTGTCGGGCGAGAACTGCATGGCCACGTCGCGCACTTCGGCAAGCGTTGCGCGCAGGTTGTCTACAAGCTCCTCCCTGGCGGCATAAATGCGCTTTTTTCCCGGAAGCGAGTCCAGATGGAAAGCTTCGATCTGATGCACCAACTTGAGCGGCTCGCCGTGGGCGGGAACCAGGTAAAACCAGCGTCTGGAAACCGCCGAGGATTCTGGCAGGCCCAGAATTCGATAAGCGATTGGGTCGCGGTGATGATGATCGTAAAACAACCACGCATCGATAGAGCGATCACGCAGGGAAGCCTGAATATCTTCGATCTTAGTCATAATTTCCGCCATAATCTCCCGATCTGAGCCATGGGTAGTGGTGCAGTTTCACGATGGAGCCGATGAAATCCTGAACCACCAAGGGCACGAAGGATCACGAAGGCTTTTGGCTTCAGATATTTCCTTCGTGTACCTTCGTGGCATTGGTGGTTAATTTCGCAAATTGCACCACTACCGAGCCATCAGGGTTCGGCGAGGCGCAAGCTGGAATCGAACATACACAACCCAGCGGTCCGGAATCTCGCCGAATGGAGCATTCGGAAGTCGACTTTGTTGGTCCGCCTTGACGATCGGATATTATATCCATAAAGTAGTCACGTCTATATGGGAATACTTACGGGTCGTTCGATCATCGGGTTTCGGGATGGTGCGTCGGAAGCCGAGCCATTCCACGCAACGAATCCAGTGACAGGAGAACCTCTTCCACCACGCTTTTTTCCCGCCACTCCCGAAGAACTGGACCTCGCCGCGCGCCTGGCCGCCGACGCTTTTGTCGTCTACAGTCGTACCTCGGGGAAAGAAAAAGCCACATTCCTGCGCAGGATAGCCGACAAGATTGAGTCGATCGCGAGTGAGGTGATCGATCGCGCTGGAGAGGAAACGGCACTACCCCAGGCCCGTCTGCAAGGGGAAACGGCACGCACGTGCGGCCAGCTTCGCCTATTCGCCACCGTGGTAGAGGAGGGTTCGTGGGTCGGCGCGCGGATTGACCTCGCGGATCCCGATCGTAAGCCGCTTCCGAAGCCAGATCTGCGTTCCATGTTGCGGCCGCTGGGCCCGGTGGTAGTTTTCGGAGCGAGCAACTTTCCCCTGGCTTTTTCGGTTGCTGGCGGAGATACGGCGTCTGCGCTGGCAGCGGGAAATCCTGTGATCGTGAAGGCGCACCCAGCCCACCCCGGCACGAGTGAACTGGTCGGACGCGCCATTCGGGAGAGCGTTCGAGAGTGCGGTCTGCCCGAAGGCGTCTTCTCTCTGCTCTTTGACGCAGGAACGCGCGTCGGAACCGCACTTGTGAAGCACCCCCTGGTAAAGGCGGGAGGATTCACCGGCTCCCGCTTTGCGGGAAGAACACTCATGGATATTGCGGCGTCACGTCCTGAGCCTATTCCGTTTTACGCCGAGATGAGCAGCACGAATCCGGTGTTCATACTTCCAGGCGCATTGCGCGAGCGAGCTGACCGGATTGCGGCGGGACTGCATGCCTCCTTCACGATGGGAGCGGGTCAATTCTGCACAAAACCCGGAATGGTTTTCCTCGCGGGTGGTGCCGATGAGACTCCATTTAGAAACAAGCTGCGCGAACTGGTCGAGGCGTCGCCGGAATGCAGACTCCTGACTGCGAATATCCATTCGTCGTACCAGTCCGCGGTGGCAAACCGCACGTCGGGAGGCACGGCAACCGTCGCTGCCCAAGCCGTTGAACCGGCGGCTGACAAGGGTTTTGCCGTGGGTTCGATATTGTTCGAGACCGACTCCGCGTCGTTTTTGAAGAATAAGGGTCTCGATGCGGAAATCTTTGGACCGACGACGCTTCTTGTACGCAACACCAATCGCGATGAAATGCTGGAGATCACCAGGAATCTCGAGGGCCACCTTACCGCAACCATTCATGGAAACGATCAGGATCTTCGGGACTTTGCCGAGTTGATCTCGGTCCTGGAACGAAAAGTCGGCAGGCTGGTGTTCAATGGCTTTCCAACCGGCGTCGAGGTCAGTCATGCAATGGTGCATGGTGGACCGTATCCCTCGACTTCGGACGGACGTTCAACCTCGGTGGGGAGTCAGGCGATTTTCCGGTTTGCGCGGCCAGTCTGCTATCAGGGGTTTCCCGATCAAGCTTTACCCGATGAGTTGAAAGATGCCAATCCATTGGGTATCTGGCGAATGGTCGACGGCCAGATGACACGAGAATAGAATCCGGCAGATCAACCAATTTGTTTTTTTCTGCGAGGTGAAATGGTGCTCCACATCGCTTGTCGGCGCAAACTCTTCTCGATCTTGCTAGCCACGCTGGTCCTTGGTTGTTTCAGTTTCGGCGACGACGCAACCGACCAGAAGAAGGAAGAGGGATTTCGATTTCGCTTTGTTGGACCGAAGACCGGCAATCGGGTTGCAGCGATCGCCGGCATTCCGGGAGATGTGAGCACCTATTATGCCGGTGCTGCTTCGGGAGGAGTCTTTAAATCGACAGACGGAGGGAACCGTTGGGAACCGATCTTCGACAAGGAACCCGCGGCAGCGATCGGCGCATTGGCGGTGGCGGCGTCTGACCCCAGCGTTGTCTTCGCCGGAACGGGAGAAGCATGGGCGATCCGCGAACCCGACGTTGCGGGCAACGGAATCTACAAGTCGACCGATGCAGGGAAAACCTGGACCAACGTCGGTTTGGGGGAAACCGGGCGTATCGGCCGTATCGTCATTCATCCCAGGAATCCAGACATTGTTTTTGTCTGCGCGCTGGGCCGGTTGACCGGACCGCAGCAGGAACGCGGAGTCTACCGCACCACGGACGGCGGCCAACACTGGGAACGAGTTTTATTTGCCGACGAAAATACAGGATGCTCCGGGCTGGCGATGGACGCCGAGAATCCGCGCGTTCTCTTTGCCGGGATGTGGCAAGTCGAGATGCATACCTATGCCGAGCTGAGCGGCGGCGCGGGCAGCGGAGTTTATGTATCCCGCGACGGTGGTACCAAGTGGACACGATTGCAAGGACACGGACTGCCCAAGTCTCCGGTCGGCAAGGTCGACGTGGCCGTGGCTCCCAGCGATTCCAGCCGCATCTACGCGCTGATTCAGACGGCGGATCAGGGGTCGCTGTGGCGTTCCGATGACGGCGGCGAGAGTTGGTCCGTCGCAAGTTGGGATCGATCCCTGATCGGTCGAGCCGGATACTACATTCGCTTGGCTGTCTCCCCTACAAACGAGAATGAAGTGCTGGTGGCGTCCAGCGACTTTCACCAGTCCCTGGACGGCGGAAGAATCTTCCGATCGGTGCCGTGGGGAGGCGATACCCACGACATCTGGTTCGATCCGATGAACGCCGACCGCTTTGTGATTACCGACGATGCCGGACTGATCATCACGACCGTGCACGGTCGCGGCTTTCACCGCGTGGTGCTGCCGATTGGGCAGATGTATCACGTAGCCGTCGACAATCAGGTGCCCTATTTCGTCTACACCAACATGCAGGACGGCGGGGCGGGCATGCGGTGGAGAAGCACTCCGCTGAATGGTAACGACGATGATGACGACGATGCCGACGCGGCGCCGCCCGAAGAGGCCTGGGACCACCACATTGGAGGCTGCGAATCCGGCTTCACGGTTCCAGACCCGACGGACCCCAACGTTGTCTGGGCCACGTGTTACGGAGATGAAGTGACACGCTGGGACGCACGCAACGGGACGGCGCGCTCAGTGAGTCCGTGGCTGCACACGCTTGATTCACCGCCGAACGGTCTTAAATATCGTTGTCACTGGACGCCACCCCTGGCGATCGATCCGTTCGATCACAACACCGTGTACTACGGCTGCCAGGAAGTTTTGAAAACGACCAATGGCGGCCAAAGCTGGTCGGCGATCAGCCCGGATCTCTCCACCCAGGATCCCAGCCGCATCATTCCGTCGGGAGGAATTGTCGGCGACAACCTCGGCCAATTTTATGGCGAGGTCGTGTATTCCATTGCGCCGTCAAAGGTCCAGAAGGGCCTCATCTGGGCAGGCACCAACGATGGACAAGTCTGGTACACCGAGGACGGCGGCGGCAAATGGAACAACGTTACGAAGAACATCAGCGGAATGGCGGCATGGGGAACGATCACCAGCATCCAGCCGTCGTTCTTCGATGCGGCCACGGCCTACATCTCGGTGGATTTCCATTTGATGGACAACCGGGACCCCTATGTGTACAAGACCGCAGACCGCGGACTGACCTGGAAGCTGATTAGCGCTGATTTGCCGAAGCATGCTCTTTCCTATGTCCGCGTAATTGCAGAGGACCCGAACCGTAAGGGGCTTCTTTTCGCCGGCACGGGCAACGGCGTCTATTATTCGCCCGATGATGGTGGGCATTGGTCGGCGCTCGACGAGGGTTTGCCCCATGCTCCGGTCTCATGGGCTGTCGTGCAGCCGGAGTTTCACGATCTGGTGGTATCGACTTACGGCCGCGGTATCTACATTCTCGATGACATCAGTGCGCTGGAACAGCAGGTCGGAAGCGAACGCGAACCCGAACCCGAGGTTCGGTTGTTTGCGCCAAGGTCTGCATACAGGTTCTCGCGGTCGGGCAGGGCTGGTATCACCTTTTCGTTGAAGGCAGCACCGAAGGCCCCCGTCAAGTTTGCCATTCTCGATGCTGACAATAAAGTTCTGCGCGAGTGGGAACGTCCCGGGAAAGCTGGACTGAATCGCACCTGGTGGGACTTACATCATGCGGGCCCACGTTTAGTCGAGTTGCGAACCACGCCCGCCGAAAACCCGAATATATGGATCGAACCTCGGTTTTGGGGCAAGGATTCTCGTCCGGTCACGCACTGGGGCCTGTCATTGAAAGATGCGGGCGGCCCAATCGCGCTTCCCGGCAAGTACACGGTGCGGATTACCGTCGACGACAAAACGTTCACGCAGCCATTCGATATCCTGCGAGACCCGCACTCGCCGGCGTCCGATGAAGAATTGAAGCGGTCGGTTGATCTGCAAATTTCGGTGTGCGGCCTCATCAGTGACACTGCCGACCTCGTCAACCACATCGAATGGGTCCGAAAGCAACTGGATGTGACGGCTGGCATGTTGCGCAGCAGCAAGAGCAATCCGGAGCAGCTGAAAAGCGCTGAGGATTTGAATCGCAAGCTCCAGGAAATCGAGCACAAACTGGTGTCAAACGCGCTGACCATGAGCGACGACAAGTATTTTGTCGAGTCCTACCAGCTTTACTTCAACCTGGTGTGGTTATACGCGGAGATCGGCCCGGGAGGCGGCGACGTGGCCGGTGGCGCCGATTTTGCGCCCACCGATACCGAGATCTCACTCATGCACGAAATGCAGGAACAACTGACCGCCGTTAAGGCCGAGTACGCCGAACTCATGGACAAACAAGCGCCGCTTACGATACGTCCCTGAGGATTGGGAACGGACCCGTATAATCCGCGGCGGAGATACGGGAATTCGCAAGTCACAACGAGCCAGAGCCGGAGGGAGATGGATTTGGCCCGCTAGCCGCGCCCACAATCCTCTCGTAAATCCACAGCACCACCGCTGTTGCCAGGCCCACACCGGTCACGACCCACCACATGCGGCCGGGTTGGTGCATGACTTCTCCAAAATGATAAAGCAGCCGTCCGCCCAGCCATCCTGCAATCAGCGATCCGATCCCCATGGGCAGAAACGCAAAGCCCATATAAGTCCCCTGCTGGCCTGGAGGCGCGAGCCGCGAAATATATTCGTAGTACCTCGGTTGCTGAATGATCTCGCCCAGCGCCAGCACAAACAATGACAGAACCGCACCCCAGATGGTGGGCCTGAAAGCGAGGATCAGCCACGCAACCGAACTGATCACTGTTCCCAGAATCACAGCCTGAAATGCCGGGATCTTCCGGGTCAGGAAATTCACCGCCAGAGTGAGGCAGATCACGGCCAGTCCATCGGTGACGAGGATGGTCTCGACCGAAGCGTTAGAGTTGATGTAGCCGTGAATGTAGCCGGGCAGGCTTATGTACTGCTGCCAGAAGACTACCCAGTAGCCGGTGAACAGCACCAGGAACCACATGAACCGGCTGATGCCGGCGAGCACCAGAATCAGAAGCGCGCACCAGATCCACCAGGGCACGTTGTATTGGGGAAAGATCATCACTCCCAGCTTCAGCAATAGCGCGACAAGTAACACCGGCAGAACCAGCCGGTAATTGCCCACTACGAGACAGAAGTTCCGCGCAACGGTTGCGATCGAGGGAGGCGGCGCGTCACCATCCTTGCGCGGCTCGCGGAAGAAGATGATGACCACGAAAAACATCGCGAAGACGCCGAGAGCCGCTACGCGGTATACATTCTCGACTCCCAGGTGGCGATGCGCCCATCCTGCGAACAATGGGCCGAGTGCGCCGCCAATGTTGACCATCGTGTAATAAATGGAGTAGCCGATCGACCGAACGTTTTCCTTCGAGCACCGCGCCGTCGTGCCGACCACGCAAGGTTTCACCAGGGCCACGCCGAGAGCGGGAAGAATCAGAATGCAGCCGACAAACACCCCAAGCGGCATATGATCGCGCAGGGGTGCAAGCCATGGCGCGGCGATGGATCCGATCAGGAAATACGCGACGGCCAGGACGAGGTAGGCTATCGAAAGAGCGCGGCGAAAGCCGATGCGGTCGGCAACCGCTCCCCCGAACATGGTGAGAAACCAAACCATGCCACCGAACAGGCCGGTCAGACTCCCGGTTTGCTCGGTGGAGAAATGAAGCTTCTCCTGCAGATAGAGGGCAAGCGACGCAAAAGCCGCATAGTAGGAGAGCCGCTCGAAGATCTCGCTGATGTTAGCGACCCAGAAAGGTCGTTCAAAACCTGTGCGAACATCCTGCAAGCGCTCTGAAAAGGTCAAGATGGCTCCTGGGTAATGCGAGACGCGATGCGAACGAAAAACCATTTGCTCAGGAAATTGAGCTTGGGCCGGAATTCGACTTTGGTTGGTGACCCATGTTTCGTCAATGTATACAATATCCAGTGATGTTGCGTCGATACAAGTCGAAAATCGCCCTTTTCGCCGTCATAGCCCTCTATGCCGCGCCCTGTTTCAGCCAGTTAGCGAATGATAGTGCCGCTGATAGTGCCAACGATAGTGCCGCCCAAAAGCTACCAGATGGTTTCGTCTATCGCAACCTTGGTCCATTCCGCACCGGTCAGTGGATTGGAGATGTTGCCGTTCCCGATCAGCCCGAGAAAGCTCATCTATACACGATCTATGCGGCCAGCCGGAATGGCGGCATATGGAAGACCACAAACGCCGGCACTACGTGGCAGCACATTTTTGACGAACAGAACGTCCTCTCGATCGGCTGCATTGCCGTGGCTCCGTCGAATGAAAACATCGTGTGGGTGGGCACGGGTGACGCTTCGATGACCCGCATCAGCTATCCCGGGGATGGCATTTACAAATCCATCGACAGCGGCAACACATGGTCAAAGATGGGAATGGCTGATTCCGAACACATTGCCCGAATCGTGATTGATCCCCGAAATCCTGACATCGTTTATGCCGCAGTCATGGGACACGAATTCTCCGCGAACGAAGAACGCGGTGTCTTCAAAACCACTGACGGCGGCAAGACCTGGAACAAGATCCTCTATCTGGACGAGAAGACGGGTGCCATTGATCTGGTCATCAATCGCCAAAGGCCGGAGATCCTCTACGCTGCGCTGTACGAAAAACAACGGTTGCCCTGGAAGATGGATTTCGGCGGCGGCCCCGAAAGTGGTATCTACAAGACCAGCGACAGCGGCAAGACCTGGCATAAGCTTGGCGGCGGTCTGCCGACCGGCAATATCGGCCGCATCGGCCTCGATCTGTACCAGAAGGACGGCAATCTTCTTTATGCCATCGTTGAAAACGGCAACATGCGGCCGCCGACCGAAAAAGAAATAAAAACCGCCCAACAGAATAAGCAGGAAGCGAAGGAGCGGGAGTTCCGTGGAGAAGTCTGGCGCACCCACGACGCCGGCAGGACGTGGACCAAGATGAACTCCGTTGACGACGACATGAGCGGCAAGGCCGCCTATTCTTTCAACCAGATCCGTGTCGACCAAAACCAGCCAGACCACATCATTGCGACCGGTGTGAACCTGGCGGACTCCCGCGACGGCGGCAAGACCTGGACCGGCCTCTCCGAGACTCCGGACGGTATTTTCCAGAAGGCTTTTGGCGACTTTCGCACGGCGTGGATCGATCCCCAAAATTCCGATCGTATTCTTGCCGGTTCCGACGGCGGTCTTTTCATCTCCTATGACGGCGGCAAGAGCTGCGACTACTTCATGAACATTGCCATGGGTGGCGAGTGGTATGGAGTCACATACGACATGGAGAAGCCTTACAACGTTTATGGCGGCTTGCAGGACCATGAATCCTGGAAAGGCGCCAGCAATGGGAAGAACGGTGAAATTACGCTGGAGAACTGGTCAGTGGTCGGCATCGGCGACGGAATGTACAACGCCGTCGATCCGGGCAACAGCCGATGGGTATTCAACACGGCGGAATGGGGGCAACAGCACCGCCTCGATCAGGAGACCCTGAACTATAAGGAGATCGTGCCACCGTCTCCGGTGGGCCAGCCTCCGTTGCGCTGGAACTGGACCCCGCCGCTGATCATGTCTCCGCACAACTCGCAGATCCTATACACGGGCGCGCAGATCGTCTTTCGCACTCTCGATCGCGGCGATCACTGGCAGCCAATCAGTCCGGACCTGACCCGCAACGACTCTCCGAAGATCAGTCCGCCGGGATCGACCATCCAATACTGCACCATCACTACGCTCTCCGAATCGCCGATTACCCCGGGCTTGCTATGGGTGGGCGCCGATGACGGCACGGTTCAGGTGAGCCGAGATGGTGGCGCCAACTGGACGAACGTCACCGTCAATCTCGCCAAGGCAGGTGCGCCGGATGACGGCTGGGTTACGCGAGTCGTCGCTTCCCGCTACGCGCCCGGCACCGCCTACGTTACTAAGTCACGGCTGCGCTTCGACGACTTTCGCCCCTTTGTCTATGTGACCACCGACTTCGGCGCCAGTTGGACCTCCATCTCCGCAGGTCTGCCGCAGGGCTCGGTAAATGTCATAGTCGAAGATACGGCCAAACCTGACATGCTCTTTGTGGGTGCCGTTCCCGGCGTCTATTTCTCACGCGACCGAGGCAAGAATTGGATGCGGATCAAGGCCAATATGCCAAACGTCCCCGTGCAGGACATTGCGATTCAGCCACGCGACTCCGACCTTATCGTCGCAACGTTCGGCCGCGGTTTGTGGATCATGAACGTCACTCCGTTGCGCGAACTCACCGACGCGGTGACCAGCGGCGACGCGTACTTCTTCCGCGCGTATGTGCTCGGACTGCTCCCAGGGCGCCATTTCGGTAACAGCGACTTGTACGGTGATCGGTACCCGAGCTCGCCGAACGAGCCTCCGGTGACCTTCACCTACTACCTGCGCAATGCCATAACCGAAAAAGGCAAGGTAAAGATTGTCATCACCGATGCTGCCGGAAATGCGGTCAAGGAACTTCAGGCAGAGGGCAAAGCGGGAATTAATACCGTGGGCTGGGATCTAGTAGGCAGCAAGTCTCATCCGCTGCAAACCGGCGACTACACCGCGACTCTCCACGCGGGCGATAAGGAACTCACTCAACGGGTGCACGTGTCAATTCCAGATCAGCAAGACGCGGTGACCGGCGACGACCTGGACACCGACTGAAGCGCCCCATCATTTCTTTCTCGCGATACCTCGTCCCTTGACCTCATCCCTTAACTGCCGTGCGGATTTTCGGCGAACCCGAGACGGCGGCTTTCAGCGCCGCGTCGGTTTCGATCAGCTCCAGGACTTTTCTCGTCATCTCGTCATCAATCTCAGGCGCTCTTCGAATTTCTACCGGATAGCGCACCAGCAGTTCCAGGCCCGCGTCGGCGAACTGAAGGCGAGCCTCCGGGCGCGGCAGCTCCACCTGAATATCGACGCGGCGCTCGATGGCCGCGTGCTGGCGTTCGATCTCTTCCCGATATTGCGAATAGACCGCGTTCACGACGGCCATGAGCTTCTCCTGCGCCGCCTTATGATTTCCGTCCGGCGCAATCATCACCACGACTTCGTGCCATGCGTACTCAGTCCCGGGGATCTGCTTGAAGAGCGGCGTGGCGGCCTGGAAAAGAACAGCATTTGAGAAAACAACGATGCGTCCCGTGGGATAGAAATCCAATCCGGTACCCGCCAGTTCCATCAGGTACATTCTCACAAGTCCGATATCGACAACGTCGCCGGTGACGCCGGCCACGCTGATCCGGTCTCCGACGCGAATGCCGTACCGCCCGATGATGAAGAAATAAGCGGCAACGGAAAGGAGGAGAGCTTGCAGACCAACGGCGATGCCCGCGGTGATGAATCCCGCAAATGTTGCCAGAGAACTGAACTCGCTGACGAAGCCCAGGGTCAGGACGATCACAATCAAAAAGCCGATCACTACGCGGCGCAACACCAGAAACTGCCGCCGGCGCCGGGTGTCGCCTATATACCGGAACGTAATGCGGCGCCAGATCTCCGAGAGAAATAGAATCAACCCTAGCGCCAGCGCAATTCCGAATACTCGTACGAGTACGGAGCGAAGCACGTACTTGGATTCCCGCGCAATCGAGTTGCGCCACTCGTCAAAGTTCGTTTTGCTGTCGTTAAGCACGACAATTTCCTCGCTGAGAGGGAGAAGCACGCCGGAAAGCTGTTTGAATCGCTCGGTGAGTTCCTCGAAGTTTTGCCGCTCCGCTAGAAGCTGCTGAGGATCGGTGGCGGGCGGCTGATCGGCGAGTTGCTGACTCTGCTGAATGGTTGCGCGGAGCGCGTCTCGGAGGGGCGCGCGCAATTGGTCGGCCACACCGCGCGTATAGTCGGTTGACTTGATGACGTCATCGATCTGGCGCACGGCGCTCATGTAGTCATACAGTGTCATGGCCTCGCTGATCAGGCCGCCGGAGTTTGCAAGCGAAGGTTTAGCCGGCGTGGGGGCAGCGGCGGCGGCGGGCGTTTTTTGAGGGCTTGCGGTCGAGCTCGAACTGGAGCTCGTGCTCGTGCCTAGAACTTCGGGAATCGATCGACCCAGCTGGTTGACGCTGCCTTCGAGCCCACCGGCGATCTCGCCGTTGGTTTCCACGAACGATGCCATTTTTTGAATGGCATCAAGGAGAGCCTTTTGCAGATCCAGCTGGCTCTGAAGGGCATCGCGCTGTGAAACCAGGTTGGGCCGCCGGGCCTCCGGTGTTTTCGCAATTTGAGCGTTGAGATTTTCGATCTGCGATTGCAATTGTTCGACGCGGGAAGAAGTTTTTTCCTGCATCTGAACCAGATTCTGCTGCTGGGTCGTCTCGCCGGATGCCTGGGTCGCACCGCTGGCTTTCTCCTGGGCCTTGATCAGCGCGGTCTCGGCTTTCGCGGATTGAAATGCGAGCCGCACGACCTGAGCTCCGAGAGTTCGCGTATTGTCCTGATAAATGGCGTCGCTCGGCAGTCCGACCGTCTGGATGCCGGTTGTGGAATGACGATACCAGCTGATGACCTGGTTCAGGTGATGCAGCGCGGCAGCGTCGTCGAGTTGAATCGGCGGCAGGTTATTCGGTGAAACTTGTGAACTCTGCTGAGGCGGGGCTTTCGGCGTCTGGGGCTGTTTCGAATCTTGCGCCCGCAAAACTAATACTCCAATTAACGATAGCGCGACGATCCCACCGATCCACTTACTGGCGCCGCGCAAGTGCGCGGCCGGATGATACTTGATGGTTTCCGGCATCCTTCAGTTCCGTTCTCTATTGTAGCGCCGGCGTCCCGCCGGCTCCTGATTTTGAGGGGATGATTTTGACGCAACTGATCCGGCCTGTTCAATTCTGGAGTTCAGATTCTCTGCAAGGAAGTCCGCGCACGCGACAATGCGCCCTCAGGACCCGCGTCAAGAGGGCAACGCATCGATCATTGCATCGATATCATCTCGCGAGTTATAGAAGTGTGGTGCGATGCGCAACCGTCCAAGGCGAGCGGAGACAACAATGTTGCGTGCCTCGAGGCGAGTGAAGATTTCTTCCGCCGAGCGATCTGGGTGCTCGCAAACGACGATCGCGGACCGCTCCGCTGCCTTTCCGGAGTTCAACACGGTGTAGCCCTTGTCCGCCAATTTCTGACTGATGTAATCGCTCAGCGATAACAGGTGCTGCTCAATTCTGATCGGGCCAGCCGTCAGGAAAAGGTCGATGGCATGTCCGAGTCCGCAGATCCCAACTTCATTCAACGTGCCACCCTCGAAGCGGGCTGCTCCTTCCCGAAAATCAAAGTCGTGGATCTGATAGTCTCTGAAATTCTTGACAGCCGTCCAGCCGATTACCGTAGGGCGGATCTGTTCGAGCACTCGATCCGAAACATAAAGCAAAGCTATGCCTTTCGGTCCCAGCAGGAATTTGTGAGAGGCGGCGGCAAACGCGTCCACGAAGTCGAGTTCCACATCCAGTTGAAGCGCGCCCAGCCCCTGCACAGCATCCACGACAAACAGAATGTTCCGTTCGCGGCAAAACTTCCCGATACGTCGGATGTCGAGCCTCTGGCCACTGCCAAACTCAACCCAGCTGACGGTAACGAGACGGGTGCGTTCGTCGATTCGCGACAACAGTTCGTCAACATCAACCCAGCCGTTGTGCGCCTCTTGAAGGCGAAGCTCCACCTGACTCTCCCGAGCCAGGCGCAACCACGGATAGATGTTCGCTGGAAATTCGACGGAAATACCAACTATGTTATCGCCGGGTTGCCACGTTACTCCGTTCGCCACCACAGAAAGCGCTTCGGAAGTGTTGCGGAGAAAGGCAATCTCCCGTGGCTGCGCATTCACCAGGCGAGCCGCGGCAGATCGCGCCCAGTCATTACTTTGCTCCCATTCAGGAAATTTACGGCAACCATGGCGTGTGACTCCATCCATCAGTTGCGCCATCGCATCGCGCACCTCAATCGATGGAGGGGATACGCTGGCGTGATTCAGGTAGATGTACTGTTCCGTGATGGGGAAATGTGCCCGGTATTCTTTTGGCAGGCTCTCGATGCAGGATAAGTCCAGCAATGCCAGGGCTCCTTGCTCTTTCGCGCGTCTGGTTCCATTTGCCTGTCAACAGATGACGGCTACTGATCTGGTAATGCAACAGATGTTGCAGAGGTCTAATCTAGATAAATATGGAGCGAATGTCAAGCATTGGAAACGTGACTTTCGTCAGCAACAAACGTTGCGGTCGGC
>Ga0182018_10000495_pt1 | contig 51480 bp, 47 predicted proteins | sample 812P2MmetaG_FD_120490 | JGI IMG/M metagenome (GOLD analysis project Ga0182018, IMG submission 120490) | Permafrost microbial communities from Stordalen Mire, Sweden - 812P2M metaG | ecosystem: Environmental > Terrestrial > Soil > Wetlands > Permafrost | place: Sweden: Stordalen | collected... | reverse complement strand
GGCGCCACAGCGCTTATTGGCGAAGGTGGCCCGGTGACACTATTGGACGCGTTTGAGGGACGCCGGATGCTGTTCGCCTACTACTTCATGTGGCACACAGGCCACCCGGCGCCGGAGCAGTGCGAGGGGTGCACGTTCTATACATCGCAGGTCCGCGAGCTGTCCTTCATTCATTCTCGCGACGTCACCTACGCCACGTTCTGCCAGGGCCCTTACGAAGAGAGCGCCCGGTACCGCGACTTTATGGGCTGGCAGATGCCCTGGTATTCTGCTCCCCCGGACTCTCTCGAGACCCTCCTGGTTGGACGCCGAATCGGCATGATGCACATCGTTTGCTACCTGCGACACGGCTCCAAGGTCTTCGAGACTTACTGGACGACGAGACGCGGCGTCGAGGCGATGGATAACAGCTACCGGTTGCTCGACTTGACCGTCTACGGGCGGCAGGAGAGGTGGGAGGACTCGCCTGCAGGCTGGCCACAGCGGCCAAAAGGCGAGCACCCGTACCGTACCGATGGACGTCCCATCGTCCAGTGGTCTCGGCTGAAGGCTGGCTATTCGGACGATCTGGGAACTGTCAGGCGCTGAACTGCGCCGACCACTGCCGCGACTTCGTACCAGAAGTCCGTGACGAGTAAGGATTTAGATTCTCGATGGAGTTGGTACGTCGGCGTGATCGCTACCCGGAAGGCTTTTCCGTGGCGTCGATTCAGCAGTGCCGAGGAACCCAAAGTCTCTTCCGGACACTGCTGCTCGTGCAAAAGCGAATCGTAACCCATCCGGAAAACCCATAACCTTCGCGCGAACAGCGAATGGTTTGCGAGCTTGGCTAGGCACGCGGAGCTACCCGGGCAAATGGAGGACAAGATGTTTTCGTTGGCCGGCAAGAAAATGGTCGTGATCGGCGGCAGCCGCGGCATAGGCCGCCGCATCGTCGAGGCGGGCATTCGCAACGGGGCGCAGGTCTTCGCGGTGGCTCGACAAGTAGCGCCGCTCCAGCAATTAGCACAAGAGGTCCCCGGAGTCGAAACTCTCGCGCTCGATGCAACGGACGAAAATGCGCCTTCGAAAGTATTCGACGTCCTCACGCCCGACATCCTCATCCTTGGTGGCGGAGTCTTTCCGCCAGGCGCCCCGATCCACGAGCAAAGCTGGAAGCAATTCTCCGCGAACTGGGAGAACGACGTCAAAATTGCATTCAACTTCTGCAAGGCTGCGCTTTCGCGTCCTCTCCCTGCTGGCGCCTCGGTGGTGCTCCTATCAAGCGGTGCCGCTCTGGCAGGCTCGCCGCTCTCCGGTGGTTATGCCGGAGCCAAACGCACCCAGATCTTCATCGCCAACTACAGCCAGAAAGAGTCAGATCGCCTCGGCCTCGGACTGCGCTTCATGGCAATTGCGCCGTGCATCGTTCCTGACACCGATCTCGGGAAACTTGCCATCACCGGGTACTCTCGCTACCTTGGGATCTCCGTGGATGATTTCGTTCGAGGGATGGCCGCACCGCCAACCGCATGCATCGTTGCCACGGCGGTCATCGAGTTGGTCGCGTACCCGGATCGCTCTTTGGGAGATGTGTTCATCGTGTCCGGCAAGGGCCTGGAAGCCGTGCCGCGATAAGAAAGTTCTTGAAAAAGATCAACGAAGGTCTCATATTAATCGGAATGGCCACGACGCAACCACCCCAGCAGGAGCCAGCCCCAAAGCATGCCAACCAAGAGCATGCAACCGTTGCCTTCGAACGGCTCGCAGAACCGTTCAGCCGGGAAATCAAATTGCACTGCTACCGCATGCTGGGCTCCCTGCACGAAGCCGAGGACGCAGTGCAGGAGACCTATCTGCGCGCCTGGCGCGCTTTCTCGAGTTTTGAGGCCGGCAGCTCCGATGAGCGTGGATCCTTTCGCGCATGGCTCTACCGCATCGCCACCAACGCCTGCCTCAATGCGCTCGAAGGCCGCAAGCACCAGCAGCGATACCTACCCGACCAGCTTGGCCCCGCCGGGCCGCCGAAACTGGAAGGTGGCCCTGTGCATGACGTGCCCTGGCTAGAACCGTATCCGGACGCAAACATCGAGGGCTTCGCCGACGCCGCGCCGAATCCTGAGGCGCGCTACACTGCGCGGGAGTCTGTACAGCTCGCGTTTGTCGCTGCCATTCAGCAGTTGCCGCCGCGCCAGCGCGCTGCACTCATGCTCTGCGATGTCCTCGGCTGGGCATCTGCTGAAGCAGCAACTCTGCTAGGCGGTTCCACCGCATCCATCAACAGTGCTTTGCAGCGAGCGCGCGAGACGCTCTCGCATCGCTACTCTGACCGCCGGCCGCCGCTTGAGTCCCAGACAACTGCTGTGCAGCAAAAGATCCTTGGGCGCTATCTGCAGGCTTGGGAAGGACACGATGTGGAAGGTTTCGTGGCTGTGCTCAAGGAAGACGCAACCGCCGTCATGCCGCCGTGGCTGCAGTGGTTTATCGGGCGCGAGGTCATCGGGACATTCTTTGCCGCGGCATGGAAGACCTGTGGCGGCCTCCATTTGGTGCCGACGGCCGCCAATGGACAGCCGGCTTTTGCCATTTATGAGTTCTCCGGCGCAGACAAAGGCTGGAATGCGCACTCCATTCACGTACTTACGCTCGAGAATGACGCGATTTCTGCGATAACTCTGTTTTTAGATCCCCATCTCTTTCACGAATTCGGACTTCCGCAGTTCCTGCCGGATGACGCGCACGCTGGATCGAAGCACCCTCCGCACGACTCGTAAGTTTCCGCTCTATCGCGCAATGCTCACGCGCGGAGCATTCGGCTGCGTTTTTTTGCAGACTAAACCTCGTTCCAATTCTCGACTGGTGCTCACAGCCCTATGCACTCGTCGAGCATGGATTCGAGCCCACTCAAATGGTGGAGCGCCCAGTTTATTGCCAACTGACAATCAATCCCGGGAGAACGGACGGAAACACTTGTCCGGAAATTGGGCAAAGAGATTTCGTAGACGCTTCCTCCGCCACGGCCTTCAACGGAACCTTACCTAGTCAAAGCTGCACGGCTGATGGTTCGAGATGTCTGCTAGCTGTCCAGGCGCACATGGCCGCTCCCGACATCGGACGCGCAATAAAGTACTCCTGCGCGAGATCGCACCCAAGGTTCTTGAGGTTGTCAAATGTCCTGAGGTCTTCAATGCCCTCTGCCGTGACCAGAAGTCCCAGGCTGTGACCTAGATCGATGATGGATTTGATGACAGCCCGTGCTTCGTTGGAATGCTGAGACCTCATCACAAATGATTTATCGACTTTGATCTCGAAGAAGGGCAATCTGACAAGCTGCACCATCGAAGAATATCCGGTGCCAAAATCGTCAATTGACAAATGAAAGCCCTTCACGCGGAACCGCGTCATTAGATCCAGGGAGAGGATCGGATCAACCATCGCGCTCGACTCCGTCACTTCGAGCACGATGCGCCCAGGAGCTACGCGGAAGCGGCCGCAGAGTTCCGAAAGGACGTCTACTAAATCAAGGTTTGCAAGACTCTTTGCGGAAATGTTGACCGAACTCCTGGCGCGTCGGCTTGCCGACTGCTTATTGTTATGGAGCCGGTCACTCTCTTCCTTGAACATTCACGCCCATCAAAGATGCAGACTGTCACAGTCCGGTGTGATACTTACACTTGCTTTGAATGTGTGGGGGTGGTGAACTGCATGATTCATCCCAGGTCGTGCTTGTAGGCGGAGACGAGTCTGGTTGGCGTAGGCCACACTGCTCGCTTAGTAGGGCGCTGAGCCTCGCCGAGAAGGGAAATACCTACCAATGACGGAGAACGAAAAGAAGTCTCTACCTGAAAACGCCTCTTTCCCCCTGAAACCCGGCGAGTCTTATATGCCCATCGTGCCTGCGGGAGCGAAGGTGCCGGAACTCACGCTGCGATCGGTGTTCTGGGGCGTGCTGCTTTGCGTGATTTTCACCATTGCTTCTGCCTACTCGGGGCTGAAGGTCGGACAAGTGATGGAAGCTGCCATCCCGATCTCCATCCTGGCCATTGGCTTGGCACGCGCCTACAGTCGCCGTTCGAGCCTGCTTGAGAACGTGATCATCACAGGAATTGGCGGTGCAGCGGGCGGCGTGGTTGCCGGCGCCATTTTCACCCTTCCTGCGCTGTACATCCTGCACCTCGATCCGCACCCGGTGCAGACCATCTTTATCTGTCTGGCAGGCGGCTGCCTGGGGGTTCTGTTCCTGATTCCTCTGCGCCGGTACTTTGTGCGCGAGATGCATGGCCAACTACCCTATCCCGAGGCTACAGCGATTACCGAAGTTCTGGTCACCGGAGAGAAGGGCGGTTCGCAGGCCACACTTCTGATCCAGGCAACTGTCATTGCCGGGATTTACGACTTCTTCGTGACCACCTTTCAAGTGTGGAAGGAGTATGTGAACTTTCAGTTTATCCCGGTGGTGCGTCTCATTGCGGATCGTGCCCGCATGGTTTTCAGCTTTGACGCCATCGGCTTCATTCTGGGCCTTGGGTATGTGATGGGTCTGCGCAGTTCGATGATTCTATGTGCAGGCGGCGTGCTATCGAACTTCGTCCTGGTCCCGTTGATCTGGTTTGTCGGCAAGCACGTTGACGTCTCCGTCTATCCAGCTGTCCTTCCAATTTCAAAGATGACCGCGGTTGAAATCTACAGAAATTACGCCCGCTTTATCGGTGTTGGCGCCATTGCCACCGCGGGCATCTTCGGCATCATCAAATCCCTGCGGGTTGTAGCCGGTTCCTTTGGAGTTGCGCTGCGTTCATTCCGCCACGGAGAGGCTGCACAATCGGTGCGCACTGACCGCGATCTGCCCGTGGTTTCTCTTCTCTTGGGAGTGGTGTTGGGCGCAATTGCAGTGGCAATCTTTTTCGGACATTTCCCGGTCTCCTTCACCGTCGTGACGGTAGGCCTGGTTCTTACGCTTCTGTTTTCCTTCTTCTTTACTTCTGTGGCTGCCAACGCCATTGCCACCACGGCCCGCAATCCGGTGTCGGGAATGACCATGTTGACCATCATCATCTCCTCGGCCGTCTTGTTACGATTCGGCCTGTCGGGAACCGCCGGAATGTTCTTCGTGATGGCCATCGCCGGTATGGTGTGCACTGCTTTGTCTATCTCAGGGCAGACCATTACCGACCTGAAAGCAGGCTATTGGCTCGGCTCTACTCCGGCAGCACAGGAGAAGGTCAAGTTCCTGGGTGTTCTGGCATCGGCGATCGCCGCCGGACTGACGATCGTCATGCTGGCCCACACCTTTCAATTTGGAGAAGCCGCGGCTGGAGACTTGCGGCCGGTTTTGGCCTCGCCTCAAGCCTCCATCATGAAGGCTCTTGTCGAGGGGTTCATGAGCCACCAGCCGGTGGCTTATCTTCTGTTTGGTGTAGGGGCAATGGTCGCGCTGGTGCTGGAGATGCTCGGACAGCCTTCTCTGATCTTTGCTCTGGGAATGTATCTCCCGCTCGAGCTCAACACTCCCGCATTGGTGGGAGGGTTCCTATCACATTTCTTGAACAAGCGTTCGGAAAGGGCCACAGGTGAACGCGGCAAGACGATTCGCGAGCGTGGTGTCATCATTGCCTCTGGACTTATGGCCGGCGGAGCGCTGGGAGGCGTGATGGGTGCGGCCCTGCGGCTCTTCCCCTGGTATCGGGAGGATCTGGTCAAGACTCCGTTTTATTCGGACGAGGCGATTTCGCAATCTGTTTCCGCCATATTGTTTGTTGGCCTCTGCCTTTATGTATGGTTTGGCTCGTTGAAGAAAGTGAGGGAGGTCTGATGGACCAAGCAGGAAAATATGTTGCCGACGCTGTTCTTGGCATAGACACACTCTGGGGTGGTGACGTGATGTGTTCGTCGGGCACCGGCCGGTTTATTGCCGATTCATGGTTCTCCGATGAACCGCTCCCTATCGCGTATACGCATCCGGCAGCGGTGCGTCTGCGGGAATGCGGCGGGGTGTCCGGCAAAAGCGTCGATCCCGAGACAGTAGACGAGTACCTGCGTGCGGTGAATCTTCCTCAGGCCATCGACGGCCTTCGCGCAGAGGCGGAACGGATGAGCGGGTTGCGACGGCCTTATCTTACCGGCCTCGCAGACAGCCTGGAAACCATGGGTGATCTTGCAATGGAGGTCCTAGGCAAAGGCGATCCGGTACCCTACGCGCGCTGCGTCGAAGCGTCGACTTCGAAGCCTCCTGAACCATCCCAGCCGGAGCGAAAGCGGGAACGCGTGGCCGAACTGCTGGGCTGCGCCGGCTACTCGTCGGCCAGTGCGGGCGAATTGCTGCAGGCGGTGGATGCTTGGCGCCGGGATCGTGTCATCCCGATGGCTTCAGTGCGCTCTCTGGGTGCGGCCGTGATCGCTCATTTCGATAGCCTCAGTGCGAAGAATCTACTGCCATACCTTCCACCGGAGCTTGCGCGGGTGCCACGCGCCAACATTGATTTCCTCCCCATTCGGGACGCTTGGTTTTCCGGTTCGATGAACTACATCGGCAGGGCACGCAATGCGGATGGCACGCCGCAATACGAAGCAGGTTACGAGATTAATGCCTCGTTGCAGATTTCTTATCCTGAATTTGAGCAGCTCGTGAGCCATGAGGTTGTTCCTGGGCACGTGACCACCTTTGCCTACTTGCAAGATTTGTACGTACGCGGAATGACCGGTTTCGAAGCTACGGTTCTCACAATGAACACGCGCGCTGCCACTCTGTTTGAAGGAATTGCCAACAACGCAATCCTGATCGCTCATGACGTCACCGAGGTGGATCAATTGCCCGATGAAGATATGCAGATAGGCGTGCTGCTGGCCCTGTTGCAGGATGATGCCAAGAACCAGTCATCGTATATGACCTGGGGTGAAGGTAGAGCACAGGCGGAGGTGGCGGCGACGCTGCGACGTGATTTTCTCGTAACGGAAGAGCGCGCCGACAAATTGTCGGGGGCTTGGGGACGCCATCCGTTGCTGGGTAGAATGTATCTTCCGGCCTACCGCGCCGGCACGGAACGGGTTGCAGAACTGCGGAGAACTTATCCTCCCGACCTGGTGCTGTCGACAATCTACGGATGCAAGGGATTAGTAGACATCCAAACGCTTGATGAAGCGCTTATGGGCTAGAAGCCAGTGCGTCATTCAACCGGTCTGGGCGCAGGAAGCATCCAGGCTCGGTCCACCAACCGTAACTTGTCAGTCGTCTCCGGGCGGTGTTCGCTTTTGGTGCGCCTTCGGGCGCCCATTTGACTTGACTCCTGCGCCTCCACTCACCTGAACTTTTGCCAACTTTCACGCTTGCCGAGCCATCGCAAGGTCCACGATTTCCCCGATCATCTGTGTATAAGAGAGACCAGATTTTTTGGCTGCCATGGCAAACTCCTGTCCGCTGGAGAGCCATGGGTTCGGATTTGCTTCGATGACATAAACCTCACCCTTGCTTGATACGCGCATGTCGATCCGGCCATAATCGCGCAGTTTGACGGCGCGATAGGCCCTGATCGCGATCTCGGTGAGCTTGGTTACGGTCTCTTCATCGAGGTCGTCGGCGATCGCCGATTTTGTCAGCTTATATGCTTCCGTGTCTTTCTCGAATTTCACATCCTGGCTGGCGATCTTGGGCGTGCCCTTCGGAAGCCTCGAAAGATCAAGTTCAACAAGTGGGAGTACATGAGCGTTCTCGTAATTGCCGAGGATGGAGGCATAGATCTCGCGGCCTTCGATGTACTCCTCGATCAACGCCGGAGAGTCGAATTCCTTCTGTATGTAGTCGATGCGCTCCATCAACTCCTTCACGCTCGTCACTACGGCAGAGGCATCGATGCCTATGGACCCATCTTCGGATGTGGGTTTCACTATGAGTGGGAACGAAATGTCATGTGCGTGGTCGATGGTGCCACGATAGGCTGTCGCGAAGTAGGGAGACTGAATCCCGTAAAAAGCGAACATCTTCTTGGCAATCGATTTGTCCTGCGCAAGAATATTCGCATGCGGGCCCGCGCCGGTGTAGGGGATATCGAGCAGGTCCAGGAATGCGGTGACGTGCATCTCCTTGGTGTCATCGCCCGCATAGGATTCCGTTAGGTTGAAAATGAGATCGGCGCCACTTTTGGCGAGTCCGAGCAGTGATTGCGGGCGGCCGTCGAGAACGTGATATGACGGCTCATGACCTAGCTTTTCCAGGGCTTCGAAGATCTCTTCGCGGTCGTGCTTAACCGGCTTCTTCTTGCGCTTCTTTTGCCCCTTGCGCTGGCGAGGTGCGGGAACCTCTTCCTGTACTTCAGCAGGTTCTTCTTCCCACATGTCGTACAGCACGGTGACTTTCAACTTCGTTCCAGTCATGCGACCTCCAATCGGCGTGACGGCATCTGCCGGCACGCCTCACGGATGAATGAACTTTCCACGGATCAGGTAATTCATTGAGAGTGCGGTTGTGTAGACCGCGAACTCCGTGAGGTACTCGGACTCACGTCGAATGTCTACGCGCAGACCCAGGTCCTCGACACGTCTGCAGATAGCTTCCACGAGTCGGTTGACGATCGGACGTTGAACACCGCTCCAATATGCGACCTTGTCGACAATGGGCTTGCGATGCTGACGCAACATCTCCTGCGCGGGTCGCACACCTTTTTGTCGCTTACGGGAGACATTGAAGATGTCCGCAAGGTCTGTATCGAGCGCGAGTTCCTGCACCGGAATCTCCTCTGGCAGGCTGAGATGATAGAACTCGCCGACCGTCGACTCCATCTCGTCGACGGTGATGTCGGTGCGGCCGCGACGCCGGATGGGTTCGACATCTCCAACTTTTCGCGCCAAGCGATCCACGTATTGGAGCTTGGCCAGGGCGCCCCAACCTTCGTAGCGCTTTCGCCATTGCGAACGAGGCGTGAGCCAGACCGCAAACGTTTCTGCAAAATCTTCATCCGGATGCTTCTGCGCGTACCACCCGGCCAGGTGGCGAACAAACTTCCGCGAAAACGGGATGGGACGGTAATTATCGCGATAGGCGCGGCGAAACGGACCGAAGAGATCGCGCCACTCAGCTGACTTGTAGAGCTGGTACGCGTAATTGAATGCGTGTCCGGCCTCATGACGCATATATATCATGATCTCGCGAGCATCTTCCAGGTCGTTCATTTCGCGCTCAAGCTTTGCCAGGTCCGGGTTGGCCAGATAGAACGGCATGCCGATAACGGGCTCGCCTGAGGGACATCCCCATTCATCGGTGAGGTAGCAAAGTGGGCGGAACTTGTGCAGGCCCTTGGCATCCAATTCGCGATAGAGCTGGTCAACAAATCGTTCGAGCGGAGAACCCTCGAGCTTGAGCCCGAGTTCGCGAATGGGCTTGGCGAGTATCTCTTGAAATTCCGTTCGGGTTTTCTCGAAATTGCGCAAGGGGCTATTCAGAGTTCTACACCATCGAGCCAGATTTGGCACAGCAGGCGTATCGCTTATGCACATAGTATTGTGCGACCGCAGGGATCTGGAACATCAATTTCATGCGCGGTGTTGCGCCACGCAAAGCTCAAAGCTTTGGGGGTATTGAATATCACCTGAACTTAGTCTGGAAGATTCTGTTTCAAGCGGAAGACCGCCATAGTGTCTATATCGGGTCGCCGGAACCGCTGTGTTCCGGAGCGCAGTAAGACGGCATAGTGCGGCGGGCCGATCTATCCCGGAATTGAAGCCCTTGAAGACAATTACCTGCATGAATGGCGGCTTTCCATTGTCGTTGGCAGCAATGGAACAATTAAGGAAAGCAGAACTGCATATAAAGACAAGTACTCTCTATGTAGACAATCAAGCGGCTGCAGCTAGAACAATGCGGATGTTAAGAGCGTCGGGGCTCTTCACCTGGTCCGGATCAAAAAAGGCGGCGTGGGTTGTGCAAGATAGCCTTATTGGCAAAGCCCACGCCGCACTTTTTTGACTCCTAGAAGATGAACTTGGCGCTTACCTGAAGCTGGCGCGATGAACCGCCATCGCTGACGGCGAAGCGAGTTGCCGAGATCTGGCCGAAGGCAGAGGACTGGACATTGCCCGACGGCTGCCCGAAGTTGGGGTGGTTGAGAATGTCAAAAGCATCGGCGCGCAATTCGAAGGTGAGGCCCTCGAATAGCTTCGTGTCTTTCTGCCCGGATAGGTCAATATCCGCGAAGCCCGGACCCGTGCCGGCATTGCGCTGCATCAGGCCTAGGCCGGTGTAGACGGTTGGTGCAGTGCTTGCGGTGGCGCTGGCTTGCGTGCCCACAACCTCAAAGCTGCAGGAGGAAGTGTAATTCGTGTTGTCACAGACTGTGCCACCGGCGCCAAGGCCGGTGCTTGCCCGCGGACGGCCAACCAGGCAATCTTCGCAAATCGTTCTGGTTCGAATGCATCGGCCCGGATTACATCGAGACAGCTTTCCGCGCGGCGCGCGAAGCTGACCCGCACGCGCGCCTCACTTATAACGACTATGGGGTGGAGTACGACAATCCGGAACAGGCTACCCGGCGCGCATCGATCCTGGCGCTGCTTCACCGCTTGCAGCAGCACAACGTGCCCATCGATGCGGTCGGCATTCAGTCGCACATCAAGGCGGGCGCGCAGTCTCCCATGGGTAAAGGCCTGGCTGAGTTCATTGAAAGCGTGCGCCAGATGGGACTAGAGGTTTACCTTATCGAGATGGACGTTAACGAAGACGACCTCGCGTTCGATGACGTTCAGCAACGGGACAAGGCGATCGCCGAGACCTACCGCGCGTTTCTCGATGTTGCGCTTGCAAACTCTGCTGTAAAAGCCATGCTGACCTGGGGCGTGAGCGACCGGCGAACCTGGTTAAATGATGGGCCGACACACCATCGCAAGCAACCGAACCGCCCCCAGCGCTCGCTTCCCTTCGGTCGCGACTATCGCCCGAAAGATGCGTTTTTCGCCATTCGCGACAGCTTCGACGCCCTGCATACATCTGCAAGCACCCTTTAAGAAATCAGCAGAACCACCTAACACTCTTCGTTACACCTTGAAAGCCCATTCATGACTTGCTGTCCCCTGCGCGGCCCGTGTCCAAGTGGCTGAAATAGATCAAGATCACGCACACGAAATACAATGGACCTTGTCTGGCGCGTAGAGCTTACGGCGTCCCAGAAAAGGGAGGGCAGGTTGCCTTTACAACGGTTGCTGGGAACTAGCCATCATCGGAGCCCCCGCACCATTCAACCAACGTTGAGCACGGTCATTGCAGTGGCTCTGCTTTTTGCCAGCGCCGGCGCCGAATCCCAATCGCCGGCGAACAAAGAGGAGCCTGAGAGCCATCTTCGTTTCACGCTGATTCTGTCTCGGCACGGTATTCGGCCGCCACTCGTCGCCGCATCCAATCTGAATCTTCGCGCCTCCGACCCGTGGCCGGAGTGGGAAGTCCCGCTGGGGTACCTGACACCGCATGGCGCACTGGCAATCAAAAAAATGGGCACATATATGCGCCTGGATTTTGCGCGCCGCGGGCTCCTGTCCCGTTCAGGGTGTCCCGACAGCAGTGAGATCTATCTCTATGCCGACACCGACGAGCGCAATGTCGAAAGCACGCGCGCTACTCTCGCGGGGCTCGAACCAGGTTGTGACTCGGTGCCGATCAACACAATTGATCCAGCGCTGGGCGTAAAGGATCCCCTGTTCTCGGCTGTTCCTTCGACCTTCGCACCGCCGCCGAAGGATGCGGCGGACGCAGACTTTCACGCCGCGGTGGGGAACGATCCCGTGGCTTTTTTTTCATCTGCCGCAAACCCTGGACTCGACCAGCTTGGGCGTATTCTGGCCCCAGATCATGCGCATCCAGCAGCCAAGCCAATCCTCGATGATGCCAGGCCTCTAACGGCGGCTTCAACACTGATCGAGGATCTCCTGCTCGAGTATCTCGACGACAAGCCGATGTCCGAGGTGGGCTGGGGTCGCATTGACGAGCCGGCCCTCCGGCGTCTTCTGCCATTGCATACGAAGCAATTCAGCTTAGGCACCCGCACCCCTTTGAATGCCCGCACCGAGGGTTCTAATTTGATGGCGCACATTCTTTGGACACTTGAGCAGGCGGCGCAGTCGCGTGAGCACAAGCCCGTGCCGGGAGCCCTTGGTCCCGTCAGTACCCGTCTCGTTTATGTGAGCGGGCACGACTCGAATCTTTGCAACATTGGCGGCTTGCTCGATGTGCGCTGGGATGCGGATGGACGTACCGACGATACGCCGCCCGACTCGCAGATTGTTTTTGAATTATGGCAAAGCGCGAGGACGAAGGAGTACACCGTTCGTCTCAGATTCCGCGCGCAGACAATAGGCCAGTTGCGATTCAGTGAGGATCTGACGCTGTCCAGTCCGCCTGTCGAAGTGAATTTGACGCCTCCCGGTTGCCATTCGAGTCAGCCCTGCTCCTTTTCAAATTTCGATCATGCGGTGCACAGCCTTCTCGATCCCGCGTATATTAAGGCAGACCTTTTGCCAACGCGCGTGGCGGCAGCTCAACCCTGAGGCGGTGAAAAATGACTTCGACTTGAAAGGATTCAATTGCAAGTTCGCTGACGTCTCACCTGTGAGCGGATGTAAGCTCAGATAGCGGGCCGCAAGGGACGAAATTCACTTGAGCACGAATCTGAAGGCTGGAGGCTGCCGTGGCTTTGAACACGATCAAGATTTCGCAGGTTGCTCGCTTTCGAGCCGCCTTGATATTGGCCGTCATCGCGGACGCTCTGCAACTCGCCGTTTTTCCGATATTCGTCGAGGGTGCTGAATCGCCGGCCGACGACGTAGTCGATTTCGGTGTTGCAGGGGTGCTGGTCTACCTTCTCGGCTGGCACTGGGAGTTTCTGCCATCGTTTCTTGGCAAGCTTGTGCCGGGGGTTGACCTGGTTCCCTTCTGGACGATTGCGGTTGCAAACGTATATCGCAAATCGAAGCAGATGACGATTCAACAGGAACAACACATTGAAGAGCCGCCGACAATCAGCGGAACTCGGAGTTTGTAGGATTAAGAATCAGTACGCCGCAATCCCGGTGATATGCTGACCGAGAATCAGGGCATGAATGTCGTGGGTGCCCTCATAGGTCTTTACCGATTCAAGATTCATCATGTGCCGCATCACAGGGTAATCGTCTGTGATTCCGTTGGCGCCAAGGATATCCCGGGCCATGCGAGCCGTCTCCAGGGCCATCCAGACGTTGTTCCGCTTGGCTAGCGAGATGTGCTCGTGACCCGCAGTACCTGCGTCTTTGAGGCGGCCCACGTGCAGCGAGAGCAACTGTGCCTTGGATATCTCAGAGACCATCCACACAAGTTTTTCTTGAATAAGTTGATGGCTGGCAATGGGCTGGTCGTGAAACTGCTTGCGGAGTTTCGCGTATTGGAGAGCGGTGTCATAACAAGACATGGCTGCGCCAATGGCGCCCCAACTTATTCCATAACGCGCTTGGTTGAGGCACATCAGCGGGCTCTTGAGGCCACTGGTACCAGGCAGCAGGTTGGAAACGGGAATGTAAACGTCCTGCAAAGCAAGGCCGCTGGTGACTGAAGCGCGGAGAGACCACTTGCCGTGGACTTCGTGCGCGGAGAAGCCGGCACGATCGGTCTCAACAAGAAAGCCGCGAACAATGCTTTTTGAGGGATCGCTTTCGTCGGCGACCTTGGCCCAGACGATAGCGACGTCAGCGATGGTGCCAGTGGTGATCCACATTTTTTCGCCGTTGAGGATGTACTCATCGCCGGATCGGCGGGCAGTGGTCGTCATGCCACCAGGGTTGGATCCAAAGCCGGGCTCGGTCAGGCCGAAACAGCCGAGCTTTTCTCCGCTCGCTAAAACGGGGAGCCAGGTGCTTTTCTGGTCTTCAGAGCCAAAGGTGTAGATCGGATACATGACCAACGCGGATTGCACGCTGACGAAGCTACGGAGACCTGAGTCACCGCGCTCAAGCTCCTGCATCACCAAGCCGTACTCTACGTTAGACATGCCGGCGCAACCGTAACCCTGAAGGTTGGCGCCATAGAAACCAAGCTCGCCCATCAGCGGGACCAATTCTCTGGGAAAGCGGCCCTCGCGAAAACAATCCTCAATGATGGGGAGGAGGTTGTCGTCAACGAAGTCGCGGGCTGTGCGACGGACCAGAAGCTCGTCCTCAGAGAAGCTGGAGTCGAGGTGAAGGAAGTCAACGTTTTGGAATTTGAAAGACATTCGTGTCTGCCTTAGCGGTCTTCTTGGTCCAAGACTATTCCAGGAACTCGCGGACGAACTTGTTGTCGGTGTGAAGCAGATTGTGCAAAGAGCCGTCGAAGATCAAGCGACCATCCTCGAGCATGAGGAACGTGGTGTTCGGGTTGGTCACACCCTGAGGCAAGGTAACCATGTGTCCCTGATCCTCATCAAATTGATGCGTGCAGAGGGTGAAGGCGTCCTGGAGGCGATGGGTGACCAAAATTGAAGGGGTGTGGTAGACGTCGCGCTCCTTCATCACCAGCTCAATAATCGTTGTGGAAGTGACGGGGTCAAGACCGCCCGTTGGAGAGTCGTAGAGGATGAGCTCGGGTTGATGGATGAGAGCGCGCGCAATGGCAACGCGGCGTCGCATGCCGCCAGAAAGACTGCTGGGAAAGAGCGCAAAAGTGTCGTCGAGCTCGACGAACTGCAACGCTTCGTGGACGCGGGCATCGATTTCGTCATCACGGACACGTTCTGCAATCAACTGGTAGGCCACATTGTCCCGGACGGAGAGCGAATCGAAGAGCGCGCCCTCTTGGAAAACCATGCCGGCCCGAGTGCGGAGGGCGAAGAGGGTCTCCTCGCGCATGTCGGCGATTTCCTGGCCGAAGAGCTGGATGCTTCCCTGGTCGGGCCGAACCAAACCATTGACCAGCTTGAGCAGGACGCTCTTGCCTACCCCGGCGGGCCCAAGCAAAATGCGCGTCTCACCCGGCGCCAGGGAGAAGCTGATCTCCTGAAGAACCGGCTTGCCGTCGAAGGCGATAGAGACATTGCTGAAGGCGACGACGGGACCGGCATCCGCGGGCAGAGCAGGGTGTCGCCCCGAGGGAGCCGGATTGGGCGAGGCGTTGGAGGAGGTCTCGCTCATAGCGGGGGTAAGAGGGTGAGAAGTACTTGAGTAACAAGAAAGTCGACGAAGATGATGAGGACCGAAGAAGTGACGACCGCCTGAATAGTTGAGCGGCCTACTCCCTCAGTGCCGCCCGAGGTTCTCATGCCATAAAAGCAGCCGATCGAGGCAATGATGAAACCTGAAAAGAGCGGCTTGACAAGCCCCTGAATAATGTCGGGATAACGGAGGTGCTCCCAGGCCTGGGAAAAATATTGCGTGCCGTCCTGGTGGTTCATGAAGACGCTGACGGCGGCTCCGCCAAAGATGCCGAAAGCGTCGGCAAGGATGGTGAGAAACAAGAGCATGGTGATGCATGAAAAGAGGCGTGGCGTGACCAGTTTGCGCATGGGGTCGACGCCGAGGGCGCGCATAGCGTCAATCTGCTCGGTCACGACCATGGAGCCGAGTTCGCTGGCCATCGAGGATGCGTTGCGGCCTGAGACCATGATGCCTGTAAGCACCGGGCCCAACTCCCGAATCATGGTAATGCTGACGAACCGCCCTGTGACGGCGGCGGCACCGAACTGGGCCAACGTGGCGGCAGATTGAAGGGCTAAGACGCCTCCGGTAAAGAAACCAGCCATGAGCACGATAGTTGCCGAGCCAAAGCCGATAATGTCGGACTGCACAAGGAATTCCGGCCAGTAACGGGGCGCGCTAAAAAGATTCATGACGGCGCGATGCGCAAACAGGGAGTATTCCTGAACGGTGAGCACGAGTTGCTTGGCAGTTCTATCGATCGTGATGGTCGCCATAAGGTTTGCCGGGCTGCGGGATGTGCCGGGGTGAGTGCTCGGTTGAAACGATCTTGCATGGTCAGAATAGCGCATCGGGGGAGCCGGTCCATGTGCGAAGGTTGTTCGACAGTTAAACAGGTCGGGCCTGGTGAACCACCTGGCAAGAATTACTTGGTGGGGTAAAGAAAATTCCCCCTCTTGCCGCCGCAGGCTCGGTTCGGTCGCTTTCTTTTCACTAACTTGTGGTGTGGCAATCGGAATGCAGTTGATCCGGCGGACGCCGGCGGGTTCCGCGAAAACGGTTAGAGAGGTGAAGGGGATGCGCTTCTTCGGTGTGCGTTTGATCCTTGCTCTGTTCGTGGGCATCACATTGGTTTCCCTTGGCTCGGCTTATTTTGAGGTGTTGGCGCATAAGCTCTCGCTTCGGCGCGAGTTGCAGCGCCGGACCATTTGGCTCGCCACGAGTCTGCAACTCGACCTGGAGCCAGGATTGGCGAATGGGCAAATTGGGAACCTGGCGGACCGGATTGAACGGCTCCGCGCCCGAGATGAGGCGCTGGCCTTGGCCGTCTATGACGTCCATGGAGCAGTTCTTGCCACCGCCGGACCGGTTGAGCTTTTCAAGGAACTTCCACAGGCAGTGTTGACCAAGGCCATTCAGAAGGGCGTGAATTCGGGAGCGTTTGGTCACGATTCTAACTATCAGTGGCTGGAGGAGGCTGTCCCGCTGAATTCCGGCGGGCAGCCGACTGGCGCGCTAGTGGTCTTGGAAGATGCGGGGTACATTCGCGCCGAAGGCACGGCGGCCTGGCTGCGGAGTTTCTGGCGGATTGTCGCATTCCTGGTGCTGATTGTAGGCGTGACGCTGCTGATGGTTCGCTGGTTCCTGATGGAGCCGATGACCAAGCTGGTGGAGCGCTTGCGCCGCGTACGAATGGGGCACAACGACCCGGATCCCGAGGAAAACAAAGCAGAGTTGAACCTGTTCCGCCCGTTGGCGCACGAGGTGGAGACTATGGCACAGAGTCTGGCCAAGGCACGGGCATCCGCGGCTGCCGAGGCTCGAATGCGCGATGAAGGCGAGCACCATTGGACGGCGGAACGGCTGGCGGTGCATGTGCGCGAACGGCACGGGTCGAGCAAGATTTTCGTGGTATCGAACCGCGAACCATACATGCACGTTCGGCAGGGCCGGCAAACCGTTTGCGTGGTTCCTCCCAGCGGACTGGTAACGGCCATTGAGCCGGTGCTGCGGGCCTGCGACGGAGTGTGGGTGGCACATGGAAGCGGAGCGAACGACGGTTTGGTTGTGGATGAGTTCGACCGGCTGCGCGTTCCGCCGGACGATCCACTTTACACACTTCGGCGCGTTTGGCTGTCCAGGGAAGAAGAAGAAGGCTACTATGACGGGTTTGCCAACGAGGGGCTGTGGCCTCTTTGCCATATCGCTCATACACGGCCGATTTTTCGCGCTTCAGATTGGGAGCACTACAAGCGGGTCAATGCCAAGTTCGCAGCGGCCCTGCTGGAGGAGATGGAGGGCAGCGCCGAACCAGTCGTTTTTGTGCAGGATTATCATTTCGCGTTGCTGCCGCGAATCTTAAAGGAGGCGCGCCCGGATGCGCGCGTGGCCATCTTCTGGCACATTCCCTGGCCCAATCCTGAGGCGTTTGGGATTTGCCCGTGGCAGGCGGAGTTGTTGGATGGCCTGCTTGGTGCCGATCTCATTGGCTTTCACATTCCCCTGCACTGCAACAATTTTCTGTCGACCGTGGACCGCGTGCTTGAGTCGCGAACCGATCGTGAACACATGACCTGCCGGCGGAATGGACATACAACCACGGTGCGCCCATACGCGGTAAGCGTGGCCTTGGACGGGACCAAGCCCAATCGAGTTGGACGCGAACCGTCGCGTTCGGAGCTGTTGGCGATGTTTGGCGTGCGCAGCGAATCCCTCCTGCTTGGAGTAGACCGAATGGACTACACCAAGGGAATTGTCGAACGGCTCATGGCAATCGAAAGACTGCTCGAAGAGCATCCATGGCAACGGGAACGGATCACCATGGTGCAGATTGCGGCACCGAGCCGGTCGCGCATTCCCAGCTACGTGGAACTCAGCGAACGGATCAAGTCGACGGTGGAGCGGATCAATCTGCGTTTTCAGACTCCGCATTGGCGGCCCATTGTCCTCATTGAGCGGCAGTGTAGCCACGCAGAGGTCGACCGTTGGTATCGAGCAGCGGATCTATGCCTCGTGACCTCACTTCACGACGGGATGAACCTTGTGGCGAAAGAATATCTGGCCGCACGCGACGACGAAGACGGAGTGCTGGTGTTGAGCAAATTCACAGGCGCGGCAGTGGAGCTGGGCGACGCCCTGTTGGTGAATCCATACGACATTGAAGGCGTGGCCGAGGCCATCCATCGGGGTCTTGAGATGGACCGGGGGGAACGGCGGATGCGCATGCAAAGGATGCGGCGACAGGTGATGGAGCACAACGTATACCGGTGGGCGGCAAACATATTGGGCGACCTTTGCGAACTCCGCCTTGATAACACTGAGGATGTGGAGCTCGTACGAGGCAAGTTGTTGTTCGCTTCAGCAGAGGGTGGGAATCGTCGTAAACTGGCTTAGAGAGCGGGTACACGGTGACTCCAGAGGTGGCGGACAAGCTGGAAGCATTCTTTAGCGGCTTTGCCAATGGGGCAAAGCCGCTGCTGCTTCTGGACTACGATGGAACGCTGGCTCCGTTCCGCGTGGATCGGTTCACAGCGCGACCTTGGGCGGGAGTCCGAGAGTTGCTCGCAAGCATTCAAAAGCAGGGAAGGACGCGAATGGCGGTGGTGACCGGACGTCCCGCCAGAGAAGTTGCCCCGCTCCTCGGTCTCGATCCACCGCTTGAAGTGTGGGGGTTGCACGGCGCAGAGCGGCTGCACCCGGATGGAAGACGGGAGTTGGAGATGGCGCCAGCCGCCACGCAGGCGGAGTTGGAGGAACTGCGGACCGCATTGAAGAGAGACAGTCTGGGCGGCCTTGTTGAAGACAAGGCTAACGCAGTGGTGATGCACTGGCGCGGAGCACCACCGCGGAAAGCCAGGTCGATCGAAAATCGGACACGAGCGTTATTTGAGCCTCTGGCACAAATGGACGGCCTTGGCCTGCTGGAGTTTGAGGCGGGGCTCGAGTTGCGCGTGGGCAGGGACAAGGGCGGCGCTGTTGAGGCGATTATGGAAGAGGCTGGAACCCTTGGGCCGGTCGCCTATCTTGGAGATGATTTGACCGATGAGGCTGCGTTTCGCGCGGTGCGGCGGATTGGCAGTCGCGGACTGAGCGGAATGGTGCGGCAGGTGTGGAGAGAAACGGCAGCAGAAGTTTGGCTGCGGCCACCCGCCGAGCTGCGGGAGTTTCTGAGAATGTGGATCAAGGCGGCGGCCAGGAAATAGATATGCGGGTTTACTCCCAGCGAAAAATCTTTGCCGAAAGTGCCGTGCAAACGAGAAACAATAAGGCCAATGCACCAACGTCGGACATGTGGGCCGACCACGGATCGCCATTCCAGATTCCCTGCAGCAGCCGCACAGCGTAGGTCAGCGGCAGCACCTGCGCCACAGCATGCAGTGCGGGCGGCATATATTCAATGGGCACAAAGAGCCCCGAAACAGCGATCATGGGATAAAGAATGACGGCGCCAATGGGCTGCGCAAAGCGGGCCGTTGGAACGATGCTGGCAATGATGAAGCCAATCGACAGGATGCTCCAGGTGCTGATCAACAACGCGACCGTAAACGAAAACCATGGCACATGAACGCCGGACGGAATGTAGCGCTTGCCGGCCAGCAGCATCAAACCCAGCGTCGCCGCGGTGAGTAACAGCTTGACGATCACGTGTGCCGTAAGAATCGTCTGTGGACGCAGGGGCGTAGCGCGCAAGCGTTTGAGGATGCCCCCTTCACGGTAGATGGAGATGATGGTCACCAGAGAGAGGACTGAACTGATGGCAATCAGAATCGCCATCAGAACCGGAACACCCGCCCGGGAAAAGCTGCTGACAACGAGTGAAGGCGACGCGAGCCGGTTGTTGGCGAGTCTACCCAGCACGAGGAAAATCAGAACCGGGACACCGATGGTGCCGAACGCGCCCATAGGCTCGCGCATAAACACCTTGATCTCGATCCATGTCAGTTTCCAGAGCCCACGCAGCATCATGTTTCGATCCTAATCGCGAATGGAGTGGCCAGTCAGCTTGAGAAAAACATCCTCAAGGTTGGGGAGAATCGTGCGGAAGTCCGTTACCCGAATCTTGTTCTCCGAGAGACAATCAATCACTTCGGTGACCAGGTCTTCGCTTGCGCCGCGAATCGTGATTCGGTTGTCGATAGTTGTCACCGACACGATTCCAGAAATTTTCTTGAAGCGCTCCGCAGCGCTCAAAACGTCTGTCTCGAGGATGACCGTTCGCTCAGGGCAGTGCCGGGCGACGAGTCCTCCCGGGGTGTCGATGTCGATAATCCGCCCATGCTCCATAATGGCAACCCGATCGCAGAGCCGTTCAGCTTCCTCCATCAAGTGCGTCGTCAAGAACACAGTCTTGCCCCGCTCGCGAATACCACGCACCAAATCCCAGATGGCCCGCCGTGCCTGCGGATCGAGCCCGGTTGTCAGCTCGTCGAGGAACACCACCTCAGGATCGTTAATCAGCGCAAGAGCAATGAACAGCCTTTGTTTCTGTCCTCCGGAGAGGTTCATGAACCATGCGTTCCGCTTGTCGGTGAGACCGAGCTGCTCGAGCAGATGCTCACCATTCACTTCTTTCTTCTGGTAAAGCGATGCCCAGAGGTCAACTGCCTCCCACACCTTGATGCGCTTCTGCAACTGTGCCTGCTGCAACTGGACGCCGATCCGGTTCTGCAGCTTGTAGACCTGGCGAAAGGGGTCGAGGCCCAGAACTGCGATGGTGCCGCGGTCGGGCTTGCGCAACCCTTCGATGCACTCCATCGTAGTGGTCTTTCCAGCGCCATTCGGCCCGATCAAGCCAAAAATCTCGCCTTCGTTGACTTCAAACGAGGCTTCGTCGACAGCCACTGTGCGGCCGTAGGTCTTGCGGACTCCGGAGGCTTGAATGACTGGCGGCATAGTGACAGGAAAAATCGAAGACTCACAGAGCCTGAACGGAGTCTATATCGCGGCACCCGGGTCACTGATGATTGTGGCGTCTTGAGTCAGTGCGATCGCTTCAAACCAGGGAAGATACGAAGAGCGCGGCAAGCCGCACTCAGGAAGAAATGCGATTGAGATAAGGCCCCGGACTCAAGGAGCTGCCTTTCTATTCCTGGTCCCATTTGAGCCGTCTATTCCCTGCCCTTTTTGCGGATCTCAATGGTGAGACGCTTGATCTTCTGGTTCAGGGTTGAGAGGGGGATACGGAACTGCTCGGCAGCTTCGGTCTGGTTGCCATTGCAGCGTTCGAGCTTTTCGATGATGATGCGACGCTCAATGTCTTCGAGGATGTCAAAGAGCGAGGCATTCGGGTTGTGCTCGAGCAGCGCGTCCTGGAAGCTGCGTCCGGTAATGTGCCCGGGCAGGAGATCGGAGCCGATCACCGGGCCAGATGAGAGCACAACACCGCGCTCTATAGAGTTCTCCAGCTCACGCACGTTGCCGGGCCACTCGTAATCCACCAGGGCGCGCAGTGCATCGGCAGAGAGCTTGCGCGGAGGAAGATCATTTTCCCTGGCGTAGAAGTCGAGGAAGTGATTGGCAAGCAGGGGGATGTCTTCGCGGCGGGCGCGCAGCGGAGGAAGGTCCACCGTGATGACGTTCAGACGATAGAAAAGATCCTCGCGGAAGCGTCCATCACGCACCGCCTGACGGAGGTCAATGTTGGTGGCGGCGATGATGCGCACATCCACCTGGATTTCCTGGATCCCGCCAAGGTGCATGAAGCGTCGATCCTGCAGGACGCGCAGAATCTTGGCCTGCGTATCCGTGCCCATCGTGGCGATTTCGTCCAGGAAGAGAGTACCGCCGTTGGCAACTTCAAACAGGCCTTTTTTTGAAGCGACAGCGGAAGTGAATGCGCCCTTGACGTGGCCGAAGAGCGTGGACTCAAGCAGCTCAGAAGGCATGGCCCCGGTGTTGATGGGAACGAAAGGCTTGTCGCGGCGAGGGGAATTGGCGTGGATGGCCTTGGCGATGAGCTCTTTGCCCGTTCCGCTCTCACCTTGGATGAGAACCGTTGAGCGGCTGGGCGCGATCTGGGCCACCAGGTCGAAGACCTTGAGCATGATCTCGCTCTTGCCGACGATGTTGGTAAAGTTGTAGCGCTGCTTGAGGGTGCGCTTGAGCTGCAGGTTCTCTTCTTCGGCTCGATGGCGTGCAACAGCGGAGCGAATGTCAGCCAGCAGCTTTTCGTTGTCCCAGGGCTTCTGAACAAAGTTTTCAGCGCCGGCGCGGACAGCCTCCACCACATTGTCCACCGTGCCGTAGGCGGTGATCATGATGACCGGCAGTTCGGGCTGCCGTTCCTTGATCTGGGGCAACAGTTCAAGCCCACTTTGGCCGGGCAGGGCCAGGTCAAGGAGCACAAGATCAAAATTCTCAAGTTCAAGAATGCGCAGGCCCTGCTCGCCATCGTTGGCCATTCTCACGGAATAGCCTTCAAGCGTGAGCAGCACTTCCAGCGACTCGCGGATCGCTGCCTCGTCGTCAATGACAAGGATGCTGGCGCCGTCAAAGTTGCTGTTGGTGGCCGGCGCAGAAACGGGTACGTTCAAAGGCTGTTCAACCTCAGGCATGTACAGACTTTCTTAAAAGCGGAAATTCGAGATGAAAGGTTGTGCCAGCGCCAATGGAGCTCTCGACATGGATTTTTCCTGCGTGCTCCTGAATGATGCCATAGGAGACGCTGAGCCCGAGTCCAGTGCCGCGGCGGTCACCTGGCTTGGGCGTGGTCTTGGTGGTAAAGAATGGATCGTAGATGCGCTTGAGGTTCTCCGGAGCGATGCCCGTGCCGGAGTCAGTAATCATGGCGGCAACATGACCGTTCACGAGCGTGGCAACACGGAGACGGCCTCCGCCTGGCATGGCTTCTTTCGCGTTCAACAGCAAGTTGAGAAACACTTGCTGCAGCTTGCCGGGGTTGCCGTGGATGGGCGGCAATTCCTCCGCCAGGTCCAGGTCAATCACGACTTGCGCAGTCTTGAACTGGTGTTCAAGCAGCGAGAGCGTATCGCGAATCACCTGGTTGAGATTGGTTTCGCGGAATTCCGTGGTAGACGTACGGGAGAAGTTGAGCAGACCATTGGCAATCTCCGCCGCGCGGAAGCTCTGCTGGGTGATCTTATCGAGCACAGGGCCCAGGCGAGCATCGCCCTTCAGCTGTTTTGATAGCATCTGCGCGTACGAGGAGATAACCGCAAGGGGGGTATTGATTTCATGGGCAACGCCGGCTGCGAGCAGGCCGATGGAGCTGAGCTTGTCTGCCTGGGCAAGCTGCGTTTCAAGCGAGACGCGCTCGGTGATGTCATCCACCAGGATAATGCGCCCCACCGAGACAAAATCTCGTGAAAGCAGGGGTGCGATGGCGATGTTGGCGGTGCGGTTTTCGCCGGCGCGGGTAATCAGGCGGAACTTGTAAAGATGATGCACACCTTGTTCATTGCGGAAGCCGTCGAGGGCATCGACAAACTGCGCAGGGAAGACGGCGCGAAGCGGCTGGCCAAGGGCCTCAGCGCGGCTGAGGGCGTACATGGCCTCCATCTGCGCATTCCAGCTTTCGATGCGATCGCTGAGATCGATGGCTAGAATACCCACGTTGATCGACTCAACGATGTTCTCGTTGAACTCCTTGAGGCGCTCGAATTCGCCGATCTTCTCTTCAAGGCGCGCGTAGAGGCTTGCATTTTGTAGTGCGATGCCGATGTAACTGGCGAGGGACTCAAGCAACTCGACATCTTCGCTGGAGAGGAAATCGCCACCAATGGTGCGGCCCAGGCCAATCACGGCGATGGTGCGGGTTTCAGCGGACCCAGAAGAGTTTATTTCGCTCGCCTGCACCTGGCCCGCGGCCACGCGGCAAGGGAGGTAGTAATTCAAGTCGAGGAGGGCGGCGGTCCTCTGCTCATCTTCAGGGAGGTGCAAGGCCTGCTGTGCGTTTTCGAGGAAGATATGCGGTTGGTCCTTGGCCTCGTCGAAGTCAAGGAATCCCAATGCCAGCGAACTCGCTGCAAATCGGTTCTGCGCGGACCCCCCATCGAAAGGGGCCGGCAATCCATGGGCGGCGGCCAGACGCAGGCGGCCGGAATCCTCAGTAAGGAAAACCGCGACACGGGCAACCAGCAGCGCGCGGGGCAGCCGCTCCACGATGGAGGCCAGCAGGGCCTCAATGTTTGTCTCTGAACTGAGCCCGCGGCCGAACTCGACCAGGGCCTTGCGGTAGTCGTAGCGATGGCGATCGAACGCTTTGTCGACCCAGCCCTGAATGCGGCGCTTGAGGGGATCGAAAATGGCGGCCGTAACCAGGATGGTAAGCACCAGGCCCCACTCACGCACCTGTTGCGGCATCCCGTTGTGGACCACCAGGGCACTGAGGGCAATGACGCCGAAGTAGGCGCCGAGCAGCAGGCCGGTGGCGAGCGTGTAAGCCACGCCGCGCTTGAAGATCAAGTCGGTGTCCATCAGCCGATAGCGGACGATGGCCCAGCTAAAAGTAAGCGGGAGAATGACAAGCGACAGACCCGCCAGGTTGGTGAGCAGCCGGGGCGGGTTCAAATCAAAAAGAAACGGTATGGCATAGAACAAAGTGAAAGGCAGCACAGCAAGCAATGTGCCACGCGTGACCCACTTCAACTGCTGGCGCAGCAGAGGGGTGTTTGCTCGGCGGTAGCTGAGCATAAAGAGCAATGCGGCCAGAACATAAAAGGCGGCGTCGTACGCCGTGCCGATCTGGTCAAGACGATGTTTCAGCAGCTCTGTTGGGAGCCTTGTCCCAATCGTCCAGAGCCACAAGCTGAGGAGGCCGACGGCCGGCGCATAGACGAGCGGGAGCAGCCAGCGGCGGCGGCTGCTTCTGAACCGTTCCTCTGGGAAACTGAGCGCGAAGTGCAGGAACAGCGCTGGTTGCAACGACTCCGCGAGCACGTTCGACCAGAAAACTGTCCAGTCAAGCGCATCCAGTTCTCCCGTGTACTTCAGGGCAAAGAGGGCAAACGAGACCAGACAGAAAAAATAGAAATGTGTGGCGCGCGGCGCGGTCCAGCGCCGGAACAGGACGTAAATGCCAATAGCAAGATAGATCAGCCCGATGATGCGTTGCGCCTGTGACAGACTGCGGTCCAATGGGACTGGAATGACCTTCACCGGCTCGTCCAGCGGAATGCCGCCGCGAGTGATGGAATAATTCGCCTGGACGTAACTGCCGATAGGATAGAGCACCCGTTCCAGGTCAGACACCCGCTCGATGGGGGTGTCGTTGACGTCGGTAAGCAGGTCATGCACCTGAATGCCGGCCCGCTGGCCGGGCATGTCAGGGATCACTTTGACCGCTTCCAGGCCTCCGCCGCCCTGCACTTCGCGCCACCAGACACCATCGTCCGGCTGCTGGAACTGGCGCTCCTGCCTCAAATTCAAAATCGCCAGCAGGAACAGACCAGCCGTGGCCACGGCCAGCAGGGTCGCCTGCAAACGATTGAAAAGGCTAGTTTCCATGGGAGGGCTCTCTACATCAGTGGAGTTTGTAGCACGTCGGCTGCCATGCGACCGACATTTGAGACCCGTCACAATACTTCCGTGAATCGATTGAGAACACGCGAGATAGTAACTTCTCGTGCGGAGAAACGTCAACAGGCACATTACCAAGGTCTGTGGAAAATGCAGGAAACAGTAGGCCGGCTACATTAAAAGGGATCGATCTATGGAAATAGGTAGCTCTTTGAGATGAAGCAGTTTACTGGGCATCGACGGGAGAAACCAACAGGGCACGCATGCGATTCTCTTCGGCTCTGCGACTGATAATGCGCAGAATGGTGGACTGGATGAGACCGTTTCAAGCGTGTTAGAGTGTGGGCTCAACGCTGGCCGTATGTGGCTTTCGGGCCATGCTTGCGTTGGTAGTGGTGCTCGGAAACATGGGCTGGAATCCCAGATTCAGAGGCTCCGAGCAGGATGCTTCGGAAGGCGAGGCGCGCTATGTATTCAAGAACATCAGCGTGTTCAACAGCGTCAGAGACCGTTTTGCCCCAGGTGAATGGGGCGTGTCCGGCAACAAGCACACCTGGGACAGCAAGGGGGTCTAGATTGTCAGTGCGGAAGCGCCGGACGATGACGGCGGCAGTGTTTCGAACGTAGCCCTTGGCAACTTCCTCGGCGGTAAGGGGATCAGTAATGGGAACGGGACCGTGGAAGTAGTCGGCGTGAGTTGTGCCAAGGCAGGGGATAGGTCGGCCGGCCTGGGCCCAGGAAGTTGCGAACTCAGAGTGGGTGTGAACGATGCCGCCGATCGAGGGGAATTCGCGGTACAGATGGGTGTGCGTGCCCAGGTCACTCGAGGGGCGTAGATGGCCTTCAACAACCTCCCCATCGAGGCCTGTGATGACCAGGTCGGCCGGGGTGAGCGAGTCGTAGTCGACCCCGCTGGGCTTGATCACCACAAGCGGCTTTGCGCCGGCCCGGTCGATTCCGCTGGCGTTGCCAAAGGTGTGGGGAGCAAGCCCGCGGCGGGCGATTTCGCGGTTGGCATGAAGGACTTTTTCGCGGAGGGCGGGCAAAAGCATGGCGAACCCATTTTACAGTTTCCAACTTGCTCTTGTCGTTGGCTGAGCCCCGAGACCAACGAAAAGAAGAACGAATATTGGGTACGCCATTGCAAAAATTTGGACAAGACCAAGCAAGAGATGCAGGTGCACGCAAAATGAGATTGTAAACGCGAACGCGAAATTGAAGCGCAACGCAGACTTCCCCGCCATTGCGCGGGACTACCCTTTTGGATTGGTCTTTGAATCGCTGTTAAGCTATTGAATCTATGGTGGGCGCTGCAGGATTCGAACCTGCGACTTCCACCGTGTGAAGGTGGCACTCTACCGCTGAGTTAAGCGCCCCTACGAGGACCGGCAAAAGCCGCGCCAGGGGGGCATCCCATGGGTTAGAGTAACACCAGCGGGCCTTTGCGGCCAATCGATTGACTGGCCCGAACCGCGATCACTGCCGATGCGCTGGAGAGCCATTTCGATCCGCCTCGCCGCCGATTCCCTTCCCAACCGGGACGCTAAGCCGCGCCCAGTTCCCGGGCTAGGTTTACTTGGAGTGATGCTGATTCGATCAGGCATTTCCAGCCCCACACTTTCGATTGCGGGCCTCGGCGGTGCCGGCTTACCCCCTCTCGCGGCCCGCTTCCCCGGGTTCAGGCGAGATCGTGTCTCAAGCGGGCCAGCGGCCAGAAAAGCTGGCGCGGACACACTGAATGAAAGTTCGGAAAGGGCGCAACCTTCCGCCCCAGTTGGGGTTCCAGAGGATATGGCAACGCTTGTCCTGGACAATTCGGTACTGGGCGGGGGCGCAGCGTCACGGCCCGAATCAAGCGCGGACAATCATGCGGAGCGGATTGGCGCCCTGGATCCCAACAGCGATGCGGCCATCATGCTGCGGGTCGCTGCTGGCGACGAAGCGAGCTTCAACTATCTGGCAGCGAAGTACCACCGGGCCATGATTCACTTCTTGTTTCGCATGGTCCGCAACCAGGCAATTGCCGAAGAACTGGCGCAGGAAGTCTTTTTGCGCGTCTATCGTTCCAGGGAGAGTTACCGGGCTGAGGCAAAGTTCACTACCTGGCTTTACCGGATTGCGACGAACCTGGCAGTGAACCACGCGCGCGATACCCGGCACGAGCGTTCGGCGCAGACCCTCTATCTGGATGCTCCGGATGAGGAGACTGGCACCACTCCGGATGTGGCGGACGATGAGCCTTCCGTGGAGCAGCGGCTGATGCGCGATGAGCGGATGGCCGCTATTCGCACGCATGTAATGGCGCTGCCCGATCGGCAGCGGATGGCAGTGTTGATGCACAAGTACCAGGGGATGGATTACAAGCAGATCGGGGAGGTGCTCAAGTTGAGCGAATCGGCGACCAAGTCGCTGCTCTTTCGCGCCTATCAGACGCTGCGAGACAAGTTGAAGGATTTTGTGTGAGAGGCGAAAGACGTCGGGAGTCACTGGCGGGAATTGGGGGTGAGACATGGAACAGATGAAGAAAAATTGCGCCGGAATGGAGTCGAGGCTAGCGGACCTGCTGCTCGATCCAGACGCGGCGCCGGCCAAGGTTCGAGCGCATGTTGCGGAGTGTGACCATTGCCGCGAGGAGCTTGCGGAACTGCTGGCAACCATGACCCTGCTGGATACCTGGCAAGGCCCGAAGCCCAGCCCCTATTTCCTGACGCGACTGGATGCGCGGATGCGCGAGGAGCGCGCGGCAGCTCCGGCCAGCTGGCTTGACCGTTTGCGCGCCCGCCTTGCCTACGGCCCGGCGATGCACGTGCGGCCGCTTGCAGCCATGGCGTTGTCAGTGATGCTACTGATTGGCGGCGGCACATACTTGGGCGTCACCAATTTGGATCAACCGGCTGTGCAGCCAGGACAGGCCGCCGTTGTGCACGATCTGCAAACGCTGGATAGCAACGCCCAGGTCTTGGACCAGATGGAAGCGCTCTCTAGCAACAATAACGAGAATGGGGACTAACTGCCGGCCCCTTATGGGGAACGACAGGGCTGGGAGACCCTTGTGACCGGAGTACACAACACGGATTGGATGCGGCGCGCGGCGTTGGCTGCGGTGATCGCGATTCTGTGTGTACCCGCCGCCTGGGGTCGCGGTCAGCGCGCTAACGCGCCCGCCCCGCGCGCCGCAGCACCCAGGCTCCAAAACGCCCGGCCTTTACAAAACAGACCTCAATACCAGCGCCGGAATAACCAGCAATACCAAGGCAAGCCTCAGGGAAACCAACTGCCCAGGACGGCACCCGGGTATGGTGGAGCTCCGCGCGCAGCGTATCCTGGGTCCGCACGCCCCGGTTACGCGTACCCCGGCGCTGCACCTCCGGGACACCTGGGCGACTGGCTCAATCAACACCGCGGTCTTCCGGTACAGGATCAGGAACGGCTGCTGCGCAACGACCCCAACTTCAATAGGCTTCCTTCTGCGGACCAGCAGCGGTTGGTGCAGCAGTTGCATTCTGTAAACCAGATGCCAGAGGATCAGCGTCAGCGCCGGCTGGCACGTGGTGAAGCGATTGAGCACCTGTCGCCCCAGGACCGCATGAATCTGAATCTTTCAGCGCGTCGCCTGGCCGCCACTCCGCCTGATCGCAAGGCACTGATTCGCCGCGCCTTCCAGGACCTGCGCGGAGTTCCAATCGATCAGCGCCAGACTGTGCTCAACTCCAGCCGGTACCAGGGCGTCTTCACCCCGGATGAGAGAGGCGTTCTGTCCGACTTCCTGCGCGTCGAGCCCTACGAGCCGCCGCAGTAACTGCACGCACTTCACAAAGAGAGACGGCGGCAGAGAAATTCGCCGCCGCCGTCTCTCTTTGTGCTCCGATGATCATTTGCCCGAGAGCTTCAAAGGAACGGTCTACTGCGCCAGTTTTAAAGGCGCGCGCAGCCTGATGTCCCGCGACGACGCCCCAACCTGAATCTCAAATGTGCCCGGCTCGGCTACCCAGTCCTTCTTCACCGGGCTCCAGTAGGAGAATGCCGCGCGGTCCAGCTTGAACTCCACAGTCCGCTCTTCGCCTGCCTCCAACTCCAAACGTTGGAAACCCTTGAGCTCATGCACCGGGCGGTCGATCTTCGAGTGGCCGTCGTGGATGTAAAGCTCGACCACTTCGGCGCCGTCGCGAGCGCCTATGTTCTTCACCTTGAGGCGCACGATGGCCTGCTCCTTGGGGGAGGCCTGACCGGACGCCACTTTGAGCCCGCTGTACTCAAATGTGGTGTAGCTCAGCCCAAAACCGAACGGAAACAGCGGCTCAACATTTTTTGTGTCGAAGTAGCGATAGCCAACATAAATCCCCTCGGCATAATCCACCTTTAGGTCTTCGCCCGGGTAGTGGCCATACGCCGGCGAGTCCTCAAATCGCTTCGGCAACGAGACCGGCAGTTTGCCTGACGGATTTGCCTCACCAAACAACACCGAAGCCAGTGCGTGTCCACCCTCCTGCCCGCCGTACCACATGTCCAGCAACGCAGGCGTCTTGTCGATCCACTTGGTCATGGTCACCGGGTCGCCAGTGTTCACAACCACAACCGTACGCGGATTCACGTTCTCTACCGCCTCAATCAGCTCATCCTGTCCTGGCGGCAAGTCCATGGTCTTCACATCGGAGCCTTCCGACTCAAGACTCGGATAGCGCCCAACAACAACGACTGCCACGTCGGCGTGCGCCGCCGCGTCTGTCGCTTCCTTCAATGCCTGGGCGCGCGCCTCGGGCGTGTAATGTGCCGGATCGTCAAAATCCATCCCCACTCCCAGCGCATACTTCACATCCAGCCCACTTCCCGCCTGCTCCTTGATTCCATCCAGAGGTGCGATGGCGTACTTGGGCCGCACCAGTGAGCTTCCACCCCCGCCCGTCCTCGCCTCGGCTGCATTCGGCCCAATCACCGCGATGGAATGAATCTTCGTCCTATCCAGCGGCAGCAGCGCGCCCGCATTCTTTAGCAGAACAATACCTTCCGTCGCCCCTTGCCGCGCCACAGCCTGCTGCGCAGGAGTATCCACTTCGCCGCCGCCCGGGTGTGGATGATCGAATAATCCGCTTACAAAAATCACGCGCAAAATGCGGCTTACGTTGTCATTGAGCGTGGCCTCGCTGATGTGCCCGGCCTTCACCTCGGCCAGCACTTTATCGGCCGTCAGCCAACCCGCGCCGCTTCCTGAGCTTTGCATCCGAGGGTTCGTCATCCAGGCCAGCATCGGAGGTCCACCCGGCATCTCCAGGTCCATGCCCGCGCTCACTGTCGCTGCCGTAGAATACGTGCTGCCCCAGTCGGAGACAACAAAACCCTTGAACCCAAATTCCTTTTTCAAAACATCCGTCAGCAGCGGAACGCTCTCGCCACAGTGCACGCCATTCACCTTGTTGTATGCCGACATGACGGTCCAGGCGTCGGCCTCTTGAACCGCCGCTTTGAAGGCCGGCAGATAAATCTCGTGCAGCGTCCGCTCGTCGATCTGCTCGTCGATGCGGTGCCGTTCAAACTCTTCATTGTTCGCCGCAAAATGCTTGACGGACGGAATGACGCCTTCGCTTTGAACACCTTTCACGTAGGCCACGCCCAACCGGGCGGCAAGGTAAGGATCCTCGCCGTAACCCTCAAAATTGCGACCCCACAATGGCACCCGGTTGATGTTCACGGTCGGCCCCAGAATCATGTCGCGGCCCAGCGCCTTCACCTCTTGCCCAATCGCCTGGCCTTCCCGCTGCACCAGCTCTGTGTCCCATGTGGCGGCCATGGCCACGCCTGAGGGGAAACTGGTTGAGAGCACTTTCACCGTCGCATTGGCCGCGCTGGTGACGGCCGAGCTGCCCGCCCACGACCGCACGCCCATCGGCCCATCGGCCATCCTGATCGCGGGAATCCCAAGCCGTTCGATCGGCGCCGACTCCATCCATCCCGAACCCGACAGCATCGCAGCCTTCTCTTCTACCGTCATGCGGCTCAGCAGGTCGGCTACACGCCTGTCCGCTGGCAGCTTTGCATCCTTGTACTGTGTGTTGGATGGAACATTCTGGCCTTGAAGCACAATGGCCTGCAGACAGGTTGCAACAACAAATGCAGCGAACAACGGAACAAAGGCACGACGCATGATTCGGTCTCCAGGAGCAGTTTCTTCCTGCCAGGGTTTCGCGGGCAATGGTAGCGGAAGAGCATGGTATCAAACAACCCGGGCGCGTAGGCGGCTCTTCGAGAGCCATAGCCCTGGGCTACAATCAAAGATGGGCCAAGGCCAGATTTCTTTGCGGAGCGACCGCAATAAAAGCAAGGAGCTTCAACCTCTATGGCGATTCCCGCCACTCAAATGCGTCCCGGCATGATCATCAAACACAACGATCAACTTCACCTGGTTTTCAAGGTGGAGCACCGCACCCCCGGCAACCTGCGCGCCTTTATCCAGGCCAAACTGCGCAACCTCAAGTCCGGCGCTATGTTCGAACACCGATTTCGTTCCGCTGATGCCATCGAAAAGGTGGTTGTGGATGAGGTCGCCATGGACTTCCTTTATGCCGATGGAGACGACTACTACTTCATGAACCCCGTGGACTACGAGCAGACTGTGCTGAAGGGTTCCACTCTCGGCGATGCGATCGAATACCTGACGCCAAACCTTCAGATTAAGGTGAGTTACCATGACGGCCAGGCCGTCGGCATCGAGTTGCCCGCGGCGGTGGAACTCGAAGTGGTTGAAACAGAACCGGGCCTCAAATCCGCAACTGCATCCAGCGTGACCAAACCCGCCAAGACCGAAACCGGACTGGTAGTCCAGGTCCCTGCCTTCATCAATGAAGGCGAAAAAATCCGCGTCGACACCAGCGAGGGCGCTTATCTCAGTCGCGCGTAAACGCTGTTGCGAAACAAGATTTGAAAACTCAATGAAAGAACAGCGGCGCATCCCTTGCAGGGTGCGCCGCTGTTCTTTTGCTGATATCCTCATTGGCAGAGGATTCCCCCTGAAACTCCTCTCTGGACCATCAGCCATTCAACATTGAGAATTCGAATCAAGGGCAACACTTTCACCACGAAGGGAATCATCAAGATGCCCATCCCCGGCTCCATCGCCACTGCCGCTGTGAGCTTCAAATACAACGCCGATTTTCTGAAGAAGAACATTGATGGATTAACCGACGAGGAATGGACGCGCTGTCCCGAAGGCTGCGCCAATCACATTCTGTGGATCGTGGGCCACGTGACCTGGGCACGCAGCGCACTGCTGAAGCGGCTGGGTGAAGACTGGTCGAAGCCGTGGCTGTCGTTATTTGGCCGCGGCGCAAAAAGCGCCGTCCCCCCAACCTATCCCACTCCTGAAGAAGCGATGCTTGCATGGGATGAGTCCTGTGCGCGACTGGGTGCCGCGATGGAATCCGTATCGGAAGAGGCATTGGCAGCTCCCGCGACTTCCGGGCCGCCGAGCGCGGATGGAAAAGTGAGCGGCATCGTCAACTTCCTCGCCTACCATGAAACCTATCACATTGGGCAAGCTTCTTATCTGCGTGGCTGGCTTGGGCACCCGGGAGTGATGGGCTGATCTCGACTCTACCTGCCCCACTGTGAATGGAGATGAAAAACCACCGCTGGTTGGCGGTGGTTTTTCATTTGGACGGGGAAAAGCTCCGTGGAGAGCCCCGTCATAGCGAAACTGCTCTGACTAGAATTTGCCTTCAGGCAAGCTCACTGGCTTGGCTTCAAGCAGCGCTTCAATGGTGGTCAATGCATCCAGTACCTTGCCCTGGACCGGAGCATCGACCTGCACCACGGCCAGTGCCTTTACCGGCTTGACCCCTGAGCGCTCACGGCCCAGTGTGAAGTTGGCGATGTTGACCCCATGCTCGCCCAGAATCGTGCCGATCCTGCCAATGACGCCCGGCACGTCGAGGTTACGGCAGACCAGCAGGTTGCCTTCGAGCGGTGTCTCAATGTCGATGCCGTCGAACTCAAGCAGCCGTGGCTGTTCGCCGTGAATGACTGTCGCACTGGCGTGTGTTGATCCCGCTGCTGTGTGCATTTCGATCTGCAGCACTGAGGCCGCACCACCGCGATGGCTTTGTGTCTTCTCCTCGTGAATGCGAATCCCGCGCTCCCCGGCAACCGTAGCCGCATTGATGCGGTTCACATTCTCTGAGCCTTGCAGCAGCCCCTCGATAGCCGCGTTGCGGACCAGCTCCGTCTTGGCCTCAGCCAGCGACCCCCCATAGGTAAAGTGAATGGCCTCGATGCCGCCCTTGCCGGTCTGCGCCAGAAACGATCCCAGCCGCCCCGCCAGATCGATGTAGGGCGCAAGCACCACGTACTCCTCGTGGCTCAGCGAAGGTAGATTCACCGCATTCTGAACCACTCCCAACTTCAGATACTCGCGCACTTGCATGGCGATCTGAATGCCCACCGCCTCTTGCGCTTCGGCCGTCGAGCCCGCGATGTGCGGCGTCAGGATCACGTTGTCAAGGTCGCCATAGGGTGTGTTCTTTGCCGGTTCCGACACAAAAACATCCAGCGCCGCTCCGGCCACCTGCCCGCTCTTCAGTGCCTCCACCAGCGCCGCATCCTCAATCAACTCGCCGCGCGCGCAGTTGATGATGCGCACACCCTTCTTCATCGCCGCCAGGCTCTTCGCATTGATGACTCCAGCTGTCTGCGGAGTCAGACCCACATGCAGTGTGATGTAGTCCGAACCTGCGATCAACTCATCCAACGTCACCAGCTTGATGCCGTTCTCGCGCGCCACGGCCGCCGATACAAAAGGATCGCTGCCGATAATCTCCAGCCCGAATCCCTTGGCGCGTCTTGCCACTTCAAGGCCGATGCGCCCTAGCCCTAGAATTCCCAGCGTCTTTCCCCGTAGCTCCGCGCCTTGCAAACTCTTCTTCTCCCATTTGCCCGCGTGCATGGTCGAGTTGGCTGCGGGCAGCTTGCGCGCCAATGCCAGCATCAGTCCAATCGTCAGCTCAGCAACGGCCACAGCGTTTGCGCCCGGCGTATTCATCACAACGATGCCGCGGCGCGTTGCTGCGGAAGCATCAATGTTGTCTACGCCGACTCCGGCCCTTCCCACCACACGCAGTTTGGGCGCGTGCTCCATCAGCGCATCGTCCACCTGCACCGCACTACGCACCACCAACGCGTCGGCATCTGCCAAGGCTGTCGGCAGCCCATCCGGCAGTTGGTCGTACGTCAGGACTTCCCATCCCGGTTCGGCCGCAAATACGGCCAACGTTGCCGGGGAAACCTTTTCTGCCAGAACGATCTTCATCACGTCTCCCTTACCCTTTTGCCCAGATTCGTACTCGTCGAAGCGAATGTCGTGTTTCTCGCACAGCAGATCCAACATGCGCACGACGGCCGAGTGCGGCTTGCCCTCTCCTCGTTCGTACTTCCAGATCGAGTTGGGATGCACGCCCAACCGCTCGGCCATTTCGTATTGATAAAGGTCAAGCTGCTTTCTTGCGATCAGCAGCTTTTCCCCAAAACTAAGTTCGGCCATCGGTTCTTACTCCTTAACCGCATCCGCATAGACCTGCTGCGCCGCTGCCACTGCCTGGCCATACACAACCGGCAATCCCAGCGTGTGCTTGGCGATGTGCTCCATCGCCCCCAGCAACGCCACCGTGTCCAGATAGTCAAAGAAACCGAGGTGCGCCACGCGGAAGATCTTGCCTTGCATTTCCCCCTGGCCATTGGCGGTCACCAACGCAAACCGCGACTTCAGCGCCTTCACCACGTCTCCTGAGTTCATCCCCTCAGGAACGACGACCGCCGTAGCAGCAGCTGCCGGAGCAGTGGGCGCAAAAAGAGTAAAGCCCAGCGCCACCAGTCCCGCCCGCGTTGCCGCCGCGTTCACCTGTGCGTTGTCGACCAGCGCCATGCGGCCCTTCTCCAGGTCCCCACCCGCCTGCCCGGCAATGTAATCAAGCGCTGCACCCAGGCCGGCAATCAACGCAACAGCCGGCGTGTAAGCACTCTCGCCTTTGGCTGCGTTCTTGCGCTCTTTGCGCAGGTCAAAGTAATAGCGCGGATTCTTTGAGGTCTCCATCGCCGCCCACGCCTTTTCGCTCACACTCAGATAGCTCAGTCCCGGCGGGATCATGACAGCCTTTTGCGAGCCGCCGATCAACACGTCGATCCCCCAGCCATCCACGTCAAAGTGCGTGGTCCCAAGGCCAGTAATTCCGTCCACCACCAGCAAGGCATCGGTTTGTCCGACCAGCTTCGCAATCGCCTCCACATCGTGGCGAACCGCGGTAGAGGTCTCCGTGGCTTGGAGGAAGACGACGCGATGTTCCGGCTTGAGAGCAGCTTTTACCGCTGCAAGATCGAATGTCTGCCCGTAGGGCGCGCTCAGAACATCTGGCTCACAGCCAAAGGCCTTGGCCAGCCCCACCCAGCGCTCGCCAAACTTTCCGGCCGTGAGCACCAGCACCTTGTCCCCGGGAGAGGTAAGGTTCGAGACGGAAGCCTCCATCGCACCTGTGCCCGAACTCGACAGCAGAAGCACGTCGTTCTTGGTGCCGACGAAAACCTTCAACTGCGCCAGGACCTTCTGAAACATTGCGCGAAACTCTGGCGTGCGATGGTGAATATCCGCCGCCGCCATGGCAAATTGGGCCGCTGGCAACAGAGGTGTGGGGCCGGGTGTGAACAACCGAGTCTTGCGAATCATGTGTCTCTCCTCGTTTCTCGCCGATGCGGAGGTGACAGCAGAGCTCCGCAGGCTCGATCAATCACAGAATACACTTTATTGTGATTTATGTGAATAAATTGCCTGTGCAAATCTTCCCATGGGCCCCAAACTGGAGTCGGTTCAAAATCGGGTAGACAGGCGCCATCGTCGCTCTCCGCCCCCAAAGTCGGTACAATTCCCCTTTGAAGCAAGTTTTGGGCTGGCCGGCGAGCCTATCCACGAAGTAGGCCGGCACCGGCTGACACGGGTGGATCCAAACCAGAAGCCGATAACCAATTACTGATCAACTATTTAACTGAAACAACCAAGAAGAAAAGGAACCCTATGACCGACGCAGGCGAACTTGAAGCTATCATCTCGCAGCATGTGATCACCGCCTTGAAGGCCCACGACGCCGTTCGCACCGGCACCTTGCGCTTGATCAAAAACGCACTGAAGAACAAGGCCATCGAGAAACGTGCCCCCCTGACGCCCGCCGAATCCGAGCAGACGCTGGCCACCATGATCAAGCAGCGCCGCGACTCTATCGAACAATTCACCAAAGGCAACCGTCCCGAGTTGGCTGCCATTGAAGCAGCCGAGATCGGCGTGATTGAGGAGTTCCTCCCCAAGGCGCTCGACGAATCCGGCCTTCGCGCCATTGTGGCTGAAGCCATTGCCGAAGTCACCGCCGCCGCTGGAAAAGCGCCAACGCCCAAAGAGATGGGCCAGGTGATGAAGGCCGTCCAGGCAAGGCTCCAAGCCGCAGGTCTCCGCGCTGAAGGTCGCGTTGTCAGTGAAATGGTGAAGAAAGAACTGGCCGGCTAGGCGCAGTCTTGCTCTGCTCCACACTGGGCAAAAATCTGCATCACAATGCAAGTAGCTTTTTTTGTGGCTTCCTTCATGGGCAAGATTTTGTGGACGAGGTGAGGAAATGCAGATACATCGGATTCGCATGGCTTTTCGATTCGCTTTGCTTGCATTGTGGTGTGCAGCGTTCACCGGAGCCGGACTGCTGGCAGCGCCGAGCAGTCCTGCGACGAGCGTCCACATCTTCTTCAGGGTGCAGGTGGACTCGTCGATCTCCGCTCCGGTCAGCGGGCGTTTACTGATCTTCGTGAAGCCGGGTTTCGGCGATCCCTCGGTGAGCACCAGCGAATTTCATCTCGATGCGGTTTGGGTAGCGGCACAGGAAGTGCGCGACGTGGTTCCCGGAGCCGTTGTCGAAGTGGACGCCAATGCACTGGCCTTCCCCGCGGCCTTCTCCACCATCCCTGCCGGCACGTATGAAGCCCAGGCGGTGCTCGATGTCGACCATTCGTACAACTACAGCGAACGGGTCCCGAAAGATTGGATCAGCAATGTGGTCACATTGCGAGACTGGACACCCGGCAGCGGACCCGAGCCCGCACTGACGTTGGATCACCATCCCGTGGAAGACGCAAGACGAGCTGCAGCCATGGCCAATTTGAAGGCTGAAGCAATGCCAGGTGTCGCTCAGCTTGAGGAGTTCGAGAGCGCGTTGCTGAGTCACTTTTGGGGCCATCCGATGAAGGTCAAGGCCTGGGTAATCCTGCCGCCGGGCTACGACCAGCACGGTCCCGACAAGTTTCCGACTGCTTACTGGACCCATGGCTTTGGCGGCGGAATTGATGGCGCCCTGGTCTCCGGCCTACGTATTTACGAGCGCATGAAAAGCCGCAAGATGCCTCCCATGATTTGGGTGATGCTTGACGAGTCCATCCCGCAGGGCGCGCATGAGTTCGCGGATTCAGTGAATGACGGGCCGTGGGGCGCCGCCCTGACCACGGAATTTATTCCCTATCTCGAAGCGAAGTATCACATGGATGCGCGTCCGTCGGGTCGCTTGCTGAACGGCCACTCCAGCGGCGGATGGGCAACGTTGCAATTGCAGGTGAACTATCCCAAGATTTTTGGAGGAACGTGGTCGACTTCTCCCGATCCCAGCGATTTTCACGACTTCACCGGACCAGATCTATACGCAGTGAACGCAAATGTGTATAAAAGGCCCGACGGTTCCGCATTTCCGATCTTCCGCGACAAGGGTCAAGTCGTAGCAACGTTAGAGCAGTTTGCCAGGCTCGAAGAGGTCTTGGGACCCTATGGAGGCCAGCTCTCATCCTTTGATTGGGTGTTTTCGCCCAAGGGCACGGATGGCGCGCCAGAACCGATGTTCGATCGCCAGACGGGCAGGGTCGACCCCCACGTTGTGGCCTATTGGCACGACCACTATGACCTGGCTCATCTGACTGAAGCCAACTGGGCCGAGCGCGGACCCGATCTGAAGGGTCGCATTCACGTGATTGTTGGTACAGCCGACACATTCTACCTTGACGGCGCCGCGCACAAGTTTGAAGCTGTGCTCACGCGTTTAGGCGCCAATCCGCACTTTACTTATCTGCCGGACCGTACGCACTTCGATCTTTATGGGGTAGCAAAGGACCCTTATGCCCTCTTCGATCAAATCGGCGCCGAGATGTACGCAATCGCCCGTCCCGGCGTGGCTTGGAAGAAAAAGAAATAGGTCGAGCCGCAGGGATTGCGCCCCCTTGATAGGCTGGCCTACTTTTTCAGACGGTCAGTCGCCGGCGATTCGGCAGCCAGCAGGCAAACACCTTCTAATTCGCGCATGGTCGTAGGCAAACGCGAATGAGAGGGCGATCGAGTGCACAGGCTCGATCTAGTTGCTTGGTGGGGCGGGTTGGGCTGGTGCTGCAGGCTCCGGCGCAGCGGGTGCGGCGGGTTGGGCTGGCGCCGCAGGCTCCGGCGCAGCGGGTGCGGCGGGCTGGGCTGGTGCTGCAGGCTCCGGCGCAGCGGGTTGGGCGGGCTGGTTCTTTGAGAAACTCCGAATATAAGTGATTAGGCCCCAGACTTCATTGTCCTTGGCGCGGCCTGCATCCTCGGCGGGCATCTTGTCCTTGCCCTTGCGGATTATGTCGAAAAGCTCCTGATCCGACTTGCCCGCAAGCGTCTTCGGGTCGGTCCAATCCATCAGGTTCAGGCTCATGTCCTTGGCTAGATCAGTTTTGCCGTTGCCATTGTCTCCATGGCACATGGCGCAGTCGATGGAATACATCTTCTTGGCCTTGTCCTGAGAAGCAGCGGTCGCTTTTACGGGATTCGTTTTGGCTGGGGTGTTCTGAGATGGCCCGGCAGCGAGGGTAGAGGCAGGTGTTAAAGCCGCGATTTCAAAAAGGATGACAGCGGAAAGTACCAGAAACGATTTCAGCATGGCAGGCTCCACAGTTGCAGATGTCGCGTACAGGCGTCTTGCAGCTGATAGTTTTTCTGGCCCGAATTATAAGCCAATTGGAAGGATTCGGCTCAGTTGATCTTCTTGAGCCACAGGTTGCGGAAGGAAACCTTACAGGGCATGCCCTCAATCTGCAGACCGATCAACCCCGAAACATTGTTCGATGAAGCAGGATCATCGTCCACCAGCACGGCCATGAGCTGGCCATTGAGGATATGGATAATCGTGCCGCCGCGCGCGATGATCGTGTACTGGTTCCATTCGCCATCCTTGACGAACGCGCCCAGTTTGTCCCGGTCTGCGATTACGCCAACGAGTCGGGGAGGCTTGCCTGGCAGCGACTGCACCACCTGTCCACGCCACGCAATGATGCCCCGCGTCGTGTTTTGTGAGTAGAGCTGTCCGCTGTACTGTTTGGCACGATCGTTCACCGGGTACCAGAAATCGGCCTGGGGACCAATCATCGCCCAGCGTGGGTCGCGCCCCTGACCGGTCGTTCCTGGCTGAGTTCCCGAAGGCAGTCCTACACTGCTGCGGTACTGGATACCGCTGCCCCCGCCTTTCTCAACCTTGATCTCGAGCTTCAAGTCGAAATCTTTTGCTTCAATCCCGTTGTAGATCAGGAAAGTGTTGGGGAAGGCGTAGCGGTCAAACATTTCGGGGGCAGTCTCGCCCACAATCGCGCCATCTTCCACTCTCCATACACCCGGCTGGCCATCCCATCCGGTGAGGGCGTTGCCGTCGAAAAGCGAAACGTAACCGGTGTGATCAGAAAAATCGATCGGATCCGGCTCAATGAAGACCCCGTTTCTGGCCCGACAGGCTGGGTCGCACTCTTAGCAAGGCGGCGCGATCCTGAGCCGTCGCACTATCGGGCTGCGCCTGCGCAGCGGCTTGAAGCGCGCAATTGAGCATCAGCGTCGAAACAGCAACTGCCATCGCCATCACAACGTGGGGGTTGATCGGTCTCTTGCTCATGCGCGTATCTCCCATGGCAATGCGCTGTTAATACCGCCTCAGACCGCCCTCGGGCACAGGGGCATGGGTGAGCAGACCGAGTTCGCCGGCCAGCCGCTCCAGCTTGGCACGAGTAGCCGCCGTCGGCGGAACCAGTGGAAGCCGGACGTGGTCAGTACAGAGGCCCATCAGGTTGAGTACTGTTTTCACGGGGCAAGGGTTGGAGTCCCAGAAGTTTGCCTCAATCAACCGTGTGTAGCGCCGCTCGATCTCCCGGGCATCGGCCCAATCGTTCGTCAGGGCGGCGCGAATCATGCGGCTCATCTCTGCGGGAATCTCGTTCGCAGCCACGCTGATGAGCCCATGCGCGCCCACGCCGATCGACGCAAGCGCCATGTTGTCATCGCCGGAGAAGATCTTGAAGCCGTGCGGAAGGCTGTGCACGAGCTCCGCGATCTGCGGCAACTTGCCGCTTGACTCTTTGATTGCCTGGATGTTCCGCGCTGCTTCAGCCAGACGCACCACAGTGGGCGGATCAAGGTTCACCCCCGTCCGTCCGGGAATGTTGTAGAGCACCACGGGCAACGGATCAACAGCTTTGGCAAGCGCCAGAAAGTGCTGGAACTGCCCCTCCTGCGAGGGCTTGTTGTAGTAGGGATTGGCGGAAAGTACCGCGCTGACCCCGCGAATCTGCTTGAGCAAGCTGGCGATGCGCACGAGCGTACGAGTGGAGTTGTGAGTGCACCCGGCAAAGACAGGAACGCGGCTCGCAGCCGCTTCAGCCACAATGCAAACAGCGCGAAGCCACTCTTCTTCATCCAGTGTGGCTGCCTCGCCCGTTGACCCGCAAGCAACCAGAAAGTCGATCCCAGATTCGATCTGAAAATTCACCAGCGCCCGTAGCGCTGCTTCATCAATAGACCCATCCGCCCGAAAAGGCGTAACGATAGCTGTACCGCAACCCGTAATATCCATCACTCAAAAAGTGTATACCGCTGGAAGGGCGATCGGGGAAGGTCCATCCGCGATGCGGTTTTCCATTTGAAATGTGTGCCGGATCACATTTCGACCCTGGTGATGAGGGGTACACTTCCCTTCGCTATCGCAAGGCCTGAAAACATGCTGGTTGAAGAGAACCTTTGTACTTTGAGCTACTCGCGGGGACCCGACCGGCCCCACATGAATCTGACCATAGGCGATTTGCTGCACCGCACCTCAGACCGGTTTGGCGACCGGCTGGCGGTGGCCTCATGCCACCAGGGCAAGCGCATGACCTGGGCTCAGCTGAGCGATGCTGCAGACAACGTCGCACGAGGACTCTGGTCTCTGGGCATTCGCAGGGGCGACCGGGTGGGGCTGTGGTCGACCAACTGCATCGAGTGGATTGTGATGCACATGGGCTGCGCGCGGGCCGGCGCAGCGCTGGTGAATGTGAACCCAGCTTATCGCTCGCACGAGTTGCAATACAGGCTCAAGAAGTCGCAAATGAAGGCGCTATTCCTGTGGCGCGGTGACAAGCGGGCGGATTACGAAGAGATTCTGATGCGAGCGCGGCACGGGCTGACCCTGGAACTGAAGCATACGATCTATTTCGACACTCCCGAGTGGTCGGCGCTGCAAGGTTCCCTGGGCGAGTTGCCTGCTCATGTTGCGGTGCAGGATGTCGCCAATACCCAGTACACCAGCGGAACCACAGGGCTGCCCAAGGGCGTGATGCTGTCGCACCACAACATTGTGAACAATGGGCAGTTTCTGGCGCAGGGCTTTCACTACACGGAGCAGGACATGATCGTGGTGCCGGTGCCTCTGTTCCACTGCTACGGGTGCGTGATCGGGACGATGTCTGCATTGAATACAGGTGCGGCGATCGTGCTGCCGAACTGGACCTTCGATGCGCAGGCCACTTTGAAGGCTGTGCATGACGAGCGGGCAACATCGGTGTACGGCGTTCCCGCTATGTACGTGGCAGAAATGGCGCTGCCTGACTTCCTCAGCTACGACCTGAGCAGCTTGCGGACCGGAATGATGAGTGGCGCGCCCTGTCCGGTCGAGTTGATGAAGCGCGTGTTGGACGAGATGCATTGCCGCGAGCTGGTGATCGCTTACGGGCAGACAGAAACTTCGCCGGTGGTGACCATGAGCGATGCAGCGGACTCCATCGAGATTCGCGTAAATACCGTAGGTCGGGCCATGCCCCAGACAGAGATTCAGATTGTCTCCATGGTGACCGGCGAGACTTTGCCGACGGGCGACCAGGGCGAAGTCTGTGCACGCGGCTATGCGGTCATGAAGGGCTACGACGGCGATCCCGAAGGTACTGCGCAGATAATCCATGCGGACGGATGGCTGCACACCGGCGATCTGGGTATCATGCACGAGGATGGGTGCATCCACCTGACCGGGCGGTCGCGAGACGTGATCATTCGGGGCGGAGAGAATATCTATCCGCGCGAAGTGGAGGAGTTTCTCTATATGCATCCCAAGGTGGATGAGGTCCAGGTTGTTGGGATTCCCAACGCGCGGCTGGGCGAAATTGTGGCAGCATGGGTGCGGCTGCGGCCCGGAGTCATGTCCACTGAAGCGGAGATGCGTGAATTCTGTCAGGGACAGATCGCCTACTACAAGATTCCTGAGCACGTACGGTTTGTGGACGATTTTCCGGCCACGCTGTCAGGCAAAATTCAAAAGTACAAGATTCGCGAATTCGAAATTGAAGCGCTCGGATTGCAGCAGGTAGCGAACGCCGCTACAGCGTGAGTTCAAGCTGCAGTCGCAATGGCAGCGGCACGCGCAATTGTGACCACAGTGATATCGTCCTCCTGTCCGAACTGCTTCGCTGCTTCCACAATTGCGGCGGCAGGCTGTGTGGACATGGCCCTTCCGCGTTCAAAGCCGAAGAGCTCGCCCTTCTGGTTCTAGGCTTCAACCACACCGTCAGAATAGAAAGTCAGCCGGCTGCCCGGCTCTATGCGGAACTGTGTAGTCTCGTAGCGGGCGCCGGCCGCTACACCCAGCGGCAGCGCGCCAGGCAAGTCAACTTCTTTTCCGTCTAAATAAGGCGAAAGATGTCCTGCGTTGGCCACTTTCACGCGGCCATCGGCGGCGATGTGCGCCGCAAGGGCCGTGGAGAAGGCGCCGCCGGAGCGGCCGACGAGTCGCTCGTTCAGGCCAACCAGTAGTTCGGCTGGATCCGGTGTGTACTCGCTCAAGCCGCAAATTGCCCCTACCAGCACCGAAACCAGCATGGCAGCAGGAAGGCGATTGCCCGCGACATCGCCGACGACGATCACCAGGCCGCCGTCGCCTGCAGGCAAAATCTGGAAGAAGTCGCCGCCGACCTGTTGTGCAGGCTCATAGACCGATTCGATCGTGAACCCCGGGATGATGCCCCGATGCTCGGGCACCAGGACCTTCTGCACTTCCTGCGCCGCGGCCAGTTCGTCCTCGAGCTGCGCCTGGCGGTGGCTCATGGTGCTGGAGCGCAGCAGCATGATGATGGCGAGCGAGAGCGTGGACAGGATTCCGGAAACATCATCGAGCGAGATCGAAAAGGGGCCGGCAGGGAATCGTTCACTCAAGTTGAATCCCTGGATCGCAATCGAGCGCCAAGCAGGAATCTGGAACATAGTGCCCAGCGCAATTTCGGCATAGATGTAGAGACTTAGAAGAATGACCGGGGTCAGCAGAATACCCGCCTCGGGATTGCCACGGCGCAAATGCTTCAACAGAACAATGGGAATGACAATCGAAAGAAGCCCGACATAATGGATGCTTTCGAGCATCTGAATGGTCACCGATGGAGTGAGTATCGAGCCTTGAAGCCCGCTGAGGACCAATGCGATGCCGGTAAAACCGAGAAAGATTCGCCAACGCCAATCGATGCGGTGGCGGACAAACGAGAAGTACAACGAAACCCAGAGATATGGGTGGAATATGCGGAGCATTTCCGCGGCAACCTCCCCGGCCATGGGGATATTTTGAAACCTGAAGATGACGCGGATCGGCAATTGCAGTAAAGTCAGCGCGCCTACAGCGAAGATCCATAAATATTCGGCCTGGCGGCGCTGGGAGATGTAAAGCACGAGGGCCACCTTGCCAAGAGCGATCAGGAGCAGTTGGCCGAACCACTCCAGGGCATTCTGGCCAATGACCGCGAGCCAGTCATAGCGGTAGAGGGTGTTTGCCTGCCCGATGGTGAGGTTGGAGGCATCGAAGCCCGGGTTCTGGTGCCCCACTCGACACTTGAGATATGAACGCGCAAGGCAATCCCCAGAGAACCCGTGGCCAGCAGACGATTGGGAATGCGTCTCAACACTCTGGCGTTCACGGTGTACGGGTTAAAGGGGGAGACTTGGCCTGCCGCGATCAGTCTCTATCCGTTGACATAGATTTCGAATGCGCGGGCAATCTCAAATTCCTTCAATGCCAGGCCCGTTTGGGCGGGGTCAACCTTGACACGCAATCGGTACCAGACCACCTCAGGGCGGATGTGCGGGAAGAGAGTTGTAATTGAGGTATGCGGATCGAAGAGCGTCCACAGAGCGTCGTCGAAATCCGGACGAGCGTAGGCGGGGTCGTCTCCGGCATGAACCAGCCATTTGCCGCCGAGGTCGGCGGGCTCGCCCAGATTGGTGGCGTCGAAGGTCTGCGCGTGGGCAGCAGGCGCCGCCATTGAAATGCAAAAACACGCAACCGCGATCGCCAACAGAGAAACTGCACTGAGGCTTCGCAGCCGAGATGAAATGCGCGGGACTAGAAAATGCAAGCAGCACCCCTGGGGATTCGGTTCAACCCTACCATTCCCTGAGCAGCACATTCCATAGGATTTTGCGGAATCATGGGACCAGAGCGGCCATCTTCATCCCTTGCGTCTGCGCCGGCTCAGGATGAGCGCGACGAGCAACAGGAAGACCACCCCACCGGTGATGCGAACCAGCTCAGCGTGTTCCATGGCAGACTCCTGTACGCTTCCTGCCCAGCGATCACTGCAATGTTATGCGGTGAATGTGCTCGACCTGTTTGCCGTAGCGTCCACGTAGGGCGTTCCATCGGATGATTGCGATCTCCTCGAGCATCTTAATGCCGTCTTTCAGATAGCTCATGCGGGTGCGCTCATCATGTGCCCAGCTCACAGGCACTTCGACGACCTGGTATCCCCGCTTCAGGGCGATGAAGAGAATCTCCGGATCAAATCCCCATCCTTCAATGGTCTGCAGTTGGAAGACGGTCTGCGCAGCTGAGCGGGTGAAAGCTTTGAATCCGCACTGGGTGTCGGCAAAGCGCAAGCCCATCACAGCCCTGGTGACTGCATTGAAGCAGCGACCAAAAAATTGGCGGTAAAGTGGCTGGCGATGGGTCTGCCGGCCTTTTTCCAGCCATCGAGATCCGATGGCAATGTCCGCACCCTGCACGATGGCCGCAAACAGTAGTTCGGCCTCTTCGATCGGCGCCGAGAGGTCGGCATCCGTGAACATGACTATATCGCCGTTAGCCTGCAACAGGCCGGAGCGCACGCTGTAGCCCTTGCCTCGGTTGCCGGGATTCTCAATCAGGCGAACATCAGGGTTATCCGCAGCAAAGCCTTGCACGACTTCGGCTGTGGCGTCACGCGAGCCATCGTTGACCACGATGACTTCTGCATGCCATCCGCGCCCGCGGATGCAGTCCACAACCGAATGGAGCGCGCCAAGAATACGGGCGCTCTCATTGAAGGCCGGAATCACGATGCTGTATTTCGGATATTGGGTCACGTGAAGGGCCACCGCGAGCCTGGGTTCCGGCCCCGTAGACCAGATTTCGGGGGATAGGCTCTAGATATAATAACGCCATATCATAACGCCGCAGGTGGGGGTGGCCCCGCCGAATCTCCGGCAGAGGGCATTTTCAGTCCTTTTGGCGGACGGGGAGGACTCAATTCCCACAAGAAAGGCTTCTTTTTCACGCTCTTAGGAGCAAAATCCGGTTATGCTGTGAGCGGAGGCCTAAAGAATATGACAAAAGCAGACCTGGTGGAGAAGGTCACCGGATTGGGCGATCTGACTCGACGCGACGGTGAGGTCATTGTTGAAACCATCTTTGGGTCCGTGATCGGAGCTTTGCAGAGCGGAGACAAGATTGAGATTCGTGGCTTCGGGTCCTTTCGCATCCGCCAACGCAATCCCCGCATTGGACGAAACCCAAAAACAGGCGAACGCGTGGAGGTTCCGGCCAAGCGGGTTCCCTACTTCAAACCTTCCAAGGAGCTTCGCGACCTGGTAAACCCGAATGAGGCAGCCAAGGCCTCCTGACCGCCTGCACTGAACCATCCTTCCTGCACCGGGCAGGCCTTCGGATTATCCTGCGGAGTCAAGGCTTTGTGAGACCATCCCCGCTCCGAGTCCTGGCGTGTACCCGGAGAATCTGCGGATGCCCTCTGATCAAATCAGACTTGCCGACCAGGAGTTACCGGGCGATGCGCGCATCTGGTTGAGGAGGCGGTGCGACACTGCCGGCTTTCTGCTGCGCAGCGCGCTGACCAGGGGCGCATGGCCGTACTGGAGCGTCTTGCTGGCATTGATGGCTGGCTTTGCGCTGCGCTTGTTCTTCATCCTCGTTTATCCGGAATACGACGGAGATACCGGCGTTTACGGCACCATCGCCAAAAACATGCTAGTGAATCACGCGAATGCACTGGATAAACCGTTCCACCTCACGCTCATTCGCCTGCCGGGCTATCCGATGTTCCTGGCAATGATCTTCAAAGTCTTTGGCATGGACAATTACAACGCCGTCCGTCGCGTGCAAATGTTCGTCGACATCGCCTCATGCCTGCTGATCGCCGGATTCGTGCGCGATCACGTTTCGCGGCGGGCCGCTGGATGGGCGCTGTGGCTGGCCGCTTTCTGTCCTTTTACGGCGGACTACACAGCCGTCCCGCTTACTGAAACAAATTCGATCTTCTGCATCGCACTCGGACTATTCGCGGCAGGCAGGCTCATCACGGGCATCCGGGCGGAGAGCCGGATCCACTGGGCCTGGCTGGCACTTACCGCTGTCGGACTGAGTTGCGCCACCCTGTTCCGGCCCGATGGAGTTCTGTTGCCATTGGCCGTCTTACCCGGAATCTGGTGGTATACCCGTCACTGCGGAACAAGAGCGTCGTCGCGGGCAACATTGATTTGTGCACTGCTCGCCATGCTGCCACTGGCGCCATGGACCATTCGCAATTACCGTGCATTTCATGTCTTCCAGCCGCTGGCGCCACGCTATGCAAACGATCCCGGCGAAGACCCGCTGCCCGGTTATATTCGCTGGACAAAAACCTGGCTGGTTGAATACGTATCTTCGCCCGACGTTTACTGGAGAGGCGACGATGTTGCAATCGACATCCACATGTTGCCGAGCCGTGCGTTCGATTCCGCTGAAGAATATCGTCAGACCGACCAACTCATTTCGGACTACAACGTGGACACCACGATCACCCCCGAGCTCGATGCGAGGTTTGCGACCCTGGCGCAGCAGAGAATCAGTCGCCATCCGCTTCGCTATTACCTGCTCTTGCCTGTCGCCCGATTGGCCGACATGGCGCTGCGGCCCCGCACTGAATTGCTTTCTGATGCCCTGCCCACGCGATGGTGGGAATGGCGCGATCACCCCGCAGGCTCGCTGCTTGCGTTCAGCTATGGATTACTCAATACGTCGCTGCTGGCCGTTGCCGCGATCGGATTCGCTCGCAAGCGCGTCCCTTTTGCCGGCATGCTGATGGCTTACATGATTCTTCGCTGCGCGCTGCTGTTGACGATGGAAAACGCCGATCCCCGCTACACTCTGGAGTGGTTTCCGATCCTGATCGTTGCCGCCGCAGTGGCTTTCGCCGCGCGACCCGCACACAATCCTGAAGCATCGAATTGAACTAACGCGGCTTGATTCCAATCACGCTCATCATCCGCCCGGCGTGGCCATGAGACGTGCGATGCGAAAAAAACAAATCCGACTGACAGCTTGTGCAGCCGCCGATGGATTGAATGGCATTGGGCTTGAGTCCCGCAGCGAGCAACTGCCGCCGGTTAGCCTCCACCAGGTCCAAATGCAGGCTCGGGCCGATGGGAGAGTGGCCCGGAGCGCGCTGGGTTAGGAACAGCATGGGGTACTTGGTGCGAATCGGATCGCTGTCGTAGACCTCGTGGAAAAGATCGGCGGCATAGTCGAACTGGGACTGAAAGCTGGAGAGCAACTCTTCTCCGACGGCGTAGCAGCAAGCGCCAATGCCGGGGCCGATTGCAGCAATCAAGTCTTCTGGCTTCGATCCGAACTCGAGTCTCATCCTGCCAATACCGATTTCGACAATCCGCTTCACTGTACCCCGCCAGCCTGCATGGAAGGCCGCAACAGCGCGCCGCTTGCGGTCAGCCACAAGGACGGGGATGCAATCGGCCGTTTGCACAGCCAGCAGCAGACCGGGCTCATCGGTCATGATTCCATCGGCTTTCCGGGGGCGCTCACGGCCAGCGTCGCCAGCGGTAGCCCGGACCAGGACGTTCGAGTGAATCTGGCGGATGGTGATCAGCGGCGTCCCTGCATGTCCGGTAACTGCTTCGGCCATCAGCCTTCGATTCTTGCTGACTGCTTCCCGGTCATCAGCGGCCGTGAATCCAAGATTCAGCTCGCCCTGTGCATCGTCAGCACAATACGCCCGGCTGACGCCCCCTTTACGCGTGCTGAACCCGTTCCAGAGCCAGGAAGATCTTCCCCTGCCAGAAGGGTGCCAACCAGGAACCGGAATCCAATGAACTCCATTGGGCACCACAATCGGTGCAGGAGCGGGTTCATACAACTCGGCCTTTGAGAGCATCTTTTGGGCAGCCCGTTCCGGCCGAACACGGCGCGTAACTCCGGCGGCGCTTCCGCGCAGGTTGCGAACAAGGCCCGCGTGCTGCAACAGCGCGTCCGTGGTCCGGACATCATGATCAACATCCGATGCGAAATGAGGGCCGGGAGTAGTGGGAGGCTGCATGTCTTCCTGATTTTAGCTTGAGCCAATTTCAGAGGGAGACCCAGAGGGAGCAAATGGGCCTGCCTTCCGGCAGGCCCGCTCGAGAGGCGGTTGAGGGAGGGGGTCCAGAGGAGGGAAACGGGAAGAGATCCGTAAAGGATCCTCAAAAGGAATGGGATACCTTCGTGGAAGGGTTGAACATCGGGGAAGCCTCTGCTTGTTATTTGATCAGATGCAGAACGGGGAGAAAAGTTGCGTGGGGCAAATCAGTTCCTGTTGAAAAAGATCCGCGGCCAGTTTTTGGCCACGTGTCCTCTTACCTGTCTGGCACCTCCGCGTGCAAAAGACGACGAATCAACTTGCATCGAATGAGCGGAATTGGCACTCTCTAAGGTGTGAAGTGGTGGCAGTTCATCATCCTGGTAGGAATCGGGGTACTGGGAGTCGGCTACGTCTATCTGCATCGGGTGGATCTGGGACTGGTTCGCCCGGCGAGCCTGAACGCCGACAACGCTTCGGGCGGCGATTTGGCGTCACCGCCTCCCCACCCTGCCCGCATCAACTGGGAGTTTCTCGATCGCAGTCCCGACGGCTTCAAGGTGGAGATGCCCGCCGACAGCAAGCAACTGCAGGTGCCTGCCAACAATGAGCGTGGCGGAATCGACGAAGTGAAGATGATTCTGGCCAACGCCAATGCTGAAACCACGTTTGCAGTGGCCTGGGCTGATGATCCGCCTGTCGCGCGTGAGAACGATCGCAACGCGGGGAGAATTCTCGACATGGCTCGCGACGATGCAATGGAGAGGACTCAAACCTCGCTCACATCTGAGGCAAAAAACACCATTGGCGGCTTTCCTGCAAGAGATTTCTCCGCCAGAAACCCGAGCGGCGGGATTCTCAACTCCCGCCTGATCTACGCCAGTCCCAGACTTTACATGCTGATTGCGGCATTTCCGTCGGCAAGCGCTCGCCGCGAGCAGGATGTGTCCCGATTCTTCGACTCCTTTGCAATCGTCTCGCAGGACAGAGTTCTTGAAACATTGCCCGCGGCTCCCGCCACCCACTGATGCAGGGCCGCTGCCCGTACGCCGTGCCCCAAAAACGAATAAATGGATTGACTGACGGGCGATGTTCCTGAGGTGTATCCTCTACACCAACTATGAACACCCGACTTTCGCACGCACTCGCGTTGGCAACCCTTGTTTCCGTGGCCGCTGCCCTTTCAGCGCAAGAACCCGCCAAGCCTAAACCTGAAGAAACCGAAGTATGGCAGCCCGTGCCAAAGATCGTCACTCCCGGCGCCACCTATGCGATGCCGCCCTCCGATGCAATTGTTTTATTCGATGGAAAGAACCAGGACGAGTGGGTCTCGGCCCAGGACCATATGCCTGCCAAGTGGATCGTGTCAGACGGCATACTCACGGTCAGCAAGGCTCCGGGCGTCGGAAACATCGAGACCAAGCGATCCTTCAAGAATTATCAGCTCCACATTGAATGGAGAATCCCTGAAAACATCACCGGCAGCGGCCAGGCGCGCGGAAACAGCGGCGTCTTTATGGCCTCCACCGGACCCGGTGACGCCGGATACGAGCTCCAGGTTCTTGATTCGTACATCAACACGACCTATGTGAACGGGCAAGCGGGAAGCATTTACAAGCAGAGCGCTCCGTTGGTGAATCCGAATCGCAAACCGGGCGAGTGGCAGAGCTACGACATCGTGTGGACCGCACCCACCTTCAACGCAGACGATTCGCTCAAGACACCTGCCTACGCTACCGTCTTTTTCAACGGAGTGCTGGTACAGAATCACTTCGAGTTGAAGGGACAGACCCTCTACATCGGTAAACCCTTCTACAAGAAATACGAAACCGCACCCATCAAGCTACAGGCGCACGGCGACCATAGCGAGCCGATCAGCTTCAGGAACATCTGGGTCAGAGAACTCAATTAGACGATCGCGCAAACTGCACATCGATTTTGCGAATCGGCGCTCGTAAACACCGTTAG
>Ga0182018_10000494_pt1 | contig 51531 bp, 46 predicted proteins | sample 812P2MmetaG_FD_120490 | JGI IMG/M metagenome (GOLD analysis project Ga0182018, IMG submission 120490) | Permafrost microbial communities from Stordalen Mire, Sweden - 812P2M metaG | ecosystem: Environmental > Terrestrial > Soil > Wetlands > Permafrost | place: Sweden: Stordalen | collected... | reverse complement strand
TGAGGCGGCAGACAGACGGCTCATGGAAATTTGCGGTGCTCATCGGGAACTAGCAGCAAGATGTCAGGCTATCTGGCCAAGTCCTGGTAAACGCGGTTCCCGTGTCCAACGCGGTGGCTACGCACTCCCAAGGGCCATATCCGGTTGCGCCGTCGTGGTCACGCTGATTAGATCGTGGACCCGTTCAACAGCTTCAGGTCCTTGCGACGTATAGTTCTTTGTGTTACAAAGTACGTATGCGCACCCGAACACGAATCATCGCGGCAATGCAACTTGTCCTTATCGTTCCTGCCGCACTTTTCATGACGGCGGTCCTCGTAGGCACAGGCGATGCGCCGAAGTACGACCTGGCACGCGTAGCTCAGCGGATCGTCATTTGGTATTCGGGGCGGATGTGGACACTATGGTTGCTGCTACTGGCTCTGCCGTGTGCGGTGCTCATCGCAGGCTGCGCCACGCTACTCGCCGCCTGGAACCATGACAACGAAGTTCCGCACTCCGCACGGCAGTCGCTCGCTGCGATTCAGGCTCCCCTCGCAACACTTGGAGTTGCCGGGACGACGCTGGCCTCTGCAGCCATATTAGGCATTGTGGTGTTGCACATGCTCGCGCACTGACCGTGGCTTTCCTCGACCGCCTCGCCGCTGCTTGACATCCCTGCATGACGCCTTGGCATTGCGTGCGCCAGGGACGTTGAACCGACAGTAAAAGTCATGAGTTTCCTGCTACGGCAATCCTGTCGGTCACGTATCGCCCACCCTTTTCCAGTGCAGCCGCGAGTCGCTCCACGCTGGTGACGTTGTACCGGTCGAGCATCGTTCTGGTCTTCCACCCGCCGATCTTTAATACCAATCCCTCGTCGATTCCCGTTTCCAGCAGATTGATTGCGCCAGAGCACCGGCAATCATGGATGCGGACTCCTCCTTCGATCTTTCGGTGTGCCTTGTCGTCGTAGGTTCCCAGCCCAGCCTTGGCACACGCCCTCGCCCACTCCTCTTTATAGTTCGCGGTATCGAATACCGGCCCCTCGTCGCGGACTTGTCCAAGCAAAGCCTCTACGACCGGTTCATGCGATACAGTTTTTGTTCCGCCCTCCGTCAGGCTAGCCGGACTTTCCCCGAAAGGGGAAATAGGGAGGCGGGACGACCTGGCCCGCCTCTCACTTTTAACCCGCCACCGTGCTCAAGAACGGGTAATGGGTGGAAGCGCCCATAAAAAACAGCATCGGGAACGATAGCCAGAACGAGGTCCGCGCCGTCAGAAACCCCCACCGCATCCAGTGGGCCGCCTCGGGCGGCAGCGGAATGCCCTGTTCGCCGCTGGCGCGGGTCGCGGCAATCAGCCGCTTCTGCACCCGCCACACGACGCCCCAAGTGTTGAGCAGCATGACCAGCCCCAGCCCGCCCCCAACGCTGATCGCCAAATGCTGGTTCGACGAACTCGGCCCGCCGTTGAGCGCCAGTACGAGCCACGAGGCCGCGATCACCACCACAGCAACCCCGATGGTACGGACCCAAGGGCTATCGAGGAAGCCTTTCGCTGGAAGCTGCAGCGCGTAAATCAGCGCGTAAGCCACCAGCCAGACCAGCAGCCACCAGCCGAACCATTGCAGCGTCAACGAAGAATCGCCGGCATTGCGCGCGTCGCTGGCCAGCAACGTAAAAAAATAACGTAGCCCCATCAAGACGGTTATGAGTGCAGACCAGCGGAACCACAACATCGCGCGCGACATCAGCACCGGATGAACCTTCACGCGCACCGAAGGATCGAGCTTCTGCATCGTGGGTGCAAGGACAAGGTTGAAGAAATAGAGCAACCCAATCCAGATGACGCCGAAAATAAAGTGCAGCAACCGAAGCACGATCAATTCATTGCTGGAAGGATCGCTCAGAAAAGTAAAGTGAGGCTTCCACGCAGGAAACGAGAGAAGCAGTGAAGCGTAATGCATGCGCAGGTCTCCAAATCGCCGATTTGCCGCGAGCCCACGGTAACGGATTCCCGAACAGCCCGTCAATTCTCGATCCGCTTGCTCCAAGCCTTGGCAGGCGCATATCATTCTGGCGGCCGCGGGCCCAAGCGAGTGTGCCAGCGATCCCTACGATCGAGAAAGTATTGTTTGCGGAGGACATCATGAAACCAGCCATTCTGAGTTTACTTTTCGCCGCGTCGTTGGCCGCGTTGCCGGCCTCCGCGCAGGACTGGGCCAAGGCGCGGCTGGCCAAATCGCCTCGCCACAGCGAGTGGGTCACCGTGAAGCATGACGGCCGCTCGGTCGAGACCTTTGTCGTGTACCCGGAGTCGAAAGACAAACGGCCAGTGGTCCTCGTGATCCACGAAATCTTCGGCATGAGCGACTGGGTGCAAGATCTCGCGGATCAAGTAGCTGCCGCCGGATACATCGCCGTCGCGCCCGATTTGCTCTCCGGCATGGGACCGAACGGCGGCCGCAGCTCGTCCTTCGCGGAAGGCAAAACCATGGAAGCGGTGAGCCACCTCAGTCCCGATCAAGTCACCGCCGATCTCAACGCCGCCGCGGATTACGGGCTGAAGATTCCCGCCGCCAACGGCAAACTCTTCGTTGCCGGATACTGCTGGGGCGGCGGACAATCGTTCCGTTTCGCAACGAATCGCAGCGACCTGTCGGCGGCATTCGTGTTTTATGGTCCGCCACCAGATAAGGATGCGATGGTGCGCATCAACGCTCCCATCTACGGATTTTACGCGGGCGAAGATGCGCGTATTGGCGCCACCGTTCCCGGCACGATCGAAGCGATGAAGGCCGCGGGTAAGACCTACGAACCGGTCACTTACGACGGCGCTGGTCACGGCTTCATGCGCGCCGGCGAAGCGCCCGATGCAAGCGCGGCAAACGGCAAAGCGCGCGCGGATGCTTGGGCGCGCTGGAAGACGTTGCTCGCCAAGAGCATGTAGCCGGCGGGCTTCGAGCCCGGCGCGCCGCCAGTAGCGCACGTAGCCGAATTTAACGCCTCGGTCAAACCGAGCGGCTGAGAATTTAGGTATTTTGCTTAACGGTTCAGAAGATCTTAGTCCCGCGGCGCAGAATGTCACGCACCGGATGGCGAGGGAAGACTGAGTTTGGTTCGGGTGACTCTTGGGAAAAGTTTATGCAGGCACGTCGGGTTGGGCGTACGCAACATGGAAACCCGATTTCTATCCAGCAAAGCTCGCTTCGGCGAAGTTTCTCGGTCATTACTCTTCGCGGCTGAACACAGTCGAGGTGAACTACACCTTCCGCCATTTTCCAACGGAGAAATTGTTGCGCGGGTGGATGGCCGCGACTCCGCCGGAGTTCAAATTCGCCGTTAAAGCCAACCAGAAAATTACCCACATCAAGCGGCTGAAAGACGTCGCAGACTTTACCGGTGAATTTGTTGCGTCGTTGCAGCCTTTGGATGCGGAGAAAAAGCTCGGCCCGGTGCTGTTCCAATTGCCGCCGTACTTGAAATGTGACGTGGCGTTGCTGAAGGATTTTATGGCCCCGCTGCCACGCACTTTGCGAAGTGCGTTCGAGTTTCGGCACGTGTCCTGGTTCACCGACGAAGTCTACGAGACCATGCGCGCCGCCAACGTCGCGCTGTGTCAGGCAGAAAGCGAAAAGCTGGAAACGCCCGACGTGCAGACAGCGGACTTTGCCTACCTGCGACTGCGAAAGCAGGACTATTCAGCGAAGGAACGCAAGGCCCTGACCGCGAAAGTTGCTGGCTTGGCGAACAAGGGCGATGCTTTCGTCTATTTCAAGCACGAAGACACGCCCGAAGGCGCGTTGCATGCGGAAGCATTGCTGGCATCGATAAGCAGCGGTTCGTAGGCATCCGTTGTGCCGCAGAGTCGCGCGGAACATAACTGACTTTAGCGCCTTGGCTACACTTTTCCGTGTATTGCCGCTGAGCGCCAAATGTCATTTATAGATGAGAAGCAGACGCGCCCTGCGGCGTCTCGATACTCAGCTATCGTGGTCCGTGCCATCTTGGTCCGTGAAAGGAGAGCGACTATGCGATTTGGACCGTTTCTTATTTTAGCGATACTTCTCCTGGTTCTTTGGGCTGGCGGGTTTGTGTTTTTCCACGTCGCCGGATTTCTGATTCACTTGTTGCTCATTTTTGCCGTGATTTCGTTGATCCTTCACTTGTTTACCGGCGGAACAAGGACGGCCTGAGTCGAACGTTTCGCCGCGCGATGCCAGCCTGTTGATGTTGAGATCCTGAGCTTATCCTTGTCGGATAGGCTCAGGGTGACACCGTGAAATGGCGAAGTGGTCGCTCCGATTCTTCACGGTCGGTATCTTACGACGTCGCGTAGCGAGTTGGGACCTGACGGCTCCGGGAGCAGGGCGAATTTATTTTTCGCTGCCGATCGATTGCCAGATTTCCTGCGCGGCTTTTACGCCGTGGTATTGAGCTTCCTCGAAGATCGAAATTCCGCTTAGATCCGAATTCGCGAACAATAATCTGCCGCCCTGACTGGATAAGTGCTGGCGTTCCGCTGAGAAAATCGCGCCGGGAACCGGGCGAATCATCGCATGGCCCATGCGCATGATGTCGATTCGCGACACGCATTGGCGAATGTCGGAGTGGACGCGCTCGAGATCGCAGAGAATTGCTTCTTTCCAATATGCCCAATCGCGCTCCAGAAGAAAGCGCCGGTTTTGCGTTGGACCGCCATCGGCTAGCGCCCAGTAAAACGTCCAGACGGTCTTGTCGACGTGCGAGCGAATGCTTTGGTGAGTCGCGTCGACGTACCCAAGCGTCGGCGAATCCAGGAAAACCGTGTCCCAAGTCGGCTCCGCGCCACGAGAGTCCGGCAATCGCTCGAGAGTCAGATTTGCGGTGAGCCACGGCGAATAGACGAAATCGTGCAGCGGAGCGAAACCTTCGACGATGTACGGAGCGAGGAACGTCGGTGCGGCGAAGATCACGAACTCGGACTGAAACTGTATGTCGCCGGCTTCGACGATTACGCTGCGCGGCGTGGCCGCGATGCGATGCACCATTTGATTCGTGCGGACGTTTTGGCCTACACGTTCGAGTAAGCGGCGGGTAATCCAGCCGTTGCCTTCGGGCCAGGTGAGCGGGCCTTTTTCTTCGGCTTCGCGGGAAGAGAAATAGTGAATGCCGGCCCACGCGGACGTGTCTTTGGCCAGCGCGCCGTAATCGTCGCGGCAAGCGTAGTTCATGTACCAGTTTACCAGCGGCGAATCGAACCCCCGCTGGCTTAGCCAGTCAGTGAAAGTGATGCGATCCAGATCCGCGGAACGATTGGAACGGCCCAGCTCGAGCGGGATGGTGAATTCCCCGCTGTTTCGGTATTTGGTGAAGTGTTCTTCCAGGCGTTGGAATTGTTCGCGGTCTCTTGGTTTTAGTCCGACGGCGGGCTCGATGCCTTCTTGCCACCGGCCGTAGAGAAACAGGCGCTCTTGCGGCGAGAAGCACAAGTAGCGCTCGTTCCATTTCCCGTTTTGCAGGACGCCGAGATCTTCGAATAGTTCGCGAACGTAGATGGCTTTTGGCCCTGGGACCGGCACGTAGTGGGCCGCCCATGGATACGCGGTGATTTCGTTTTCTCCCCAACGCGCGTTTCCGCCGGCGGCGTCGTTCATTTCGAGCAGGACGAAATCGGTGAAGCCGCGCTTGCGCAGGCGCCAGCCAGCGCTTAGGCCTGCGATTCCGCCGCCGACAATGACTAGCGGAACCTTTTCGATGCGCTTTGGGGCCGGGAAGCCAGCGTGGTCGCGGAGCAGGTGGCCGGCCTGGAACGATTCGTTGACGAACGAGCCTGCGATCGGGCGTTCGCTTTTCAGCGAAAGACCAATGAGTGCGGCGCTGCTTAGGCCTAGGAATTTGCGGCGATCCATCTTGGACGATTTCAATTTCAGTGGGCGATTCCAGTTCATTGAGAACCCAACTTCAATGACTGATGTCCTTCCAATCCTGGTCGTAGAGACGGACTAGAACCTGGTCGTTCAATTGATTCGGAGGCATGTTTAGCGGGGCCATGTCTGGAGGGAATTGGAATAACGCGGGAAGGCCTTCGACATCTAGGAAACGCAGACCGGGTGGAAGCGACCTTGGCGTTGTGTAGTCGTGGGACGACGCTAAGACGAATCCCCATTCGCCGAAGGAGGGGACATAGACGTGGTAAGGGTAGGTTTTTAGGCCGGCTTGTTTCAGGGTGTTGGCGATACACCAGAAAGAGTCGCGGGCGAACATCGGCGAGGTGCTCTGCACCACGATTTCGCCTTGGACGCTTAGGTGTCTTGCTACGGCTCGGTAGAAGGCCGTCGTGTAAAGCTTGCCTAGGGAATAATTTGTGGGATCGGGGAAATCGATGACGATGAAATCGAAACTGTCGGTGTTCGAGTCTACCCAGGGGAACGCGTCGGCGTTGATGATGTGGAGTTTTGGAGAGAGCAGCGATTTTTGATTCAGCTGCGTCAGCATAGGATTGGTCGAGAAGATCCTGGTCATTTCCGGATCGAGATCGACCAACGTGATGTTTTCGATCTGTGGATACTTGAGGATTTCGCGGACGGCCAAGCCGTCTCCGCCGCCAAGCACGAGGACGCGGCGGGGGGCGGGGATGCTGGAGAGGCCCGGATGAATCAGGGCTTCGTGATAGCGGTATTCGTCGCGGGAGCTGAACTGCAAGTGGCTGTTCAGAAAGAGGCGGAGATCGTCCTTGAAACGCGTTAGAACCAGATGCTGATAGCGGCTGTCGCGGGCGAAGATGATTTCGTCGGCGTAGATGTTGTCTTCGGCGGTGGCGGTGATTTTTTTGGCTTGAGCCATGCCGATGCCCAGCCCGCAGAGAACGACGACGCAGGCTGCACGCAGGGCTCGGGCGGTCGGGAGCTGCGCGGCGAACAGGAACGTGCTCCACAGGGCGACCGCGGCATTGATGAGGCCGAACAGCATCGCGGAACGAACCAGGCCCAGGCGCGGGACCAGAAGAATTGGAAAGACGAGAGAGGCTCCCAGCGCGCCCAAGTAATCGAACGTCAGGACGTGGGCGATAACGTCGCGGAAGTCGTAGCGGTCTTTTACGATGCGCATCAACAGCGGGATTTCGAGGCCTACCAGGACACCCATCACGATGACCAGGGCGTAGAGGATTAACTCGAAACCCTGGGTGAAGGCGAAGGCCAGCATTAGCAACGCCGAAGAGAAACCGCCGATAACGCCCAACAGAAGTTCGATCCAGATGAATTGATAAACGAGGCCGCGATTCAGATAGCGCGACAGGGCGCTGCCTACGCCCATGGCGAAGAGGTAGGCGCCGATAACCGTGGAGAATTGCAGGACGCTGTCGCCGAGGAGGTAGCTGGCTAACGTGCTGGCTACCAGTTCGTAGATGAGGCCGCAGGCGGCTACTAACAGGACGGAGATGAAGAGGAGGAGGCCCATGGCGTCGCGTCAGGTGGAGCGGTCGTGGCCGAGGAGAGGTTGAGATTCTTCGCTTCGCTCAGGATGACGCTGTTTTCGGGGCAGGAGGAGTTCGTGTTGTCGGCTTTGGTGTTGTCGGCTTTTCACGATGCCCTCTTGTATCGAAGTTGGCGAATCGGGCTTACCGGCGCTGGATCTTCGTGGCTGGCGATGTGCCTCGGTTGACGCCGGGAGGAGCAAGCCCTCCCCTGGGAACAGCCAGGAGTGGCTGTGCTACCTAATGGATGGCGGCGGCTATGATTATGCAGATGCCTATGGACATGGCGCCGATGAGGATGGCCAAAGCCATGTTGTGTTCCTGCACGATTTCTTTCCAGAGATGATACGGCGTGGCTTTGTCGATCACTACGAACGCCACGATGAAAATCAGGATGCCTATGAATGCGTAGGCCAGGGCGCTGATTACGTTGCCGAGCGGGACCAGATTCATGTTATTTGCCTCCTGTGTAATGGTGATAGCTGCTGTAGATCCCGCGATATGCACCCGGATTGTCGCGTATCGATCGGGGAACATTTTTGACTTCGTTCATGGCGTCCATGCTCCAGCCGCGGTATTCAGCCATGCCGACGCAGCCGAGCACGAGGAATCCATAAAGCAAATACAGCGGACTGAACATTAGTCACTCTCCGTTTGCAGAATCGGGTGGTCGCTTTCCGACCAACGTGCCCGCTCAAAGCTGATGGATTTGAAGGTTACATACAGGACCGGTAGAAACAAGGCCAGCAAAGCATAGCCGTAAAATTTGAAGACCGGAACATCCCTGCGGATCAATACGCTGTAACTGATCTGCGGATGGCGCGCGTCGGCTTCCGGTTCGATGCGCAGATAGTAGTGGCCGGGCGGGACGCTGGGCACGATGACGGTGTCGCTGCGGCTGCCTTCGGTCCAGGAGCCGTCGCTGTCGCGACCGGAATAGTAGCTGACTTCGCGGCCGAAGTCCCAGGCCTTGCCGGTGTCTTGATTGATCAGCGCGTAGTTGAGATAGATCCAACTGTTGGAGACGTTGGCGGCCGTCTTGATTTCTACGTTGGACGTGCGTCCCTTTAACTCGAAGACGTCGGTGACAAAGGAGGCTTCGCCCTTCGGCGCTCCCGAGGCCAATTGATAGTTCGCGCTGAAGACCGGATCTTTGCTGGCCACCATGTCGTTGAAGGCCATCAAGCCGAGTAGGAAAGCGGTGAGAAGAAGGAAGGCCAGCCACGCTTGCTTCAGGCTTACGGTCGCAGGCGCCGGCTGATTTTCGAAGACGCCGATGGGCTCCGGCGGCTGGCCGGAAAGATTGAAGGCTTTCCAGATCTCCTGAGGGTAGGTGTACTCGCCGACCGACCAAGTGGTTTCGCTGGAACCTTGCTCGCAGGAGAGGACGCGAGGGGGGCGAACGTAATCGGTGACCGTGGCGCGCTCGCCGACGCGGACTTGCCAGGGAAATTCTCCGATCACGTATCCGGTCGTGGCGTCGGCGGTCTGAAAGTGGCGATAAACTTCGCCGAGATAATTTGCGCTGGGGACTAGCCCGGTTTGGAGAATGGGCAGATCTTTGCAGACCGTAATGTCATTCCAGTGGCCCTGATATTCGCTTAGGTAGCGGAAACCTTTGTAGGGATTGAAGAGCAGATACTCGTGCCAGTCGTAGCGGACGCCGTCGGATTCGATGCTGCGGCGCTGGAAGCCGATGACTTCGTAGTCGGTGCCGCGAAGTTTGCCGCGGGTGCCAAGCGGGATCATCGGAGGAAGTTCGCCGGTAACGGCCTGGAATTGCTGGAGAATTTTTAGCGTGGGATCCTTGGCGTCGAGGACGGAATGGCAGCTCTCGCACACTACCGTCACGGCCTGCTGGAAGGAACGCAACGTTATGGCGGCGCCGCACTGCGGGCAATGCAACGATTTTACTTGCGGCTTGGCCGGCGGGTTGGGAAGCGGGGGAGTGCCGGTGCTCATGACCAGCCCTCGAATCGACGGAGATTCTTGAGTTTCAGGTCATCGAACTCGACGAATTCGCCGAGGTAGAGCGCGGGTTGCTCGTCGCTGTAATCGAGGGTGGCGAATTTACCGGTTTGTGAGCGGAGATCGACGAAGGTGACGTCGGTCTTGTCCCAATACTGGAAGGGGAGTTCGCCTTCGACGCCTTTGTAATGGGCTTCGGTGATTACCGTGACCGTGAAGGTTTGATTGTTCCAGGTGCACTGCTGGCCGACCTGGATTTGGGTGGCGGCAGGCAGAGTTTGGTTGGGGACCGCGAAAGAGATTGCGTATTCATCTTGCGCGTCGGAGAGCCACGCGCTGGCGCCATCGTTCATTACGATGTGCCATTCGTTCCAGCCGCCTTGTTCGTATTCGTAGAGGATGCGCCCGGCGACCACGAAGGCCTTGTTGCGGTAGATGCCTTCGGTGTTTAGCTGGATCGGGGAGCTGTCGGGCGGGAGGTCGGCGACCTGGCCAACTTTTTTGAGATCGACGTCGGTGCGGACGAGGATGCTTTTGCAGTAGGTGCAGACGGTTTGCACGCTGCTGGACCATTGAAAGACGATTTTGGCGCCGCAGTTGGGGCAGTTGGCGATGGGCTGGGTCATGGGCGAATGCCCGCCGGGAGCTCGCGCGATGTCTTCACGTTAGTTGCCCGCCGCTAGTTCCCGCGGCATTTCGTAGCAACGTTCTAGGCGGCGGATCGTTACGGTCTGCGACGAGAACAGTTGTTGCAGCACGGCTTCGAAATTCCATTCCGGGCGCGGCACGCAACAGAATAAATTCAGGCAGAGCGAGCCATGCTCGGGGAAAGTGTGGCAGGCGAGGTGAGATTCGGCGAGCAGGCACAGTCCGGTGATGCCGCCGGGGCGCGGGAACTGGTGCCATTGCGGGGCGCCGACCGGGCGGAGTTTCATCTCGTGAATAATTTCATCGAAGAGGGAGCGGAGTACGCTCGCGTCTTGCAGCGATTCCGGCGAGCATCCGAACGCTTCGATGACCCATTCGACTCCGCTCATAGTTCTCCGCGGATCAAGCCTGAGGCTTGCCGCATTCGGGGCAGAATTTGCTAGCGCGGGGAATTTGCTTTCCGCATTCGGAGCAGAATTTCGTAGCTGCAGCGCCGGCTGCGCCCGCAGCAGGTGGTGCAGAGCTGCCGCCGCTCGGCGCCTGCGCGGTAGCCGCCGAGTTCTTCACGGCCTCCGCCATCGTTTGGCCGATGGCCATGCCCGCGCCGAGACCTGCGCCGATGCCGACAGCGCCGCCGCCTTCGTTTGCGGCGGCGATCGGAATCGATTGAGCGACCTCGTATTGCGTGAATTTACCCATGTCGCCGATGACGTTCATGCTGATGCGCTGGTCGAGGACTTTCTGGAGTTCGTCGGGTAGCGAAAGATTTTCGACGTTGAAGGTGTCCAGCGAAATGCCGTATTCAGCGAATGCCGGTTTGAGCTGCTCGGTGATTTTGTCGGCGAGCGCGCCCTGGTTGGCGGCCATGTCGAGGAACGGGACCTGGCTAGTGGCGAAGGCGTCGGTCATTTTCGCGACGATGGTATTGCGGAGCTGGCCCTCGAGGTCGGCGACGCGGTAGAGGTCGCGGGTGCCGCTGATCTTGCTGTAAAAGGCTTTTGCGTCGGCGAGGTGATAGGAATAAATGCCGAAGCCCCGGAGGCGGATGGCGCCGAATTCCTTGTCGCGGATGGTGATGGGATTCGGCGTGCCCCAGTGCTGATCGGTTTGCGTCCGCGCTGAGAAGAAGTAGACGTCGGATTTGAACGGCGACTGAAACGCTTTGTCCCAGTTTTTGAGGTACGTAAGAATCGGCAGCGTTTGCGTGTTCAGCGTGTACAGTCCAGGACCGAAGGTGTCGGCGACCTTTCCTTCGTTGACGAACACCGCGTATTGGGAGTCGCGCACGGTGAGCTTGCCCCCGTTCTGGATTTCGCGGTCCTGCATAGGGTAGCGGTACGCGAGGATGCCGTCCTCGGGCTCGACCCAGTCGATGACGTCGATAAATTGCTTGGAGAGAAAATCGCGAAGGCTCATGACACGCTCTTTCTACAGGGCGGTTCGTTGCACGTCTGAGGACAGGACGAATGTAGGGCGTCACTTGAAAAGTGTCAATGGCCCTCGAAATGTTTCCGAATCGAAATCATTGCGATTTGCAATGCTGGCCGCGCGGATCGAAGCTTCGGAGAGCCGTAGCGGGGAACACCGGAAAGACCGGAAATTGAGTTGTACAATGAACTTTTCTGGGAGCGAATCATGGACGACGTAAATTCAGGCGGAACACCCGACTGGAAAACGCACGGCTTGCGTATTATTCGCAGCGGGCAGCTGGATACGAACACACCGCAGACTCCGGGGATGTCGCGCGCGGAAGCGATTTCTCACGCCAAAGTGGGCGCGCAAAAACTCTGGGCTGGGACCGTGGTGGTGCAGCCGAATGCTAAAACCGGGCCACACCATCATGGGGAAGTGGAGACGGTGATTTACGTGGTGCGCGGGCGCGCTCGCTTTCGATGGGGAGATCGTCTGGAGTTTGTCGACGAGGCCGGGCCGGGGGATTTCGTCTACGTGCCGCCGTACGTGCCGCACCAGGAGCTCAACGCCAGGAAGGATGAGCCGGTGGAAGCGGTGATTGTGCGCAGCGGGCAGGAGGCGGTGGTGATCAACCTGAATATTCCGAGCCCGGAAGATGCGCCGAACGCCCCGCAGGATGACCCATTTCATTCCGCATCAGGGAAAACGTGAGCGTCAGGATCTTGGGGAGAGTGCGGAGTTGGCTAACGCAAGCCGGGGGCAAACCACACGCCAGCCCCCAGAAACTGATGGTTTTTCGCTTTATGAGATTCGCGCGACAGCCGATTTTCTCATCTCGAAGCACTATAACCGAATCTCGCTGAGCCCATTGCGCACCATGCCGTTTTCTTCGAATGCTACGGGGCAAGTCAGCACGGCGAAAGCGCTGAGATTGCCGGAGGAACTGACAAACGCGAACCGCCGTTCGGAACCAGCGTAGAACTTCGCCGGTGGGCAGCGATGCTATACTTCGGTCGGTGCGCGCCCGTCAGAGAAAATTCCAGCGCTGTCTGACTTAGTTCATTATGCTTTCCCCGGCGGCAATGCTGGCCAAAATTCTGCGTTTGCCATTTTCACTGATCCCGCCCGAGGCTGAAGTTCGCATTTTGAGCGGCCCGACCCGCGGAAAGAAGTGGATCAAGGGCGCAGGCCCCAACTCCTACTGGGTCGGCACGTATGAGTCGGCCCGCATTCGGGGTCTCGCGAGCGCCACGACCCAAGGTGCCGTGGTCTATGATGTCGGGGCCAATGTCGGCATTTATTCCCTCCTTGCCAGCGTGCGCGTCGGTCCTTCTGGAAGCGTTTATGCTTTCGAACCTTTGGAGCGCAATCTGCGTTACCTTCGACGGCATATCGCGCTGAACAACTTGCAGAATTGTCTCGTCGTGGAATCGGCGGTCAGCAACACGGAGGGGACGCGGTCATTTGCCGCCGCCACGTATGAGTCGTCCATGGCGCGGCTGTCACCACACGGCGAGATATCCGTTGCTTCCACTACGCTCGACAGCTGCATCTACGGAGAAAAGCGTCTTCGTCCGCCAGACATCATCAAAATCGATGTCGAAGGCGCAGAGCTTGAAGTCCTGGAAGGGTCCAATCGGGCGATTGCCGAATTCCGGCCGACGATTTTTTGCGAAATCCACGGAACCCGGCTACATGCCGAATGTCGTTCTTTCCTCTTGGCAAAGGGTTATCGCGTCACCGACGGATATGGCCAGTTGACGGCCACGCGGGACATCGTCTGATGGAGAACGCTCTACGTCAGGCGGTCTCAGGCGGTCAAAGACCAGAGAGAAACACTTGCACCGGGCTTTGCGGACTTAGCATCGAGCATGCACGCTATCGCAGCGCGGCTTTAGAACAGCCCAATCCTTTGAAATAAGTGGTGCCCGAAAGAGGACTCGAACCTCCAAGGCCGTGAGGCCACTAGAACCTGAATCTAGCGCGTCTGCCAGTTCCGCCATTCGGGCATTTATTGTCAACGACTTAACGAAGATACTGCGGTTTCACCCTGCTCCGTGTCTAATTAGCGTCCAATCTTAAGCGCTTCGATTTTCGTTGCCGCGTCGGAGAGATCATTTTCGTCTGTGATGTTGTAACGACTAAAAAATCGAGTCGGTCGTATGACCGCTGATCTTCTTCGCCACATCTCGTGAAACGCCAGCGCGAATCATGTTCCTCACTGCAGTCCGGCGAAAATCGTGGAGCAAAACGGAAACCTCAGCAGCACTGCACATGTTACCCCAGGCCGCTCTGAAATCCAACACGGGTTCGCCGTTGTCCCAAGTGAACACGAAATCGTGGGGCTGCATCTTGTATTCGGAATTCACTGCGATTTCCCAGCGTTCCCTCGTAATTTTGGGGCCTAGCTACCCGTCAAATGCTCAAGAATGGGTCCAAACGATGGTCTCGACAGCAGACAGCGTACAATTGGGTCTGCTTGGTCGTCAGACCGAAGCGCTCTTCGAAAGCAGGCTAGACTCATGCCCGATATAGTCGACTGGCGGCAACCGCCGCGACGGTTTCTCCCTCGCCGTCTGTTTCTCCTTGTTCTGGCCTTCCTTGCCATCGTGATTTTCAGCAGCCGGACGGCGTTATCGTATTACGTTGACGCCCTCTGGTTCGCGTCGCTCGGTTACGGGGACGTGTTCCGGAAGACACTCACCCTTCAATGGGCAGTCTTTGCGGCATTTTTTGCTGCCACATTTCTCTTTCTGTACGGGTGGTTCCTGGCGTTGAGGAGGGCTTACCAGTCCGATCTGCCGGACGATTACAGGATCGTCATCGGTGGCCAGCCGTTGAAGCTACCAGTTGCGCGCATCCTGTATCTCCTCGGTGTCGGGGTCTCCCTCGCCGTCGCCATCGTGACCGGGGCCAGCATGATGACTGAGTGGCCCACCTTCGCGCTTTATTGGTACGCGACACGCGTGACCAGTGGCGCTGTGGATCCGATCTTCGGCAAGGCGATCAACTTTTATCTATTCGCCCTACCCGCATGGCAGATCGTTACGGGCTGGCTGCTGTCGTTGGCTGTAATTGCCTGTGCAATCGCCGTTTTCTTCATTTTCGTCACTGGCAGCACACGAATGCTCACGGGACTCCGCGGCAGATACACCTCCCGGCCGTGGCGCGGGTTCTCCATTGCGTTTGGGCTCTTGTTGGTTATTCTCGCGATGCGCGCGTATATCGCCCGATTCGACCGATTGTTCGATGAGCATACGATCTTTGGCGGGGTGACTTACACGGATGCGCACGTCATGCTTCCTGGAATGCTCGTCGTCTGTGCCGCGCTCGTTCTTGGTGCTGGAATTGCGATTATCAATATCGTGGCGGTGCCGCGCCCGCGCTGGCTGGTGGCAGCAGTCGTTCCAGCCGCGGTCTGTTACCTCGTGCTTCAAATATTCGGCTGGTACGTCAGCAGTTTTATTGTGAAGCCCAACGAACTGGTTCGCGAGCGACCTTACATTGCCTACAACATTGATCTGACGCGGCAGGCCTATGGATTGGACCGGCTTGCGCAGCGTGAATTTCCCGCGGAGACGACCGTCGAGGCGGCCGATCCGGCGAACAATCAGGCTACGCTGCAGAACATCCGGCTGTGGGACTGGCGCGCGCTGCAGGACACGTTGCGTCAGATTCAGGAAATTCGAACGTACTACGACTTTCCCGATATCGATATCGATCGCTATGAAATCAACGGCACAGTGCGTCAGGTGATGCTTGCCGCGCGCGAGCTAAACGTCGAGAAGCTCCCAGAAAGTAGCCGCAATTGGATCAACGAGAAACTTATTTACACGCACGGCTACGGTGTCACCATGAACCCTGTGAATGGGTTCACTCCGGAAGGACTGCCGACACTGATTCTGAGTAACATGCCCATCCAGAGCACCGTAAAGAGCATGGTTGTAAAGCGCCCGGAGATTTATTTCGGGGAGCTCACCAACACCGACGTGTACGTGAAGACGCGGCAACAGGAATTTAACTACCCGCAGGGCCAGACCAACAGTCTGACGTCCTACGAGGGCAACGGTGGCATCCTGCTCGGAGGTTTCCTTCGCCGACTCCTCATCGCGTCCGACCGAGGTGACCTGACGAAGCTCCCGTTTAGTGACGATATTAACCCAGAGAGCCGGCTGCTCATGCGTCGCAACGTGCGCGATCGCGTGGCGGCGCTCGCGCCATTCCTCACTTACGAATCGGATCCGTACATCGTCGTCGGCGACGATGGTCGGCTGTCGTGGATTATGGACGCGTTTACGACCTCCGACAGCTATCCCTACTCCCGGCACTATGCACTCGGCGACAACCTCGTTAACTACATGCGGAATAGCATTAAGGTGGTCATCGACGCCTACGATGGCACTACAACGTTTTATGTGTATGACTCGCAGGATCCGATCATCATGGAGTATCGCCGGATTTTTCCCACTTTGTTCCAAGATGCAGCGGCCATGCCGCCAGCGCTCCGCAAACACGTGCGTTATCCGGAATTGTTGCTTAAGCTGCAGGCGGCTGTGTACGGCCTTTATCACATGACCGATCCACAAGTTTTCTACAACCGCGAGGACTTGTGGACGGTCGCTTCGGAAGTGGGTATGGACGAGTCCGGTCAGCAGAAGACGCAGTCGATGGAGCCGAACTTCGTGCTGATGAAACTGCCGGGCGAAACTGCCGTCGAGTTCGTGGAAATTCTGCCGTTCACGCCGGCGAACCGAAACAACTTGATTGGCTGGATAGCGGGAAGGAGCGACGGCGAAAAATACGGTACGTCGGTGGTCTACGACTTCCCGAAAACGAAACTCGTCGACGGCCCACTGCAAATCGAAGCCCGAATCGATCAGAACGCACAGCTATCGGGACAATTGACACTGTGGAATCAGCAAGGTTCCCACGTGCGGCGCGGCACTCTGCTGGTCATTCCGTGTGGGCACGCGTTGTTGTATGCGGAACCGATTTACCTCCAGGCCGAACGCAGTCCGATGCCGGAGTTGCGTCTGGTGGTGCTTGCGCTGCAAGACCGGCTCGCTTATGGACCGACATTCGAGTCGGCGATGAGAGCTCTGTTTGGGGGAGAGGTCTCGTCGCTCAGCGGGGCAACGGCCCCCGCGGAACCGGAACGAGGCGCAGCAGCGCCGGCTGCCGCGACCAAGCCTATAACGGACGTGAACGCACTCATCACGGGAGCGGCCAAAGATCTCGCCGACTACCAGCGACTTACGGCAGAAGGTAAGCTCGGTGAGGCGGGACAGAAGCTTGAACAGTTAAAGCACAAGCTCGACGAGTTGAGCGCGCATCAAAGGTGATGGTTCTGTTTCAGGATTCTAGGTTTGAAACGGTCTTATGGCTGATCGTTGGTCCACAAGCATTAACGATTTCTGGTCAAACATCTTTCTTTCGTTCCTGAAATACATGTTTGGCTGCGGGTGGCGACCCGATTTTTGGTGCACAGTTGGTGCACAATACGTTGCAAACAGCAAAGTGCGGCACGTAACAACGCAAAATCAGCGGTGGCGGAGGCGCAGGGATTCCCAGCTGCCGTCGGCGGTCCAGCCTCCATCGACTGCGAGCGCGTGGCCGTTCACGAAAGCACTTTCCTGCGGATCGGCGAGGAAGGCAATGGCTTTGGCGATGTCGTCGGGGCTGGCGAACCGGCCCATGGGTACGCGGTTTGTGATGTCGGCGTCCGTGTAGCTGCCGCCGGCTTGGTCGGCGACGTCCATTTCGGTTTTGACCCAGCCGGGGCAGACGGCGTTGACGCGCAGGCCTCGCCCTCCCCATTCCGCCGCGAGGGTGCGCGTCAGACCGATCAGGCCGTGCTTCGAGGCATTGTAGGCGGCGCGGTCGGCGACCCCCACCAATCCGGCGACGGAAGAAACGTTGATGATACTGCCGGAGCCCTGAGACAGCATGATTGCGCCGAAAGTCTTTGCGAGCAGAAACGGAGCGACCAGATTCACCTCAAGGACGCGGCGATAGTCCGCCGCAGAGAGGCCTTCGGCGGGCGCGATCATGCTGATGCCGGCATTGTTCACCAGGACATCCGCGCGGCCCCAGCGGTCCCGGACCGTTGCGGCGAAGCGGGATACCACTACTTCGTCGGCAATATCGCCAAGAAATTCAATCACTTCGGCGCCATGGGCGGCCACCGCACGCACGGTATCGGAAGGCGAGCGCAGATCGTTGAGCGCCAAGCTATACCCGCGCTCCGCCAGCAACTCCGCGGTGCGCTTGCCAATACCTTGCGCCGCCCCGGTTACGATCGCGACACGATTTTTGGTCACCATAGAATCCTTATCCCGGTCCAATTTCAACGAATCGGCGGCTCAAAATCCACAGCTTTCCGGTAGCTTTCCCGAACTTGCTTCTTCGATGCAAAGCAGTGGAAATACAAATCCATGGTGCTATACTCCCGGAAGATTAGCGAAATACCCCTTGTTTGCCGTTTTCCGCCCTCATGGCAAACACCGCGGTTGGGATCCAACGGGAGGTCACGATGGAATCGCCGGCGCTTACGGGGCCAATCCTTTATCTGATGTTCGCCTGGGGAGCACTCACCACCGTCTTTATCGGTTTGCTAATTTGGCGGAGCCTGCTCGTCAGCCACGAGGATGATCAGATCTTCCTCGATGCAGCTCAGGAACACATGGCAAGAGAGCAGCGCGAGCTGATCGCCAGGATCGGATCGTTGTCGAAGCCGATCAAGACCAGCGGCATTGCTGCAGGAGCACTGCTTCTGGTGATTGTCGGCATGTGGCTGTGGGAAGGTTTGAAGAGCTTCTAGCCGATCCCATTGCGGCGGAACGCGCCGGGCCGCGCTTCAGGGCGGTGAACGTTTGTCCTAGTGTGGCTGCGCGGGCGCGCCGGAATTTCCCGGGCGTGCTTCGGCCGCTGACGTGTGGTTCAAGACGATGAGCCACTTCCCATTTCTCTTCTCCGTCACCAGCGTTGTGTGCCCTTGTGAGCCAACCTGCTGCCCATCCACGATCCCGGAGAAATCCCACTGATAGGTGGCCCAGGCGGAAGTTCCGTTCACCTTGATCAGGGTGTTGGATCTGTCCATGCGGACTTGCTGCATGCGCGCTCGCTGCTGCTGATATAGAGGAAGGTAGGTGTTCCAGCCGATCGCCGGAGGGTTGTACGCCGCGCTGACGATGGTTACGTCGTCGGCATAACACGAACGCAATTTCTCGATGTCCCCCACCTGCCAGGCTCCCAGCATGGTCGAAATCATGTAGTCGATCTGCTGTTCGTCGTTCATGGGGACTACCGGGCCGTTGTCCGGTGCCGGCGTGTCTTTTTTGTTTTTTTTCTGCTGGGCTGCGGCCTGACCCGCGGCTCCAAATAGAACCGCAACGCAGAGCACGAGTCCCAGACCTGTGCGAAACGCGCGCGCGGCATTCGGCCGCATTCCTTCCTTCATGTACGTCTCCTTTTCAGCCAGAGTGAGTTTCGCTTGCGAAAGGATAGCACGCGGTCCGCGAGGCAAGATTTTGCTTCGTCGACGATTTCGCATCCTGCAACGATGCGCGCAGAGTGGAAGCTGCGCGGTCGGCCACGCACACGGAATACGCGGAGACTAGCGAGCGTTCCGCGAAGGGCTCAGCAGATTTACGAACAAGCGATAGGCCCCCGGCACACCTTCGGGAAGTTGCCGGAAGAACGCAATACCCGTGTAGATGTAGGTTCCCTTGCCGTAGTGCGTGTAGACCAGCGCGCCGTTTTGATCCGGCTCGCCAGGATCGTTCATCGCCAGCAATGGCGTATACTTCGGGTCAAACTGCGTCCACATGTACAGCGAACGCTCCTGCACCCAGCCTTTGAAATCATCCTGGGTAATTTTGTTCGGTGTGTTCAGCAGCGGATCATCCGGCTTTAGAAATTTCACGGGCGAATTTTCGTCGGTGATGCGCGGCAGCGGACTGCCGGCAGGCGGGGAGATCTTCGCGGGATAGGGGGCGTATGGCGCGCGGTCCCACGCAAAATCGCGCTCGTATTGCACGACGAGCGTCCCGCCACTCGAAACGTAATCCAGCAGGCGCTGGTTGGCGCCCGGCAGATCGTGCCGCAGTTCGTAGGCGCGCACGCCCACGACAATCGCGTTGAAGCCGGACAAATTGCTAAACGCCAGAGCCGCCGGGTCCAGCATCTCCACTCGAATGCCCAGCCGCTCCAACGCCTCGGGCACCGGTTCGCTCTCCGCCGTGATATAACCCACGCGCAAGTTCGCCGGCACATCGATCGCGAACGCATGCACCACGCAAGTCGCCGGCTCGCTCCACAGCTGCGTCGGCAAAGTCGGCAGCGGCTCCAGCGAAGTCATGAACTTCTCGTCTCCGAACTTCGCATAGGAAGCGATTGTGAAATTGCCCGCCGAAATCTTCTCAGGCGGCTCGACGGTCAGCTTTGCGTATTTGTCGCCCGCGCCGTCGAACTGCACGTCCACCGGCTTGGTTGCCCTCCAGCCTGCCGGCAAATCCAATCCCACCTCGATCGCGTGCGCCTGCGTGGCGTAAGAATGGACCCGCAGCAAAATATCGAATGGCACGCGCTTTTTCTCCAAGACCTCGACGGCCTGTTTGGGCTCCACCATCAACGTGTACGCCGGGACCATTCGCAGGGGCACGCGATCGACTCTCGTCGAGGTTGCCTCCATATGCGCGACGGACTGATCCACATCAAATTTGTATCCGGCGATCGTCATGGTCTGTTCCGCTTGGACCAGCGGCGATCGCTCCGGCAAATCCCCGTCGAAAAACTCACTGTTCGACTGCTTGGCGGTAAGCGTGACTGTAAATTCGGCATCACCCGAGTTGGCGTCGGCGTGCGTAGTTTGCGTTTGCTTCGGACGACTCCGCGGCACCAGTTGGGGATCCTCGAACGCGCAGGAGACATCGGGCCGGCACCGCCTCGTGGTCCTGATTTTGAAAGGTTCGCCGGCGACCACGTAGGCGCGATCCGCTTCCGCCGTTTGTTCGAAACCGGCGGCCAGCGCGAGGGCCCGGTCAATGTGCTTCTTGACGACAACAAGCTCGTCATGAAATGCGTCGGCGCTGTGCTCGGTCGCGAAAATCGATTCCAGACTGATTCCCGCGCCGGCAATCAGCGCCGAGGATCGCTTCCAGTTCAGCTCGAGGGCGGCGGCATGCGCGCCGGCCAGGGTGTCGTCTACTTTCTTCAGCGTTTCGCAGTAGGGCGCTTTCCCGCCGCACCCCAGTCCGCCATCGTCACCCGACAGTGCGGTCAAATTCGTATCTAACATACCGGCAGTAAATTTTGATCCGGCCTCGGCTATCAAACCGACCGGGCGCCGTAAGAACGGCGAGCCTAGGAAACCTGAGATTCCTTGTGTCCGATGATTGGCGAAGGCATCGAGACCAATCTCGCGATAGCTTTTGCCGTACAGCGGCGAAACTTCGCCGACTGGAACCGTGTAGCCTTGCGGCGAATCCGAACCACGATCCAGATCCATAACCTGGACTCCGGCCGTTCCGGCCGACCACGGCTTGAGCCCTTCTTTTTCGAGTTCCGGATACGCGCTCGCTTCGGCAGCAGCCTTTACCGCCTTAGGCGTCAGCAACCCCGAGGCCTGGTGATGCCCATGTCCGGAGTGCACGTTGCCAAAATTATTGATCACCACGTTGGGACGAAAGGTGCGGATCACGCGGACCATATCCTCGAGAACCTGATCGCCCCAGATTCTCTCGGTTTCCTCCGGCGTCTTCGAAAATCCAAAGTCCGGCGCGCGCGTGAAGAATAGCTTCACACCGTACCCGCGCGTCGCCGCCAGCAACTCTTGCGTGCGAATCAAACCAAGTTGCGGCGCCTGCTCCGGCCCGAGATCGTTCTGGCCACCTTCGCCGCGCGTCAGCGAAAGCAGCGCCACATCGGCGTGCAGCCCGCGTGCGAGATAGGTCAGCACGGCCGCGGACTCGTCGTCGGGGTGCGCATCAATATAAAGGATTCGCGTGGTGACGCGCGCGCTGTCGATGGCTTCGATTGTTTCCGGCAAGCCTGGGCCGGTTCCGGCCGGCGGCGAAAACTGCGCCTTGACGTGCAACACGCGGCCACCAAAGAAACCCGCGCAAAGCAAGCCGATTACAACCGTACTATACGCCGCGATGGTGCGTATCCTCATCGCGCTGCCTCGGTACCGGCGTCAAGAAAAGGCCACTCTCGCCGCAGCCGCGATCTCACCAGGAACACCGCCAGACCCAAAATAATCACGAATAGCCCCCACCAAACCGCCCTCCCCGTTCGCAGGAAGAGCCAAATCCAACCAGCAATCGTCAGCAGCGCAGGCAGCGGATAGAGCCACATCTTAAACGGCAGCCGGTCCGCAGACCAGCGTCGCCGCAGCAGCATCACCCCCACCGCTTGTCCAATGAACTGAATGATCAGCCGCATGGCCAGCACCGCGGCGATCACCGTCCGCAACTTGAACAGCAAGGCAAAAACAAACGTCAGCGCGCCCAGAAACAGCAGCGACACGTGCGGAAATCGCTTCTTCGGATGCACGCGCGCAAACACGCTGAAGAAATTCCCATCGAGCGCCGCTGAATACGGAACGCGCGAGTAACCCAGCAGCGACGAAAACACCGACGCGAAGGCGATCCACAGCACCATCACGGTCGCGAAACGCGCCGCGCCGCTGCCGTACAGTTTCTCGATGAACGCGCTCACGATGAACGGCGAATCCTGAGCTTGCTGCCACGGCAACACTCCGAGAATGCTGGTCTGCATCGCAAGGTACAGCACCGCAATCCCGATAATCGAAAGAAAAATCCCCCGCGGGATATTGCGTTCGGGATTGCGAATCTCGCCACCCAAATGACAGATGTTGTAGTAACCCCAATAGGTATAAATCGTGTTCACCGTCGCGGACCCCAGCATCGCGAAAAACAGCCAGGAAAAATCCCACGCCCCGGGTGCATAGGTAAAGACGAGTTTCGGCTGGAAATGCGTTACACCGCCCCAGATCAGCCACAAAATCGTCCCGACAACGCCGGCCCACAGAAAAAGGGAAATCCGCCCAATGGAGCCGATGCGCCGGTAGAGCAGGACCACCAGCGCGATCACCAGCAATCCCGACAGCGCCTTCTCCCCGTATTTTCCCAGCGGATATATGTACGAAGCGTATTGCGAAAATCCAATGGCCCCAGACGCAAGACTGAGCGGCGCCTGAATCAGCGTCTGCCACACAAACAGAAACGACATCATGCGGCCCATGCGCCCCGGCCCGTACGCTTCGCGCAAAAACACGTAACTGCCGCCGGCCAGAGGCATCGCCGCCCCCAACTCCGACCACACAAACCCGTCCAGCAGCGCCAGCACCGCGCCGGCAGCCCAGGCCAGCAGGCACTGCGGCCCACCCATCGCCTTAATGACCAGCGGAATCACGACGAATGGTCCGACGCCGACCATCTCGATCATGTTCAGCGCCACTGCTTCCTTCAAGCCAAGCCCGCGCTCCAGCTCCCCGCGCCTTTCCAGCGGAGCGGCAGGGCCCCCGCCAGAGTCACCATTTTGGGCCGATGTCATTGCGCCGCCGAGGATAACAAATGCGCGCCGACGTACCTAATCCACGCTGGCGCGCACCCCTTCGGACCTGATTCACTATAACTTCGCGAAATAGGTTCGCGAACGATGGCCATCTCATTTATCTTACGCTTCCTTGTTCGCGCCTTCTTCGTTCTGCTCGCTGCCACACTGAGCACAGTGCCTCTGCGCGGCGCCAAGCTCGAGCTGCCGCCGCTTGCCTCTCGCGTCATCAACGAAATCTATTCCGGCGATCTCGCGGCGGCTATCGAAGACGCCCACCGGCTGCAGCAGGATCAGCCCAACCATCCTCTCGGCTATCTGCTTGAAGCCGAAGTGATGTGGTGGAAGATTTGGTGCACCTCGGCGGAATTCCGCTATGGCATGACCTATCCGCGCCATCGCGCCAAGCTCGCCGCCGATCAGCACTATCTCGATCTCGCCGTGAAAGCCACCTCTCTCGCCGAGGCGCAGCTCGCGCTTCACGACACCGCCGAGATGCAGTTCTACCTCGGCATGGGTGAAGCGCTGCAGGCGCGCTTGTACGGTTTGCGCGCCGAAACCCGCAACGCCGCACGCGCCGGTGTTCACGCGCGAGAGCGCCTCCTGCGCGCCGTCGTTCTCGATCCCGAGCTCGCCGACGCCTACCTGGGCCTGGGTCTGTACAACTATTACGCTGACACGCTCTCCGCCGTCGCTCGAGTCCTCCGCTTCTTCATGGGTATTCCCGGCGGCACCAAACAGGAAGGCATCCAGCAGTTGCAGCGCGCCATCTCCGAAGGCGTCCTCACCTCTCCTGAAGCCCGCTTTTACCTAGCCATCCTTCTCCACAACTACGATCAAAAGTACGAGCAGGCGCTTCAGATTGCCGGCCCGCTGGCGGACAAATATCCTTCCAATCCGCTCTTCCAGCTCATCCGCGGCGACCTTTACGCCAAGCTGGGAAAGCGTGAACTGGCTGCGGAGTCCTATCGCGCCGCCGCCGAGCTTCGCGTAAACGATCCGGAGTGCAACGCTCACATCCGAAGCCTGATCCAGGCCTCCCTGGCCGCAATGGGTGCCGAGCCCGCCGCGAGCCACTGACATCTTTGAGATCGCCCCTCCGAGGCTCATCACCCGCACCCGTCATTGCCAACCGCATTGCCGATTGACCTTATCCGGGCGGCAATGGTAATCATGTAGGGTTGCGCGACGCTCACTTTCAGGGCAAACAGAGGTCGCGGCGCGATTACCGGAGGCCGGGGCAAGTTGCGCGGTACCCGGCGGAGCCGTGGTCAACGCGCGGCAACGATTCCGCATCTCACTCCAACAGCACTTTGGCGTCGCGGGCTCCCCGCCGTGCGCCTCGGCAGGACGGGCCGCTGGGTGGCCACCTGGTAGCGAAATCGACGTGGCGAAATCGACCGCAACGCGGTCACAAGTTTCAGATGAAGGAGTATCGATGAAGTGGTTTGGGGCCGTCTTCGGTGTGATCTGTTTACGTGTCAACCTGCAGCGCGATTCAGGCGCTAAGGATGGTTTGGTGTCACGCGATTTTCGTGCCAGAGTGGATTTTGCGCAGCGCCCGGCGTTTGGTTTCGCGCTCTTCGCACTGATACTGGCTCTCGCCGGTTGCAACGACTACGGCAATACCTTCCAAAGTCCCACCGGCGCTGCGATTGGTTTCCTGGCGCCCTCGACCATCAGTGCGGGTGCCTCGGGTTTCACTCTTACGGTCCAGAGTCCGAGCGGCGGATTTGTCACCCAGACCGTCGTGCAGTGGAACGGCAAGACCATCCCGACCACCTATGTCAGCGTCTCCATCGTGACCGCCACGGTTACCGCTGCACAGATCGCCACGGCCGGTACGGTCTACGTGAACACCCTCAATCCGTTCTCCGGCGCCGGGAACAACGGTCTATCCAACACGCTTACGTTTATCATCAATCCTCCAGCCAACCCGGTTCCCACCATCACTTCGATTTCGCCGAATACCGCTGCCGCCGGTAGCGCATCGTTAACTCTCACCGTCAACGGAACCAATTTTATTCTCACCTCGGATCCTTCCGGCGGTTCGCAGGTTCGCTGGAATCTGGGATCTACGCAAACCAGTCTGCCCATCGTCAGCGTCACCACCAGCCAGATTCAGGTCACTGTAGACAGCAGCCTGTTGGTCAACGCCACCAGCCAACCGGTCTCGGCGATCGTAACCGTGTACAATCCGCCTTCCGCGCAGCCTACTACGTCGGGCGGAGTTCCCACCCCGTCCAGCGGCGGCGGCGGTGGCACAAGTCCCGGAGGATTGCCCTTTTCGATTACGCCCGCAGGATCAGGCGCAGTCGTTCCGCGCGGCAACGTTGCGGAGGAGACACCCGCCGTGAGCCTTGACGGCCGCTACGTTGCCTACACCGCAACACAAGGCGAGTACGCGCAGGTTTTCGTTCGCGATACGTGCGAAGGCGCTGCTTCCGGTTGTCAGGCGCGCACCTTGCTTCTTTCCGCTGCGCCCGACGGCACCGCGGGCAACGACGACAGCCGCACTCCGTCCATGAGTTCGGACGGCCGCTACATTGCCTTTAGTTCCTCGGCCACCAACCTCGCTTCCGGTGCGCCCGCAGGCCGGCAGGTTTTTCTGCGTGACACCTGTTTCGGCGCGGCTTCGACTTCGTGCACTCCTTCAACGCAACTCATCTCCACCGATCCGGAGGGTTCGCTGGTCGGCGCGGAAGGTATTTTGCCCTCGGTCAGCTCTTCGGGCCGCTTCGTCGCTTTCCTGGCGGTAACGCCGAGCCCTGCGTCAGGCAAGTCCGCTGCGCAGGCAAAATCGGCAGCCGGCAATGCACGTAACAGCGGGTTTCGGCAGGTCTTCGTGCGCGACACCTGTATTGGCGTCACGAGTTGCACGCCGAAACTAACGCGTATATCGCTGCAGCCCGGCGACGCTGCCGCCACCGATGTCAAACCGGCCGGACCGGCGCTCAGTGGGAGTTCCACGCACGTTGCTCTTGCGGATGCGGACGCCGCCACACTGTTTACTCGCTCCGTCGCCGTGGACGATCGTGTTTTTCTCGCTCTCACCGGCGATCATCCGTGAGAACGCCGTGACCTGGTGAACTCACTCGACCGAACCAACCCGGATAAGATTATTTTGGTCACCGGCGCAGGCGGCTGCATCGGCTCCGCTCTGGCCAAGAGCCTCATTCAATCTGGCGCGAAGCTTGTCCTGCTCCTCGATCACTCCGAGCAAAATCTTTACCAGGTTCACGACGAGCTGAGCGCCGGCGCCGGTTCATTGGTCCACGTTCCCATTCTCGGCGACATTTCCGACAAAGCTCTGCTCGACGAACTTCTGGAAAAATACCGCCCCGGCGCGATTTTCCATGCCGCTGCGTTCAAGCATGTGCCGCTGATGGAGGCCAACCCCATCGCCGTCATTCGCAACAACGTTCTCGGCACCTGGACTCTGGCGAACGCCGCGCTGCGCCACGGCGTCGGCCAACTCGTCATGATCTCGACGGATAAAGCGGTGAATCCGCGAAGTGTCATGGGCGCGGCAAAACGTGTCGCCGAGTTGATTTTGCTGCGTCTCAGCAATTCGCGAACGCGCATGAGCACCCTGCGCCTGGGCAACGTTCTGGGTTCGAACGGCAGCGTGGTGCCGCTGTTTCGACAACAGATCGCGCGCGGCGGCCCGGTCACGGTCACGCATCCCGACTCCCGCCGCTATTTTGTCTCTTTGTCAGACACCATCGACCTGATTGTCGCCTCTGCAAAGTTGAACGAAGATGCCGCGATCCTGATTCCTGAGCTTGGCGCGCCCGTAAAGATCATCGACCTCGCGAACGCCCTGATCCGTGAAGCCGGTTCCCAAGCCGTCGAAACCGAAATCGTCTTTACTGGCCTCCGCCCCGGCGACAAACTTACCGAAGACCTCGTCTCCGCGAGCGAGTGGCACGAACCGAGCGCTGATCCCAGGTTGAAAAAAGTGAACGGACCACAACCGCCGCCGACACGATTGGATTCGGCGATTGAAACTATCTCGGAAGGGGTCCGCGCGCGTAATCTTCCGGCGCTATTGGAAACAATCTGTGATGTAGTTCCGGAATACGAACCCAGCGAGGCGGTTCTGTTGCTTCTGAACGAGCAATTTGTTGTAGGGGCGCAGCCCGCCTGCGCAGGCAGGCACCGCTGCGCCCCAAACGCCCAGCCTTAAGCCGTCGTGCTCCGGCAGACCGGGCTATCCCAAAAATCCCAAATTCGTAGTCTGGAAATTCGCAAGGTTCGGGAAAATTGTCGGCAAGTCGGTGCTCGCCACGCCGAACCACGACGCCAGCGTAGCGGCGTATTGATCGACCGACGTCGAAGGAATCCACCGTCCGTTGCTGCCGGTATCATCCGGGCCGCCCAGCGCTAGCGTCGGAAACGTTCCGTACAACGCGTTCCCTTTCACGGCACCGCCCATCATCAATTGATGACCGCCCCAGGCATGGTCTGTTCCTCCGTTCGAACCCGGCTGGAACGTTCGACTGAACTCTGACAGGGTAAATGTAGTTACCTGGTTCGAGACTCCCAATTCTTGCGTCGCTGTGTAGAACGCCGCCATTGCCGGGCTCAGTTGCGAATAGAGGCCTACCTGCGTGGGAAGCTGGTCGCTGTGCGTATCGAATCCGCCGACCGAGCAGAAGAAAATCTGCCGGCTGATTCCCAGCGCGCTCCTCGCCGCGATCACTTGCGCCACTTGCTTCAATTGCGACGCCAATCCATTGTTTGCTGGAAACGCCGTCTGAATCGCCGGAATGTTTTTCAGCGCGGTCGCCAGTACCTGGCTCTCCTGAAGAGCCTGACCGGTCACGCCGCTGGTTGCCTGCACCAGCGAAATGCCGGTATCGAACGTCAGCAATTGCTGGACACCCAAGAATCGCGCCTGCGCCGCCGCCGAACTGTCGATTCCGCTCAACCCCGGCGTGCTTCCCGGATTCATCGTGAAGGGCCGCGTAGTGATTCCCGTCGAGAAAATCGTGCTTCCCGCCACGGACAGAATCGGAGGAAACAGCGCGCTGCTGTTGAACGTCGGCGCGATCTTGTCCGCCACCTTCCCGGCCCATCCGGCGTCCTGCAGTCCGCTGAGCTGCGTGGTCTGCCACTGATTTTGCTGGTCCGAGTGCGAAAATAAATTCTCCGGCAGGCTACTCTGGCTCTGATACTGCTGCCGCGTGGTCGGCTGCACCAGCGTCCCCACGTTGGTCAATACCGCCAACACCTTCTGATTGTTAAACAAGCCCTGCAAGTCCGGCAGATTCGGATGCAATCCAAAACTCGCGGCGCTTCCGACCTGCAGGGGCAGCAGTGAAGCCTGCGAGAGCGCCAGGTTCGCGCGAATGGTCTGGTAGTTCGCATACCCGGCAGTGTCGACAGGTATGACCATATTGTTCGAATCGTTGCCACCGAACATAAAGATGCACACCAACGCTTTGTAATCGGTCGTCCCCTGCGCCAAGGCGCTCACCAATCCAAACTTGCTCAGCCCTCCGACCAGCGATGCCGTGGCCGCAGAACAGCAAGCCAGCCGTACGAAGTCTCGTCGCGTATGGTGCATCATAGTCCGTTCCCCCAAATCGTTTTGCTGCTGCCTTCATTCCACAAACTCGAAACTCCGATGAAAATGCAAGGGCGCGCTCTAACTCACCTCTGCACCTGATATTGCGACGACGCGGTCACCAGATAAATTGCCGCCTTAGCCTGATCCTTGGTATCGGTAACACTCAAAGCCCCCTGCGCCGTGACAATGCTGGTCTTCATCTGGCTCGACATGGTCCCGTGCAAGAACAACGTATTCAGCCAGTCCGCCATCTGGTCCGGCGTCCCCGCATTGATTACCGGAGTCAAATCCACTGTCGTGCCGCTGCTGATCGTTCCGTACACGATCGAATTGAGAAAATTAATTCTCGCCAGGGTCGTATTGGTGTTGAAGATGGCAAATTCCGGTCCATTCAGCGTCGTTCCCGCGATCGGATTGGTCGGCGGAAAGAAATTGAAAACGCTACCGGCATTGAACAGGTCTTGCGACAAATTGCCGCTCCAATTCGTAAAGCCGCTGCCGTCGGTCGTGCCATGAAACGCCCGCGCGATGCTTATCATCATCACGACTGGCTCACGCAATTTCCCGTCCGTTGCCACAGCAGTCGTCGATGAATCACCCCGCCGGGCTTCCGGGTCCAATAGAATTGCCGCGACTGTCGCTTGCATGTCTCCGCGCTTTCCCGTTCCATACGACTGGAATTTTCCGCTCGCGAAAGCTGCCGCCACCCGGCTTACATATGCCGGGCTCGGATTGCTCGTCACCAGCTTCTCGATCAATTGCTGCGCCACGAACGGCGGCAGGTTCGCGTGATTGAAAATAATCGTCAGCGCCGCATCCAGTTCCTGCTCCGCGGTCTGCCCCGCCGCTAGGGGCTGTCCCAGGAACGTCTTCGCCCCGGTGTCGTGATTTGATTCGAACGCCACCATCGGTCCGCCGTAATAGGAAGGATTGTGCTTCTGCAGCGTCTGCCCCGGCTCGGTCGGATAGGTCCACCCGGTGAACGCGCGCCCCAGCGCCATCACATCGTTCTGCGTATAGGTCGGAATAGGATTACCGCTGCTGTCGAGCTGCGACGTCCCGTCGGGATTGAGCAGATTCAATCCCAGGGTAAACAGCTGCATCGACTCGCGCGCGAAATTTTCGTTCGCATGCTGCCCCGTCGCGGGCTTGTCGTTGTTGACCATGTCCAGGAAGTGCCCCATCGCTGGCGTGAGAGTCACGTCCTTCATCACGTCGTAGTAATTTCCCAGCGCGTCGTTGGTCAACGCCAGCATGTAGTTCGTGTAACCGGTCGGATCGCTCACCTTATTTTCCGACACCACCCAAATTTCGTTCAGCGCAAACGCGACGCGCTGCCGAAGCTGGTCGCTATCGTTCACCGCGTTGATCCAGAACTGGTTTTGCACTTTGGTTAGATTCGTGTCGGTGGACAGTGGAGTCGGATACGTAGAAGCCGGGGCCGCCAGCTGCGTCTCCAGGAATGGCGCGAACCCAATCTGCTGCACCTGACTTACGAGTTCCGGCGTCGGCCCGAATGTGGACTGCTCCAAAAACCGCACTGCCGCCGTCGCGGACACCGGCGACTCGCCGCCAACAACGGTGGCCATCAGTGAAGAGGACGCAGCCGCCCCGGGATCAGGATTCTGCACCACCACCGGCACGCTGCCGACTTGCGCCGCCGCTGCGGTCCCCACTGCCTGCAATTCCGTTGCGGAAACAAACGTCGCCGCGAGCGTCTGCCCGCCGAACGTTACCGCTGAAGTCTTGATAAAGCCGCTTCCATTCAACGTCAGCGAAAACGAACCGGGAGCAATCGTGCTCGGGCTGACCGATGTGAGCACAGGTACGGGATTTTCCAGCGTGACCCCGCTGTTCCCCATCTTCGTGTTATCCGCCGCGCTTGTCGCCGTCACCGTGATCGTATTTGGTGTCGGCAGATTTATCGGCGCGGTGTACAACCCGGTCGCATCAATCGTCCCAGTCGTCGCGTTCCCGCCAGGCACCGCGTTGATCGACCAGACTATGCTCGTGTTCGCATTCCCGGTCACCGCAGCCGCAAATGTTTGCGTCGCGCCCGCGCGCACCGCCGCGGTTGCAGGCGTCACCGTTACCACCACGCCCGCATTTTCCGGTGGTATCGTGGGTGACGAGCCTCCACTCTTGCTTCCCACCCCAGCGCAACCCGCCACCAGCAAAACCAACATTACGGCTGCAGCGATCCAGAGGTGTTTCACGGATTTGTCCCCCATCGTTGACTCACTGTTTGAAGCGCGGGCAAGCAAGACACGCCAATGTCGCGTGCCGATCCGCGTCGATGGCCAAAAGTTGCACCTGAATTGGTATTGAAACTGGGTAGGGCGAGAGTAGTCGGCTCGTGTGGGACTCGCTACTGGCCTGGCGGCCAGATTGAGTTCACGTGCCCTTGCGGCCCATACTTCGCTTTTTATTTCTCGATGGCGCCGCGCAACATTCCCGCCAAATGATTTCTAATAAAATCGCACGCGCACGTCCGGCCGCTTCTCCAAATGCACGGAATCAATAAATCGCACCTGGCGATCATCCAGCGTCAAAATCATCGACATGGTGCGAACCCCTTCGCCGAAAAATCGCACGCCCTTCAACAAATTGCCGTCGGTCACACCGCAGCACGCAAAAATGATTTTCTTCCCCGGCGCCAAATCTTCCGTATCGTAAATCCGCTGCGGATCTTTCACACCCATCCGCGCCAGCCGCTCGGTATCTTGCGGCTTGGTCAGTACCAATCGCGCCAAAATCTGCCCGTTCAAGCAGCGCAGCGCCGCCGCCGTAATCACTCCCTCCGGAGCACCGCCGGTTCCCATCACGGCGTGCACGCTGGTCCCCACCACCGCGGCGGAAATTCCCGCGGACAAATCGCCATCTCCAATCAATCGTATGCGCGCCCCGGCCTTGCGAATATCGCCGATCAATTTTTCGTGCCGGGGCCGGTCGAGAACAATGATCGTCAAATCCTCCACGTCGCGATCCAATCTCTTCGCAATCGACTTCAAGTTGTCGGCCACCGGCGCGTCCAGCTCCACCGCGCCCTTGCAGGACGGCCCCACGACGATCTTCTCCATGTAAATGTCCGGGGCGTGTAGCAACCCGCCCTTTTCGCTGGCCGCCAGCACCGCAATCGCTCCGCCCGCCCCCGTCGCGCAAAGATTCGTTCCCTCCAGCGGATCCACCGCAATATCCACTTCCGGAAACAAAGCCTTCGGCGCGTGCGTGGCTAACCCGACTTTTTCTCCGATGTACAACATCGGTGCTTCGTCGCGCTCGCCTTCGCCGATCACGATGGTGCCATCCATCTGCACCGCATCCATCGTCTTCCGCATGGCCTCGACGGCAACTTCGTCCGCCTTATGCCGGTCCCCAAAACCCATCGTGCGCGCGGCTGCGATCGCGCCATTCTCCACCACGCGCAGAAATTCCAGGCTAAGCTGCTCTTCCATTTATCCTGCCTCCAAGAAATCTCAGCGGCCGGTCAGACCGGCTCCGTTCAGATCAGTTCCGTTTAGATCAGCTCCGTTTAGATCGATTGAAAGTGCGCAAACATGTTCCGAAATTCCACGATGTTGGAAGGAATTTCGTACGTGCACACCGCTTCAAATCGCTTCCACAAATCCAGCACCACCGGATTCGCGTGCGCCCCGGCAATCGCTTCCTGCGAAACCCACTCAAATATCTCGATGATTGTCCCGTCCGCTGCCCGCATCACGATGGACACGCGATCGGTTACCAGACCTTCCGCGCGCAACGGCGGCAGATGCCCGAGCACCAACTCCGTCAGCGCGGCCTCGCAACCCGCCTTCGGCTTGTAGCAAGCCACCGAAATCGAACCCATGACACCATCTCCCAAGCAACGACTCTAATTCGGCTCGCACGAAAATCCGCCCAGGGAACGCCAATCTCCCGATGGGCGTAGTCATGTCAAATCATCTTAAGTAGCTGGCCCGCGCGCCTGCGCGGCACGCTATGCTAGACCAAACACGCCACGCGCGTCGATACAGCAGAATCTTCCCGTTCCTTCTTGCCCACCCGCACCGCAGCCCTTAGAATTCCCGGATGTTCGACGCTCATCGATTCCTGCTTTTCTTTGCAGCCGCACTCCTCCTTGCCGTTACGCCCGGTCCGGGAATTTTCTACGTTTTGGCGCGCAGCCTCGCCGGCGGACGCCGCGAAGGAATTCTTTCTTCGATCGGCACATTTGTGGGCGGACTCTTCCACGTTTTCGCCGCAGCTCTCGGCGTCTCCGCGATCCTTGCGGCGTCGGCGGTCGCTTTCCACACCGTGAAATATGCCGGTGCCGCCTATCTCGTCTATCTGGGCATCCGAATGATCGGCGCACGGAATGCGGGACTGATCGCAGCAACCTCCGCTCCGACGCCAAACGCGTTCCGACAAGGCATCCTCACCGAAGCCCTAAATCCAAAAACCGCGCTGTTCTTCCTATCCTTCATCCCGCAATTTATCTCCGCTCCAGCCGGCCACATCTTCGCGCAATTCGTCATTCTCGGCGCGATATCGGTCATCCTCAACACGACAGCAGACCTGCTCGTGGTCCTTGCGGCCGCTCCCCTCGAACAAAAACTAAAGCACAACATTCGCTTCCGCAACCGCCAGCGCGTAGCCTCTGGCCTTGGCATGATCGGCCTAGGCGCCTACGTAGCCCTAGCTGACTCCAAGTAAGCGACGATGTTCAAGATCCTGTAGCCGCCCTCTTCCGAAGGCGGGGTTTACAGTAACCTTGCCCAACGCACAGCGCGTAATTGCCTACCGCTCGACTCAGCTATCCCTATTTCGCCGCCACCGCACTCCTGTGTTCCGCCAAAAACGCCCGCGCATGCCCCAACTGCGGCAATTCCGTATCCGCGTCCTTCCACGCGGCCACAAATTCCGCATACTCCGCCGAAGCCGTCTTCGCGTCTCCCGCCCGTTCGCTGCTCAACGCAATTCCGTATAACGCAAATCCCGACTTCGGCCGCTCCACCAGCGCCTTCTGATACGCCGCCTTCGCATCCGTCCAAGCCGATGCCGTCAGCATCGCTGCCGCCTCGGTCTCCGTCACCGGCCGGATGTATCCCGGAGGCTCGCGATAACCCAGATCCTTTTCTTCGCGCGCCGCCTGCACATAAAGTTTCTTCGCATCTTCTGTCTGCTTTTTCGCCACGAGCAACCCGGCCCGCAACTCCAGCGACATGATCGAAACGTTGCTCACCAAAGGTTTTCCCTGTGCATCCGGCATCAGCTGCATCTTCGGCGCCCCGGCATCCGCCGGCGCTTTCTTATCTTTATCCTGCGCATCCTTCGCGTCTTCCTCCGCCTTCAGCTGCTGCGAAATTCGCCACAACTCCGCATCCAATCGTTGCGACGCCTCCTCCGCGTTCGCAATTTCCCCCGCGTCTAGCGCTCGCATTCCGGCGGTAAAATCGGTCAACGCCCGCGCCAGAAATCCGAGGTTCGACAATGCTGCAGACGGCCTCTCGCTGGCCTTCAACAATTCCGAAGCGCGTGCCCAATCCCCCGTGCGCAACGCCACCGGCAACCGCGGATCGAGCCGGGTGATCGAATCCCGCGGCGACCACGGATACAAGGTCGCCTCTAATTGCCCGCGCGCATCCTTCAACTTCGCGGAAAGCACGTTCGCTTCCGCCAGCTGCCCTTCTTCCATCAAGTTCGCGATCGCATACATCATGTTGTGAACGTAGTTCCAGTCGTCATCCACTTGCACGTGCTGCGCCTGCATGTATTGCTCATCGGCCTGCATCGACGCCGCAAACGCCTTCTCCGCCCGCGCGTAGTCCCCGGTCCGATAATAAATGTGTCCCGGCATGTGCACCATGTGCCCCGACGCCGGTGCCAGCCTTCCCAGGATGTCCGCGCTGTGCAACGCCTGCTCCGGCTTGGGGCTGGCCTCGACCGCATGAATCCAATAATGGTTCGCCGCCGAATTTTCCGGCTCATCCCTGAGCACACCCTGCAAAATCGTCAGCGTCTCCTTGGTCCCTTTCCGCGGATTTCCATCATCGTCATAGCCTTCCATCAACGTCCAAGCCAGAAAAATCCGCGCTTGCGTGTCCTTCGGAGAGTGCTTCACCAGCTTGCGTAAAATCTGCACTTCCTTGGAGTCGCCGTCCGCATCCTTCTTGTCTTTCTCCGCCTCGTGCGCTGCGCTCGCCTCGATGTAGAACCGCTCTGACTTGCTCGCATGTCCCTTCAGGCTCACCGCCTTGGCCAGCGCCTCATCCGCAAAATGTTTGCTGGAGCTCCGCCGAAACGTCTCCGCCAGATAGAGTCCCCAGTAGCACATCGCGCATTGCGGATCGACGCGCACACCCTGCTCGAACGCCCGCGCCGACTCGTAATCCCAAAAATCGTGATAAAGGTTGAGGCCCTGGTCGAACCACGCCTGGGCTTCGGGCGATGCTGTAATCCTGATGTGCACGTTCCCGATCCCATTCTTTTTTTGCGGCACAGGCAGTTTGTCCGGGGCCATCTCATCCTGCGTCCCCATCGCATGGCACATCGTCCCCGTCTGGCCCACAGCCCGCGGCGCAGCACCGAGAAGCAGAGCCATCCCCGCCGAGGCAACTCCCACACCGGCCCATTTCCACCCGTTCGCTCCAAAACTCAATCCCCACACAGCGAACCTCCCATGACCCATCATCAAATCTCAGCAACCTCAACGACCCAAGCTAATCTCAGCAACCGAATCAACTCTGTCATCCTGAGCCTATCCGATAAGGATGGGCGAAGGGACCTCAACGGCAACCCAAGCACCCCACACTGCTCCCCCATACCCGCGCACCACGGCACCGCGTTTCACCAATCACGCGTCACCAGTCACTTCTTCACGCCTTTGATCTCCCGCCCGCCCTGGTGCAAAACCAAATGCGTCACTTCGCCCTTCTCATTCTTGAAAAACTCGATCTCCGCATCCACCACCTTCAGAAAAAACATCGTCTCCGACTCGGCAAAAACGGGAAACTTCGGCTGCCCCGTCGCCTGCGTCATCAATTGATCGCCTTCCAGCGTCACCGCCAGACTAAAATTCGGCGACAATTCGTAGTTCCCCACATACCCGGCAAGAATCTTCGCCGCCACCGTAATTTCCTTGCGCTCCGATGGCAGCACCACTTTTTCGCCGTGCACCACCCCCGCCAGTTTCCCCGCAATCTCCGCCGGCGCCCCGCCATTCAAATTCCCCAGCACCACCACGGTGAGCTTCTCGTCGGGGTAGTAAGACAACTGGGTATTAAAACCCTCAATCCCGCCGCCGTGATCGATCACCTTGTGTCCCTTCACCGTGCTCACTCCAAGCCCGCACGCATAGTCGTGTTGAAACGGCGAGGTCATCTTTTGCAGCGACGCCGCCGACAACACCTTGCCGCCAAACAACCCCTGCTCCCATCGCAGCAGATCTTCGGTCGTGGAATACAGCGCTCCCGCCGACAACGGAATGCTCATATCGATATAACCGGCGTTTTTCGGGCCATCCGCGCTGGGCGTGTAGCCCGAAGCCCGGTGTACGATGATCGCCGAATTCGAATCGTAGCCCGAATCCTTCATCCCCAGCGGCGTGAAAATGTTCTCCTGCACGAATTTCTCATAACTCTCCCCGCTGATCTTCTCGATCAGATACCCCAGCAGCACGTAGCCGGAGTTGCTGTAGTTCCATTTTTCCCCAGGCTGGAATTCCAACGGTTTGTCGCGAAAACGCGCCACTAACTTTTCAGGCGTAGTGGGAATGGCCTCGGTCGAAGAATAGTCGGGAAATCCCGTAAAACTCGGAATCCCAGAGGTGTGCGTCAGCAAGTGATAGATGGTCACCTTGTCCCAGGCCGCCGGCGCATCCGCCATATACTTCTTCACCGCATCATCAATCTTCAGCTTCCCGCGCTCCTGCAGCAAAAAAACAGAAGCCGCGGTAAACTGCTTGGTCACCGACCCCAACCGGAATTTTGTAGTCGGTGCATTCGGCACTCCCCATTCCATATTCGCAAACCCATACCCCTTATCCAACAAAACAGTCGAGTCCCGCGCAACCAGTACCGTCCCCATAAACTGCTTGCTCGAAACATAAGACTGCACCACCTCCTCCATCCGCCCCGGATTCTCCTGCGCCGTGCAGACGATCCCCAGGCCTAGCCAAGAGCCCGCCACTAGAACCGCAACTGCAATTCGTCGCACCATCATGCCCTCCCCTGTTCCATAGATAGCGATTCTTCGGTCCGTGTGGCGCAGGAGGGCACGACTTCAGCCGTGCCGCGAGGGCCTTGTTTTCCGTCCGGATTTAGCCGCAGGGCCCCTTTTTCCCTTTGCAGCACAGGCCCGAGTACCGGCGCATATTCTCAATCGCCACACGGTCGCCGATGTGAGCTGCGACCGATCACTGGTCACGTAACACCCATCATTTCCTATCCAACGGCTGGATCGTCGCGTTCACCAGGTTGGGGTCGTCGAATTCGGTCCTGTCACCGGGGCCTTTGCCAGCTACTGGTAGTAGCCGAGCTGACAACGGCTTGTGCCACTTGAACGCGAGCGAGGCCATATCGCCGATGATCAGGTCCAGCCGCTCTTCGGTGACCTCGCCGGGGAGCGGCACCGTATCGAGCCCCGTGCCGCAAACAGCGCTGTAACTGAGCAGCGCGTCGATCGATACGTTGCCTTCGCTCCAGCGCTGCGACAAGCGCGAATCTTCCAGAATCGGCAGCATCAACCCGGAATAGCCGGTGCGCTTCACCGTAATATCTTTGATCGCTGCGGTGACCGTCGCCGCCGCCGTGAGCGTCCCGCTCGACCCGAAAGGCTGCGAACTCAGGCTTTCCAGCGCTGCGCCGATCGAAACATCTTTCGATGGCGCAGGCGAAAGATCGATACCCACATACGCCCAACCGGTATCGCGATCGATGCGCTGCGCCTGCGCTTCGACGTCGAAAGCCACCGTTGCGAGCGCACTGGTCAATTTCTCTTTTGCTGCGCGAAGGTCGGACGCATTCGTGAACGCCGCCGCAACGGTATTCGCCGACTCCAGCGCAATCGCGAACTGGTGACCGAATCCCGTGTGGTACGAACCCGGAAAGAACGGCGTGAGCGGCGGGACCATGGCGATAGCGGAAAAACGGAAATTCGCCTGGCTGTGCTCGGTATCTTCCAGCTTCTTAATCACCCGCGCCGCAGCCCCGACGGCGCGCCAGCGAACGCCATCCTCGCCGGCCACCACCAGGCTGCCGTTCAAAATCTTCGTGTTTTTCAAAATTTCAGCCAGAAGGTCGGCTTGTGCTTCGCCGTCGTCGCCATTTAACATTGCCGGGCCAATCGACGCGTCGAATTTATCCTCTTCCGCGACCGCATCGTAGTTCTGAAAGAACGCCAGCGCCTGCTCGTTGGTTAGCCCTTTGGTGTACTGCGAAAACGGCTGCGTCGAAATCCGGATTGTCTGCACCTCAAACCCGCGCGACTCGAACACCGTCCGCGCATACTTCAGCATTTTCACCGCATCCGCGATTTGCGGCTGATACTGCGTTCGATCCAGATTCACGAACGCGGTGATCGCGCGGATTTTAGGCTTGGCGGGGTCAATCGCAGCAGCTTTACGCTGAGCGCCGGCGCGACCGCAAACAAGGAGCATCGCGGCGCAAGCGGCAATGACGATACGCATATAGCAACGGGAAGGAAACGCGGGCGCGTTCATTAGGTCAGCTCCAGGTTGCAAGTTTGCTGCAGCCGGGGTCTCTGCCCTGAACCTCGTAGGGTCAGACCGCGGGGTTAGAGCATACTCCAACCTCGCGCCATTGCGTTCGGGCGGCCGCGCTAGCTGAACGCGGAGATGCCGGTGATGCGCTCGCCGATCACCAGCTTGTGGATGTCGTTGGTGCCCTCATAGGTGGAGACGCTTTCGAGGTTGTTCATGTGGCGCATGATGCAGTAATCATCGACAATGCCGTTGGCGCCCAGGATATCGCGCGCTTTGCGCGCGGTTTCGAGCGCGATCGCGACATTGTTCATTTTCAACATCGAAATATGCGCGTGATCGACTTTGCCTTTATCTTTCAGCCGACCGACGTGCAGCGCAAGCAATTGTCCCTTCACGATTTCCGTGATCATCCACGCCAGCTTTTCCTGCACCAGCTGGTGGGACGCGATCGGCTTGTTGGCAAACTGCTTGCGCGTCTTCGCGTATTGCAGCGCCGTGTCGTAACAGGCCATCGCCGCGCCTAGCGCGCCCCAGCCGATTCCATAGCGCGCCTGGTTCAAGCAACCCAGCGGGCCTTTCAGCCCGACAACCTTCGGGAGCAAGTTCGCCTCGGGAATTTCGCAGTCGCTGAACGCCAAGCCCGAAGTCACCGACGCCCGCAACGACCACTTTCCGTGCACATCCCACGCCTTGAATCCCGGCGTGCCCTTTTCCACCAGAAAGCCGCGAATCTTTTCGTCCTCGCACTTCGCCCACACCACCGCCACGTCTGCGATCGAGCCGCTGGTGATCCACATCTTCTCGCCGTTCAAAACGTACTTGGAGCCTTTTTTTTCCGCGCGCGTCAGCATCCCGCCAGGGTTCGATCCGAACTGTGGCTCCGTCAATCCAAAACACCCGATCGCTTTGCCCTGGGCAAGCAATGGCAACCATTTATCTTTCTGCGCGTCATTGCCATACGCGTAAATCGGATACATCACCAGCGCACTTTGCACCGACACGAAACTGCGAAGTCCGGAATCGCCACGTTCGAGTTCCTGCGTCACCAAACCGTATGCCACATTCGACATGCCCGCGCAGCCATACCCCTGCAAATTTGCCCCAAAAAAACCTAGCTCGCCCAACTGCGGCACCAGGTGATGCGGGAACGTGCCTTCCCGGCTGTGCTTTTCGATGACGGGAACAACTTCGTTTTCGACGAACTGTCGCGCCGTCTGCCGAACCAATTTTTCCTCGTCGTTAAGCTGCGAATCGAAATCGATGTAATCCACTCCGCCGTAAGCGGCCATCGTGCTCTCCTGAATTTCTGCCCCTAATAGCCTTATTTCGCGAAGCGACCTGTTTCCTGCGATCCATTTCACGGCCGCCGAGCGATTTTCCGCTCCTGTGCCGCACCCAGGCTGCTGCGCAAGCGCGTTCCGCCAAGCCTAGCTTGCCTGTGAAAAAAATCGTGCGTAAGGGAATTTGTTGTCGCGGGCGCGGCTGCCGATCGTCGACAATCGCGGCGTCGCGCGAAGGTGCGCCCGGTTCAACCCTGGCTCGTGCAAAAGCATTGTAGCAATGCGTTGTAAGCAGGAGCAACCGCGCGAGGTTGACGTTCGAGAAATTGAAGCGCTCGCTCGACGGCGAGGGAGCATTTCATTTTGGGAAAGCTCGACAGCACAGCGGGTCACTTCGGCACAAGAAGGTTGGCAGCCCTGCAATCTCAGAAACTTCTAATCAGCGTGGTGCGCGACAAACGGCTGAATACAAGGCAGATGTCCCGCCAGCCCCCTATCCAGTTCGGCGTTGGGCATGCACAACCCCATCCGGGGGAGCTTGTGCCAACGAGAAAGCGATTACAAATCTGCGGGACGCCGGCAGCGCGGCGCGATGGGTCTTTCTAATGCTCTGCCTAAGCAAGTGAACGTCCTCAGGCATAGCTCCTGGAATCGTCAACGCGGAAGACGGCAACTTGTCCGGCGGAGATGTCGAGACGTTTTGGAATCACACGTATTCCGAAAAGGCTGCGTCCACGCTTCAGGTTTCCTGTGACCGTTACGAGCGCAACGTTCCCCTCACCGGCAACCGGGATACGTTCGACGAGGTCGTGGGGACTTGAGGTGAACAACGAGGCAGGAACGCAAGCCGGATCGAAGCGCGAACGCACGTGGGTCCTAAGACCCTGAAGGGGTTGTGGCTGGCGGTTTTTCTCGTTTCCGCTCCGGGTTTGCCGCCGAAAACGATAGCGGAGTCGAACTCTACCAGCGAGTACGACGTGAAGGCCGCATTTTTGTTCCATTTCGCGCAATTCGTGGAATGGGCCCCGGGAGCGTTCGAGGACGTAGATAGTCCGCTGATGTACTGCACGATTGGAGAAGATGCATTTCGCGGGGCGTTGGACCGGAGCGTCAAAGGAAAGCGCTCGGGGACCGCGAGCTGCGGGCGCGGCACCTCCAAGAACGGGAGCAGGTCGAAGGTTGCCAAGTGCTCTTTATCGGGGCGGCTCAGAGAGCGCGGCAAGCGGAACAGTTGGCCAGATCATCGGATTTTGTCTGGAGGAGAAAAAGGTGCGCTTCGAAATCAACCTGGATGCGGCGGAACAAGCGCAGCTGAAGATCAGCGCCAAGCTGTTGTCGCTAGCCAAGACCGTGCTGGGTAATTCAAGAGGGGATTGAAATGTCTTTGTATCGAGACGCTTCGATCGAACAGAAGCTGACCTTGGTCATGCTGACTACCAGCCTGCTCGGGTTGAGCGTGGCGTGCTTCGGCTTCGAGATTTACGAGCGGATGAGCTACCGGGAGTCGATCACCAGCGAGTTGACGTCGCTGGCGGACACGCTCGGCGCGAATACCACGGCTTCGCTGGCCTTCAACGACCATCAGTCCGCTGTGGATATTTTGAGCGCGTTACGCGCGGAACGGCACGTGGTGGAAGCGTGTTTGTACGATAAACATGGGAAATTTTTCGCAGACTACAAGCGGGAACCAGGAGTCGATCACTGTAGCGAATCCGCGACGCATGCGGAGGTAAAGTTCGGAGCCGAGTCGGTGACCTTGAGCCAGCGCATTTCGTTGGGCGGCGAAATGGCGGGTTCGATCGTGCTCATTTCGGATCTCGACGCCCTGCATGCCAAGATTCGGCGATATACGGAAATCGCCGCGCTGGTGATTTTCTTGTCCGTTCTGGCGACGCTACTGGTCGCCTCGCGCTTGATTCGCCTGATCACCAGGCCGATCCTGCAATTGGCGAAAATCGCGGGTCGCGTATCCGCGAAGGAAGATTACACGCTGCGGGCGGTCGCGGGCAGCGCCGATGAGGTTGGAATGCTGGTCACCGCGTTCAACCAGATGCTCGAACGTATTCAAGAACGCGACGCTGCGCTGCAAAACTCGAACAATCAGCTGGAATCCCGCGTGGAGGAGCGCACCCGGCAATTGCAGGGTGAAGTCGACGATCGCATGCTGGCGGAAGAAATGCTCTCGAAGGAGCGGGGAATGCTGCGCGCTTTGATCGATAACGTTCCGGACTTCATGTACGTGAAAGACGCGGAGAGCCGCTTCGTGGTGGCCAATGCGTCCCTGGCGCGATCCATGGGCCTGAACAGCCCCGCGGATATGCTGCAGAAGACCGACTTCGATTTCTACCCCAGAAAGTTAGCCGCCAGCTTTTATGAAGATGAGCAGATGGTGATCAGCTCACGCGAGCCGATGTTCAATCGGGAAGAGGAAGCCATCGACAGCCTCGGAAATAGAATGTGGTTGCTGACCACCAAAGTGCCTCTGTTCGACAAAGACGGCCGGATGGCGGGAATCGCCGGAGTGGGGCGTGATATCACGGAACGGCAGCGGGTAGAACGAGCGATGCAACAAGCCAAGGAAGCTGCCGAAGCCGCAAGCCGGGCCAAGAGCGAGTTCCTGGCGAACATGAGTCACGAAATTCGCACACCGCTAAACGGCGTCATGGGCATGACGGATCTGGCGCTGGATACGCAACTGACGCCGGAGCAGCGCGATTACCTGGAGACGGTGAAGTCGTCATCGGATACTTTGCTGACGGTGATCAACGACATTCTGGATTTCTCGAAGATCGAGGCCGGAAAGATCGACCTGGAGGAAGTCGATTTCAATTTGCGAGAGTCGCTGGAATCGAGTCTCAAGACGGTGGCTCTCCGTGCCGACGAAAAAGGCCTGGAACTTTTGTGCGAGATCGCGCCGGAAGTGCCGGAAATTGTTTGCGGAGATTCGACGCGGCTGCGGCAAGTGGTCATCAACCTGGTGGGAAACGCAATCAAGTTCACCGAGCAAGGTGAGGTGGCCCTGAAGGTGCAAATCGAAAGCCGGGATGCCCCCGATTGCGTTTTGCGTTTTACTGTGTCCGACACCGGAATTGGAATTCCGGAAGACAAACGCGAGTCGATTTTTGCCCCTTTTTCACAAGCGGACACGTCAACCACCAGGAAGTACGGCGGAACCGGACTCGGTCTGACCATCTCGACGCGGCTGGTGGAAATGATGGGCGGGAAGATCTGGGTAGAAAGTGAACAAGGGCGGGGCAGCCAGTTCCACTTTACGGCCCGCCTGGGATCAACGGACACCAAGGAGATGAAGGTAGGCACGGCGGCGCGGCCGGAAATTCTGCGCGGCGTGAAAGTCCTGATTGTGGACGACAACCGCACGAACCGGCGAATCCTGAAGGGAATGCTGGAGCGTTGGGAGATAAAGACAACCTCGGTCGAAGACGGGCAAGAGGCGCTGAACCAGTTGTCGGCTGCACGAGAGGCTGGGGAACCGTACGGTCTGATTCTCACCGATATGCACATGCCGAAAATGGATGGGTTCACGCTAGTGGAGCACATCCGGCACAATCCGGAATTGGCTACCTCCACGATCATGATGCTGACTTCGGCGGGCCACCGTGGAGACGCGGCGCGTTGCCTGGAGTTAGGAGTCGCGGCGTACTTGTTGAAGCCCATCCGGCAGTCGGAACTGCGCGAGGCGATTACGCGAATACTAGGGGCCCGCGAGCAGGAGGGCGCGATCCCGCTGATCACCAGGTTCTCGCTGCACGACGCGCACGATCCGTCGGCATGTCTGCGTGTGCTGCTGGCCGAAGACAATGCCGTGAACCAGAGGCTCGCCGTCAGATTGTTGGAAAAGCGAGGTCATCGCGTGGCGGTGGCGGCCAACGGCCGGGAAGCGCTGGATGCTCTGGAGAAGGGAGAGTTCGACCTGGTTTTCATGGACGTGCAGATGCCCGAGATGGACGGACTCGAGGCCACGGCGACCATTCGAGAAAAGGAGAAGAGCAGCGGGTTGCACCAGCCGATCATCGCCTTGACCGCGCACGCCATGAAAGGGGATCGCGAGAAATGCCTCGCTGCGGGAATGGACGGCTACCTGACCAAACCAATCCGGCCGCAAGATCTGGAAGGGATCCTCGACGAATACGTGGCCAGGCGCACGGCAGCTATAGCTCCGGTTGAAATTGCCGGACAAGGCAAATGACACGTCCAGTGGCAGCTTGACGGTTCTCGCCGTGTCCGGCGACACTGAATATTCTGATTTTCGGTTGTAACAAGAGCGCGCGCTTTTTGCGCGGTTCAGGAATCTACGCCGCGTGCGATTCCTTTCCGTGGAGATGATGAAGCCAAAAAATCGACGTGCTGCCAAGAAACATTTGCAGCCGAAAATCCTGATCTTTGACATCGACGGCGTGCTGATCGATGTGCGCGGCACGTATTGGCGCTCGGCCCTGGAAACCGTTCGCCGTCTCAGCGGGAAGCGCGTCACCTACGCGGACCTCCATAAATGGAAGAGCAAGCCCGGGCACAACGATGACTGGCGCATGACCGCCAACTGGGTTACCTCGCTGGGCCGGCCAACCACCTACAACGAGGCGCGTGTGGCGTTCGAGAAATTCTATTGGGGAACGGATGGCAAGCTGGGGAACGTTCGCAACGAGAAATTTCTGATTACGCCGCGGCAGTTGGAGCGTTGGGCGGCGCGCTTCGAGCTAAATCTTTTCACGGGTAGGACCCGGCGGGAGTTTGCGTTCACTTTCGATCGCTGGCCGCACACCTCGTACTTTCGTATGGTTGTCACCATGGACGACGTCAAGCGTGGCAAGCCGCATCCAGAGGGATTGCTGAAGATACTGGGAAAGCGCGCTCCGGCGACGGCGGTCTATGTGGGTGACAACATCGACGACGCGTTGGCGGCGCGCGATGCGGGCGTGCCCTTCCTCGCTATTTTGCCAGCTGGTGCGCACGGCTATCGCCAGCGCGCCACAAACTTCAAGAAGCTCGGCGCGCTCGCTCTGCTTTCGCGCGCCACCGACCTCAATCGTTGGCTGGCGCGCAATGAGGCAAACCCTGCCGGTGAAATCTCCTCTAAGTGATGGTGGGGTAAGCGACGTTACTCCGGCGGAGTTTGTTTCCGCTGGCGAAGTTCCTCGGTGTCGCGGGAACTTCCCATCACCGAATAGGGAATCAACCGTGTGGTGTATGCTCGGACGGCATTCATGATCGACAATTCACGGAACTCTACGGCTTTTCTGGCGATGGCTCTTTTAGGAGCTGCCACCCTCGCAGGACCCGGCTTGGCGCGCGCGCAAGCGCCTCCAGGGCCATTGCCGCAGGCAGAATCTCAAGACGCCCCACCGCCTCCTCCCCGGCCCCAGGTTCAGAAAGCGCCGGTGCAGCCGCGAACGTCAATCTTTGGAGGGTGGAAGCTCGATCGAGACGACAGCGACGACGGGCCAAGAAAGATGCAAGAAGCCCGCGCCAACGACAACAGCAACGGCGGCTACGGTGGCAACCGGCGCATGGGCGGCGGCTACCCTGGGGGCGGCTATCCGGGTGGTGGCTACCCGGGCGGTGGCGGCGGGCGCAGGATGGGCCAGCAGAGCGAGAGCGACGAAGACCTCCAGAAAATGCAGGAATTGCTCAATCCTCCGAATACTCTAACCGTCGCCGAAGCCAAGAAAGACGTCGAAGTCGATGTCTTCGATGATCTGCAGAACAAACGGGCTCTTTTCACTGATGGCCGCAAGGTGCAAAAGTCCAAAGACGCCAGCTATCAGGAGGTTGCAGCCCACTGGGATGGCAACCGGCTGACGACCGACGAAAAGAAACCGGGCGGCGGCAAGATGAGCCGGACCTATGAGCTATCCCCCGACGGCACACAGCTTTACGAGACTTTGCACCTGACTACGGGCAGAAGCAACACGCCGGTAACGATCCGCTACGTCTTTGATCAATCCGGCGGCGTACCGGCCGCTGCTTCCGCGGCGCCTCCCGCTGCTGCGCCCGCGCCCAAGCAATAGCCGTTTGCGGTTCTCGGGATATCGGCGTTTCCGGCGGCGTACGCTACCGCGCACGCGTCCGAAACGTGTCTAGTAGTTAACTCTATCGATCCGCGCCGAATTGACGCCGCGCCGCGCCGGATGCTATAAAATCATTGTCAATGCGGGCGCTTCTCGGCCCACCGAGGCGCTCATTCCCAGGTCGGGCGCGCGGCGCGGCTGTCAATCCTGAGGTTCAGGCGACACAAGCTAAATGCAAGAGATTGTTCACCAACTTGGCGAACTGTTCCTTCAGGCTGTGCCTACAGTCCTGATCCTTCTCGTTTTTTATTTCCTTCTCCGTGCCATTTTCTTCAAGCCCCTGCTCGCGGTCATGGCCGAGCGCGAAGCGCGAACCGCCGGAGCACGCAAAGCCGCCGAAGCCGCTCAGATCAACGCCGCCGAGAAAGTGAAGCAGTATCAGGGAGCGCTCCAGCATGCGCGAGCCAAGATTTATGCCGAGCAGGAAGCCGCCCGCAAAACATTGCTCGACGAGCGCGCCGCACTGCTGAAGGACGCGCGCAGCAAAGCAGCGGCCGAAGTGGCCGCCGCGAAACAGCGCGTGGCGGCGGAACAAGGCGCGGCCCGGCGCGAAATCGAAGCCAGCGTTGCGCAGCTGTCCGCGGAAATTGCGCGCCGCGTTTTGCAAATTCCACCACAGCGGCCTCCCAGCAGCCCGGTAAGAGAGGCTCAGTGACGCACCGACGGATCCAAATTTTCGCCACGGTACTGTTCGTTCTGCTGCTCGCGGTGCTCACCGTGCACGCCGCGGAACAAGGCGGCGGGGCCGCCCAAGATCGCACCAATGAAATTTTCAAGTGGATCAACTTCGCGCTGCTCGCCGCAGGACTATTCTGGCTTTTCGGCAAGGTTTTGCCTCCGACATTCCGCGCGAATGCGGACAACATCAGTTCCGCGATCACCAAAGCTACGGCCGCGAAAGCTGAGGCCGATCGTCAGTTACGCGAAGCCGAACAAAAGCTGGCGCACCTCGAGCAGGAAGTCGCGCAGTTGCGGGCGACGGCACAACGCGAAGCTCAAGCGGAAGGCGAGCGCATCCGCAACGTAACGCAAAGCGAAGCCCGGAAAGTTGGCGTCGCGGCTAAAGCCGAAATCGAAGCTGCCGAGCGCGCCGCGCGTCTGGAACTGAAAGTCATTGCCGCAAATCTCGCCGTGGACGGCGCCGAATCTCTGCTGGCAAAACAACTCACGCCGCAAGCGCAGGAAGCTCTGGTCAGCGCTTTCGTCAAGGGTCTCGCGGGGAGACCGAATTGAAGTCCGCAAGCCTTCAATATGCCAACGCGCTGGCGGATATTGCTTTGGCGCAGGGCGCGGCCGGGCCGGCGTTGCAACAACTCTCCGATTTCGGCGCGGCCTACGCTGAATCCGCCGAATTGCGCAATTTTCTGTCCAGCCCGGCGGTCGATCGCGAAGCAAAGCATGGCGTGATCGAAAAGCTCGCGGCGCGGTTGGGCGCCAGCAAAATCATTCGCAATTTTCTTTTTGTGGTCGCCGATCACGGGCGCACGCACATCCTTCCGGAAATTGTCACCGCATTTCAGGACGTGGTGCGGCAACGAGCGGGCATCGACGAGGCGGAAATTTCCACGCCGGTTCCTCTGAGCGCCGCGCAAAAGGCGGAATTTGCGTTCACGCTGGAGCGCATGACCGGCAAGCGCGTCGAGGCGAAATACTCTCTTGATCCGGCTTTGCTTGGCGGCGCGGTGGTGCGCATCGGCGACTCCATCTACGATGGCTCGCTCCGGCAACGGCTGAACGCGATGCGCGCGCGGCTGACGGCGGAATAGCAAGCAGTAACCAGGCCTGTAGTGGCCGGTCTTAGACCGGCCAACGCAAAGCGCGAAGGGTCGGCCTGCGACATCAGCAGCAAAACGGAGCATCGGAGCAAGAATGGCGAATATCAAGGCAGACGAAATCAGCAAAATTCTGCGCGAGCAGATTGCCAACTACGAACAGACCGTTGCGGTCGACGAAGTCGGCTCGATCATCAGCGTGGGCGACGGCATCGCGCGCATTCATGGCCTCGACAAGGTCATGGCCGGCGAAATGCTCGCTTTTCCCCATGACGTATACGGAATCGCCCTCAACCTCGAAGAGGAAGAAGTCGGCGCCGTGCTTCTCGGCGAATCGTTCGAGCTAAAAGAAGGCGACACCGTCAAGCGCACGAACACGATCATGTCCGTGCCGGTCGGCGAAGGGTTGATCGGCCGCGTCGTCAGCCCGCTCGGCGAACCACTCGACGGCAAAGGTCCCATCCAGTCCAAGCAGCGCAATCCCCTGGAAAAAATTGCTCCCGGCGTTCTTGATCGCCAACCGGTTCGCGAACCGGTACAGACCGGCATCAAGGCCATCGACTCCATGATTCCGATCGGTCGCGGCCAGCGCGAGTTGATCATCGGCGACCGGCAAACTGGCAAAACCGCGGTCATCCTCGACACCATCATCAACCAAAAGGGCGGCGACCTGATCTGCATCTACTGCGCGATCGGCCAGAAGCGTTCGACGATCGCCCAGGTCGTCAAAGTTTTGACCGAAGCCGGCGCGATGGACTACACGATCATCGTTGCCTCGTCTGCTTCCGAACCGGCCTCCGTGCAATACATCGCCCCCTACGCCGCGTGCGCCATGGGCGAATATTTTCGCGACACCAAGCGCCACGCCATAACGTTTTACGACGATCTTTCCAAACACGCGCAAGCCTATCGCGAAATTTCCTTGTTGCTTCGCCGCCCTCCAGGCCGCGAAGCGTTCCCTGGAGACGTGTTCTATCTCCACTCACGCCTGCTGGAACGCGCCGCCAAGCTGAATGACAAGCTCGGTGCCGGTTCCCTGACTTCCTTGCCGGTAATTGAAACGCAGGCCGGTGACGTCTCCGCCTACATCCCGACCAACGTGATTTCCATCACCGACGGCCAGATTTATCTGGAAGCCGACCTTTTCAACGCCGGCATCCGTCCCGCCATCAACGTCGGCATTTCGGTCAGCCGCGTCGGCGGCAACGCGCAGATCAAAGCCATGCGTCAGGTGGCTGGCTCGCTGCGTCTGGACATGGCGCAGTACCGCGATCTGGCGGCCTTCGCGCAATTCGGCTCCGACCAGCTCGACAAAGCGACGCAGGCGCAGCTTGGCCGCGGCCAGCGCCTAACGGAAATCCTGAAACAGGACCAATACGCTCCGTTGCCGGTCGAAAAACAGGTGCTCAGCATCTTCGTCGCTACCAGCGGCTTGTTGGATTCTGTTCCAGTCAACGAAGTACGACGCTTTGAAAAGGAAATGTTGCAATACGTCGAGACCAGCGCACCCTCCATACTCAAAAACATCGCTGAGAAAAAGGCCCTCGATGATGGGATCCGAGGCGAAATCAAGAAAGCCGTCGGCGAATTCAAAGAGCGCTTCTCCGCCTCGGTAGCGGAGAAGGCCGCGAAGTAAGCTTCGCGCATAACGACACCATATGGCCACACTTCTTGATTTCCGGCGCCGCATTCGCTCGGTGAAGAGCAGCCAGCAGATCACCCGCGCGATGAAGTTCGTCGCCGCGGCGCGGCTGCGGCGCGCGCAAGAAGCCGCGATGGCGGCGCGGCCTTACGCGAAGGAACTGGCCAGGTTGCTGCGCTCAATCATGTCGCGCATCCAGGATGTCCATCATCCGCTAATGGCACAGCGCGAAGAGAAAAATGTGCTGGCCATCGTGCTTACCGGCGAACGCGGCTTGGCCGGCGCCTTCAACGCCAACATTTTGCGCAAGGCTAATGAATTTTTCCGCGCCAATAAGGACAAGAAGGTGGTGACCATTCCGGTCGGGAAAAAAGGTCGCGACTCGCTGAAAAAGGCGGGCTTCGTTTTTGCCGGAGAATTTGTGAACGTGCTGGCCCGCGTAGAGTTCAAAACGGCGAAAGAGATTGCCAACCTTGCGACGGAACTTTATGCCAGCGGCAAGGTTGACGCGGTTTATATCATCTTCAGCGAATTCAAGAGCGTGATGACGCCCCACCTCACTGTGGAAAAGTTGCTGCCCATCGAAAAAATGTCGGAAGCCCCCGGCACAACAGCCGATTCTCACGCCAGTGATGAAGCCAGTCACAAGAAACAGGGCGAGCAAGAAAGCGCCCAGATCGACTACATCTACGAGCAACCGCCGGAGCATCTGCTCGGCAAGCTGCTGCCGAAATATATCGAAACCCAGGTGCTGCGCGCCATGCTCGAGTCTTCCGCGTCGGAATACGCAGCCCGCATGACCGCTATGGAAGCCGCCACCAAAAACGCCGGCGAAGTTATCGAAGCTCTTACGCTGCACATGAACAAAGTGCGGCAGGCCGCCATCACCACCGAAATCATCGAAATTGTCAGCGGCGCGAATTACGGGAAATAGGAGAACGCATGGCAGAGAAAGTCGCAGCAGTAGGACACGTAGTCCAAGTCATCGGCCCAGTGCTGGACATTCAATTTGAGGCCGGCCACCTTCCGGCGATCTACAACGCCGTTCGTATCACCAGCGAAGGCTACAATATTCCCGAGCCGCTCGACGTCATCGTCGAAGTACAGCAGCACCTCGGCGACGGCCGCGTTCGCGCCGTTGCCATGGAGCCCACCGAAGGAATGGTTCGCGGCATGAAAGCTTACGACACCGGCGCGGGCATCACCGTACCCGTCGGACGCGCTACTTTGGGCCGCGTCATGAATGTTCTTGGCAAGCCGGTCGATCAATTGGGCCCGGTCGTCAGCGACAAACATTATCCGATTCACCGCCCGGCTCCCAGTCTCGAAGATCAATCGACCACTCTCGAAATGTTCGAGACCGGAATCAAGGTCGTCGACCTGATCGAACCATACCTCAAAGGCGGCAAAATCGGCCTCTTCGGCGGCGCCGGCGTTGGCAAAACCGTTCTCATCATGGAATTGATTCACAACGTCGCCATGAAACACGGCGGCGTCTCGGTCTTCGCCGGCGTCGGCGAGCGCACCCGCGAAGGCAACGACCTGTGGCTCGAGATGTCCGAAGGCGGCGTCATCGTCCCAGGCAATTCCGAAAAATCGCGCGCCGCGTTGATCTACGGACAAATGACCGAGCCGCCCGGCTCGCGTCTCCGTGTCGGCCTCACCGGCCTGACCGTCGCCGAATATTTCCGCGACGAAGAGCATCTCGACGTGCTCCTGTTCATCGACAACATTTTCCGCTTCGTGCAAGCCGGCTCGGAGGTTTCCGCGCTTCTCGGCCGCATGCCCAGCGCCGTCGGCTACCAGCCCAACCTCAACACCGAAATCGGCGAGTTGCAGGAGCGCATTACCTCCACGAAATCCGGCTCCATCACCTCGGTGCAAGCCATTTACGTTCCCGCCGACGACTACACCGACCCCGCTCCGGCCGCGACCTTTGCGCACCTGGACGCCACCACCAACCTCAGCCGTCAGATCGTCGAGCGCGGCATCTACCCCGCCGTCGATCCGCTGGCCAGCTATTCGCGCATTCTCGATCCGCGCATCGTCGGTGCCGAACATTACGCCGTCGCACGCGGCGTGAAATCCATCCTGCAGCGTTACAAAGACCTCCAAGACATCATCGCCATCCTCGGCATCGAAGAACTTTCCGACGAAGACAAGCGCACCGTCGCCCGCGCCCGTAAAATCGAGCGGTTCCTATCGCAGCCCATGTTCGTCGCCGCCCAATTCACCGGCCTCGAAGGCAAATATGTCAAGATCGAAGACACCGTGCGCAGCTTCAAGGAAATCGTCGAAGGCAAATACGATGATGTTCCCGAGCAGGCGTTCTACATGGTGGGTACGATTGAAGAGGCTTTGGAAAAAGCCGAAAAGATGAAGACCACTGCCTAGACGCCCTTAAACGACTATGCTTCCCGATTCCATTGAGCT
>Ga0182018_10000493_pt1 | contig 51621 bp, 31 predicted proteins | sample 812P2MmetaG_FD_120490 | JGI IMG/M metagenome (GOLD analysis project Ga0182018, IMG submission 120490) | Permafrost microbial communities from Stordalen Mire, Sweden - 812P2M metaG | ecosystem: Environmental > Terrestrial > Soil > Wetlands > Permafrost | place: Sweden: Stordalen | collected... | reverse complement strand
TTCAAGCGAATCTTTTCGGGGCGCAGTTGCCCGGCGGAGAAGGTCGGCGTGGTTATGAATACTCCAGATGAGAGCCTTTTTCCCTGTCGTCGAGCGCGCTCCTATCCGGTGCGTCATGCCGGCGATCCGTTCGTGATCATGTATCACGGACTGCTCGAGAGCAGGAACGGCCTGCATGTCGCGGTGGACGCCCTGGCGCGATTTCGTAAGAAATTTCCGAATGCCGAACTCCGAATCTACGGGCGCAGCACACCGTATCTCGAACAGGTGCTGGCCACGGTTCGCGATCTCGGCGTCGACGGCAGCGTTCATTATCTGGGACCGAGGAAGCTTGAAGAACTGGCGCGCGAGATTGAGCAATGCGACGTGGGAGTCGTTCCGAATCCGCGCAACGATTTCACGCAAATCAATACGCCGACTCGGATCCTCGAATATCTGGCTCTCGGCAAACCGGTCATCGCTCCCCGCACCGAGGGGATCACGGATTACTTCGCCGCGGATTCGCTGTTCTTCTTCGATTCCGGCGACACGAAGGATTTCGAGGAGAAACTGGAATATGTGGCGTCTCATCCGGGCGAAGCGGTCGCGACGGCGGAGCGGGGGCAGCAAGTCTATCTGCGGCATACCTGGGAACAGGAGAGAGAGGCGCTGGTGAGCCTGGTGACGCAGCTGATCCACCAGGGCAAGGCGGCCTGAGCCTTTGCCAGGATATCATCGGAGTGGCCGCCCGAGGATCATGCAACGAAGACAAGAGGGGCAGGTTGTCGGGGGCCGACTGTAGTTCCGTCGATTATCATCCCTGTTCAGCCGGCAGCGTTCCCGTCGGCGTGTCAGTCTGAATCGAATGCCTCCGTCTATAGCGCTAATATTGTGGTTCGTCTCCCTGGCGGCTCTGTTGTATTTCGACCCCGCCAATGACGCGAGGCTGTCGCCCGCGTCATGGGTGACGGTTGTCTGGCTGTTCATCGCCGGGACACGATTACCGTCGCAGTGGGTGGGTGGAGCCGGGTCGATGTCGGCAGCGGCGCTCGAGGACGGAAATCCGCTGGACCGGGGTATCTTCATACTCCTGATCCTGCTCTGCGTCGTAATCCTGATCTCAAGGTCATTCAACTGGAACGGCTTCTTCACGAGCAACCTGGCTTTGACGGCCTTTCTGGTCCTGGCACTGGTCAGCGCGTTTTGGTCGGACTTTCCCCTGATCGCCATCAAGCGATGGATTCGCGATTTTGGGACTTACCTGATCGTTCTGGTTGTGCTCTCCGATCCTCGACCGCTCGAGGCGGTGCGCGCGGTCCTTCGCCGGCTGAGTTATCTGCTGATCCCGCTGTCCATTCTGCTCGACAAATATTATCCGGAAGTCAGCAAGCAATACGATCCATGGACCGGCATTGGCTATTACGCCGGAGCCAGCACCAGCAAGAACATGCTTGGGCTCATGTGCCTGGTCAGCGGGCTGTTTTTCTTCTGGGACATCGTAACGCGGTGGCGGGACAGGAAGCAGCGGCGCGCGAAGCGGATCCTGCTGATCGACACAGCGTTTTTCGGGATGACAGTATGGCTGCTGCATACGGCTGAGAGCACGACATCGTATGTCTGCCTGGGGATTGGCTGCATAGTGCTGCTGCTGGCCAACGGTAAGATCTACCGGCGCCATCCGCGGCTGGTGCAGATCCTGATCCCGTCGTTATTCTGCGCTTATCTGATCCTGGACTTTGGGCTGGGCATGAATGGCTCCCTTGCGCAGGCAGTCGGGAAGAACGCGACGCTGAGCGACCGAACCAAAATCTGGGCCTTCCTCCTCAGCATGCATACGAACCCGGTGATTGGCACCGGGTACCAGAGTTTCTGGCTCGGCTGGCGCCTCGACTGGGTGTGGACCAGGTCCGGACTCGGCCATCTCAATGAGGCGCACAATGGCTATCTTGAGGTTTACCTCGAAGAAGGTCTGGTCGGGGTTACGGTGCTCGCGGTTTTTCTGGCGGCAAGCTATTACGGTATCTGCAAGCGATTAAAGAGATCTTCCAGTCTGGCCGTGCTGGGTATGGCGGTATGGATCGCTTTTTTGTTTTACAACATGTCTGAGGCCGCCTTTGAAAGTGGCTTGTTCTACGCGATGTTCCTGCTGGGAGTGGTGACACTTCCGCAGCGCTCCGGAAAGCGAGTCAAGGAGGCCGCTGCATTCGACACCGCGAAAGCAGAAACATTGGTACCCACACTCGCGGCGAAGACGGCAAGCGCGCGAACCACGAAGTGGCTGGCGCGCGGTAACCCACCTGAGATCAGGAACCGTTCATAACTGAGAACCCGGTAGGTTCCGATTGGGCCGGCTGGAGAAAGAACGCGGAGATTATGGATATCTGTGGCAAGGACGGCATGATCGAGGGAAGGCTGGTGCGTATTGCCCGCCTCGATGCGGAAGGGTTCGATTTTGTGGAGGACCCGGAGGCGGCATTGTCCGCTGTCCGGAAGTCCCGATCGCGTGCCGACCTGTTTACGTTTACCCAGAGGCTTTCGAATACCACGCCGCAGTACAGCTATCCGATGGAGTGGGACAACATGGCGGCGCTCCGTGTAACCACCTTCGATGACTGGATGACGAATCAGCTCGATTTCAAGGCCAGGAACAAAGTTCGAAAGGCCGGGAAAAACGGCGTGGTGGTGCGGGAAGTTTCTTTCAACGACGAACTGATCAGGGAGATCTCCGCCATTTACAACGAGTGTCCGATTCGCCAGGGAAAGCCGTTCTGGCATTATGGCAAGGATCTTGAAGCGGTGCGTAGGGTAAACGAGACCTTTCTGGACCGGAGCGTCTTTATCGGCGCCTCGTGTGAGGGCCGGATGATTGGCTTCGTAAAGCTCGTGATGGACGAGGAAGGAAGCCAGGCGGGCCTGATGCAGATTGTTTCGATGGTCGGTCAACGGGACAAGGCGCCGAACAATTCCCTGATTGCCCAGGCAGTGCGATCCTGCGCGGATCGGAAGATTTCGCACCTGTGGTACGCGAAGTTTTCGTATGGCAAGAAGCAGCGGGACAGTCTGGCTGACTTCAAGGCGAACAATGGCTTTACGAAAGTCGACGTTCCCAGGTACTACATCCCTTTGACGGTCGCGGGACGGGTCGCGCTCCGTTTCGGTCTGCATCGTACGGCTGCGGACTGGGTTCCCGAGCCGGTCGCAGCGACGTACAGAAAACTTCGCAACAGCTGGTATGAGACAAGACACCGCGGTTTTGAGAGTGCTTAGCCGTCCCGGGGATGCTCTGCCCTGTGCAGATCCGTTGCCGGGGCAAAATCGGAGAGTGGATGGGGCTTCTCCCTGCCCTACCTCTTCGGCAAACGCTGCAGGCATCAATGAGGCGAACATTGTGTCAGGCGGAAAACACTAGCTATGCCAGGAATTGTGGGATGCATCACGCGCCGGCCGCGGGCATTGGCGGAAGCCGAAGTACGGCGCATGACCGACGCTCTGCTGCATGAGCGTTCGTATGTGTCGGGTACGTGGGCCGAGGAGCCGCTGGGCGTGTACGTGGGATGGGCGGCGCGGAAGGGCTCTTTCTCCGATCGGATGCCGCTGCGAAATGAAGCGGGCGACGTGACGCTGGCGTTTGCCGGCGAGGAGTTTCCGGAGCCGGACGTGGCGCAGCGTCTGAAGGAGCGAGGACACGCCGTCGACCTTGAAGGGCCATCGTACCTGGTGCATCTTTATGAAGAGGATCCGTCCTTTCCAGCAGGCCTGAACGGGAGATTCCACGGCTTGCTGACCGACAGGAACCGTGGCGAGGCCATCCTCTTCAATGATCGCTTCGGGATGCACCGGATCTACTACCACGAGACGAAGGATGCATTCTATTTCGCAGCCGAGGCAAAGGCGATCCTGGCAGTGCGGTCCGAACTGAGGCGGGTGGATTACCAGGGCCTGGGAGAATTTGTTTCCTGTGGCGCAGTGCTCGAGAACAGGACGCTTTTCGAAGGCATCCAGGTGCTGCCTCCCGGTTCGGCATGGAAGTTTCGCAACGGATTCCTCGAGCGGAAGAGCAGCTATTTCGAACCGAGGGAGTGGGAGGATCAGGAAGCCCTCGATCCGGAAGCCTGGTATCAGGAGCTCCGATCGGCATTCACGCGCAACCTTCCGCGGTACTTCGCCGGGCGTGAGCAGATTGGAATGTCGCTGACCGGCGGCCTGGACACGCGGATGGTTCTGGCCTGCCGCGAACCAGCCCCCGGCTCGCTCCCCTGTTACACCTTTGGGAGCATGTTCGGCGAACATGAAGATCTCCGGATCGCGCGGCGCATCGCGGATATTTGCAGTCAGCCGCATCAGGTTCTTACCGCTGGAGAGGAGTTTCTCTCGCAGTTCCGGCATTACGCCGAGCGCGCCGTCTACCTCACCGATGGAGGCGTGGATGTAAGCCGATCTCCCGACCTCTATTTGAACGAGCAGGCGCGGGAGATTGCGCCCGCCAGAATGACGGGCCTCTATGGCGGAGAACTCCTGCGAGGCTTTCGCGCGTTCAAGCCGTCGGAACCTTCTGTGGATTTGTATAGCCCGGAATTCCTTTCCAGCATTCGCCGGACATCAACGACCTATGCAGGACTCCTTGACGGCAACCCGCTCTCTGCTGCCGCCTTCAGGCAAGGGCCCTGGTATCTGTACGGCTCGCTGTCGCTCGAGCAGACGCAGATCACCATGCGGTCTCCCTTCCTGGACAATGACTTCGTCCGAACCGTTTTCCGCTCGCCGGCTTCGGCGCTGGGGAGCGACGATGTTTCGCTGCGGCTGATTGCCGACGGGAATCCCGCTCTGCGGGCCATTCCGACGGATCGGGGTGTAGGCGGCGATCGGGGAAAGATGTTGGGAGGGATTTCCCACGGCTGGCTCGAGTTTCTCTTCAAAGCGGAGTACGCCTACGACATGGGCATGCCGCAATGGCTGGCGCGTATCGATCATGCTTTTTCGGCGCTCCATCTGGAGCGGCTGTTCCTCGGCCGGCACAAGCCTTTTCATTTTCGTGTCTGGTACCGCGACGCTCTGGCCGGATACGTGCGGGAAATGCTGCTCGACGAGCGGGCGCTGTCGAGGCCTTACATCGAGCGCAGGAATCTCGAGACGGTGGTTGAGGGTCACCTCAAAGGAAACCGGAACTTCACGGTCGAACTGCATAAGGTGCTGACCCTCGAACTGGTACACCGCATTTTCCTTGATGGGCAGGACGCCGGGCGGTCGGGAGAATCCCTAGCCTCCGCGGTACCTGCTGCCGCCCTCTGATTTTTCTTGTTTCACTGAGGATTCTGCCATGGAACCAACGTAACCAACCGTGGCCATGATAGACACTTCGGTAACCACAAGCAGATCACTTGCGTACCGAATGTTCTTCGATTAATACATGAATTCAGGCCATTTCCGGCCCAGCGGATGAGAGACCCCAGCTGGGGACTTTGGTGTTCGGCACCGATAGCAAAATCTGGACAAATAGCCTTGGGTAGCGTGATACTCACCTCAACAGTAATCCAAAATACTGGATTCCCCCGAAAGGACGCTCCCCCGTGCTTAAGTGTCTGTACGTCAAAATTTCGCCGCTTGTATTTCTTCTTGCCGTATTTTCCGCGGCAGAAGCGCAGACAACCATCAACGCAGCCTCCTGCAACGTTTCGGACGTGCAGGCGGCCCTGAATAAGATAACGGCCAACGGAACCACCGTGGCCGTCCCAGCCGGCAGTTGCACCTGGACCTCCGGGATCGCCTTTTCCAGTGCGTATACCTTCACACTCCAGGGACAAAGCGTCGCAGCCACGACCAATGCTCAGGGCAATCCCGGAACCTTTGCCGACTCTACGCTGATCATCGACGGACAATCCGGAGGAGGCGGGAACAACCCTGTTATCGGGATCACGCTCACCGGGAGCTCTTCGCAGGTGGTGCGCGTGACGGGTCTGAGCTTTAAGGGCGGTAACGTCGTTTACAACGGCGAGTTGGCCGTGGGCGGCGCGACCGGACAAGCCCGCGTCGACCATAATCACTTCATTAACATCAACGACCTGGCGATATCGATGTACGAGCCCATGACGGGCGTCGCGGATCACAACATATTCGATGTCCCGAACGGAGATGTCTTCAACGGGATTCGGGTTTATAACACCGCAGGCGACGGTTTCGGAGACGCTCCCTGGACGATGCCGCCCGGGCTGGGAACCGGATCCTTTATCTTTTTCGAGAACAATACATTCAACAACGGCTTCATGAACGATTGCGAAGTGGGTGGAGCTTTCGTTGCCCGGTACAACACGTTCAACGCGTTGGCCCCCGATCAGAACCTCGGGATTCAGAGCCACGCTACCGGATCGCAACCGCGAGGAAGAGGATGCCGGGCGTGGGAGGTGTATGAGAACACCGTCGGCGGCGGCGGCGGCTCGATTATTTCCTCAGTAGGATTTCAGACGGCCGGTACCGGCGTGTGGTGGGGGAACACCATCACCAACACAAAAAACGACATTGTGTTCGACGAGGACCGGGACAACTCCAATACCTATCAGCAAAGCTCCCCGCCGAATGGATGGGGCTACTGCGGCTCGGCCCAGTCGGGCACCCTCAGCTCCTGGGACGGCAATACCAGTTCCACCGGATACCCCTGCCTCGACCAGATCGGACGCGGTCAAGGAGACTCGCTCAGCGGTATGTGGCCGCAGGTTCTGGACGCCCTCCATGTTGGTCTCTTCACGGGCGTATGGCCGAATGAGGTTTTGCAGCCGGTTTATATCTGGATGGAGAACTTCAGCGGCACAGGGTCGATCGTCTCGGTCAGCAGTGGAGAAAACAATATCCAGGCCAACCGCGACTACTACGTCCCGGTCTCGCCATTTACCGGCGCAACCGGAACAGGCTACGGCACGTATGCATCGATTCCGACCACCTGCACCACAGGCGTAGCGTACTGGGCTACAGATCAGAACAAGCTCTACACCTGCACCGCTACAAATACGTGGACGGCATATTACACGCCGTACACCTATCCGCATCCGCTGGTCACCGGGACAAGTCCCGCACCGCCGATCTCGCTCTCGGGGACCATTCTCAATAATTGATCATCGTCCGGTCCGGGACAGCCGCAGCGGTTCGCCACTGCGGCTGCCTGGTTCCAGCCTTCAATACCAATCGTTACCGTGAACGGGGACTGGCGGTCGAAGTCCCCGTTCACCGGTTTACGGGCGTCGATACTGCCTGTTCGCGACCAGATCGCTCGATCTGGGAGAACCTCTGCACGCCTCATCTGTTCATCGCAACCCTGCAGGCGGGATCTGCCACGGGAGCGATGAACTGAACGAGGCGCTTCGTTGTAGTTTGAGAATAATAGGAAAGCTCCGCCACGTGCTGCCATGAAGCCACTCGTATCGATTCTGATTCCCGCTTATAACGCCGAACAGTGGGTTGCCGACGCTGTTCATTCCGCCACCGGCCAAACCTGGCCGCATAAAGAAATCATCGTTGTCGACGATGGATCCCGGGATGGGACCTTTGCAGCTGCGCAACGGCTGGCTTCTCCCCAGGTCAAGGTCGTGACGGTGCCGAACCAGGGCGCTGCGTCAGCCCGAAACCATGCTTTGCAGCTCAGTCAGGGGGACTACATCCAGTTTCTGGATGCCGATGACCTGCTGGCTCCGGACAAGATCGAGAAACAGCTCGGCGCCCTGCGGGAAGGCGAGAGCAGGCGGATTCTTCTTTCCTCGGCATGGTCTCCGTTTTACTTCAGGACCCGCAAGGCCCGATACGTTCAAAGCCTTCTCTGTCAGGATCTGTCTCCTGTCGAGTGGCTTCTGGCAAAATTGGGACACAATCTGCACATGCAGACCGCGACCTGGTTGACAAGCCGGGAACTGGCCGAGGCGGCAGGACCGTGGGATACACGGCTACTGAGCGATGACGACGGCGAATATTTCGCCCGCGTGCTTCTGCAATCCGAGGGCACGCGATTCGTGCCCAATACCGGCGTGCTTTACAGAGTGACAACCACAAGCCGGCTGAGCTACGTCGGCGACGACAGGAAGAAAAACGCATTGTTGCTTTCGATGAAATTACACCTGCAGTACATTCGATCGCTCGAGGACAGCGCACGCGTGCGCAGAGCCTGTCTGGCGTACCTGCAGACCTGGTATCTGAGTTTTTATCCCGAGCGTCCGGACATCGTCGCTGAGCTGCAAAGCATGGCCGGGCTGATGAACCAACACCTGGAAGAGCCGCGCCTGCGCTGGAAATACGCCTGGATGAAACCGATCCTGGGGTGGAAAGCCGCGAAATGGTCGCAGGCCGTGCTTCCCCAGCTCAAAGCATCGTTCATCAGGCAATGCGACAAAACGCTGTACCAGCTGGAAACGGCTCGACGGGGCACAACTCCCCAAATCGGAATATCCTGATCCGCCGCAACAGACTCAGGGCCACACGAGGACCGCACTTGCACACGGATCACGATTCCGACAACGGACAACGGGGACGCAGCGGACTAACTGACCGCACGCCGTCCGGCGCGCCGGAACAGATCGCGGTTGCCGTGCTCACCGGAGGCGGCGACCGGCCCTATGTATTCGGATTGACGAAGTCGCTTACGCCGCGCGGGGTCACGCTGGATTTGATTGCCAGCGACGAGCTTGACCTCCCGGAATTCCGCGGCCAGCCCGGTGTGCGCTTTCTCAATCTGCGGGGCAGTACCCGAAGTGATGCTCCTGCCTCGAAGAAAATGCTTCGCATCCTGAAATACTATGCGCGCCTCATGGGGTACGCCGCAACAGCCCGGCCGAAGATATTTCATATTCTGTGGAATAACAAATTTGAAAGCTTCGATCGCACCGTGCTGATGCTGTATTACAAACTGCTCGGGAAAAAGATTGTTTTCACGGCACATAATGTGAATGCGGGCCGACGGGACTCGCGCGATACTCTCCTGAATCGCCTCACGCTGCGCGCCCAGTATCGCCTTTCCGATCATATCTTCGTTCACACCGAAAGCATGAAGCGCGAGATCGTTGCTGAGTTTGGCGTGCGGGAAGATCGAGTGGGAGTCATCCCATTCGGCATCAACAATTCCGTTCCCAGCACCAGTCTTACGGCCGACGATGCAAAGCGTAAGCTGGGGCTTCGCAGCGGCGATAAGGCGATTCTCTTTTTCGGCAGAATCACGCCCTACAAGGGGCTTGAACAGCTGATTACTTCGTTCCGGCAAGTGGCTACGCGTTCTAGCGACTACCGCCTGATCATCGCCGGACGGCCGGACCGCTGCGAGCAATACTGGAACGCGATCCGGGAAGAGATCAGCGGAGAAGTACAGCGTGGGGAGATCATCCTCCATGCCAGCTTCATTCCTGACAGCGAGACTGAGGTCTATTTCAAGGCTGCCGATGCATTGATCCTGCCGTACCGGCATATCTATCAGAGCGGAGTCCTGTTCCTCGGACATAGTTTTGGCCTCCCGGTGCTGGCAGCCGACGTGGGATCGCTGAAAGACGACATCGTCGACGGCAGGACGGGTTATCTGTTCAGGCCGGATGATCCGGATGATCTGGCGAAGACGATCGAGCGATACTTCGCAAGCGATTTATATGCGAACCTCAGCCGCCGCCGGCAGGACATCCATGATTATTCGGCCGCGCGCCACTCATGGGACGTGGTGAGTCAGACTACGATGAAGGTGTATGCCCGTTTGCTGCGAATGCCAAGCCCGGAGTATTCCCGGAGCCCCGATGCGTCGAGCACTTCACTCGATGTGAAGGCCCCTTCGTAAGAAGGAATGATCTGTTGTGAAAGGACCAGGAGTGATCGTTGATTTGAGGATCCGTCGAGGGCTGGCTCACCGGCGTTGGTTCGCGCGCGTCTGTGAGGTGCACCATTCGCGGCCAGAGTGTTCGTATGCCGCGGAATAGGACGGCGCTGGTCACGGGCGCAGAGGGCTTTATCGGCTCTCACCTGGTGAGATTTCTTCAGGGAGAAGGCTGGGATGTCATTGGCAGTTACCGGCTGCATAGTTCTAAGTCGTTCCCGGAAGCGAAGAACCTTCGCTTTGTCCAGTGCGACTTGTCGAATGGACAGCGCGTAACACGACTTTTCGACGAGCATCAACCGACCCATGTCTTCCATCTGGGAGCTCAGAGTCTGCCGACCTTGTCCTGGACTGACCCGGTGGAAACTTTCAATGCGAACGTGATGGGCTCGTTGTACCTTCTGGAGGCGGCACGGCACATGAAGCGTCCGCCCGTCGTTGTGTCGGCGTGTTCCAGTGCGGAATACGGAAACGTTCCGCCATCAGCTATACCCGTCAAGGAAGATCAGCCCCTTCAGCCTCTCCATCCGTACGGCATCAGCAAAGTATGTCTCGATCTGCTGGCCAGGGAATATTTCCTGGATTTTAAGGTGCCGACCGTCAACATTCGGCTGTTCAACACTACGGGTCCCGGCAAAACGAGCGACGCTCCCTCGGATTTCGTGAGACAACTCGTGCGGATTAAAAAAGGTCTACAGAAGCCCGTGATCGAAGTGGGAAATCTGAAGCCGCGACGGGCGTTCCTGGATGTGAACGATACGGTACGAGGGTTTTACCTTGCCGCGTTGAAAGGCAAACATGGCGAAGCTTATAACCTTTGCGCGTCGAGGACCTGGGAGATTGGTGAGATGCTAGGGATGGCGATGCGCCGGTCGGGAGTGAAGGCGGAAATACGGATAGCCAAACGGCTGCTGCGACCTTCCGACGAGAAAGTCATTTTTGGAGATACAAAAAAGATTCGCCGGGATACTGGCTGGAAGCCGCTGCGAACGCTCGATCAGACAATAGCGTCGATGCTGAGCTACTGGGAAAGTGCGCTATAGCTGCTTTTGATGGAGCCCGGACGGGCAGGATCAGGTTAAATACATGATAATTACAAGCACTCCTCTTCGTATTTCATTCTTCGGTGGTGGTACTGACTATCCGGTCTGGTATCGGGAGTACGGCGGCTCAGTACTGTCAACCGCGATCGACAAGCGTTGTTACATCACTTGCCGGCGGTTACCGCCCTTTTTTGAATTCCACAGCCGCGTTTCCTACTCAAAGGTTGAAAACGTCGCCAGCAACAGTGCGATCGAGCACCCTTCCGTCCGCGGTTGTCTGCAATATCTGGGGATGGACGAAGGTGTCGAAATCCATCACGTCGCGGACTTGCCCGCCCGCACCGGCCTCGGCACGAGTTCGGCATTCACGGTGGGGCTTCTGCTTGCTCTTAACGCGCTCAAAAATCAGATGCGCGATAAGCACACGCTTGCCAGGGAGGCCATCCATGTCGAGCAGGACGTGTTGGGCGAGGCGGTCGGTGCACAGGATCAGGTGAGCGCCGCGTATGGAGGCCTGAACCGGATCAATTTCTGCCAGAATGACTCTATCGACGTGAAGCCGATTCTGCTTTCACAAAGCAGATTGGCGGAACTTGAGCAGAACCTGGCCCTCTTTTTTACGGGTTTCTCCCGTACCGCATCGGAAATTGCTCAGGAACAACTGCGGGTGACCCCGAACAAAAAGCAGGAGCTCAACGCGATGCTCGAGCTGGTCGACGAAGGCGAGGCGATTCTTGCGAATCCGAAACGCCCCATCGACGAGTTCGGCCGGCTCTTACATCAGGGTTGGCAGCTTAAACGGTCGCTGACGAACAAGATATCGAATGCCAGCATTGACGAGATCTACCAGGCGGGGATGAGCGCCGGCGCGGTGGGAGGCAAGCTGCTGGGCGCCGGTGGAGGCGGGTTTATGTTGTTCTGCGTTCCACCCGAGCGGCGAGAAGCGTTGAAGGCACGATTGAACAACCTTTTGTGCGTTCCATTTTCTTTCTCCAACCGGGGCAGTCATATCATCGTGTATGAGCCGGAAGAGGTCTACGATAAGGAACTCGCGACTCATCGTGGTGCGATCTATGGGTCCGAAGCGCCAGCCGCCGGCATTGGGACTGCGGCTGCCAGCAACGGGCTGCTGGACCACCCCGTTGAGGTGAAGTAATGAACCGCAGCGGTCTGCCGTATGTTCTCATTACTCCCGCTCGCAATGAGGCGACGTTTATTGAGACGACGATTGAATCCGTGATTCATCAAACGGTATTGCCGGAGCGCTGGGTGATCGTGAATGACGGATCGACGGACGATACATCGGCGCGCGTCAAACCGTATCTGGCGGCTTACCCGTGGATCGAACTGGTTGACCTGCCCGTTCGCAGGGAGCGGCATTTCGCGGCCAAAGTGAGCGCGTTCAATGCCGGTCAGGAACGCCTGAAGGGGCTGGACTACGAAATTATCGGCAATCTGGACGGTGATGTCTCGTTCGATAACGATCATCTTGAGTTCCTGCTCACCGAGTTCAGCAAGGACTCGCGTCTGGGCGTGGCGGGTACCGTCTTCAGGGAAGACGGCTACAGTTCGGAGACCGACAGCTTTGAAGGGCAGAGCCATGTGGCGGGGCAGTGCCAGCTCTTCCGTCGCCAGTGCTTCGAGGAGATTGGCGGCTATCGTGCCAACAAAGCGGGCGGCATCGACTGGATGGCCTCCACAACGGCGCGCATGATTGGCTGGAAAACCCGATCGTTTCGTGAAAAGTCGTTCTTTCACCACCGGAAAATGGGAACAGCCGAGCGCGGCCAGCTGGCGTCAAGCTTCTCTTATGGCGAGAAGGATTACTATCTGGGCGGCCATCCTGTATGGGAGATCTTCCGCGTAGCCTGGAGAATGACCAAGAAGCCCTATCTGGTGGATGGCGTCGCACTGGGTCTCGGATATCTGTGGGCTCTTCTGCGCCGGGCCAAACGTCCGGTTTCAGATGAACTCATGCGGTTCCACCGTAAGGAGCAGATGCGGAAGCTGAAAAGTATCCTGAGCTCCGTGATTACGATGAAACGCTTCAACCGCTTCGAGACGAAGCCCAGCTGACATCGATGGTGATGAGATCACAATGCTAGCCGCTGATATCGAAACAACCCGTGCGACTCCGGCTGAACTCGACCGGACAAAAACGGCCGTCCTGCGATTTGTCGCGTGGCTCGATGGCTACGGAGAAGAGTCGTACGATCATCAGAGCTTTTACGCGAGCGATCTGGGCAGGAAGGCGAAGGCCCTTTATTACCGGCGTCCTCTGCTGGGCAAGGTTGCGGTCGCGCCGATGATCCTGGCTGAAGCGTTCGTCCCGCGCGCCCGGCAGCTGTTCTGGAAACCGCAGAGGCTGCCCATCGCCGACGCGCATTACGCCATGGGGTTTGCATTCCTGTCAACGTTTCTGAACGATGAACAGTACTATCGCCGCGCTGTTCACTTTCTCGAAGTTCTGGAAAAAACGCGGTGCCCGGGTTATGACCACTACTGCTGGGGGTATCCGTTCAACTGGGAGACGCGGCGTGGGACGATGCCGGAGGGAACGCCGCTGGTCACAACCGTCCCTTACGTCTACGAGGCGTTCCTTCAGGTTTATCAGATCGACCGTGACCAGCGATGGCGGGAGGTCATGCGTTCAATTGCCGAGCACGTCTACGGCGATTATCATGACTACCCTGTTTCAGAGACTGCCTCCAGTTGTTCTTATAATCCCGATCCGGAAGAGCGGGGAGGGGTGATCAACGCGAGCGCCTACCGAGCCTTTGTCCTGACCAGGGCCGCTGCGGATTTCTCCGACGATCGTTATCGGTCTGCCGCTCGGAGAAATCTGAATTTCGTGCTTGAGTCGCAGAACGACGACGGTTCCTGGTACTACTCTGTCGATGGCGAAAGAGACTTTATCGATCACTTTCACACCTGTTTTGTTCTCAAGGCGCTGGCGAAGATCGAGGCTCTCACGGTAGATCCACGAATTACGCGGGCGATTGAACGGGGCGTCGACTACTACGTCAAGAATTTATTCGATGAAGAAGGCATGCCGAGGCCGTTCTCGCGCCGACCGCGTTTAACGGTCTACCGCAACGAACTGTACGACTACGCCGAGTGCATTAATCTGGCGGTCCTGCTGCGCGGCAGGTTTCCCGCTCTGGATGAAGTTCTGGCCCATGTCATCGACCTTGGCGATTGGCAAAAGCCGGATGGATCCTTCCGAGCCCGCAAGCTTCTTTTGGGATGGGATAATACACCGATGCATCGCTGGGCGCAGTCGCAGATGTTCAGAAGCCTCTGCTTCTTTCTCGATGCGAGCCAGAGCGACCTGCAGACAACCTTGTCGACGAGTAACTAAGAGTCCCTATGTGCGGAATCTGTGGCCAATATAACTATCTGGACGGAGCGCCCGTCTCTCGCCAGGACATCGAGGGGATGGCGGATAGTATCGCGCACCGCGGTCCTGACGACGAAGGGTACTTCATTGCAGGGTCAGTGGGTCTTGGGTTTCGTCGTCTGTCGATCATCGATCTCGAGGGCGGACATCAGCCGATGTCCGATGAAGAGAAGTCCGTGTGGGTTGTTTTTAACGGCGAAATCTACAATTTCCCCGAAGTCAAAAGGGAGCTGGAGAGCTACGGGCACCGATTCCGGACCAGGTCAGATACCGAAGTCATCGTCCACGGCTACAAGCAGTGGGGCGATGACGTCTTCAATCATCTCAACGGGATGTTCGGCCTGGCGATCTGGGATGTTCGGAAGCAGAGGCTGGTCCTCGCGCGGGATCCATTCGGAATCAAGCTGATCTATTACAGCCTGAAGAACGGGCAACTGCATTTCGGCTCGGAAATCCGCGCGGTGCGGAGCGGGGCCGATGAACCGGCCGAGGTCGATCCGAATTCACTGAACCTGTTTCTCCGGTATCGTTTCACTCCATCGCCGCGTACGATCTTTGACGGGATTCAGAAGCTTGCTGCGGGCACGATGCTGGTATGCGAGAACGGGACGGCTTCGGTGCGCCGTTGGTATGGGAATCGGCCGGTGCCGTTTTCGCCGCCGAAGTCGGTTGGGCAAGCGCGCGAGGAGCTGGCCGAACTCTACCGGCAGGCGATGAAGAGACATCTGCTCAGTGATGTGCCGGTCGGGCTGTTGTTGAGCGGCGGCGTGGATTCGGGGCTGCTGCTGGCCCTGATGAATCTCTACGGGGAGTCATGGCAAACCTACACCGTAGGCTACGGCACGAGTTTCAGCGACGACGAGTTAGCCGACGCTGCCGACACCGCCAGGAGATTTGGCGCGCGGCATACCAGCGTGATGCTGGACAGGAAGAGCTTTGAAGAAGCGTTGCCGGCGATCGTTGCGCAGCTGGAGGAGCCGATCGCGTCTTCGTCGATTGTTCCAATGTATTTTGTATGCAAGCGGGCCCGCGAAGATGTGAAGGTTGCGTTGATCGGGCAAGGCCCCGACGAGCTCTTTGGGGGCTATCGCCGCCACCTTGGCATTCAGTATGGATCGTATTGGCGCGCGCTACCGGCGTGGATGCGCGCTCCGCTGGTTCGGGCGATCATGGCGCTGCCACGCAATGAGGCTCTGAAGAGAGGCGTTCACTCCCTCGGCTCCGGGGATCGGATCCAGAAGTATCAGCAGGTATTATCTCTGCTGCCCGGGGATGAGATTGACGCGCTGTTTCATGACGGCTTGCTCGATCGGGACGCGGGCAATGAGCTGCTCGAATGCTGGAAGGATCTGTTGCCGCTGATGAGCGAGACGGATGAGCTGGGCGGTTTCCAGTTCCTCGAAATGAGATCGACTCTTCCCGACGAGCTGCTGATGTACGGCGATAAGCTCTCGATGGCCCACGGCCTCGAGGGGCGGGTGCCTTATCTGGACAAAGAAGTCGTCGAATATGTTGAGAGATTGCCGGCCAGGTTCAAGGTGCATTTCGGGACGCGAAAATGGCTGCATCGCAAGGTAGCCGGGGAATTTCTTCCCCGGGAGGTCCTCACCAGAAAGAAACGCGGCTTCGCGGTGAACGTTGTGGACGAGTGGTTTCGCGGATCGATGACCGCGGGAATGACGGATATTGTGATGAACAGCGATTCGCTGCTTTATCGCTATCTGAGGCCATCGGCGGTGCAGCGCATCTTCCTGGAGCATCAGTCAGGTCAGAATGACTATCACAAGATATTATTCAGCCTGATGGTTTTCGAGGAATGGCTTCGGGTTCAGCTCTCTTCCGATGTTGGTGTGGGAATGGCGCGCACATAATATGGAAGTATGCTTTTCCAGGAAACTACGATCGGCGGAGTATTCGAGGTTCAGCTGGAGCGCAAGGCGGACGAGCGTGGATTCTTCGCGCGTTCGTGGTGCAGGGAGGAATTCGAACGTGCGGGTTTGAATCCCAGGCTGGCGCAGTGCAGTATTTCGTATAACCCCCGCAGGGGCACGCTGCGGGGAATGCACTACCAGGTGGCTCCTTACGCAGAGGCAAAGCTGGTGCGCTGCACCAGCGGCGCGATCTACGATGTTGTGATCGATCTGCGCGTTCAGTCGCCGACCTACAGGCACTGGGCAGGGTTCACGCTGACGGCTGAGAATCGAGACATGGTTTACATCCCGGAAGGGTGCGCGCACGGTTTTCTGACTCTGGAAGACGAGAGCGAGATTTTCTATCAGATCTCGGAGTTTTACAGTGCCGAATCGGCCCGGGGTGTGCGCTGGGATGACCCGGCGTTCGGGATCGTATGGCCGGAGAAGCCGCAGATGATGTCCGACCGCGACCGCACATATCCCGACTTCAAATATGCGTGACTTCAAATCTGACTTCGAAATTACGGACTTCGGAATTACGGGCTCTGCATGAGACAGCGGCTGTTCGCGGATTTCGAAGAAAGAGATCAGGCGGAGTTGGGCGAAAAGCTTCACAGCTTTGCCCGCGAGCTGTATCCGATCTGCCGCAGCATTACCGGAGCCGGAATTCGGGAGACGCTGGAGCGTATCGGGAAGCGCATTCCCGTGAAAGTCTCGAACGTGCCCACTGGCACCGCAGTCTTCGACTGGACGGTGCCCAGAGAATGGAACATTCGAGATGCCTATATTAAGGATGCGCGCGGACACCGCGTGGTCGATTTTCAGCAGCTCAATCTGCGCGTCGTCAATTACAGCGTCCCCGTCCGCGCCACATTGTCGTTGAGTGAGCTGCATCCGCACCTGCATTCTCTTCCCGATCACCCAGACTGGATTCCTTATCGCACCTCCTACTACCGGGAGGATTGGGGGTTTTGTCTTTCCCATAACGAGAGGGTCGCGCTCGAGGACGGCGATTATAAGGTATGTATCGATTCGTCGCTCGAAGATGGAAACCTGACCTATGGCGAATGCTATCTGCCGGGTCGCTCGAGCGAGGAAGTCCTCATTTCGTGCCACGCCTGCCATCCCTCATTGGCGAACGATAATCTTTCCGGGCTGACAGTCGCCACCGCGATGGCGGAATTCCTTCAGGGGCGCGATCTGCGTTACTCGTATCGGTTCCTCTTCGTTCCGGGAACCATCGGCGCGATTACATGGCTGGCGCAGAACCGTGAGAATGCCGGCCGGATACGCCACGGCATGGTTCTGGCGGGAGTGGGTGACCCAGGGGGTTTCCACTACAAGAAGAGCCGCCGCGGAGACACGGAAATCGATCGCGGCGCAACGCAGGTTCTGAAACACAGTGGGGAAGCGTGGGAGACCCTCGACTTCTCGCCCTACGGCTATGACGAGCGGCAATATTGCTCACCGGGTTTCAATCTTGCTGTTGGTTGTCTTATGAGGAGCGTCTGGGGGACCTTTCCAGAGTACCATACTTCCGCCGACAATCTTGATTTCATTCGCCCTGCGCAGTTGGCGGGATCTCTTCGGGTCTGCATCGGCATTGCGGATGTGCTGGAAAACAACCGGCGATATCGCAATCTGAATCCATATTGCGAACCTCAACTGGGAAAGCGGAATCTCTATCGGTCCACGGGCGGTGGCTCGATCGGGACCGAGATCAACGCCCGCCTGTGGGTCCTCAATCTGTCGGATGGAGAGAATTCGCTTCTGGAAATCGCGGAGCGATCCGGCCTGCCGTTCCCGACGATCGCCGATGCGGCAGAGCTGCTGCTGGACGGCGGGTTGCTGGCTCCCCTTCCGGAGAATGAGTCGTAAGAGGCATTGCGGAAAAAAGGGAAACTGCGGCTCGTCGCGCTCTCCCCGAATATGAAGCTTCCGTAACATAATCGCGTTACTTCGACTGAACCAGGCGGGTCATTGCAACGTGGAAAATGAATGCTAGCATCGGAGCTGATCGCAGCACCAGTGGTTCTCCGCGCACTCGTTCGTGCTGGAGTGTAGCGAGGACTGCTTACCAATCATCAGTACGCTTAATGCGCTTCCCAGTCCTCGCGGGGCCTACCCTTGCGAGCAAAAGCGCGAAGTTGTTTCGAACCAGGGAGTCACATGAAAGTTCTGCTCACAGGTCATAAGGGCTACATCGGCGCCGTTGCAGGCCCAATTCTGCAGTCGGCTGGTCATGAAGTGGTCGGCCTCGATACCGATCTTTTCGCAGGATGCGATTTCGGTAAGGGACCTCAGCCGATTCCGGAAATTCGCAGAGATCTCCGCGAGATCTCAAAGGCGGATCTGCAGGGTTTCGATGCGGTCGTGCATCTGGCTGCTCTTTCGAACGATCCGCTGGGCAATCTCGATGCGCACCTTACCTACGACATTAATCATCACGCATCCGTGACGCTGGCAAAGCTCGCGAAAGAAGCGGGCGTGACTCGCTTCGTGTTTGCGTCTTCCTGCAGCACCTACGGTTCTGCCGGCGACGACTTCCTGACGGAAACGGCGTCGCTCCACCCGGTGACGGCCTATGGCGAATCAAAGGTTTTCGTCGAGCAGGCCCTTGGCCTTCTGGCCACCGACAACTTCAGCCCAACCTCGATGAGAAACGCAACCGCCTATGGAGTGTCCCCGCGGCAGCGCCTGGACATTGTGTTGAACGATCTGGTGGCTTCCGCTTTCACCAGCGGCCGCGTTTTCATCAAGAGTGACGGTACTCCCTGGCGCCCGATCGTCCACATCCGGGATATCATCGCAGCCGCGGTCGCGGTCCTCGATGCCCCCCGGGAAGCCATTCACAACGAAGTCTTCAATGTAGGCCGCAATGAAGAAAACTTCCGCATCCGGGAACTCGCCGATATCGTTGCCGAAGTCGTTCCTGGCTGCCGTATTGAATACGCTTTAGGGGGAGGCCCGGACCTTCGCTGCTATCGCGTCAACTTCGATAAGATCAACCGCGTGCTTCCCGCATTCCGGCCGCAATGGACCGCGCGCAAGGGCGCGCAGGAGCTGTTCGCCGCCTATCGCAGTGCAGGGCTGACCGGTGCCGATGTCGAGCAGGGGCGCTACATCCGGCTCAGCGAGATTCGCAGATTGCAGCAGGCCGGCCGGCTGAACAACGTACTCCATTGGACCGGCAAGCATGCCGAAACCGCCGTCGGCGTATGAAAAGGAGTTGGAACCGGAAATGACTACGACCTCAGTTCTTCAGGAAGTTGATGTGCAGAAAGCGTCCGGCGTGTGTCACTTTTGCGGCGCCGGCATCGAGCAGACGTTCGTCGATCTGGGAATGTCGCCATTGTGCGAGAGCTATCTTTCGTCCGCCGATCTGAATCGCGGCGAAACCTTTTACCCTCTCCATGTATACGTGTGCGGGAAGTGTTTCCTGGTCCAGCTGGAAGAATACGAAAGCGCCGAAAATATCTTCAGCGACTACGCCTATTTTTCCTCGTTTTCGGACTCATGGCTGAAGCATGCCGATACGTACTGCGGCAACATGAAGTCGCGCTTCGGCCTCGACGAGAAAAGCTTTGTCGTCGAAGTGGCAAGCAACGACGGCTATCTCCTGCAATATTTTGTTCAGCGGAATGTTCCCGTGCTCGGCATCGAGCCCGCCGCCAATGTAGCCAAAGTGGCTGTCGAGAAGGGTGTTCCTACCCTGGTTCGGTTCTTTGGCACGGAACTGGCAAGCGAGCTGGCGGAGCAGGGTCGAAGCGCGGATCTGGTGCTTGGCAACAACGTCCTGGCGCAGGTACCCAACCTGAATGACTTTGTCGAAGGCCTGAAGATACTGTTGAAGCCAGAAGGCGTTCTCACCCTCGAATTTCCTCACCTGCTGAAGCTGATCGAGCATAACGAATTCGACACCATCTACCATGAGCACTTCTCCTATTTTTCCCTGTTCACGACGGTGAAGATCATGGAGGCGCATGGTCTGAAGGTGTTCGATGTCGAAGAACTCGCGTCACACGGCGGCTCGCTGCGCGTTTTTATGTGCCGGAAAGAGGCGAAGACGCATCCGGTTGAGCCGAATGTGGCGAAAGTAATTGCCGACGAGAAGGCAGCCGGCCTATGCGATCTCAGGGGCTATACGACGTTTGCCCGCCAGGTGAAGGAAACCAAGCTGGCGCTGCTCGAGGTGCTGATTGCCGCCGCGCGTGAAGGCAAAAGGGTGGCAGCGTACGGCGCGCCCGGGAAGAGCGCAACGCTGCTGAATTATTGCGGTATCGGCAAGGACTACATCGAATTTACGGTGGACCGCAGCCCCTACAAGCAGGGTCGGTTCTTACCCGGCACTCACATTCCGATTTATCACCCGGACCGCATCCGCGAGATGAAGCCGGATTACGTGGTGATCTTGCCCTGGAATCTGCAAAGTGAAATCATGAAACAACTGCAGTACATCGGCGAGTGGGGCGGCCAGTTTATCGTGCCTATACCCAAGGCAGTTATTCTCCCCGCGGAGAGGAGCTAGCCCGGCTATGAAGGTAGTCTTATTTTGCGGCGGAGCCGGCATGCGGCTTCGTGGATACGCGGACGACGTTCCTAAACCGATGGTCACGATCGGCACCCGGCCGATCCTCTGGCACATCATGAAGTACTATGCGCATTTCGGGCATAAGGACTTCGTGCTCTGTCTGGGGTATAAGGGAAACGTCATCAAGGATTATTTCCTGCACTACGATGAATCTGTGTCGAACGATTTCGTGTGGTCTCGCGGAGGCCAGAATATTCAGTACATCAACCGCGATATCGATGACTGGACGATCACGTTTGTGGAGACCGGCGCCACCTCCAACATCGGTCAGCGCCTGAAGGCCGTCGAGCCCTACGTGCAGGGCGAAGAGATGTTTCTCGCCAATTATGGAGATGGGCTGAGCGATGTTCCGTTGCCCGCTATGCTCGACGTATTCCGTGAGAGCAACGCTGTCGCTTCTTTGCTGCTGGTGCAGCCGACCTCGAGCTTTGACATCGTTTACTCGGGTGCAGAGGGAATGGTGAAGGAAATCTGCCCACTGACCCGCAGCGATATCTGGATCAACGGCGGTTTCTTCGCTATGCGAGGCGAAATTTTCCGCTATATTCAGCCCGGCGAGGAACTGGTGCGGGAGCCGTTCCAGCGCCTGATTGAGAAGCGGGCTCTGCTGGCCCACAAATACAACGGATTCTGGCAGTGCATGGACACTTTCAAGGACAAACAGCATCTGGAAGAACTAAATCAAGGCTCGGCGCCGTGGAAAGTCTGGAATCATACACAGTCCACCGCCGACTGCTCGGTGCTGGCGTCTTCGCCCGTATGATGCCCCTGCAGTTACAGACGAAAGGCGCTCGCCTGAAGGTTCTGTGCCTGGGAGCACACTCCGACGACATTGAGATTGGATGTGGTGGAGCGATCCTGCGCATTGCCGAGCAATACCCGGACTGCGAATTTCACTGGGTCGTCTTCAACGCGATCGGCCAGCGGGAGAGCGAAGCCCGGCGAGCGGCAGCGTTGTTTGCCGGTGCCCGTCTCAAAGGACCACTGCTGAAGACCTTTGAGGATGGGTTCATGCCCTTCGTGGGCAGCGAGGTGAAAGCCGTGTTTGAAAACGAGCTGAAGCAGCTTTCTCCCGACCTCGTGTTCACGCACAATGGCAACGATGCTCATCAGGACCACCGCCTGATTTGCCAACTTACCTGGAATACCTTCCGAGAGCACTTCATTCTGGAGTATGAAATTCCAAAATACGATGGGGATATGGGCCGGCCGAGCGTCTTTGTGCCTCTCGAAAAAGAACTCTGCCAAAAGAAGGTGGATTATCTGATGGATGCCTTCCAGTCGCAACAGAAGAAGCGCTGGTTTCAGCCGGATACGTTCTTTTCCCTGATGCGATTGCGGGGTATGGAGTGCGCTGCTCCCAGTGGTTATGCCGAGGCGTTTTACTGCCGTAAGTTGGTCATGTAGGTGCGGCAGAGGCGGCCGATACTACGCCGGCACCGTGGGGAGCGATGGAACACCTGAAGGAAAAAACAATTCGGGGCGGTGTTGCGAGACTCTTTGCGCAGGGAACGAACTTCTTCCTGCGCATCGGATCGCTCATGATCCTGGCGCGACTGCTGAGTCCGGCAGACTTCGGGTTAGTGGGTATGGTCATGGCTTTTACGGGAGCCCTGACTTTGTTTCGCGACTTCGGACTTTCGGCGGCAGCGGTTCAGCGAGCCAATGTGACCGAGGAGCAGCTCTCAACATTATTCTGGATCAACCTGTTTGTAGGCGTCGTTCTCGGGCTGCTGGCGATTGTATGTGCCCCGGCCATCGCCGCTTTTTATCACGAGCCGAGGCTGGTCGCAGTTACAGCCGTCCTGGCGCTGGCGTTCCTTTTCAACGCCGCGGGCGTGCAGCATTCGGCAATGCTGCAGCGGGAAATGCGATTTACGGCGCTGGCGGTCATCAACACGGTGGCACTGGCCATCGGAACCGCAATCGCGATCTGGGGCGCAAAAGCAGGCTATGGCTACTGGGCGCTCGTGGTGATGACAGTGGCGACCCCGTTCGTCAGCACCATCGGGTTCTGGCTGACGACGTGGTGGGTTCCGGGGCTGCCGCAGAGGCGGGCCGGCATCCGGTCGATGATGCATTTTGGCGGAACGGTCACGCTGAATGGCCTTGTAGTTTATATAGCCACTAACTTCGAGAAAGTTCTGCTGGGGAGGTTCTGGGGAGTTGACGTACTCGGAATGTACGGACGGGCCTATCAGCTGATTAACATTCCCACGGACAATCTGAACTTCGCTGCCGGTGAAGTGGCGTTTTCGGCCTTGTCGAGGCTGCAGCACGATCCAACACGACTCAAAAGCTACTTCCTCAAGGGTTACTCGGTCGTTGTGGCCATGACGGTGCCGATTACCATCGCGTGCGCGCTCTTCGCGGACGATATCATCCGGGTTGCCCTCGGCCCGAAATGGGCTGGGGCGGTACCTATCTTCCGGTTGCTGTCTCCAACCATCCTGGTATTTGCCATCGCAAATCCGCTGGGCTGGCTTCTTTCCTCGCTGGGGCTCGTCGGACGCGGCCTGAAAATGAGCATGGTCATTGCCCCGGCTATGATTGCCAGTTATCTGATCGCCGTTCCGCACGGCCCCCGTGCGGTTGCATCGGCCTACTCTGCTGTCATGCTGCTCTGGGTCATTCCAGTGATCGCATGGTCAGTACATGGCACAGTGATTGCGTTCGGCGATATTGTGCGGGCTGCGAGCCGGCCGCTGATCTCATGCCTGGTTGCCGCAGTTATCGCTTTCGGCGTGCGATCGGCATGCGGACCGTTGTTCTCCCCCCTGGGGCGGCTGACCCTCGAAACCACGACTTTGTTTGTTGCATTTGCCGGGCTGCTTTTGTTCGTCGCGGGGCAGAGGACACTTTATCTGGATATTCTTCGCGGCCTGCGGCGGCCTCGGGAAACAGCTGTCACGTAACTGTGTGGGTTGGTAATGCATAACCAGCCGAAAGACCAGGCGGAAGAGAGGATCGGGCTTTGACCACGAAGTCGGAAACAGGGGCACTCGAAAAGTATGTCGGCAGGCCATTTTTGTCGGTGAATGAGCGCGTGTGGAAGCGTCTGCCCAAATCGGCAGCGGCGACTGCGCCTTATCACGCGTATGGAACGTTTCTGCACTCTCTCGTATGCCAGTACTCGGACCGGAACCAGTATCACGGCACGTTCTTCCTTCGGAATCGTCCGGAGTTGCAGCTGTTGAGTAAGCTCGGGGCTGAGAAAGCGAAGGCGGGCGCGCTGAAGATCGCGGTGCTGGGCTGCAGCAATGGGGCCGAGGTTTATTCGATCGTATGGACCATTCGCAAGGAGCATCCGGACCTGAAGATCTCGGTGTATGCAGCGGATATTTCGCCCGACATTCTGGAGATTGCCAAGCGCGGCGTCTACTCGCTGAAGGCCAACGATCTGATGGATTCGGCGATTTTCGAACGTCTCTCCGAAGAAGAGATGCAGGCGATGTTCGATGTGCAGGATGGCCGCGTAACTGTCAAGCCCTGGATCAGGGAAGGTATCGACTTTCAGATTGCCGACGCCGGGGATCCGAAGTTAGTCGATCGTGTAGGACAGTATCAGATCGTGGTGGCGAATCGGTTTCTGTGTCACATGGCTCCCCCTGACGCGGAAAGGTGTCTGCGCAATCTGGCGAGCCTCGTCGAACCCGGCGGCTATCTGTTCGTATCGGGGGTCGACCTGGACGTCCGCGCCAGAGTTGCGCTCGACCTTAAATGGGTCGTGGCGCCGGAAGCGATGGAAGAGATTCACGAGGGCGATCCTTCGGTAAGGGGCGATTGGCCCTGGCGGTGGTGGGGGTTGGAGCCGTTCACGCGAACCAGGCGCGACTGGGGAATCCGTTACGCGTCGGTTTTCAGAATCGGCTCTGCGGACGTACCGGCATTACAGCTATGAAAATAGGCTTGCTCGATCACATGGGATATGGGAACCTCGGCGACGCCGCCACGCAGGAGGCTCTGATGGCGAACATCCGGAGCCGTCTGCCGGACGCCGATATCATTGGTTTCTCGCTGAATCCCGTCGATACCACGAAGCGTCACGGAATTACGTCTTACTCGATCACTTACTGGCATCCTGGCCTGAGCGATTCTTCGCAGACAGACTCGGGTGGGGCTGATTCGAACCGGGCCAGTTTACGGGCCCGACTGAAATCGATTGCCAAAAATATTCCCGTCGTATCGCGCGTGGCGAGACGCCTGTTGCATACGGGCAGGGAAGCAGCGCATCTGGCACGGTCATGGAGGCGCCTCCGCTCTCTGGACACTCTGATCATCGCGGGTGGTGGCCAGCTGAGCGAGTTATGGGGTGGTCCCTGGTCGCACCCTTACAATGTGTTCAAATTTTCGTTCCTTACAAAGCTCGCTGAGAGAAAGCTGGTCTTTCTGAACGTGGGGGCGGGTCCGCTGAAGAGCGGTCTGAGCAGATCCTTCGTGAGCTGGTCGATCCAAATGGCGGACTATGTTTCCTTCCGCGACGTCGAGTCGCAGAAGCTGGCCTGCGGCTCAGTCGTGAAGCGGGACACACATGTATTTCCGGATTCCGCCTACGCACTGGATGTTTCGGGTTATGGCCCTGGCCCTCGCCTCAGCTCCGCGAAGCCGGTGGTTGGCCTCAATCCCATCGGCTTTTGCGACCCCAGGATCTGGCCGACAAAAGACGCAGCTGTTTATGACGGATATATTGAGAAGCTGGCTGATTTCTCGCTGTGGCTGCTGAATAACAATTACGAGCCGCGACTGTATTCAGCGGAAGCAAGTGTCGATATCTACGCCCTTGAAGATCTCAGGCAACGATTAAAAAACAGGCTGTCTGCCACTGACGTCGAAAGAATGTGTATTCCGTCAGGCGGAACGGTATCCGATCTGATGGCGGAAATGTCGGAGTTTGATTATGTCGTAACATCGAAGTTTCACGGAGTGGTCTTTTCCCACCTCTTGGCCAAACCAGTCATCGCTCTCAGCTATCACCCCAAGATCGACGACCTGATGCGGAACGTGGGGCACAGTGAATACTGCCTCGACATAGCGACCTTTGACAACCGATCTCTTGAGGACGCCTTCCCGGCGCTGGTGAAGGATGCTGAGCAGCTGAAGGCGAGATTTCGCAGGACCGCGGCATCGTATTCCGAAACGCTGAAAACGCAGTTCGATGGTCTGTTTGCGGCCGGAACGCCGCAACTGCACTCGCGGACTCCGGAAAGAGAACGGAACGAAGCCGTTGCCGACGGGTCGGCATAACCGCGTTACCCGTATCGACAACCGGTTCACGCCTGAGAAGAGGCAAATCAAGATGGTAAGGCAACCATTAGTCAGCGTCGTAACGCCGGTCTACAACGAAGCGGGCTATCTCGGCGAATGTATCGAAAGCGTTCTCGCTCAGACGCACACGAACTGGGATTACACCATCATCGATAACTGCAGTACGGATGGGTCGGGGGAGCTGGCCCAGCGGTATGCGGCAAAGGACCCGCGGATTCGCGTGCACCGAAACACCGAGTTCCTGAGCGTTATCGCGAACCACAATGTAGCGCTGCGACAGATTTCCCCTGAAAGCAAATATTGCAAGATGGTCCTTGGAGACGATCTGATCTATCCCGGATGTCTCGAGAAAATGGTTGGACTCGCGGAGGCGCACCCGTCGGTCGGGATGGTTGGCGCCTATGCACAGGAGGGGGAGCGGATCGCGTGGACGGGATTGCCGCGCGAGGAATCGGTGGTGTCGGGCCGGGAAATCTGCCGGCGGCACCTTCTGGAAGGGCTCCATATATTCGGGTCAGCGAACGCTGTGCTGTATCGGGCGGACCTGGTGAGGAGCCGCGACCCCTTCTATAGCGAGACCAACATTCATGCGGATACGGAAGTGTCCTTTGCTCTTCTGAAGACGAGCGATTTTGGCTTCGTGCATGAGGTCCTCACATTCAGCCGGGTCCGGCAGGCATCGCTGAGCACGGTTTCGAGAGGTCTGCACACGTACTTCGGAGGCACGCTGCACGTGCTGCTTGGCTATGGGCCGGATTATCTGACGAAGGAAGAGTGCAAAACGCAGTTAACCACACACTTAACGGAGTATTACAGGTTCCTGGGCAAGAGCTTGATCCAGCGGCGCGAGCCGAAGTTTTGGGAGTACCACAAACGTCAGCTGGAGCTCGCAGGGCTCGGGTTTAGCCGGCTGCGGGTCGCGACCGGGGCCGTGGCGGCCCTGCGCCAGGCGGCAGGAAAGAGGCTATGGAAAGGCAGAATGGCCGGCCGATCAAAAGATTCCGGAAGCAGGATCGGTGGGCCTGTAACCAAAGATTGCTAGGGGTTGTTCAGGAGCGGTTTGAGCACGCATTGGCGGTCGCGCTGGGGTAATTGTTGCCGGGTCGCGGATCGTGGGCTTTAAGTTTCATCGATGTGCCGCGGCGGAGGCCAGGACGTGAAGGCGATAGAGTTGGACGAGAGGTTAGTCGGAAGAACGGTTCTTGTAACGGGGGCGAGTGGCTTCATCGGGTCGCATCTTTGCAATCGTTTGATCGCCAGCGGTGCTCGGCTACACGGGATATCGCGGACTCGGCGGGAGTCGGAGGGCGAGCAGCTGCGATGGTGGCAGGCGGACCTGAAAGACGCGGACGCAGTGCGGCAGCTGGTCGCAGCTCTGCAGCCTCAGATCGTGTTTCATCTGGCCAGTTACGTCATGGGGGCGCGGGAGCTGGGGGTGGTGCTTCAGACTTTTAATGACAACCTTACCAGCACCGTTCACCTGTTAACCGCGGCTGCCGAGACGGGATGCCGGCGGGTTGTGCTGGCCAGCTCTTCGGAAGAGCCACTGAACCCCGGGGGCGGTGGTTTTCCGTGCTCTCCCTACGCGGCAGCCAAGTGGGCGAGCAGCATGTACGGCCGGATGTTTCATGAATTGTTTGGCCTCCCTGTGGTTATGCCTCGAATCTTTATGACTTATGGGCCAGACCAGAGGGACTTACAGAAGTTAGTGCCGTTCGTGGTTCGTCATTTACTGCGCGGGGAAGCCCCGAAGCTCAGCAGCGGTCTGAGACGGGCAGACTGGATTTATGTAGACGATGTCGTTGAGGGTCTGCTGAGGGCGGCGGTTTACCCGGGGATCGAAGGCTCCTCTTTCGATCTGGGTACGGGCAGGTTGGCCTCCGTGCGCGAGATTGTGGAACAGATCGTCGAGATCATGGATAGTCCGGTCAAGCCGGCGTTTGGCGCTTTACAGGATCGACCCTTTGAGCAGGAGCGGCCGGCGGATACGACATTTCTAGCCGAAAAGCTTGCGTACGAGCCCAGAACCGGTCTCAGGCAGGGGCTTGAGGAGACTGTTGAGTGGTATTGCCGCCAGTTGAGTCCGGCTCTGACGACTACTGCGGCAGACGCTGGGAATTCTTAAGTCAATTGGCGATCACTGTGTCGCGATCGCGACTGAATGGTGTGGACGATCGCATCTTCATCGTTGTCAGGCGAGGGCGTGAGCGTCACTGTTCAGAGAGATTCTCAGGTGGTTGGGTTCCGGAGATTAAATTCTATGAAGACTTCACAAAGCGATTCTGCGGTGACGCTTGTTCGCCAGGTTGCGGTGATCGTGCTGGTCGCCGCATTCCTGAGCCTGCCGGTATGGCTGGTTGGCATTCCGCAAACCGGCGACGGCTCGACCCATGTGGGATATCAATTTCACTTCAGCCAGCAGTTTTGGCACGGCGACTTCTATCCGCGGTGGCTGGCCGGCTCGAACAAAGGGTACGGCAGCCCGATATTTTTCGTGCAGTATCCGTTTCCTTACTTTGTAACGGCTTTACTGCGTCCCATTACATGGTTCTCAGCTACAACTACGCGAGAAGCGCACGAACTGGGACTGTATTGCCTGCTCGTGCTGGTGGCGGCTGGTCTGGCGGCGAGAACATGGTTTCGCCGCCGCTATAGTTCACTTGCATCGACCATCGGGGCCGTGGTGTATATCTCCCTGCCTTACATCGTGGGCCAGACGATCTACGAGCGGGCGTCTCTGGGCGAACTGGCGGCCTTCGTCTGGATGCCGTTGATCTTTCTGTTGTGCGACCGGCTCCATCCGGTCCGCTTTAGTGTTCTGACCGGGATCGGAGTTCTGTTTGCGCTTCTGATATTCAGTAATGTGCTGACGGCCGCATTGTTCGCTCCCGTGATGGTGCTGTACCCGGTCTTCGTGGGGAGGCAGTCAGGCACGCCGCTGATTCGCCGAGTGGCGCCGATGTTCGCCGCGTTTATTATCGGGACAGGGGTTGCCGCGGCATACGTGTTTCCGATGCTGTCGTATCATCACCTGTTTAATGCCGGCGCGGTGCCGAGACACCATCCGTACGCCGAGCTGGGGCGATCGCTGGTCAGTATCTCTCGCAGCGACTGGTCCAATTACCACATTATTATTCCAGGAGCGTTAGCGGCCTTTTGCGTCATCCTTCTTGTCGCACTCTACGTATGGCGGGCGGATGCCGGATTGATCAGGCGACTGTTGGTACTGGGAACTCTCGCAGCGGGGGCGGCAATGCTTGTCCCTGGGCTGGGGCCGAAACTGATCCAGTTGAGCGGCCTCAAAACAACTGGTTTCGACAGCTATAACGGCTTTGTTGCAAGGATGTTGTTCACGCTGCTGTTCACGGCGGGATTGGGAGTGCTTGCCTATTGCCGCATTTCGCGAGAGGAAACGGATGACGGAGAGAGCTTCCTGCTGGCCGTGTGCTGCATTGCATTCTTATTGATGCTGCCGTGGAGCGCGATTCTCTGGAAAACCATGCCAGTGTTTGGCGACGTCATTCAGTTTCCCTGGAGGCTCTGCGCGGTTCTGACCGTCGCTGTGGGTGGCCTCTTCGCCGCCGCAGTCGACGATTGTCTGCTTCACCGAGAGAGCAGCCGCGGAAAGCCGTCGCTGAGGGTGATGGTGTCGGCTGCGGTCGTGGTGGTTGTCGCCAGTAACATGATCTGGCGAGTCGATCAGAAGTTCCGCCACCCAAGTACCCCTCACTACGACGCAACGCGGGATGTGGATCCCATGTACAACACCTATGTTCCCGACAATCAGCTCGTCGCGTTTGCGAAGATCTTGGGAACCTCCCCGGAAACCTGGCAGGTCGCTCCTACACCCTATGTGGAAGGAGTGCGGGCGGACCTGACGGGAAGCCCCGGAAGTGTGCAGGTGACACGCGAGGGACCACGCAAGCTTCTGGTTTCCGTACAATCTGAGGGGAATGCCCGTGTGCAGATCGGACAGCTAAATTTTCCCCTCTGGAAAATCGTGCCTGCTGAGAATGCGCCGCGCGATGTGTCCCTGGGAACCTCTGATGGAGGGCTGATCGAATTGTCGGTAGGTCCGGGCAGGCATGATTTCTGGCTGGTGTTCGATGCTGGCCGATCTGCCCGATGGGGCGACATCGTGACCCTGGTATCGGTGGTGCTGATTGCAGCCGGGCTCCTCATTGCTGGTTTAAAGTCCAGACAGGCACAACGGGATGCGGATAAGCGCCTTGTTACATCGTAGGGCACGCACAGCCGAATGCGTCGCGCACAGCAGAGCGGAGGGATTCACTTTTGAGAAAGCCACTTAAGCGCCTTCTCGGTGCTGGTGCCGTTTTAGTGATTGTTGCGGCGATAGCGGCCGGTCTTGCATTCAAGTCCCTCTCGCATGGAGCGACGCTGGAGATGATTACCTGGCGCGCGAAGCTGTTTGCGCGCAAGGCGGAGGGACGCCTGCCAGGCTTGTCGTGGCGGGAAATCTGGTTTATGACCCACGTTCACGGCGGCTTCGGCCTGGAGGGAGTAACCGACGAAGGATTCAGCCTGGATGGTGCGCTCGTAAATCCTTTCGTGACCGATGCGGACTATCAGGTGGGTGTGCGGACATTCCGGCAACGTTGCGGGACCTGCCACGGCAAATCGGGAGGAGGCGGATTTGGTCCCGCCCTGAATCACGCGGGATTGCGCCATGGTGACAGCGACCTGGCTATTTACAAAACCATACGAGACGGCATTCCTGCAACTGCGATGCCTCGGATTGCCATGCCTATCCAGGAACGCTGGCAGCTGGTCGGCTATCTGAGGACTTTGCAGGTTGCCAATTCCGGCCATCAGACGGACGATTCGGTTCCGGCCGACCTCCAGGTGAGCAACGAGGATCTTCGCGAGGCGGGGAACAAAACCGATCGGTGGTTGACTTACTCAGGCACTCTCGACGGACACCGTTACACTCCACTGACCGAGATTACTCCGAAGAATGTTGCGTCTCTTCGTATCCGCTGGGTTCATCAGTTCGACACAAACGAGACGTCAAGAAGTGAAGCCACGCCTCTTGTAATTGACGGAACGATTTTTCTAACTGAGCCGCCGGCCAATGTCGTTGCTCTGGATGCAGCAACCGGGGCGGTAAGGTGGCGGTACAGCCGCAGCATACCGGATAAGTTGCCGATATGCTGTGCGCGGTCGAACCGGGGACTGGCGATCCTGGGCAACGTGTTGTACTTCGGCAGTCTCGATGGTCATCTGATCGCTATCAATGCTGTCACCGGAAATGTGATTTGGGATACCGAGGTGTGCAGCCCGTCTGAAGGGTTCACGATGACAGGGGCGCCGCTGATCGCTAACGACTCGGTCGTGGTGGGTGTGGCGGGCGGCGAGTATGGAGTGCGTGGCTTCCTGGTGGCCTACGACACAAAGACCGGTCAGCAGCGATGGAAGTTTAATACGATACCCGGTCCGGGCGAATTTGGACATGAGACCTGGAAGAGCGACGCCTGGAAAACGGGCGGTGGTCCAACCTGGGTGACCGGGAGTTACGATCCGTCGCTCGACCTTGTTTACTGGGGGGTTGGCAATCCGGCCCCGAATTTTCTGGGAGATATTCGTGGCGGCGACAACCTGTTTACCGACAGCGTCATTGCGCTGCAGGGCAGCACGGGCAAACTGGCATGGTATTTCCAGTTCACTCCTCACGACGAACACGACTGGGACGCAGCGCAGACTCCGGTGCTGGCGGATCTGCCCATCAAGGGGGTCACAAGGAAGGTGCTCTGCACAGCGGACCGAAATGGATTTTACTATGTCCTCGATCGAACCAGCGGTGAGTTTCTCGTGGGGGTGCCGTTCGTCGCCCAGAACTGGGCGAAAGGTCTCGATGCGCGGGGACGTCCGATCCTTACCGAAAACGCCGAAGTGTCGGTCACAGGGCGATTGACGAAGCCGGGGGTGGCTGGGGGTATCAACTGGCAGAACACGGCACTGGATCAAAAGCGGGGGTTGATTTTCGTCCCTTCGACGGAAGGGGCTTCCGTGTTCACGAAGTCCGCAGACGCCGAGCCCGCGCGCGGAGACCTGGGACTTTATCCGGGCAGCTCCGGCAGCGCCAGCGAACAGCCGGATCCGGTCATCAAAGCGCTCGATGCCGCGACGGGCGAGAAGAAATGGGAACTGCCCCTGCCGCCCTGGAAGAAGTCCTTCGGCTACGGTTACAGCGGTCTCCTGGCTACGGGCGGTGGTCTCGTTTTCGGGTCGTCGGGAGGCTACACCTTTGCGATCGATTCGGGGACGGGCCGTGAGATGTGGCGGGTTTTTCTGGGGGCGGACACCTATGCCGCGCCGATCTCATTCACTATGGATGGGCACCAGGTGGTCGCGGTATCGGCCGGCCGGTCCTTGTACATGTTTGGACTGTGATCGGTTCCCGGCGCATACGGGGTGCGAAGGTGTCCCTCGGTTGCGAGGCGACGCGATGAGAGGGCTGGAGACGGGCGCTGCAGCCGCTATCCGGGTGTCGTTGATTGAGGTTGCGATCTCGGTTCTGGCGGTGCCTGCTGACGCAACCGCGAGGGACAGGACCGCATCCCACCGTCACTGCATGGTGCCATGCCGGGAATAGTCTTCCGCGGTGAAAAATCCAGCGTGAACCTTCCGTTGGGCTCGACAAGTTTGACGGCGATATGACCTTTTTGCGGCGCATCCTACAACCTTAGTGTTACTAAAGTGAAACTTTCGGTTCTGCCTGCGTTAATGTGACTACTGGAACCTTGCGGCGGTCACAATGGAGCGAATAGACTGACCGGTGAATGGGCCAGCCGAACGTTTGGATGTGGAGGATTTTTCGAGTGAGACGCTTCGTTTTCCTATTTGCGATTTTTCCCCTGTGCTCGCTTGCAGGGGCGCAGACCCCCACGCTGGTTCAGCATGTCAGTTGCCCAAATTCAGGGGGAGCCGGAAGCGGCATCGGCGGTGCGATCAGCAGCGCACCCGTTTATTCGTGTCCGTTGCCGGAACCGTCGCAAGCGGGGAACGCCATTATTCTGGGGCTCATTTCGAACAATTCGGGGAATCCGACATGGACTGTTTCGGATGACAAATCGAATCCCTGGAACCCGGCGGGCAGTACGACCGATAACCAGGGGAACATTATTGCTGTGTACTACGCGCTGAACGTGGCCGCCGGGACGAGGATGCTCTCAGTACAGAGCTCAGCAGCGACCCAGGGTTACTTAGCGGTCTCAGCCAGCGAATATTACAACGTGGCTACAACCGCCGCCCTCGACGCCAAGAGCTGCAGTGCAGGTGCGAGTTCCAAGTCGATCGCGGCCGGAAGTATTACGCCGACGGCTTCCGGAGACCTTCTGTGGCAGTGGGCGGCAACCGCCAATTCATCTTCCGTAGCGTCTATCGCAGCAGGCTCCCAGTCGAATATTACCTGGCAACTGAACGGGACCGACATCGACGATGGAGATGCGACTCAGGCAGGCGTGTATAACTCCACCACCGCGATCAATCCAACATTCACCAGCGGAACCGGCCAGCCTTTCGACTCCTGCGTCGTCGCCCTCAAGGCTGCCAGTGCCGGAAATGCGCCGACAAAGGCCTTCCGCATCGTACACATGCTGCACGAGCAGGAGACTTCGAGTGCACCCAATACTTATCCGGTTGAGATGCCGACGTCGGGTAACTTGGTGGTGCTCTCTTTCATATCGGGAGGAAATGCCATAACCGGGATAAGCAGCGTCCCCGCGAATACCTGGACGGCCACGGGAGCGGCGATCAGTTCGGGCAATCAGGCTACCAGCCAGATCTATTACGCTGCAAATGCCAGTAACTCGAATTCGATGACCCTCTCAATCGGTCAGAACGGAACGATGACGGGTTCAACATTCATGATGTATGACTTTGTTGGCGCCGCGACATCGCCCTTTGATGTGGACTCAGGCGGCCTGTCAGGCGACCAGCAGGGCGCCGTCACCAGCCTGCAAAGCTGCAACAGCTGCTTTACGCCGTCTGCTGCCAATGAAGCCATCATCGGGAATATTGGAAATGCCTGGTGCACCGCGACAGGCTTGACGGCGCCGTCGGGTGGGTTGTTTGACGTTGCTACTTATACGGGCAACAGCGTGAATGGCCCGGAAAGCGTGGATCAAAACAACGGCTGGTTCCATTCCTACAGCTCAGGCGCCAGCGCAATCTCCGTGACCTGGACCTACATCTGCGGCAGCGACGCGCAAGGCGTTTGGACTGGCCGTCTGGCCGCGTTCAAGCCAGGAAGCCAGACCCAGCCCGCGCCGCCAACCGGATTAAAAGGAACCGTTGTACCGCAGGGGTAGGAGACCTGATTCTCTGTATCCCGTACCTGCTGAGTGGGCTTCGCCCATAGCTATGGGCGAGGCCCCGGCACCCTCCCTGGCGCCTGAGAAGGCTGCCAATCGGGTCGTCCACAATCGTGGGAACCGCCACGCATAACCGATTCCCGCGGTGAATAAACTCCTGGATGAAAGTCTCCCGGCCACTCTTCTCCGGCCGACAGAACGAATGGCTCGAGTTAGCCGGACCGTACGGCCTCCGCAGCCGTCGTCAATCAACTGATCAATTAAATGTTTAATCGAGCGCGCGGGTCCTGTCCGCGACTGTCCGAAGGTGCGCCATTTCTCTGGTTACTGCCCCGGAAGAGTACTCGAAAGAGTCATTGACCGGGCTTTTCTTCCCGGTTACCCTGGACACCACGATTCAGGATTTCTCTCCCTCCGGGCGCGTTTGCGGGCATTCAAGGCGGTCTGCCCCCCCTGCGCGAATCGTGGGGAGACTTGGTTACTTAGTGTTCTTTGGTGCCGGATGGGTTGGCCCTGCTGTTGCTTACCGTCCTGTTGTGTTTTGACTCCTGCACAGTAAGCGGTACTGGGCCGCAGAAGGGCCTCGTGTGGCTCCGTCGCAGAGAACGATCCGATTTCAGTGAGGTTTAGTGCATGTCGCCAGCAGTTACTCCCCTTCGTTTTTCCCGTCTTTCTTATCTATTTGTCGTCAGTGGCCTCTGGATGGTTCCCGCGCTGTTGCTCGCGCCGGCTACTGCCGCCCTTGCGCAGGATACCTATACGGTAACTGTGCTCACGGACGATTATAGTGGCAGCCCCACCAATCTGAACGGCACTGCGGGCAATTGTCCCGCCAATGGTAACGGTGGGAACTGCTCTCTGCGCGACGCCATCACAGCGGCCAACGGGGACGTGGGAAGTACGGTCAACTTTACCGGGCTGTCGGGGGACCTTCCGCTGGGATATTCGCTTCCGCCAATTGCCGTCAACACGACCATCGATGGGACGGGAGCGGCCATCACCATCGACGGTCAGTCTAAGGCGGGCGCAATCGCCGTTAATGCCGGCACGGTGTTCATTCAAAACCTGACCATCGCCGATGGAGACGCTGCCCATTCAGGCGCCCTCGGCGGTGCGATCTACAACCAGGCGAACCTCACGGTGAACTACGTCGTCTTCCAGAGCGACATCACGGAAGGGGGCGGTACAGGCGGCGCCATTTACAACAGCGGAACTCTGGCGGTCAATTACAGCAGCTTTAACAACGATTCCGCAGGAAACGGTGGCGCAATCTACAACGACGTTGGCGGCTCCCTGACCGTGAATGATTGCACCTTTACGGGCGACACCGTCAACAGTTTTGGAGGCGCCATCTTCCAGAACAATGGCAACCTGCTGACGGTAAACAGCAGCACCTTCGTCGGCAATACGGCCTCTGGCGGCTTCGGCGGGGGCATCTACAGCGCTGCCACGGGCGCCAGCCTCACGGTTCAGGACAGTACATTTTCCGGAAACACTGCTTCGGCCGATGGCGGCGGCGTCGCCTACAAAGGCACGGTCCTCACGCTCGATAACAACATCTTCGTGGAATCCACCGAATGCTTTGCCGAAGGTGGGTCGACGTGCCCGGGCAACGGCCAAAATGGCAACCTGATGGGATCCAGTGCGAACACAAGCGCCGCCAGTCTTGGGCTGCTGCCCCTGGGCAGTTACGGCGGCCCTACGCAGACCATGCTGCCTCTGCCTGGCAGCGCTGCGATCTGCGCTGGAGACACCACACTTGTGCCAGGCGGCATCGCTAAATATGTCGACCAGCGCGGTTTTGTCTCAGGCACATGTGCGGACGCTGGCGCGGACCAATCCAACTACATCACGGTGACGAACGGCGGCGACGATGCCCTCGGCGGTACGCCTGGGCACTGCCCCGGCGCCGCATGCAGGCTCCGTGATGCGATCGCAGCGGCCAACAACGCCTTGGGCGGCGACATCGACTTCGCCAACGGAGTGAATACCGTCACCATCGGAATACCAACCACAGCGACAGAAGGTCCGAGCATTTTCTACGACACCAACATCATTGGGCCGGGCGCAAATTCTCTTACCGTCACCGGCCAAAATGGCTACGTAATTCTGGGCGCAAAAGGCGGCAACGTCTACCTCTCCGGGATGACATTTGCCAACGGCTTTAACAACTCCAATCCCCCTGCTAACGAGGACGGCACCGGCGGCGCGATCTACAACCAGACCAACCTCACGGTAAGCGGGATGTCCTTCACCGGCAATACCGCGACGAACCTCGGCGGGGCCATCTACAACGACACCGGCGTGCTCACGGTACTCGACAGCACCTTTGCGAACAATACGTCCCCCGCGGGCAGCGCCATCTTTAACAACGACGGCGAGGACCTGTTGACGGTGGAGTACAGCACCTTCACAGGCAACACTGCGACCGACGCCGGCGCCATCCACAGCGTGTATGGTGCGCCGCTTACTGTGATTAACAGCACCTTATCGGGCAACACCCCTTACGGAATCAATTTCGACAACGGAACCCTGATCGCCGAGAACGACATCTTCGCCGACGCGGGTGAATGCACCAGCACCTATTGCCCCACGTCCGGCGGCGGCAACGTCTATCCGGCTTCCACCCCGGCTCTTGCCGCGCTCGGCAATTACGGCGGCACGACCCCGACCATGATTCCGCCCCCGGGAAGCTTTGCTATCTGCCAGGGTGTAGCGAACAATATTCCCGCCGGAGTCACCACCGACCAGCGCGGCTTCCCGAATACCAACAGCACATACTGCACTGCAACTCAGGTCGATGCGGGCGCGGTGCAGACGGACTATACCGCCATCGGGTTTAACGACACAAACTACATCGGCGCTGTGAATGTTGCCGGAACCACGCCCGCCGTGATCGTTTCCCTAACAGAAAACGGACAGAACATCGGCGGAGTCCCGGTGACCCTGGACTTCTCCGGGACTGGAACCGCTACGGGAACGACAGCGACCACAGTCGGCGGTACGGGTGCGACCTTTAGCGGCCTCAAAGTCGACGCCCAGGGCTCTGACGAGCTTTCAGTCAGCATGAACGTGGTCGGCGGTGATACCCTGGCCGCCGGTCCTGAGACGCTCACCATCGGGGCGGCAGGAACCGTAACCACCACCACCACCGTGGCGACGCCTGCTCCGGATTCGTTCGCCGTCAGTGCTACTACTACGCCGGTCACTCTCGTCGCTACCGTCAAGCACAGTGGAACAGCGGTAACTGAAGGCTATGTCACCTTCACCGTGAACAGCGGCAGCCCGACAGGTACATTAGTGGGCACGGCCGCTGGCCCGATTGCACTCAACGGCAGCGGCTCCACGGGCAACGTCACTTATACCATCCCGGCAAACGAGGCTGCCGGGACCTATTACGTCACTGCCAGTTACGCGGATCCCGGTGGACCGGGGAATTACAAATCCAGCACCAACTCTACTGAGACCATCAACATCACCGAAGCGCCGACCATTACCTTCACGGTGCCGAACCAGACCTACAGCACCACACCGTTCACGGTCACCGCGACCTCGAACTCGAGCGGAACGATCACCTACAGCGTGGTTTCGGGACCGGCGACCATCTCCGGCAACTCGGTCACGATGACGGGCGTGGGCACGGTCGTGCTCGAGGCCAGCCAGGCTGCAGCGGGCTTCTATACGGCCGGAACCCAGAACGCTACCTTTACGATTAGTGCCGGAGCGCCGACCATCACCTTCACGGTGCCCAATCAGACTTACAGCACCACGCCATTTACGGTCACCGCGACTTCGAACTCCACGGGAGCATTCACCTACAGTGTGGTTTCCGGCCCGGCGACCATCGCCGGTAACTCCGTCACCATGACTGGAACCGGCACGGTGGTACTGAAGGCCAGTGAGGCTGCAACAGCCGACTACACCACCGGGACTCAGAACGCTACCTTCACGATTAGTGCGGGCGCGCCAACCATCACCTTCACGGTGCCCAATCAGACTTACAGCGCCACGCCGTTCACGGTCACCGCGACCTCGAACTCGACGGGTGCGTTTACCTACAGTGTGGTGTCGGGCCCGGCGACCATTTCCGGCAACTCGGTCACGATGACCGGAACCGGCACGGTGGTGCTGGAGGCCAGTGAGGCTGCGGCGGGCGACTACGCGGCTGGAACCCAGAACGCTACCTTCACCATCAGTGCCGCTGCGCCGACCATCACCTTCACGGTATCGAACGAGACTTACAGCACCACGCCATTCACAGTCACCGCCACCTCAAACTCGACAGGTGCGTTTACCTACAGCGTGGTTTCGGGACCGGCGACCATCTCCGGCAACTCGGTCACGATGACGGGCGTGGGCACGGTCGTGCTGCAGGCCAGTGAGGCTGCGGCGGGTAGCTACTCGGCCGGAACGCAGAACGCGACCTTCACGATCAGTGCTGCGGCTCCGACCATCACCTTCACGGTGCCCAATCAGGGATACAGTGCGACGCCGTTTGCCGTCACCGCGACCTCGAACTCGACGGGAGCATTCACCTACAGCGTGGTCTCGGGCCCGGCAACCGTCTCCGGCAACTCGGTCACGATGACGGGCGTGGGCACGGTCGTGCTTCAGGCCAGCGAGGCTGCGACAGCCGACTACACGACCGGGACGCAGAACGCTACCTTCACCATTAGTGCTGCGGCACCGACCATCACCTTCACGGTGCCCAATCAGACCTACAGCACCACGCCGTTCACGGTCAGCGCGACCTCAAACTCGACGGGAGCATTCACCTACAGCGTGGTCTCGGGCCCGGCGACCATCTCCGGCAACTCGGTCACGATGACCGGAACCGGGACGGTGGTGCTGGAGGCCAGTGAGGCTGCGGCGGGCAACTACACCGCCGGGACGCAGAACGCGACCTTCACGATCAGTGCTGCGGCTCCGACCATCACCTTCACGGTGTCCAACAAGACCTACAGCACCACGCCATTCACGGTCAGCGCGACCTCGAACTCGACGGGTGCGTTTACCTACAGCGTGGTTTCGGGCCCGGCGACCATCTCCGGCAACTCGGTCACGATGACGGGCCTGGGAACAGTTGTGCTGCAGGCCAGCCAGGCTGCGGCGGGCAGTTACATAGCCGGGACGCAGAATGCTACCTTCACGATCAGCGCTGCGGCGCCGACCATCACCTTCACGGTGCCGAATCAGACTTACAGCACCACGCCGTTCACGGTCACCGCGACGTCGAACTCGACGGGTGCGTTTACCTACAGTGTGGTTTCGGGCCCGGCGACCATCTCCGGCAACTCGGTCACGATGACCGGAACCGGCACGGTGGTACTGCAGGCCAGTGAGGTCGCGACAGCCGACTACACAGCCGGGACGCAGAACGCTACTTTCACGATCAGCGCTGCGGCGCCGACCATCACCTTCACGGTGCCCAATCAGGGCTACAGTGCAACGCCGTTCACCGTCACCGCGACCTCGAACTCGACGGGAGCATTCACCTATAGCCTCGTGTCGGGCCCGGCAACGGTTACCCCCACGGGCACAGTGACACTGACCGGGGTAGGGACGGTGGTGCTGGAGGCGAGCGAAGCTGCGGCGGGCAACTACACAGCCGGAACGCAGAATGCAACCTTCACAGTGAGTACAGGAGCACCGACGATCACCTTCACGGTGCCCACTCAGACCTACAGCACCACGCCGTTCACGGTCAGCGCCACCTCGAACTCGAGCGGAACGATCACCTACAGCGTGGTCTCGGGCCCGGCGACCATCTCCGGCAACTCGGTCACGATGACGGGCGTGGGCACGGTCGTGCTGCAGGCCAGCCAGGCTGCGGCGGGCAGCTACACAGCCGGAACCCAGAACGCCACCTTCACGATCAGTGCTGCGGCGCCGACCATCACCTTCACGGTATCGAACAAGACCTACAGCACCACGCCGTTCACGGTCACCGCGACCTCGAACTCGACGGGTGCGTTTACCTACAGTGTGGTTTCGGGTCCGGCGACCATCTCCGGCAACTCGGTCACGATGACGGGTGTGGGCACGGTCGTGCTACAGGCCAGCCAGGTTGCGGCGGGCAGCTACACAGCCGGTACGCAGAACGCGACCTTCACGATTAGTGCTGCGGCGCCGACCATCACCTTCACGGTGCCCAATCAGGGCTACAGCACCACGCCGTTCACCGTCACCGCGACGTCGAACTCGACGGGAGCATTCACCTACAGCGTGGTTTCGGGCCCGGCGACCATCTCCGGCAACTCGGTCACGATGACTGGAACCGGGACGGTGGTGCTGCAGGCCAGCCAGGCTGCGGCGGGTAGCTACTCGGCCGGAACCCAGAACGCCACCTTCACCATTAGTGCTGCGGCGCCGACCATCACCTTCACGGTGCCCAATCGGGGATACAGTGCGACGCCGTTCACCGTCACCGCGACGTCGAACTCGACCGGAGCATTCACCTACAGCCTGGTATCGGGACCGGCAACGGTTACCCCCACGGGCACGGTGACACTGACCGGAAACGGGACGGTCGTGATTGAGGCGAGCGAGGCTGCGGCGGGCAACTACACCGCCGGAACGCAGAATGCGACCTTCACGGTGAGTACAGGAGCACCGACGATTACCTTCACGGTGCCCAATCAGACCTACAGCACCACGCCGTTCACGGTCAGCGCGACCTCGAACTCGAGCGGAGCGATCACCTACAGCCTCGTGTCCGGGCCGGCGACGGTCACTTCTTCGGGCACAGTCACCTTAACCGGCGTGGGAACGGTCGTGCTGCAGGCCAGCGAGGCTGTGGCGGGCAGCTACACAGCCGGAACGCAGAACGCCACCTTCACGGTAAGTGCTGAAGCGCCAACGATCAACTTCACGGTGCCCAACCAGACCTATGGGGCAGCCCCATTCGCCGTTACGGCGACGTCGAACTCGACGGGTGCATTCACCTACAGCCTCGTATCGGGACCAGCGACGGTTACCCCCACGGGCACGGTGACGCTGACGGGAGTGGGAACGGTGGTGCTGCAGGCCAGCCAGGCAGCGGCGGGCGACTACACAGCCGGAACCCAGAATGCGACCTTTACGGTAAGTGGCGAAGCGCCGACGATCACCTTCACCGTGCCAAGTCAGACTTACAGCACCACACCGTTCACCGTCAGCGCCACCTCGAACTCGACGGGAGCGTTTACCTACAGCGTGGTTTCGGGTCCGGCGACCATCTCCGGCAACTCGGTCACGATGACCGGAACCGGAACGGTGGTGCTGCTGGCCAGCGAGGCTGCGGCGGGCAACTATACCGCTGGAACCCAGACGGCCACCTTCACAATTAACGCTGCGGGGGCGCCGACCATTACCTTCACAGTGCCCAACCATACTTATGGCGATGCTCCGTTCACCGTCTCGGCAACCTCGAACTCGACGGGAGCGTTTACCTACACCGTGGTCTCGGGACCGGCAACCATCTCGGGAGCCACCGTCACTCTGACGGGAGCGGGGACCGTCGTACTCAAAGCCAGCCAGGCAGCGGCGGGCACTTACATCGCTGGCGCTCAGACCGCCACATTCACCGTCAGCCAGGGGCAGCCCACGCTCTCCTGGACACCGGCTTCCACCATCGCCTACGGCTCCAACCTGTCGGCTCTGCTGAATGCGACCGCCAGCTTCGGCGGCAATGCGATCCTCGGCGGCTTCGCCTATACGGCAACTCCTGCAGGCGGTTCGGCGGTTACGGTGACCGCGTCGACCGTGCTGGCTAACGGCACCTATACACTCGCAGTCACCTTTACCCCCACGGACACCACGGACTACAAGACCGCCACGGCCAGCTCGCCACTGACCGTGACAAGCCAGACCCTGACCGTGACCGCCAACAATGCGACCCGGGTCTACGGCGTGGCGAACCCGACGTTCACCGGAACCATAACCGGCCAGCAGAACGGCGATACCTTCACGGAATCGTTCGCGACAACCGCAACGATCACCTCCAACGTTGGAACGTACTCAATCGTGCCCAGCGCCAGCGGAGCGAATCTGAGCAACTACGCCGTCGTGGTCGACGACGGAACGCTGACCGTTAACCAGGCGGCCAGCACGACGACGCTGGCGGTCAGCGGCACTACAATCGGCGCGGGAGGCACCTTGATGCTGACTGCTACGGTTGCTTCGACGACTACCGGTACTCCGACCGGAACCGTCAGCTTCTATGACGGATCGACCCTGCTCGACACGGCGACTCTGAGCGCAGGCGTCGCTACATACTCGACTACGTCGCTCGCAACAGGAAGCCACACCCTCACCGCGGTCTACAGCGGCGATATCAACTTCACCGCCAGCAGTACGACCTCGGCGACAACCGTCACTGTGGCTGCGCTGGACTTCACGATGACCGCCACGCCTGCTTCTCAAAGCGGAAATCAAGGCGCGACCTTCACCTACCAACTCGCGGTGGCGCCAGCCTACTCCGGGACGCCATATCCCGGTACGTTGACCTTCACCGCAACCGGCCTGCCGACCGGAGCGACCTTGACCTTCACGCCGTCCTCCGTGGCGGCCAACGCCGGCCCGCAAACGGTCAGCATGGCCATCGCCACAGCTCAGACCGGTTCAGCGGCGGTACAGCCCCTCGACCTCGGCCGCAAAATGGCCCCCCTGGCGCTGGCCTTCCTGCTCCTGCCTTTCGCAGGCACGCGGAGAATGCGGCGTCACGGACGCCGGTTTGGCCGGATGATCTGTTTGCTTCTGTTGGCACTCGGCGGTGTCGTAGCAACTGCCGCGCTCTCCGGATGCGGCAGCAACGGTGGACAAAAGAACGGTCAGGAAACTATCTACGCAATCACGGTTACCGCGACAAGCGGTACCGTCACGCACACCTCGATGGTCGACCTGACTGTCGAATAACCGGAGCCTTCCTGGAAGCTCTTCTCAACCTCGCCCGATCAGACAGGCCGGACCCGCAAGGTCCGGCCTTTTTGCTTGCGGGCTGCCGGAAAAAATTCTTCATTGCAACACGCGAAAAACACCCTTGCAGGCCGCGGGCATTATTGCCCAACCTTCGTACGCAAGCAACGTCGAGATATGAAGCGGTGCCTGCTATATTTGTGAGTCGCAATTCAACAAGGAGTCGTAACCAGGAGGAAGTTGTGTCTCGTCCTCGTCTCGCCATCATAGGAGCCGGCATTGTTGGGCTCGCAACCGGGTTGGAATTTCTGCGCCGTCATCCCGATGCAGAACTCGTGATCCTCGAAAAGGAACCCGAGATCGCCCGCCATCAAACCAGCCATAACAGCGGCGTGATCCATTCGGGCATCTACTACAAACCCGGATCGCTCAAGGCACGCCTCTGCCGAGCAGGCGCCGGCGATATGGTCCGGTTCTGCCAGGAACACCAGATTCCGTATCTCATCACCGGCAAGATGATCGTTGCCACCCAGGAAGAAGAGCTACCGAAGCTCGAAATGCTCTACCAGCGCGGGATCGCCAACGGCATTCCGAACCTCCGCCTGCTCTCGCCGAGCGATATTGGCGAACTGGAACCCCACGCCTCCGGAATCCGTGGGATTCATGTCCCGGAAGTCGGGGTCGTCGACTATCTCAACGTCGCCCGCAAAATTGGCGAGTTGATTCAACAGCACGGAGGAGACATTCGCTGCAACACCGCGGTGCTCGGAATTCGCGAAAGCTCGAATGCTGTCGAGATCCGCACCAGTCAGGGCGACTTCACCGCCAGCTATGCCGTCAACTGCGCAGGCTTGCAGAGCGACTATGTGGGACGAATGGCGGGATCGCACGATAACGTGCGTATTGTCCCGTTTCGTGGCGAGTATTACGAAGTTGTGCCGCAAAGGCGCAGTCTCGTGAACGGGCTCATCTATCCCGTCCCGGACCCGCGCTTTCCCTTCCTGGGTGTGCACTTCACGCGCAGAGTCGCCGGCGGTATCGAAGCCGGTCCCAATGCCGTCTTTGCTTTCCGGCGCAATGGATATCGCACCACAGATATCAGTGTGCGCGATCTCAGCAATGCCCTGCTGTTTCCGGGTTTCTGGAAGATGGCGGCAACGCACTGGAAGAGCGCGGTTGGCGAATACTATCGCTCATTTTGGAAGCCTGGGTTCGTGCGGGCATTGCAGCGGCTGGTTCCCGAGATCGGCTCGTCCGACCTCGTGCCTGGTGGATCGGGCGTTCGCGCCCAGGCACTCGGCCGTAACGGCTCGCTGATCGACGATTTCCAGTTCGAGGACACACCACGCATCATGCACGTCTACAACGTCCCATCTCCGGCAGCCACCGCTTCGCTGGCCATTGCGCGGGAGCTCGTCTCCCGAATCTCCAGCCACATGTCGCTCGCCTGATACGCGCTCACGCCAAAACGGCCCGAGATCTTCGGGCGAGGCACGCGCGCCGATCAGCACTTCACGATGTTACTGGCTTCAATTCCCCTGGTCGCGTTGCGCGTATCGACGACCAGCTTTGCTGCCGCGACGATCGCCGGGTAGTCGTATTGCGAATGATCGGTGACGATGACTACGCAGTCGAAGTCGGGGATCCTGTCGAGTGGCGTGCTGGTCATGTTAAGAGCGTACTTGCGACCGTGCCCGACACTGGGAAAAAATGGATCGTTGTACTCAACGTGCGCGCCGCGTTTCTGCAGAAGCTCGATGATCGTGAGAGAAGGGGATTCGCGGAGGTCGTCGATATCCCGCTTGTAGGCCAGTCCAAGAACCAGAATTTGAGATCCCAGTAGGCCCTTGCCCTGCTGGCTCATGGCTTCGATGATGTTATCGACCACGAAGTAAGGCATCCCGGTGTTAATTTGCCCGGCTAACTCGATGAAACGGGTATGGAAATCGAATTCCTTCGCTTTCCAAGACAGATAAAAGGGGTCAATGGGGATGCAGTGTCCACCCAGGCCCGGCCCCGGATAGAAAGCCTGGAATCCAAAAGGCTTGGTTTTAGCTGCATCGATCACTTCGAACAAATCGATACCCATCCGCATGCAAAGCTGCTTCAGCTCGTTCACCAGAGCAATATTGACACAGCGATAGATGTTCTCGAGCAGCTTCGTCATCTCCGCGATAGCGGGCGAGGAGACCGGCACCGTGTGATTGAAGATGGCTCCGTAGACTGCGCAGGCTAAATCACGGGCTGCTGGACCGCATCCGCCGACTACCTTCGGAATATCGCGCCGGGCCACCGTATCGTTGCCGGGATCCTCGCGTTCAGGAGAAAAGGCGACATAAAAGCCAGGACTGCTGGCGTCGCGCGCCGCCCGCAACCCCGCAGGATTTCCCTGCTCCAGCAGCGGGACGACGATTTCTTCCGTAGTTCCCGGATAGGTGGTGCTCTCCAGAATCATGAGCTGGCCCTCGTGAAAGTGTGGCGCAATGCTGCGCACCGTCCCCGTCACGTAGCTGAGGTCAGGTTCGTGATGCTTGTTCAGCGGTGTGGGCACACAGACAATCACCACATCCAGCGTCTCGATTTGAGCGTAGTCCGATGTTGCGCAGAAACCCTTCTCGCGGGCCAGCTCAATCTCGGTGGCCGGTATGCGCACAATATAGGAACCACCCTGGTTCAGCTTGTCCACCTTGTGCGAATCGATATCAAAACCCGTGACGCGAAAACGCTCCTCGCTGAAGAGCAGGGCCAGCGGCAAACCGACATAGCCCATCCCCACGATGCCAATCCGGGCCTGCCGGGTCTGAATCCGCTCCAGAAGCTCGGTGGTTCGGTTAGAAGAAGTCAAAGACATAGACACCCTGACAGTGATTCTACCGATGCGACGGGCCGAATGAGTTGGGGTTGATGAGACGACTCGAAGCAAACAACGGCCACAGCGCATAGTTCCGTGCAAACGCCCGTGGGATAATGATGATGCTCCGAGCAGCCCTTCAAACAGCAGATGCGCGGCAGGGAACACGCGAATCTTCAGCGATCCAACACCCGGTGAAAATTCCTCGTCAATGCGCAATTCTGGTCGGCGGCCTTGGCACACGACTTGGCTCTCTGACTGCGGATACGCCGAAGCCGCTGCTCGATTGCGGCGGGCGGCCATTTCTTGCATGGGTTCTCCGCGAACTGGTTCGTTTCGGCGTCAACGAAGTAGTCCTCCTCGCAGGTCATCGATCTGAGCGCGTCGAGAGCTTTTGCCGCGAGCTCCCAGCCTGGCTCCCAAAACCCCTTTCCGTGAAAATCTCCGTCGAACCGTCACCCGCCGGCACCGGCGGAGCTCTGTGGCATGCTCGTCATCTCTTGCGGGATACATTTTTACTGATCAACGGCGATTCCTGGTTCGACACAAATCTGGCTCGTTTCTTCGCCGCCTCCTCTGCTCAGGATGCGGTGGCTTCCGTTCTTCTGCGCCAGATGGAAGACTGTGCTCGCTATGGGACGGCGGAGATCGAGGGCGACCGAGTCGTGGCCTTTCGCGAGAAAACCTCGGACTCCGGACCAGGCCTCATCAGCTGCGGCGTTTATGTCTTCGACCAGCGCCTGTTCCCACTGCTCTCGCCGAAGTGCTCCCTCGAAACCGATATTCTTCCCGCTCTGGTAAGCCAGCGCCAACTCACAGCCTCCGTACTTGAGGGGTTCTTCATTGATATCGGAATTCCCTCGGATTATGTCCGTGCGGGCCAGGATTTGCCACGACGTCTGATGCGCCCGGCTGTATTCTTTGACCGCGCCTTGGTGATCCGGAGAGACCTCACCTGGATGGCAGAAGCAAAAGACGCCGTCCGCTTTGCCAATGACGCCGCCGTGCATGCTTTCGTCGTTCAGGCCGGCGCCACCCGCGAGATCAACTCCGCACGGGATGCGGAAGCACTCCCCGAGAACTTTCTTGAAGACCTGCTGGCGTATGGCGCCACGATCGATGACATTCGTCTTCGTCTCTCTACTCCGGACCAGAGCCAGCGCGAGCCCGCAACCAGCATGATTCTTAAAGTCCTTAAGACCTGGAACGTCGATCCACGCCGTGCTATCGTAATCGGCGATCAGCATGCTGTTCAGGCGGGCCAAGCTGCCGGGGTCGAAGGGCGGCTCTATTCCGGTGAACCTGTTTTAGAGTTCGCCGAACCTCTGATCAGCCGACTCCGGGACGCCCCTTGATGAAAGGTTCGCATCAGGAGACATATGCTGCAGCCGATCGAAACCAGCCGTCCCAGGCGGTAATTGATTTGTCAGCCAACCGCCCCGTACGTGGGATTGCAGTCACGCCTGTCATAAAGAAGAATTGACTCCGGCCTGTGACTGTCGTTACAGCCTTGTGAGGAAACTATGCCATCTGTCGACCCAACTTCGATCTTCGAACAAGCCATCGCCGAACATCTCACTGTCATTCGGAGCATCCATGCCCAACAGCCTCTGCTGGAACGTATTGCTTCGGAGATGACGGCTGCCGTGCAGGCTGGCAAAAAAGTTCTGTGGTGTGGAAACGGCGGCAGCGCAGCCGATTCGCAGCATTTGGCGGCCGAACTGATGGGGCGTTTTCGCCGCGAGCGCCGCGCGCTGGCGTCGATTGCGCTCACTACCGATACGTCGATCCTGACCGCCATCGGCAACGACTACGGCTACGAACATGTGTTTCGCCGCCAGGTGGAAGCGCTGTGCGAGGAGGGCGATATCCTGGTTGGAATCTCCACTTCCGGAAACAGCAAAAATGTCTGCCTCGCCCTCGAAGCCGCGAAGGAAAGGGGCGGCTTCACCGTCGCCTTTACCGGCCAGGGGGGAGGCGCAATGGTCGGCATCGCGCACGCCGCACTGTGCATTAATTCGAAGGACACAGCCCGCATCCAGGAAGGCCACATCCTTTGCGGGCACATGCTCTGCGACTGGATCGAACTGAGCATCTGCCAGTAAGTCCATAATCAAAAACGCAAGATCGGGATGAGTGATGGGCCTGCGCGGCCGACGCATCCGTTCATGGAGCGCCGGCCGTCAGAATTATGGAATCGCCGCCGTGTACGTATTGGACGGCGCGCTTTGCACGCCCGAAGCATCCACGCTGGTTACTTCGTAGGTGTAGCTCGTGCTATCCTGCACCGTGGTGTCTGTGTAGGTGGTCGGCGCGTTGACTGACGAATTCAGTAGCGTATAAGAAGCGCTGCCATTCACAGCTCGGTAGATGTTGTAACCCACTGCCGGATCGGTCGTACTCGATGGCGCGTCCCAGGTCAGCTGGACTTCATACCCGGTGGCCGATACGCCGGTCCCGCTCAGAGCAATCGTTGCCGTTGCTGCGCCGGTGGCGTTGCTGGTCAGGGTCACCGATCCTGTTGCCGCCCCCGACGTCGTTGGATCGAACTGCAGATCCAGCGTTGCCGTCTGCCCCGAATTCAGCGTTACCGGGAAAGTAACTCCCGACATCGTGAAACCAGTCCCCATCGGCGTTCCCGAGCTGATGGTCAGCGCAGCCGTTCCCGAAGAGGTCAGCGTCACCGTCTGAGTTGCCGGCGTATTCAGGTCGACGTCGCCAAACGAAACACTTGTCGAGCCGATCGTCAGCCCCGCTGCCGCGACGCTCAACTGCAGAGCGAACGTCTTGGTTGTGCCGCGTGCAGTTGCACTCAGGGTCGCCGTCTGGGTTGTGCCAAAAGCCGCGACCGTTGCGCTGAATCCGGCACTGTTGGCGCCAGCCGCCACCGTTACCGTAGCCGGCAGGGTGACCGATGCACTGCTGCTGGCCAGCGTCACCACCAGGCCGCCCGTCGGCGCCGCCGCAGTCAGCGACACGGTGCAGGCATCTGTCCCCGCAGCCGTCATCGTCGCGTTCGTGCAGCTGAGCGCGCTCAATACCCCGGCCGTAGCGTCGCCAGTTCCGCTCAGGCTGATCGTCGCCGTCCCGTTTACTGGAGCGTTGGTCGTAATCGTCAGCGATCCCGTCACCGCTCCGGCAGTGGTGGGATCGAATTTCACCTGCAGCCCTACCGCCTGACCCGGGTTCAGGGTCACCGGAAAGCCGGCCCCCGACACGCTGAATCCCGACCCAGTTACTGCCGCTGCCGTGATCGTCAGCGCAGCCGTCCCTGATGAAGTCAGAGTAATCACCTGCGGTGTCGCTGTCGTGTTGACGGTGATATCGCCAAAGTCCACGCTCTCCGCACTCAGACTCAGGGCTGGTGTACCACCGCTCGACTGCTCTGGTTCCAGCTGCAGATCGTAGGTTAGGGAAGTCGTTCCCAGAGTTGCGGTAATCGTCGCGCTCTGTGCAGCACTGACCGTTGTTGCATAGGCCGTGAATGCGGCAGTGCTGGTGTTCGCCGCAATGGTCACGCTCGTCGGCACAGTCAACGCAGCATCGTTGCTTGCCAAAGTCACCGTCACTCCGCCGTTCCCAGCCGGAGCGCTCAGCGTTACGACGCAGCTGTCGCTGTCAGTCCCGGTAACGTTCGCACTGCTGCATGACAGCGCGCTCAGCGTCGCTCCCGGCGGTGAACTGCTTCCGGCTGCCGCTCCTGTACCACTCAGCGTAATAATGGGGTTGCCTGAGGCGGAATTGCTCGTCACCGTCAGGTTGCCTGCCGCCGCACCGGCCACCGTGGGCTGAAACTGTACACTCACGCTGTAGGTGCCGGCGGCGGCGATCGTGAGAGGGAGAGTGCTCTGACCCATCAGCGCAAATGATTGCCCGCTTACGCTGATCTGAGAAATCTGCACCGGGTTGGTGCTCTCATTCTTAAGCGAAACCATGGCGCTCGCCCTCTGCCCCACTGTAACTGTCCCGAATGAGAGCGCATTCGATGAGGCCACCAGCGCACCGGTTCCTGCAGCAGTGCCTCCGCCCTCAATGCTTCCGCAGCCCGACAAAACGACCGCGACACAGCAGGACACAACCGCGAGCGCGCCGATGCGCCACGCGCGGTGGATCCTCAGAATTGAACCGCCAGACCCGGAGCCCGGCTTGAACTGGAACTGCGACTTGCCAAAAGACGCGCGAACAGTACTGCGGGCAGAACCCGCGCGGGGAGCAAAGTATATCGAGTGCATCTACCTCACCTTGTGCAAGACGTTCAGCTACCGACGGACCGCAATCCGGCCTGAGGCGCCGTAATGTCGGTGCTCCTCAGTTGCTGGATCGGGCCCACTTTCGAATGGGTCTGCGTTCGATGGCCGGTTCGAAGGACAAAACGAGCGAATTAAAATTTAACCTTGCTGTCGCACGTCGGTGACCACAATTTTCAACAGAGTGTTACTGTAGTGCGAACCCGCTCATAACGGCCATTTTCGTGGGAAAGAGCCAGTTTTTGTTGCATACTAAGTTACTAATCCCATGTAGGAAATGCGTTGAAAGTAGCCAAATCTTACCAGCATAGGTAATCTTTGCAGCTATTACTTTGGTACCATTTGAAGACCATCTGTGGGCACAACGGTTCCGACCCGCTTTCCAGCGTGGTTCAACCGTCCCGGAGTGGGACCAACTCCCCCGGTTACGAGGGCCTGGTCACCTCGGATTTGCCTACGCCAGACAGCCGGCGAACGAAGAAAGTCGTCGGGTCCGTCGTTTCGCTCGGCGAAACAAGAGGCGCGCGCCATCGGTGAATATTTCCGCCATCCCGATCAGGGAGTCCCTGAATGGCGCGCGAAATTGGGCCGCAAGCACGGCGTTAGCCCGGCAGACTTTCTATCGTCGGAAGGCGAAATACGGTGGTCTGGAAATCGGACCCGCTGATGCTTCTGAACCAGAGCCCGGCCCGTGTGTTGTGATGGAAGCAGCGGAGGAGTGGCGGATCCCGGAACCGCGCAGGAATTCGCTCATCCAACACGATGTGCGATATTCTCATCCTGAACCGGATGCGAACAAACGCGATCCCGGACGCGATGGGAAAAACGGAGAGGCGGCAGAGCCCGGTTGAATGCACCTGACTCGAAATGTGATTTTTGCCCTTCTGCGCACTCTTGCACTACGGCGCACCGAATCGCATATCTACCTCATTCCATTAATATTCAGGACGGGTATTCTCCTCGCACCGACTCGCACTCGCTCGTACGGAATTCGAAGTCGAACGGACACCAAATCGGACACCAAAAAACCAAGTGGGCCCGAGAGGCTGAGCCGTTGGGGGATCAGCCGACTTTTCACGACCGCGCGATTCGCCATCAAAGCCACAGGCCGCCCGCCGGGTCGCAGCCTCGGACGAGGTGTTCCGAACCGGCGAATGTGGAGGCTCAACAGGTTGTTCCGATCAAGGCCGGAGCGGCTGATGGGAGCGGCCAGGCCGATACCGGCGTGAGGCCTGTGCCAGTTGTATTGATGCCGCCAGGGGAGCAGATCCCGGTTGC
>Ga0182018_10000492_pt1 | contig 51628 bp, 41 predicted proteins | sample 812P2MmetaG_FD_120490 | JGI IMG/M metagenome (GOLD analysis project Ga0182018, IMG submission 120490) | Permafrost microbial communities from Stordalen Mire, Sweden - 812P2M metaG | ecosystem: Environmental > Terrestrial > Soil > Wetlands > Permafrost | place: Sweden: Stordalen | collected... | reverse complement strand
CTTGAAGCTGGTATCCGGCCACATGGTGGCCATGTCCAGCCCGTATGCGCCGAAAACACCCAGTAAGTCCGCCTGTGCCACCGCGCCGGTGATGTCTTCGAGCGCGCCCCAGTTATATTCGGTAATCGCGGTCTTCGTGCCGGGGAAGTATTGATTGACCCAGCCGATCAGGCGCGGGACAAGCATCGGCGGATGCTGCTGCCCGTCTACGTCGCACATTGCGTTGTAGTCGTCGCACGGGTCGGAATCTGTTGGGGGCGTCACCACGGGGACGATGTAGTTCGGATCCCACAACGCTCGCGTCGATTGCATGCGGAGGGCGGTGCTCGCAGGATCGACGGCCGTACCGAAACCAATCGCGCTTGTGGCGCAGTCGTTCGTAACGCAGGGATAGACATACCCGTGGACGTCGAGATAATCGAGCAGGCGCGTTCCGGCCTGGTTCGACGCCGCCTGCATCTGCTGAAGGAAGTACTCGAGCCACGGCATGCCGCCGTGCGCGTTGCGATCGACCGGGTTGGCCCAATATTGGAAATGCGGGCCCGTCCCCCAGCCGCTTTCGAAGTCCTTTTTCGAAAACAGGTATCCGGGCCAACCGCCGGCGACGGGGCCCACCACCAGCGCAGTCGGATCGGCGGCTTTCACCGCTTTTGCCGCCGCCAGATCGCGCGCGAGCATGTCGTCATAGGTGGCGGTCTGCACCGGGGCTCCCGTCTGATGATAAATATCCGAGTGGGTGCCGTCCCACCATTCCGGCTCATTATCCAGGTCCCACATCTGAACTCCGCCATCGTTGGCGGGTCCGTACTTGTTGAGCATTGCCGCCACCCACTGTCCGCCAAATGCGGGCGTGATCGGCTGGTAAACATCGTTCGGATCGTTCACGATCTGGTTGCCGGTCGACAGGGCGATACCATTGCCGCACTGGGAACCCCCCAGTTCGGTCTGCTGCTGCTGCCCGTACTTCGAGACCGGGTAACTGCAACTGTACTGATAGTTCGGCGTCAGCGCACTATCCGGCGGCAGCTTCGGAGTCCAGTCCAGCAGAGGGAAGGTACTCAGGCTCACCGTCCCGGTTTCGCGGTTTCGCTCATGGAACAGATCGAAGCTGTTAAGCAGGCCGTCGCCGACCAGATACGTGGTGAAATACAAGTTTACGTTGAGGTTCTCCAGGTCGAGCTGCCAGTTATAGCTGGAGGCGCTATCGCCGCCCCAGCGGCGCACGCCGATGTGCATGATGCCAGATATGCCGCTGTCGGTCCATTCTTTGAAGGGCGAACAACAGACCCCATTTGCGGTAAATTCGTTAATCCCGTATATGAGCGGGCTGATCGGGTGTTGTGACGCGGTCGCGTCAACGGCGAGCGCGGGAACCGACGCGCCGTACAGCGCGGCGGCGCCCAGAAGTAGAAAGGGGAAATGGTGCAGCAACATAGAATAGCTGGCATTATAACTTAGCTTTGATTCATCAAGCACATCGAGCGCCGACACGGTAGCATAGCCCGTCACCGGCACGAACGTTAAAGACGGCTTTCCCTGCGCGCTGGCATCGAGACCTCTGAAAGTTTGTAAGCTGCCTCCACAAAGCCAACCAAATTGCCGCGGGTGGTGAATTGCCGCTGAGGATGATCAGGCTCGGTCCATTGAACACGAAAACCCTCCCGCCCGGCAGAGCGTAAGTAGGTTTGACCGACGCCACCTCGAAGGCGGGTTGTGCCACGACGATCCAGCAGGCGAGGAATAGTAGGCCTACCCCTCGCATCCGTCGCCTCCCGGTGCTGTTTTGCAGCGCTGTCATCAAAACAGCACGAGAGACGTTCCGGCAGGAAAATGAAAAAAACCGGCCAAACTCTGCTTGCATGAAAAGGATAACGTACGTGACTTAGAGTCAAGCAGTTTGGCTGGTTTTTTGCGTATATCCGGTCCAATCTGTGCACGCGCTTCTAACTTTAGGAATTTAGAAGAGTTATCCCAGCGCGGCCATCACGATTGGCCAGATATCGGGGTTATCGGTAACTTGACGTGCTCACTTGGACGTGTTGTCTCGTTGATTGGAGAATCCGGCACAACTGCTTCGGGCTTATCACGCGCCACCCGGAGAGAGTGCCCTCATGAGCCAGCTTGGTGGATTACGGTTAACGAGTCAAGCTACCGCGACGCTGGATAGTTTCGACCCGCGATGGACCGTCATCGTCGCCACGCGTACCACGAGGAGTCCGCGCAAGAGTTAGAGCACGGCCTACGTCGTGTAGACGCGCACGCGGGCGCTCAGTCCGGGGCAATTGGCGGCGACGCTGGCGGAGTATTCGGGGCCAACCTCGATGGGAACCACGGTCCATTCGCCGTCGAGTTCCTGGCCGGCGCCGTACAGCCCGATGCCGCCGGCTTTCAGTTTGGCTTCGATGCGGGTCCAGAGGCGGAAGAACTCGACTTCCCTGCCCTCCGGCGGCACGGCAGCCAGCTCGGCGGCTTCCAGCGGCGGGAAGAAGCGCTCGGCGATAGCCATACATTCCTGCATGGGACGGAACCGCTCGACATCCACACCGATTTCGATCCCGCGCGTAACGGCTACCAACGCCATGTCATGGGAATGGGAGAGGTTGAATCGCAGATCCGGGCACGCCAGCAGATAGGGCTTGCCGTGTTCGGCCATGGCGAAATCGAGTGGCGTACTGGTGTAGGCTCCGAGAATTGCCCGGAGGGCCGCATGGGACCGCAAATACCGCCGGCGCAACGGTCCCGAAACCAGGCGGGCGGCGTTGCCGGTTTCGGCGGGTGTCGGCGGCAGCCAGTTACCTTCGGCATCCAGCGGAACTATCCAGACGTCCACGTTGGCCATATCACGGCTATTATGACATCGCGTCCCAGGGAACATTTTCGCCGCGCAGGCGTATGGTAAGACAAGGAGGATTGCCATGTTTTGCGATCGTTGCGGCACACCATTTAGGGGGACCGAATCCTTCTGTGCTTCCTGCGGCAAGCAGTTCCGTCCCATTCCGGCGCCGAGGCGCGCCATGGGGCGGGTGGAAAGCCATGTGCGGAACTTGGGCATATTCTGGCTGGCCTATTCCGCGTTTCGGCTGGCGGGCGGCTGGCTATTCTCCCACTACTTCGCGCACTGGGGCCTCTTCTGGGACCCGAGGGTTCCCTTCTTCCTCCCGCACCTGATGCGCGGAGTCGGCGCCATGCTAATGTTGGGCGGAGTTTTGGGCATCCTGGCCGGATGGGGATTGCTGGAACGACAGCCCTGGGCGCGGACGCTCGCGATCATGCTGGGGTTCTTTGCGCTGTTCCACTTCGGCGTGGGAACGGTACTGGGGATCTATACGCTGTGGGTGCTGCTGCCGGCTGAGTCGGCGGTGGAATACCAGCGGACTGCACGGGTAGTTTAAGCCTGTTATTCTGCCCGTAGATGCTAAGAATCACTCTGGCGGTAGCGGCCGGCTTCCTGATCATGTCGGTATTCGTGATCGCGACGCAGGTGGCATTGCTGCGATATCTCTTTCATACGGCTCCCGGGGTGGACGTCGATCTGCTCCCGCCGGCATATTTTCTGGCCTATGGCGTGGTGCGCATGCTGTACGCGGTGATTGGCGGATGCGTCACCGCCGCCATCGGCAAGAAGTACGAGGCGCCCACGATTCTGGGCGCGCTCATGCTGGGGACGGCGATCGGCAGTCTGGTGATGAATCGCAGCGGCGAGCCGGTGTGGTACGCCGTTTCGGTGGGGCTGGTGGGCGCGATGGTGGCGACGATAGCGGGATACCGGTGGCTGGGGCGATTGCCGGCGGAGGTCAGGCGGTAGTCGGGGACCGCTCATCTTGAGCGGAGTTTTGGGATCGCTCGGTTGAAAACGGCTCGCCGTGGCACAAGCTGAAGCAAAGCTGAAGCATGCCCCACGTAGCTAACGGCGGGCTTGCGCGGGGCGTGGCGGGGTGGCCGGGGCGGCGGGCTGTTGCTCGCGGCGGAAGAAGCACCAGATGCCGAGGGCGCACAATCCCAACGAAATCCACTGTGAGGTATCGAGCGGAGTTCCCCAGAGATTGCCCTGCTCGTGATAGCGGAAGAACTCCACTATGAATCGCGCCGTGGAGTACAGCATCAGGTAGAGGCCGATGATCGCGCCCGGCCGGTGCGATTTGCCGATCTGCCGGTAGAGCACGGCGAAGATGAGGAACTCGGCGAACGACTCGTAAAGTTGCGTGGGATGCAGCGGCTGGCCGAGCGGCACGCCGACCAGTTCGTGCGCCACCGGATTACGGAACGTCACCGCCCATGGCAGGTGGCATTCCAAGCCCCAGCAGCAGCCCGCCGAAAAGCAGCCTAGCCGGCCGATTCCGTGGCCGAGCGCAATACCTGGGGCAAAGACGTCGGCAGTCCGCCAGAGCGGCAGGCGGGCCTTCCGCATGTACCGCCAGGCGACTGCCAGCGCCCCGATCAGCCCGCCATAGAACACGCCTCCGGCCTGGAGAGTGTCAAAGGTGAAGATTTCGCTGGGATTCTCGCGATAGCGCGGGTCGACGATCAGCATCATCAGCTTGGCGCCGACGATGGCCGCGAGCGCACAGTAAATGCCGAGATTGGTGACCGCTTCGACGTTCAGCGAATCCCGTTTGGCGAGGCGGGCGGCCATCCACAGTCCCGCCAGGAATGCGAGGGCGACCAGCGCGCCGTAGGTATGCAGAAACGAAATGTGAAAGATCTCAGGGTACATTTGCCGCCTGTGTTTTCGGACGGAGCAATCCCAGGGCCAGCAAGACGCTGCCGATGACAATGGCCGAATCGGCCACGTTAAACGCCGGCCATTGATAATCGCGAATATATAAGAGCAGGAAGTCGGTCACCCTCCCGTAAAGAATGCGGTCCAGCAAATTCCCGGCGGCGCCACCGAGAATCAAGGCGAATCCCCAACGCGAGAACCGGTCGAGCCGGTCGGGCCGCCATAACAGAATGCTGACGCCGATGACGGCCGCCAGGGCGAGCAGGACCAGCACGAGAGTTCGCCATTGCGAAGTGGAATCGTTGAACAATCCGAAAGCCACGCCGCGGTTTTCAGATCGAACGATATCGAAAAACCCCGGTATTATTTTGCGAGAATCGAACGCCGACACCTGGGTTTCGATGAGCCACTTGGTGAGGCGATCGAAAGCCAGCACCGCTGCCCCGGTACCGTAGGCTTTCAAGCGAAGATCGACGATGGTGGAGTCCATTTGAGGGATCGATACTATGGTAGCAAGGGCGTCCAACCGGATGATGCGCGGCGCCGGAGGAGGGTCGGATGAGCCAAAGTCCGGCTGTCCGATAGATAGTACCCGGAGCGCCGGGCTTTCTGTTCGCGGTTCGCACGAAGGTGGTAACCTAGACAGAACTATCGCAAGGAGGCGCAAGTTTGCTCGCGGATTTTATTTACTCTCAACCCACCTGGCTGATCGCCGTCTTGGTGATCGGAATCTGGACCGGCCTTTCCCTTCTGGGCCTGTATGTCTTCAACCGGATGGTAGATGTGAATCTGAGGCACCGCGACACCGAGACGGTGGGGCTTACCTATAACACCGTGGCCGTGGTCTATGCCGTTCTCCTGGCCCTGATCGCCGTGGACGTCTTCGAGACCTTCTCGAGGGCGGACGACATCGTCTCAGCCGAGTCGAACAAGCTCAGCAACCTCATGCTCGATGCTTCGGGATTGTCGCCGCAGCTGGCTTCCCAGGTTCGTTCGGACCTCAACAAGTACATCGATATCGCGGTGAAGTCGGAATGGCCCAGCCAGCAAGCCGGCAAACTGGGCGGCGAGGTGTTCATGCCGGGGTGGACGGTGCTGGCGCACATCAGCGACGAACTTGCGGTCTTCGAGCCGGCTAGCATGGGCCAGAACGTAGATAAGGCTGAAATGATGCATGCCTTAAACGATTTGATTAAGGCGCGGCGAAGCCGCATCATCGCGGCCGGGGAACATTTGCCGTCAGTGATCTGGAAGATGCTGCTGTTGGGTGGGGTGGTCGCGGTGGTCTTCACGTACTTCTTTGGAGCGAAAAACTTCGGAATCCACCTGGCGGTTACGGGACTGATTGCCGTCACCATTTCGTTGGTTTTCGTGCTGATCATGACGCTGGACTATCCGTTCCGCGGCGGCGTGAGCGTGAGCAGCGACGCGTTCCGCAGTGTCCAACAGAATGCCGAGGGGTCGCTGGCGGCGGAGCCGCAGCATTAATTCGTTCAGTCGAAGGAAAACAAGCATGTTGAACGACTGGTTTTACTCGCACAAAACCTGGCAAATCGGCCTTTTGATCGACGTGGTCCTGCTGCTGGTCTCGCTTTTCGGTCTCCGGCTGTTTCACCGCTTCGTGGCTTGGCATCCGCGCGAGGAACATAACCACATGGTGGGGTTAAGTTACGCGCTTTGCGGGAGCGTGTACGCCGTGATCATCGCGCTGGTAGCCGGGAGCATCTTTGAGACCATGGACAAGGGCGAAGCCATCGCCGCGGAGGAGGCAAATTCGCTCACCGCACTCATTTTCGACAGTTCGGGGCTGGGACCTCGGAGCGCAGCTCAAGTCCGTGAGGAAACCGAACACTATATCGACGTGGTCACTCAAAAGGAGTGGCCCGATCAGCAAGCGTACAAGATGGAGACCGCCAATTTCGAGGAAGGTTGGGGGCTACTGCGGAAGATCAGTATCGATTTGGCCACGTTCGAACCGAAATCCCAGGGTCAGGCCACCGTCAAAAGTGAGATGGAACACGACATCAACGATCTCTTCACCGCCAGGCGCCAGCGGCTGCTGGCAGCCACGCGACATGTTCCCGGCGCCATTTGGGGCATGCTCGTCTTCGGCTTAGGGGTGGTTTGCGTTTACGTGTATCTTTTCGGGCCTCACAGCTTTAAGATCCACGTAGCGGTGACCGCGATGACGGTTCTTTCCATCGGCTTCGTTTTTACGCTGATAATCGCGGAGGACTACCCGTTTCGTGGAAATGTGAGCGTCGACAGCGAAGCCTATACGGATGTCAAGGAAGTGGCGGAACGGGTGTTCCATCCCGAGGCTGCGCCCAAGGAAGGCGGGCACACGTCGACTCCGGGCACGGAACGGTAAGCCCGTTGACTTCACGAAGAACATCGTAGTATGTTCTTCGTATATGTCTCCGAGTGGGTTCCTGCCGGCTCTGATGGTTTGCGCCTGTGCCGCAGCCGCGCAGAATGCGGCCAGCCCGCTGTCGTTTGAAGCTGCATCCGTGAAGCTGGCGAACCAGGACCACGACCTCGGTCCGTTGCTCGGCGGGCCGGGCACCAGCTCTCCCGGACAACTGCACGGCGCCGCTTCCCTGAAGACGTTGCTGATGCGGGCGTATCGGTTGAAGGATTATCAGATCGGCGGCCCGGCGTGGATGGACTCAGAGCGTTACGAGATCGCGGCCAAAATCCCTGGAGGAGCCACGCGCCGGGAGGTTGCGCTCATGTTGCAGTCGCTGCTGACCCAGCGCTTCGGCCTGACGGTGCACCGCGAGACCAGGGAACTTCCGATGTACGCACTCGAAGTGGCGAAGGCCGGCCCGAAGCTCAAAGTCTCCGCTACGGATGGGACAGGTCCGGACTCCGCAGACGCGACATTCTTCTCACCCAAACTTACAAAAGGCACGGACGGATTCCCCGAAATCGCGGCCGGCCAGAGTCTGCCGCGCAGTTACGAAATGGTGGTCGGCGGTTCCGACGGCATCATGTATAAGCTATGGGCCCGGAGAGAGACCGTGGAACAGCTGGCGGATCGCCTGAGCGCACAGCTCAGCCGGCCGGTTGTCGACAAGACGGGCTTGAAGGATGTCTACGATTTCGCGCTCACTTGGACGGTGGATAATGGCGGCGCGGGTATTCCTCGCACAGGTCCCCCGCCGGACATGATCGAGATGCACAGCTCGCCCATTCTGTCCGACCCCGGCCTGTCGATCTTCGCCGCCCTGCCGGCGCAATTGGGTCTGAAGCTGGAAGCGCGACGAGGGCCGTTGGAGATGCTGATCGTCGATAAGGGCGAGAAAATGCCGATCGGGAATTAAGTGGGTCCGCTCGGTTGAAGAACATCGCAGGCTAAGCTTCATCGCCCTCGGTGGCCCGCAGGCCAGGGCCGAGCAAGCTAACTAAAGCATGCCCCACGTGGGATAAGCTTCAGCTTGTCCAAGCGAGCGGAGCTCGCTCTGGCTTTCGCGCCATGATGCACTCCCCTGCGGTTGCGGCTCATTCTTCCCGCAGCGCCAGGATCGGATCGACGCGGGTGGCGCGGCGGGCCGGGAGATAGCTGGCGAGCAGTGCGGCGCCGATGAGCAGCGCGGCCACTGCCAGGAAAGTCTGCGGGTCGGTGGGCTTGACGCCGTAGAGTTGCTTCGCGAGCAGGCGGGTGGCGAAAACGGAGGCCGCGATGCCGATGGCGAGCCCGGCTCCGACCAGGCGGCCGCTTTGTACCAGCACCATGCCGCGGATCTCGCGGGCGGATGCGCCCAGCGCCATGCGGATTCCTAATTCATGGGTGCGGCGCGAGACGGTGTACGCCATCACTCCGTAGAGTCCGACCGTCGCCATGAGCAGCGCAAGGGCGGCGAAGAAAGCCAGCAGGGTGGTGAAAAAAGGCTCCTGCCAGATGGACTCGTCGACGATCTGCTGCAGCGTCGTCACGTCGCTCACCGCCACGTTGCGGTCGATCTGGCTCACTCGGCGGCGCAGCGCATCTCCCGGGCTCGCCATGCCGGAATCCGTACGCACCAGCCAGGCGAGGCTGGAATGGTCGAATTTGCCCTGGTACGGGATGTAGACGCTGTTGAGTCCCAGTTTACGAATGTCCTGATTGCGAGCTTCGCCCACCACTCCAACGACGGTGAACCAAGGTTCGTTGTCCTCTGGCGGACCGAAGCGAATACGCTTCCCGAGGGCGCTCCGGTTGGGCCAATAGTGCCGGGCGATTCCGGCATCCACAATCGTCACCCGGAAGTTGGTCTCGTCGCCCCGGCCGAAATCGCGGCCCTCCAGAATCGGAATGCCGAGTGTCTTGAAGTAGCCCGGTGTCACTACCATGTGATTCTCCAGGGGCGCATCCCGCAGACTGAGCAGCGGCGCGCCTTCGACGGTGAGACTGCGGAACCAGTCATGGGCCATCGGCGCCGCGGAAGCGGCCGCTACCGAAACCACTCCCGGCAGCGACGCGAACTCCCGCTCGATCCGCTCGATCAGTTGTGCCGCCGCATCGCCCAGGGGATAGCGGTCTCGGGGCGCGGCGCTGTAAAGGGTGGTGAGGTTCTCGATGCGGAACCCCACATCCTGCCGTTCGAGATTGACGAACGTCCGGATCATCAGGCCGGCGCCGGTGAGCAGCAGCACCGACATGGCGACCTCGGCAGCCACCAGGCAGGCGCGAACGCGGGCGCCAGCCACTCCGAAGGTATTCGATCGGCCGCCCTCTTTGAGCGCGTCCACCAGATTCAATCGCGAAGCGGATAGCGCCGGCAGTCCGCCCACAAGTATCGCCGTGCCGGCGGTTATCGAAACGATGAAGATCCAGGTGCGCAAGTCCGCGGAGAAATTCGCCCATACGGGAAGCGTGCCGGCGGGCGTCAGACGAAGAAGAGCGGGGACGGCGATCCAAGACATCGCCATGCCGCCGATGGCGCCCAGGATGCCGAGCAGGCCGCTTTCCACCACGAACTGGCGAACTACGCGCGACCGGGATGCGCCCAACGCTCCGCGCACGGCGATCTCGCGCTGGCGAGCCGACGCCCTCACCAGCATCAGGCTGGAGATGTTGGCGCAGGCAATCAGCAGAACGCAGGCTACCGCTCCCAACAGCGTCAACAGCACGGGTCTCACATCGCCGGTGGCTTGGGTTTGGAAGCGCACCGCATTCACGGTCTGGCCGTAGGTTTCCGTGGGATGCTCGCGCGCAATCTGCTGCATGATCGCGCGCAAATCGGTCTGCGCCTGTTCGGGGGTGACACCTGCACGGACGCGTGCGATGCCCTCCAGCCAGAGGTCCGTGCGGGTGTTCGACCTGACGTCGAGTTGCATCGGCATCCACATTTGCGCGTTGTCGGGGAAATGGAAGCCGCGCGGCATCACGCCGATCACCTGGCTCGCGCGGATGCCGAACATGGTTCCAATCTGGATGGTCTTCCCCAGAATTGCCGGATCGCCGCTGTAGCGGCTCCGCCAGAAATCCTCGGAGAGCACCACGACGGGTGCAGCGTTCGGCCGATCGTCCTCCGGCGTGAAGGTGCGGCCGAGAAGTGGGGGCACGCCCAAAACGCGGAACAGCGGGGCGGTTCCATACCCGCCCTGGATGCGTTCGGCGTCGGCGCCCTCCCGGCGGAGAGCGACGAGGCTCGACTGGTAGAGCGCAAAGGAATCGAGCGACCGGTTGCGGCTGCAGAGATCCAGGTAATTGGGGAAGGCGATGGCGCCGCTGACTCCGCCGGATTTGCCATTGGATTCCTCTACGTAGATCAGGCGGTCCTGCTGGGGAAACGGCAAGGGATGCAGCAGGAGTCCGTTGACTAACGTGAAGACGGTTGCGGTGGAACCGATACCGAGAGCCAACACGAGGATGGCGATCAGGCTGGTCAGCTTTTCGCGCCGCATGGTGCGCAGGGCATAGATGACGTCTTGACGGATCATATGGTAGTGCTCCTTGGGGGCGTCGACGAAGATTGCCGCGACCGCGGCGAGCCAGATGGCGAATCGGCGGAGGCCGTTCGTTTGGGCGCGCAGGTTATCGGCCAACAGGAGACAGATTTCCGGGGCGAAGTGCTCGCGGAACTCGAGCGGATAGAGCCACAGGAGGCCGCGGTACAAACGGATTGAGGCATCGCGGGACATGGCCTATAGACGCTTGGGGACCAGCCCGGTCGCGCGAGCATCGGCGAGCAGGCGTTCGAGGCGGCGAGCTTCGGCGACGGCGACTTTGCGGCCGAAATCGGTGATGCGGTAATAGCGGCGGCGTTGGTCGTCGCGCTCGGGGTCGGGCCGCTCGTCGAGTTCCTCGATGAGACCGGAGTCCATCATGCGTTTGATGGCGCTGTAAAGGCTGCTGGGGCTGATTTGCAGCTTGCCTTCGGTGCGGGCGGCGATGTCCTGCATGATGGAATAGCCGTGACGGTCGTGGCCGGCGAGGGCGACGAGGATATGGAACATGTCTTTCTGGAGCGGGAGGAAGTCGCTGGGCGACTCCGGCTCGGGCCGCTTGCGGGGCATTGCGCTACTATATCAGTTCCTGCTATAGCATACAATAGACTAATTTCGGGAGGTTCGGCGGCGCCAGCGGGCCACTAGATCGATTGCGGCCGCGGACCAGCCGGGAAACTGGAATTGAAAGCCGGCGAGGTGGACTTCCACGCTGCGGGCGAGGTCGAAGCAGCGCTCGATGGGGGCGTGGATTAGCGTGATTTCTTCGATGGTGGTCACTAGTGTTCCGCCAGAGCTTTGATTTGGTTGAAGACGCGCAGATGGATGCGATGCACGATGGCGTCGGACCAGAGACGCCAGTAGGGTGCGGGCCACAGGCCGTGCTGGTACCAACTGGTGCCTTCGAGGAGGGTGCGATTGCCGGCAAGTGGCGTGAGGCGGAACTCACCTTCGCGGGAAATCAGATATCCATGCAAATGTTTGGGCGCGATTTCGCCATAGGGACTCCACTCGCGCATGGGCGCGGGGTTCTGGGTGACGCGGAAGCGGAGCACTCGGGGCGCGTCCCACACTTCGATTGACTCCACTACGGGTCCAGTGGAGAAATCGCAATAGCGGGTGGCGCCGGCGCCGGTCCCTTCGATGCGAGCGCTCGTGGGGTAGGCCAGGCCTGCACGGAAATACCACTCGTGCGGGTTGGGGAGCTGCGACAGGTTGACGATGCGGCGCCACACTCGTTCCGGCGGGGCGGCGATTTCGATAGCGGTCGTTACGGAATATATGGGCGGCTGGGCGTGGGTGTCGTAGGCATAGGTGGCGGGTGGGATGATGAGGAGCATCGCCATGGCGCCGCGGGATGCTCGTTTGGAGGACATGACCCGGTAGGCGAACCAGCCGCCGAAACAACCGAGGGGCAGAGTCAGCGGCAGGCTCAAAAATAGACAGATGACTCCTTCGATCCGGATCAGTAGCAACAGGCTAGACGCTACCAGCGCCGCGATCGACCCATACCAACCCGCGGCGCGCCCCGATTTCGGCCGTGCGACCTAGCACGTCAGTCCGCCCAGAAGCCAGGGATAGGCAACAAATATCGTCCAGCCGTATACACCGGCGTGGAGCAGCCCCACACCAGAAGCAAATAGGACACCGAGAAGCAGCAGACCAATCAGCCAGCGGGTCATGAGACTACTCTCCTTTCACGATCTCGATCAACTGCAGCGCGGTCTTGCGCAGCGGGCGCATGAGCGGCAGTGCGGAGACGCGAAGCAGGAACACCACGCTCTTGGTGGCCAGTTCGAGCAGGCGCGCGGTGCGGGCCTGTTTGGGCGAATCGTCGATGACCCAGAAGAAAATGACGCCCATTTGAAAGAACCAAAGGACGCCGGGGAGGTGCGGTTCGAGATCGCGCGGAATCCGCATGCCGCAGTCCGTCAGAATGCGTCGGAACCAGGCGATATCGATTTCGCGGATGGCGGCGGTGTCGGGACTGAAGGGCGAGAGGGGATGACGGGGGTCGGCGCCGTTGCGCAGAAGGGAGCGCAGGACGCCGCGATTGGGCGCGAAAAAGGCCAGCTTGACGCCGATCAGAGCGCGGAGGCGGCTTTCGAGGCCCTTGGCATGTTCCAGCGCCGCTTCAATCTGCGGCTGCATCTCGGCACAGGAGCGCTGGTAGAAATCGGTGACAATGGCGTCCTTCGAAGGGTAGTAATAATAGGCAGCTCCGGTGGCTACTTCGGCTTTCTGCGCGATGTCGCGCATGGTCGTAGGTTCGAAGCCTTTTTCGCGGAAAAGCTCGAGGGCTGAATCGAGAATTCTGCGGCCGGTCTCTTCGGCTTTGGGAGTGTTTTTGGCGGAAGGCATATTTGAACGTGTTCAAGAACAGTATGGCGGCAGGAAGGCGCGCTGTCAAGAGGTATTTGAACGCGTTCAGTATCGCATCCCGACCCTTGTTCCGGTGGGCGACGGATGCGACCATACCGGCCATGGCTGTAATGGAGAACGTGGCAATTCTGACGCTTTTGACGCTTCCGCTCTTTGGCGTGGACCCGGCGATCCGGCCCGGCGAGGTATGGCCCGACAACCGGGGGCATCATATTCAAGCCCACGGCGGCGGGATTATACGCGTAAGTGGTGCATACTACTGGTTCGGCGAGGATCGCTCACAAGGTCTGGATCCCACCAAGCGCTACGTGGCGTGCTATTCCTCCAAGGACCTGGCGCAATGGACCTTTCGCAATCGGGTAATTCAACTCGCCGATCCCGAGGGGTTCGGGCCGGCCTGGATTCTCGAGAGGCCGAAAGTCTTCTACAACGCCAAGACCAGGCAGTACGTAATGTACATGCATATCGACGGGCCGGCTCCCGGGAAAACTCAGGGCTACGATCTGGCGAGAGTGGGAGTGGCGGTTTGCGACAGGATCGACGGCGACTACCAGTACCTGCGGAGTTTTCGCCCGCTCGGCCGCGAGAGCCGGGATATCGGCCAATTCATCGACGATGACGGCACGCCCTACCTGATCTTCGAAGACCGGCCATTCGGCTTTCGGATCGCGACCCTGTCGGAAGATTATCTGAATGTGGAAAAAGAAGTCTGCCTGATTCCGCTGCATCTGGAAGGCGGCGCGATCGTGCACTTCGACGGACTCTACTATGCTTTGGGGTCGGCTCTGACCGGCTGGAATCCGAATCCCAACAAGTACGGCACAAGCAAGTCGCTGGCCGGGCCGTGGTCGGAATTCAAAGACATTGCGCCTCCTGAAACCAAAACCTACGGCTCGCAATCCAGCATGCTGCTGAAGGTAACGGGCAGCAAAGCGACGGCCGTGATCTTCATGGGAGATATCTGGAAACCGCGGACCCAGTGGGATTCGCGTTATCTGTGGATGCCGGTGGAAATCGGCAACGGCAGATTGTGGCTGCCGGCGCCGCGGCCATGGAGAATCAATGTCAAAACGGGCGTGGCCCGGTAATCACGGAATGCGGCGGCCGAGTTCGTCGAAGAAGTTCAGGATGAGCTCGACGTGGACGGAGCCCTTGTCGTCGCTATCGGAGAAGCGAGGAATGGAGACGATGCGTTTTCCGTCGCGCGCCACATCGTAGGGCGAGAGAGAGCCCACGGCGTTGAGCGTGGAATCCGTCCAGACACGCGGATTGCCGGCCTCGAACGAACCGGCCTTGGCCTGGTAGTCGAGCGCCATGAGATGTCCGTCGGGCGCGACGTAGAAAAGCTGCTTGCTGTCGCGGGCGAATCGCGGCCAGGAACCGCCTTCACGGGATATTTGCCATTTCCCGAGGCCGGGAGGAAAAGGACGGACATAAACCTGGTTAGACCGCGATTCATCGGAGGTATATGCGATCCAATGGCCGTCCGGCGAAAAGGCCGGTTGAGATTCCTCGGCGGAAGTTTGCAGGAACAGTTCCGGCGAACCGGGCTTGGGGTTATGGATATCGCTTAAGTCGAGCGACAGGGTCCAGAGATCCATCCCGGCGGCGGGCGAGGACTCATAAAAAGCGATGCGCCGGCCGTCCGGTGAGACGGAGTAAGGGATGATGGACTTATGGGCTTCCAACAGCTTACGCGGCTCGCTGCCGCCATCGGCGCGAGTCCACCACATGGTATGGACGCCCTCCCATCGCGATTCGAACACCAGATGGCGGCTATCGGGCGTCCACACCGGATAGAGGTTATTGTGCTGATTGGAAGTGAGCGGGCTCATGATCTGCCGCTGGATGTCCCACATATCGATATCGGGTCCATTGTTGCCGGCGTTGACGATGGCGAGCGAGCGCAAATCCGGCGATAGCCTCGGGTCAAAGTAAATATCCGGCCGGGAGATCAGTGGCTCGGTTTTGCCGCTGCCATCGATCCAGACCACCGGTAGTCCTTGGCCGGTGGCTTTGCCGGCGTGGTACACCATGATTCCGGTGCGGGACATTGCCAAATCGGCTCCTCCGGACGCGACATCGGCGGCCACCCCATCCAACAGCCGTACCGGCTGGCCGCTGGTTTCGAGGCGCGATGGATTAAAGCGCAAACCGAAGAGGCTGCCTTGCCGGAAAAAGACCAGGTGTCCGGACGAAAGATAGCGGGCATTGTAGCCGCCGTGCTGGATGGCCTTGGTTTGGCCGGTTTGCAAATTGAGCGCGAGGGTTTCGGAATCGTCCGGAGTGCTGATTCCGAACTGGCCGGTGTAAAGGATGGTTTCGCTGCCGGGCAGAAAATGGGGCCAGCGGTCGGATTGGTGGTTTAGTTTGGCGGGATCGGTGAGCGATTCCACTTTTCCGCCCGCCGTTCGGACACGATACAGACCGGCCGTGCTAGTGCCGAAGACGATGTTGCCATCCTCGCCCCAGGCGGCGCCGCGAATGGTGGCGGGCGATACGCAGATCAGCGCGGGGGCGCCTCCGTGGGCGGCGACCTTCATGAGGCGATAGCCCACGCGATAACCGATCCATTGGCCATCGGGCGAGAAGAACGGCTCTTCGGCGCCATCGGTACCCTCAAAAGTTACCGGAGATATCTGGTCGAACTGGCGCGCGGTTAACTGTTGGCGGCCATCGGAACCGCGCGTGATGTAGGCGATGCGCGCGCCATCGGGCGAAATGGCGGCGGTGAGACGCGCGCCGGGGACGGCATCGGGACCGAGATCCATGCGGATATGCATGAGCGGCCGATCGGGCACGGCGGATTGCCGCCAGGCGAAGACGATGGCGGCGAGTGCGACGAGCGTGGCGAATGCAGCGAGGGCCCATGGCAGGCGCGAGTGGACCGGCGCCGGCCGGGCGTCGGGTGCGGGAGGCTCATCGAGCGCAATGCGCGCTTCGCCGATATCGCGCAGGCGCAGCTTGGGATCTTTGCGCAGGCAGCGCTCCAAAAGACGGCGAATGTGCGGCGGAGTGTCTTTCGGAAGGGCGGCCCAGTCGGGTTCGCGCGCGATGACGGATGCCAATGCATCGCTCACGGTTTCGCCCCCGCTGAAGGGCGAAGTTCCTGCCAGCATTTCGAAGAGCACCGCGCCGAAGGCCCAAATGTCGGCGCGTTTATCGACTGCCTTCCCGCGCGCCTGCTCGGGCGCCATATACTCCACGGTGCCGAGGATCATACCGCTCTGGGTCATCCCGAGGGTCACGGTTGGCGAATTGGTGCCGGGCGTGGCGGCGGCCGCCCCTTCGACGTTTTTCGCCAGGCCGAAATCGAGCAGCTTGATCTTACCGTCGGCGGCTATTTTGATGTTGTCGGGTTTGAGATCGCGATGGATGACGCCTTTTTCGTGGGCCGCTTCCAGGCCGGCCGCGATTTGGCGCGCATATTCGATGGCGAGATCGAACGGCAGCGGTCCGCGCAGGTGGTCGCCCTCCACCAATTCCATCACGATGGCGCGGTCTTCGATTCCGTAGATGGCGGCAACGTTGGGATGATTCAAGGAGGCGAGAACCTGCGCCTCGCGCTCGAAGCGCTGCATGCGAAGGGTATCTTCGGCGAAGGCGGGCGGGAGGACCTTAATGGCGACGTCGCGGCCCAGCCTGGTGTCGGTGGCGCGATACACCGCGCCCATGGAGCCCTCGCCGATTTTGGCGACGACCCGGTAGTGGGCGATGGAGAATGGCGGTGTCATCGCTTCGAGATGCAATCGTATCATCTCGCAGGCGGCGGTCGCGGCGTGTGGCGGAGCTACAATGAGTCAACTTACGACATGCGCGGAAAATGGCTTCTGATTTCGCTGGCGGCGGTGCTGGCCGGCGCCGGGGCTGGAGCACTCTCACTGCACTGGAAAAGCCGCGCGGCGGCGCCCATTCGTAGCAAGGGCGCGGCGCTGATTCCGGCGGCATCTGAAGTGACGCTCGCGGGGAAACTGCGTCCGCAGCATGTCACGACGGTGACGGCGGAGGGCGACATCGACGCGCTTCTGGTGGATGTGGGTGAAGACGTCTTTACGGGTGAAGTGCTGGCGCGCATCGGCGGGTCCGGACTGGCCGAGCGGCGCGATGCGGCCGCGGCTGCGGTAACTGCGGCGGAAGACCTGGTGTCGAAGACCGAATCGAAGGTGGCCACTGCGCGATTGGAAGCGTCGCGCGCGGAGGCGGACCGGCAGCGGTCGCGCGCCGCACTGGATAAGGCGCGGGCCGTCTTCGAGCGCCAGCAGATGCTGAACAAACACGGCGCCACACCGCGATTGACGTGGGAAAAAGCGCAGCGCGACCTGCAGAGCGCGCAACAGGACTACGATGCCATGGAGAAGGCGGCGCGCCTGTCGGCCGATCAGTTGCAATCGGCGCTCAACGAGCTGACAAGTGCGCAGAAGGCGGTCGCCAATCGGAATCAGGAACTCGCGGCCGCACGGGACAGCATGGAATCGGGCGAGCTGCATTCTCCGGTGGATGGCACGGTGGTGGCGCGTAATGGCGAAGTGGGACAGCCGGCGGGCGCGGACGTTTTCGAGATCGCCACCGATATGTTCGCGCTGGAGGTCGCGGTTGAACCGGAGCCGCAGGTGCTGCAACGGCTGCGTCCGGGTGAGCCGGCGCTGGTTTCGATTCCCGATTTGCAGAACGCGGGCTTCACCGGCGAGGTGCGCGAGATCAGAGACAAGGCCGCCATCGTGGAGTTCAACTGCACGCTGGCGGGCATTCGGCTGGGAATGCCCGTGCAAGTGCGCCTGAAGCTACAATGAGGCTTCGGACACCACTATGGAATTTCTAGCCGGCAGTTTATTGGAACTGATTGTACAAACCTCCACCAACCTTCCACCCGATGTGCGCGCCGCCATGTCGATGACGGCCGCGGCTGAGACCCCGGGAACGCAGTCCGCGCAAGCCCTCAATATTATCCTCTCGAACATCGATATGGCGGAGAGTGACACAGGTGCGATCTGCCAGGACACGGGCATGCCGACTTTCGTGGTGCACACGCCGGTGGGCATCAACCAGATTCATTTGCGCAAGGCGATCGAAGAGGCGGTGGCCGAGGCGACGCGGTTGGGCAAACTGCGGCCCAATTCGGTGGATTCCATTACCGGCAAGAACAGCGGCAACAATCTCGGCACGGAGACACCGGTGATCCACTTCGAGCAGTGGGAAGAGGACGAGATCGAGATCAAGCTGGTGCTGAAGGGCGGCGGCTGCGAGAACATGAACGCGCAATATTCGGTGCCGTGCCAGCTGGATCACCTGGGGCGCGCCGACCGCAATCTGGAAGGCGTGCGCAAGTGCATCCTGCATGCGGTGTGGAAGGCGCAGGGGCTGGGATGCGCACCGGGCGCGCTGGGGGTGTGCATCGGGAGCGATCGCGCGCATGGGTACGAACTGGCGAAGGGGCAGCTGTTCCGCACGCTGGACGATGTGAATCCCGATGCGACCCTGGCGAAGCTCGAGGCCGAGATCATGGAAGAGGCCAATAAGCTGGGCGTGGGCGCGATGGGATTCGGTGGGAAGGCCTCGTTGATCGGCTGCAAGATTACGGCGGCGAACCGGCTGCCGGCGAGCTTCTTCGTGTCGGTGGCGTACGACTGCTGGGCGTTCCGCCGGCTGGGCGTGCGGCTGGATGCGTCGACGGGCGCGATCGCGCGCTGGCTGTATCGCGATCCGGAGCGCATGGTGGAGAAGATGACGAAGAGCGAGGGCTTCGCGTTGACGGGCCGCGAAGTGGTGCTGACGCCGCCGCTGACGGAGGCGCAGATGCGCGCGCTGAAGGTGGGCGACGTGGTGCTGATCACGGGCGAGATGTTCACCGGCCGCGACAACGTGCATGCGTACCTGATGAAGAATCCGCCGCCGGTGGATTTGAACGGCGCGGTGCTGTACCACTGCGGTCCGGTGATGCTGAAAGAGGGCGAGCGGTGGACGGTGAAGGCCGCGGGCCCGACGACGAGCATGCGCGAAGAGCCGTACCAGGCGGACGTAATCAAGCGGTACGGTGTGCGCGCGGTGATCGGCAAGGGCGGGATGGGGCCGAAGACGCTGGCGGCGCTGCAGGAATTCGGCGCGGTGTACCTGAACGCGATCGGCGGGGCGGCGCAGTTTTACGCCCGCACGGTACAAGAGGTGCTCGGCGTGAATCTCCTGGAGTTCGGAATTCCGGAAGCGATGTGGCATCTGCGCGTGAAGGGGTTTGCGGCGATCGTGACGATGGACGCGCACGGCGGGAGTCTGCACGTAGACGTGGAGCACGCGACGGGCGAAGTGCTGGAAACGTTGCAGAAGGCATGAAGCGGCTGGTACACTGAAAATTCCCGATTGGCCAGGTAGCTCAGTTGGTAGAGCGCGGCCCTGAAAAGGCCGGCGTCGGCGGTTCAAGTCCGTCCCTGGCCACCATAATTTTCAATCGCTTGCAGTCATCGCCCGTATCGGTTAGGTTCCATTCGGTTCCAAGACTGTAATCAGTTCACCGGTCCACCGAGGCCGGAAGGCCGATCTACTACTCTGCACTCCGACTCCGGAATGAACTGCTGGTAAATGTCCAAGGTTGTGCTTGCCCTCGAATGCCGCATGAGGCCCTGAGCGTCCTTCACATCCGCGCTGGCCATCTTCAGCCAAGGTGCAAATGAAACGCCTCAGTACCTGCCAATTCACAAACGCCAATCCCGGCTTTCGTGCCGCCGGTCTGTATGGCGTACCAAAGGTTGTTGTGCTGGCGGTGACCGTCTACAGCACTATGGGATAGGCCAAATTGTACCGCTTGGTTTTCTATGAGGGCACGGTCGATTGAGTCGCGCTTTTTGTGGCGGCAGACGGTACCCGCATGCGCTCGATAATAGCAAGTACTCTTCAATGCAGCGTACTCTGTACTGATATTAAGTCTACACTGATGCGGGCGGACCTGTCGTCGGGCTGTCTCGCCGAATCGCGGAGGAAAACCGGCCAGCGTGCCCGGAACCCCTCAAGCCGGCTTGCAATCCCATTTCTGAAGGCCTCTGGACGCGTTAAAGCCGCTATACTGAAACCGAAACGTGAGCTTAACGAGACACGACGATGCCGAATAATAAGCCGATTTCTGCCGCTATCCTCGTGTGCGAGACTGTGCTGGCCGAGAAAACGGGAGGGCCTAGCGCTATTCGGATTATGGACGCCCTCTGGATTCGCCAACACTCACCGGTAATTCGGTTCTTTGTCTTGACATACCTGCACTGCGCTCCTGGAGACTTCGATTCGCACATTTTGAAGGTGCAAATGGTAGGGCGTGCGAGCGGGGATTGGGCAGTCGTGTCAGAGGCGAAGGCCGAATCCTTCGTCTACGGTTACAAGGTCGATCCATCCGGCCCGGGTGGCTTCATGCTAACCACCGAATTCACACTCGATCCGAAGCCGCTTCAAATTCCGGCGCTCTACTTCATCCAGGCCCTGTTGGACGGTGAACTCGCAGTTCAAACCCCGTTCACATTGTTGCTTAACCCGTGACGCAGTTCATCGCGTCAGCAGAGTTGTTTCCGGGAATGGGCGGCTGCAAGAAATTGTAAGGCGACTGGAATGAGGCGGCACGGAACACGGCAGGGGGCGCAAAGGGAATGTAGATCTTCCCAAGCTCCCCCTTTAAGCCGTTCTCATCGAGGTCCTCAAAGGAATGCCTTGAAAATGCTGCCTCAACAGCAGCGCAAATATCGATTGCCTGCTGACCTTCAGCAAACATTTTCCGCGAGCGGGTGCGAAACCAGTCTTCAAACTCATCGAGGGACTTGTTCCCGCTGCGATATGCTGCTACGGCTTGCGACAAATCAGCGAGCATGGACATGACACTCTCCACTTCCAGTATACGCAAAGTCCGAGTGTGTCCCGAGCACATGTGCCGGATATTCGAAAGGGAGCGTCTATGGGAAAGAATGGAGGCGGGAGAGTTCACCCTGTACACCGATAGCCGACCTCGCAATCCACCATTCATCGACCACAAAGGACAAAGATGCGTCCGTACTGAGGAACATTTTCTCCAGGACAATCAATATCCGCCGGATGATGATCGCCATATCGTCCTGAGGGCGCACTGCTTCAGGACAGAGGATGGATCGATTGGGGCGAGTGGGAAAATGGACCCCAAGGAGATCTTGCTGAACGGGGTGAACTATCGGCAACTGGAACATCGCAATCCACGCTGTGAACTGTGCGAGGGCGGAGACATGATCCCGCTTGAAGAGCGGTTTTACAGTTCCAGATACAAACCTTAGCTGTGGGAAGTCCGGAGCAATCTACCCCGCGGCGGGATTGCAAGCATTATTTTCTGTGTGGAGCACGGGGCCATGGTGCTGCTTCACGGTTTCATCAAGAAGACCCAGAAGACACCGCAACACGACATCGATTTAGCACTCAAACGGAGACGAGGATCTCGCGTATGAAAAAGAAGAACATTGGATCGTCGTTCGATAGTTGGCTCAGCGCGGAAGGCATTCGCACAGACGTCACAGCCACCGCCATCAAGCGCGTTCTCGCCCGACAAGTCGCGGCCGCCATGAAGGAAAAGAAGTTTTCCAGGGCTGAAATGGCTCGCAGAATGCACACGAGCCGGGCGGCGCTCGACCGGCTGCTCGATCCTGAATATGAGGCGGTCACATTAAGCACGTTACGCAAAGCAGCGACGGCGGTTGGGCGGGAACTCCGGCTGGAGCTTCGATAGGCAACGGACTGACCGTGTTCCTTACCGCGTCCCTCCGAGGAACAAGATGGCCGCGGCTGAACTCGAATGGGAGTCGGATTCGGGAGCAAATGCAGGCGGGGCGGGAAGGAACCACCTCCAGCCAGGTCGGATCGGCTGGCGCCTGGCAATGGCGGCGCGGATCTCAGCCGCCGATGCGGACCGTCACGCCGGACTGCGCGGAGATGCCGCCCACGGTCACTTCCAACGGAACCGCATCGCCCGCCGGCGCACCTGCGGGAACACAGGCGTTCACCTGCGTCACTCCGGCGTAGATCAGTCCCGCCCAATTTCCGGAACACTCGCTGGGAACTCCACCCACGCGAACGTCGATCGACGCCGCGGGAGTTGGGAACAGCGGCGCGGCCGGCAGCATGCCGTCCGCCCACGGCAACGTCATCTGCCCCTCGCCGGTAATGAAAAAAGTAAGATAGCTCCCAGGCGTCGCGGGACGCGCCTGGTTGTAAGCGACGGTTCGATCGGCGTAGGAATTAATGGCCACCGCCTGCCCCACTCCGCCCGCATAACAGTAGATGCCCGGTGCGGCGTTGGTCACCGGAATGGACACCGGCTGGCTGCGCAGGCCAGAGTATTCCACCTGCACCCGGGTGGCGCCCGCTATCCCGTATGGGGCCACGGCGCTGACTTGCTGGCTGAACGAGTAGATCATGGGCGCCGCAATGTTATCGAAATACACCCGCGTGGCCCCGATTTCCACTGGCAGATACCCGTCGCTCCCGTAGCTGGCCAGGGCGATGGGGCTGGCTCCGAAGCCAGTGCCGAAGATAGTCACCAGCTCGCCGGGCGACACGCCTCCACCCACGAAACTCGCCCCATTCAGCACTCCAGCCGCCGGAAAAGCGACGCTGCCGCTAATCGCCGATTCGTAGGCGCCGCGGTTCACACTCCCCGGCTGCTGCGGACGCGAGAGGCCTTCGAGATCGTCCGGAGGCGCCACCGCCAGGTTCCCCGTGCGCGCCGCGGGACTGTTTGCGAGCACGTGGAAATCGGAGCTACCGGGATCCGTGCCCAGGACGTTAAACTGTGGATCGGCGGTGAGATCGTGCGCGCCCGCCGTGGTGTTGACGGGCCCATTCCAGTACAGGTTGTAATCGAACTGTACGCCCGTGCTCCCATAAACGTTCACGGCGGTTCCAGTGGCGGCCGATTCCACCACGTTATTCCACACATTCACGGAACCCGACTGGTTTACGAAGATGTCCGCGTAGTTCACTACCAATCCGTTGCCGTACACGGTATTGTTCAGGAAGGCGATGTTATCGCTTTGGTAGGCCAGCAGGCCGCCGCCGCCGTTGTTCACCGACAGGTTGTTCTCCACCAGGAACCCTCCCGCATATGCCCCAATGTTGTCCGAGCCGGGCTGGTTGTTGCGCGAGGTGTCGATGATGATGCCGTCGCCGTCGGTGGGCTTGCCGGTTTGCCCATAGGGGACAAGCGAGCGGTTATCGAACATTCGATTGCGCCGGACGATGGTATGCGGCGCAGGCCCGTTATCGTAGTTCCACGATTCGAAGATCGAAATGCCGCTATTGCCATATTGCGCATACCAGGCGTTTTCATGAACGAAGTTATCTTCGACGATCACGTAATCGGCCTCCGCGGTGCCGATGCCGCCGCCCGGGAAATCGTAAACCTCGTTCTGCGCGATCAGGATGTGATGCGGCTTTTGGGCGCCATCCTGGCGGCCGTCGACGCCGATGCCGTTGCCGTTGCAGGCCGGGTCGGGGTTGGTCTGGGCGGTTGGCAGCGACTCCTCGGCGGTGCATTGGGCCAAGCTCACGTTCAGCCGGTTGCCTTGCAGACGGAAGCCGGAGAATTCGATATAGGAAGCCCCCCCATGAATCATGACGGCGTTCCATGCGGCGCCGGCGCCGATCTGCGGCTGGTGGCCGGGGTAGGCGCGGTAGGCGATCCAGGCCGCCGCCGTGCCGGAACGCGTGATGTCCAGGAGGGTGCATCCCGTACAGGTGGTGTAGACGCCGTTCATCACGTACACCACATCGCCGGGCAGCGTCTTGTCCGCGGCAGCTTGAATATTTCGAAATGCGGCGCTTTGGCTCAAGCCGTTGTTGGAATCGCTTCCCGTTCCACTGACGTAGTAAGTGGCCCCGTAGGCGGAAACGGCGAGCACCGCCAGGGCAATGATGCGCATGACTGACCAGCAGTTTATCACCCGGCGCCACGATGCCAGTCGAGTTTGGTGAGACCGGGCTGACGCCCGGCGGGCAAGCTGAAGCTTACCCCACAAGTTCCACGACATCGGGAGTGCCGCCTCTATTCTCCCCAGCGGAATGGCGAAGCCGGCAGTCCCTCGCCGTTGTAAAGGTTGCCTTCGGGATTGTCGGCCCAGGCGTAGCGCACGTAGAGCGGGTGCGGCACGGCCGGGCTGGAGACTACGACCGTCGTGCCTTCGATCACGGCCGCGGCTGGCTCGAATTTGCGGTCGGCGCCGGCGATCTGGAAGCCTTGCAGCTCGCCACTCTTGGCCTGGAGGCCGGCGGCATGGTCGAACCAGAGACGGATAGACCTGTCCTCACGCACCGCGGTGCGCAGCAGCGGCCCGGAGTACTCGATGTTTTCGCCGTAAGCGATGGACCGCGCCGCCAGCGCCAACCGTTTTCCTACGTCCTGCTTGTTGCGGGGATGGATATCGCGTGCGTCGCCGATATCGATGGTGACTGCCATGCCGGTGCGGGCCACGGCCAGCGTTTCGCGCTGCGCTTCGCGGAGCTCGGGCCATCTTCCGTTGGGCGCGGTGAAATTAGCCAGTTGCACGAAGAGGAAAGGGAAGTCGCCCACGCCCCAGGCCTTGCGCCAATCGCGAATCATCGCCGAAAACATGCCGGCATATAACGGGGCGCCCGCGGCGGTGGCATTTGACTCGCCCTGGTACCAGACGACGCCGCCGATGGGGAAGGCCGTCAGCGGCGCGATCATGGCGTTGTACAGTCCGCCGGGCATCCAGGAATTTTCCATGTTGGATTCCCACGCCTGGTCCGGGGGCCGCTGGCCTGCCGCCTGGGCCTTTGCGACGGCATCCAGCCAATCCTGTTTGCGTTTATCGCGGCGCGCCAGGGGGACCGGGTCGCCAATGGTATTCCACCACCAGGCAAACGCCGGCATGAACTGCGCGTCGGACGACAAGGCCCGCAGACTCATCCATGCTTCCACCGGCGTTCCGCCCCAGTTGGAATCGATCAGCCCAATGGGAATGCCGAGCTTTCGGTCGAGCTCGCGCGCGAAGAAGTACGCGACGGCGGAAAACCCCGCGGCGGTTTGCGGGGAACAGAGTTCCCAGGGCCGTGCGTCGGCCTCCAGTACAGGGACTGCCGAGACCTTGTTACTGATGTGGATCCGGCGAATATTCGGATGATTGGCGGCGGCCGCTTCGGCTTCGCCGCCGATCGCACCCCGCAAGCTGAACTCCATGTTGGATTGGCCGGAATCCACCCAGACCTCGCCCACCATCACGTCGCGCAGGGTGATCGTGTTAGTGGCGCTGACCGCCAGCGTGAACGGTCCACCGGCCTCGGAAGGCGGCAGGTAGGCGGACCACATCCCGAGATCGTCCGCGACGGTGGAGCGGGTCTGGCCGCGAAACGTGACGGAAACGGCTTCGCCAGGGGCGGCTTTGCCCCAGATGTGGATCGGCGTCCGCCGCTGCAAGACCATGTGTTCCGAGATGAGTGGGGGAAGGGAGACGTCGGCGCTGGCGCACAGGACTGCCAGGCCGGCAAGAGCGAGTATACGGGGTACGCGGGTCACAGGAACACCTTAGCGGCTGTCGCCCGCTCCGTCAAGACCGCCAGATCTGAGGCGAGACGTGTGGCCTGGACCACACGTCTCGCAGGTCGAACGAAGGATTACTGCGCGTGCACCGCATCAACGGCAAACTGCGCGCCGCTGGCGTGACATACCGCGCAGGCTTCTCCCAGCGTACTGGTGTTGGTCACAAAGTGGGCTGCTTCCGCCTTGGAAACGTGACAACCGCTGCATGCCGACGACACAGGTTGGACGGGATTGATCCAGCCCTGCGGGTCGACCACGGCATTCAGGCCGGTCGGCAAGATCTGCTCGCTGCCATTGACATGGCACAGAGTGCAGTTCTGCAAATAGGTAGCGTCTCCCGCGGGACTCATAGCCGGATAAAGTACTCCGGAGAAGTCGTGCGTGCTCCCGCCAAAGCCCGCTACTGTGTAAGGCTTACCGCCGGCAGGCACAACGTTGACGCCATCGTGAATGCGATGAACCATGACCGCCATGTTGATGGTTTGTGCTGCCTGGCCCGCGGGGCGTTGGGAGAAGTCGGTGTCCGACGGATTGTGGCAGAGGACGCAGTACTGCGGGTCGTTCCGCCGGTTTCCATGGAGCGTGAGATGCACGTGGCATTGGTTGCAATTGGTTTCAGCCACTACCGTGCGGCGAGGCTGCACCGTGCTGCCATCGACCGAGAAATAGAAGATCTGGTTAGGAGTTCCGCTTTCCACCTGCTGGGCCGCGTTGGTGTTGGGCAGAACATTTTCCAGGCGCTCCGATTCCACGCCGATGGCATAGGTTCCGGTAGCAGTCGCCGGAATCGCATGTAGGAAAGTGTAGGTGCAATTGCCGCTGCTGTCGCAAGTACCAGCCGTGCCGTCCTCGCCCACATATCCGGGTGTGGTCACGTCGCTTCCAAAGCTGGTGTAACCGTAGTCGGTTGTCGGACCGGCCAAAGTGAACTGAATATCTTCCAGAGTCGGATCGTTCAGGGCGATCGCTACTCCATTCATGTCCTTCACCGTATACGCGACGACAGGTTTTTGCCCCGGCTTGGTATTGGTCACGGCCGTTATCTTGATCACGATGCTGGATATCAAAGTATCGGGATTTTGGGGATAAGTGGCAGGAGTATCGTTCGGGACTACGTGCGCGCCCAGGATCGAGGCATCGAAGGGCGTCTCTCCTTGCGGTTGATGGCAATTGGCGCATTCGGTGTCGTCGGTTTGAAATCCTCCGGGATGATTGTTCCCCGTGGCGAAGTTGACATCGTCATGGCAAGCTCCGCAGGCAGCTCTGCTCGGCGCCGTCAGAAATGCCTTTGCCTGAGCGGCGCCCGTGGTTTGGCTGTGGCACACTTCGCAGCGCCGCGGATCGGCCGGATCGATCACGGTTGAGAAGTCGCTGACCGAGTTCATGTATCCATAGATCTGATAAGGAACAGGAGGGGTGGCATTCACACTGGGCAACTGCGAACCCATATGGATCTTGTGAGCCATTACCTTCAAGTCCAACGTGTTTCCGGAAGTCGGATCTTGGTTCTGTGGCTGGTGGCAGAGAACACACATCTCCATGCCGTGAGCGTAGCCGCCATGGAATGCCAACTGGTCGTGGCAGGTATTACAGCTCTGGGTCTTGATGACATCGCGAGTGACTGTAACCGCCGAGCCATTCGGAACGAAGTTAAAGGTTGTGCCCGCGTAGTTGGTCCCGAGGTCGAATGCCGTGAGGTCGCGGTTGCCGTCTACGGCTACCGTGGTGGTTGCCGTGGCGTCGAATCCAGCCGGCGCTTGAGCGATGAAGGTGTATTGATATTGGCCAGGTCCCACCTGGGTTGCTTTCCCGCCCAACTCGAAGTCCGGACGCGTGATGGTACCCAAAGCGGTACCGGTCGCTTGTCCAGTAGTGTACGCGACATATTGTTCCTGGCCTTTGGGAATGTAAGCCGCGACATAGGCTAAGGAGATGACGCCGGGCGTTGTCACCCCAGCCGCATCCAGTGGCAGCCCGGATGGGTCTGTGACGGTATACGTTACGCTGATGGCGCCGGCAGTGCTAATGCTTGCCGAGTTAATGGCGATCGCCAGCCCCGGATTAACGAATGCGACCAATTTCGGATCGGCATAGTAGGCTTTATCGCGCGGACTGAAGGCGACTTTTCTTGTCTGCGCAACCAGGCAGAGAGCGAGGACTGCGGTGAACGCCGCAATTCGCCATGTGAAAGAGAGCTTCAAATCAAATCTCCTTTCGATGATCTTGTTCGCGATCGATCCAGAGGTAGGCCGAAATACACTCGGTCTTGGAGGATGGAAGTTTGGCGGGGGATTTTATGGTGGATCGGCGGAGCAAGGTCTCAGTTCGGTTTGGAACGCGGCATGTCAGCCGACACCGAAACAAGCAGATCTGCATCTGGAGTAGCGAACCCGATCAGGGTGCAATGAGGGGACCAAGTCCTAAGGCATTTATTTTCAACAAAGAGAGGCCGTGGTGGCTTCGGCAGGAGTCAAATCACGCGTTGCCGCTGGGCCAAATCACCCAATTTGTCCTCTTTGTCCGAGGTGGGGTCGTCAAGACCAGGGCAGTGGCCCCGCAAACAGCTCCGGACCGCGATGGTCCAGCAGCGCAGCCAGTTCCGGACAGCTTTGCGCGTATCCATGATGGCGACGGAATACGTTGCGTGCTTCCCGTTTCCTGGCCGGCTCGGCCGACACACCATAAGGATCTTGCTCGAAGAGCAGGGCGCGCGCTTTCTCGAATGGGAGGTTCTCCCCGAGCGACGGCGGATCGTTCACTCCTTCGTAGCGAAAGATCGAGGCGGGAAGCCGCAGGGCGCGCCGGTGAAGATCGAAGCGCGGCCCTTTGAATTTCCATCCCAGCGCGACGATGCCTTCGGGGTAGCCGCCGGTTACCTCTCGGAAGCGGCACACTCCGTAGAGCAGGTTCTGAAACGAATCGAGCGAGAATTCCTCGGTGGTCGCGCGATGGCGCACTTCGGGGTGGCCAAACCAGTCGTTGTGGTCGGCAGCGAGCCAATAGCCCTGGCCCTCGCTGCGCGGGCCGGCAGCGGCGTCGGTTTGGCCGCCGGCGAAGATGAGAAGGCTGTCCGGCTGTTCAGCCGCGACCTCTACGCCGCGTTTTACGTGCTCCAGATAGAGCGACCCCTCTCCCGCCTGAAAGGCCTTGAGGTACCATCCTTCGTCGCGGTCCAGGCGATCGAAGCGGTACGGAATGGCGTGTCCGGCCACCAGCACCAGAGACTTCATGACACGCAGAACTGAGTCAGAAACCGGCGCGCCTGGCGAAGACCCTGAATGCGGTTTTCGAGCGCGCCCTCGTAAGCGCGGTCTTCCATTTCGATGGCCACCGAGACGTCGCTGCGGGTTTCCATCAGGGCGGCGAAAAAAGCGCTCCAGTCGACTTCTCCGAGCCCGGGCAACCGCGGGTCGTGATACTCCAGAGGATGAGCGAGAATGCCGGCCTGGTTGAGCTTCTGCCGATCGATGCGTGCGTCCTTGGCATGCACGTGGAAGATCTTGGCGGCGAAATCGCGCAGGGGCTGGATAGGGTCCATGTGCTGCCAGATCATGTGCGAGGGATCGTAGTTCAAGCCGAACGAGTCGCTCGGGATCTCTTCGAACATCTGTCTCCAGATGGCCGGGCTGACCGCCAGATTCTTGCCGCCGGGCCACTCATCGGCGGTAAATAACATGGGGCAGTTCTCGATGGCGACGTGCACACCGTGCTCTTCGGCGAAGCGAATCAAGGGCGGCCACACTTCGCGGAATCGGGTCCAGTTCTCGCTCAGCGAACGCGTCCAATCGCGTCCGATGAAGGTGTTGACCAGGCCGATCTCTAGCACCTGCGCGGCCACAATGACGCACCGCAGGTGTTCGACGGTGGCCTCACTTTCGCGCGGATCGGGCGAGAGAACGTTGGGGTAATAGCCTAACCCGCTTACCGCGACGCCGGATTGCGCCAACTGCTTCTTAATGGCGGCGCCGTTGTCTTCCCCTACCGCTGTCACGTCGACATGCGTCACTCCGGCGTAGCGGCGGTCGGCGCGGCCCACCGGCCAGCACATCAGTTCCACGCACGCGAGCTGCTCCCTGGCGCAAACGTCGAGGACTTCCGCCAGCGATAGCTCGGGCAGAATCGCGCTTACCACTCCGAGGCGAATCATCGCGCGCCTCCCACGGCTCTCGGCCGCGCCGGTATGGAGATCAGGCGGCCGGGCGCCGCCCTGTGATGATGAAACTCATAGGAGTCGCCGCGATAGATGGTGCGTTCCCACCAGACGGTGCGGTCTCCGGCGTAACCAGCCGCGGAGACCAGGAACCCGGCAGCTCCCGGAGGAACCTGCAGGAGTTTGGCATCCGCGCCGCGAATACCGATGGCGCGGATGGTTTGGTCGCTCTCTGTAATCTGCAATCGATATTTCTCCGCAATCACCCGATAGATGGACCCGCGGAGTTCAGTGCGGTTCAGCCCGGGAAACAAGTCCGCCGGAAGCCAGCGCCGCTCCAGGATCACCGGAAGTCCGTCGGCCAGCCGGAGGCGACCGAGCGCGAGCAGCGTTTCCCCGGGCTTAGCTCTCAGATGGGAAGCGATTTCGGACTCCACTTCCGCCACCGCAACGCGGTCGAAATTGAGCACCTGGGTGGACGGATGGCGCCCCGCGTCGAGAGCCTTCTGCGTAAAGCTGACCAGGGTTTGCACATCGTAATCTAGGGGTCGGCGGCGCACGAACGTTCCCACACCTTTGCGGATTTCCAGCCGCCCTTCCGCCGCCATACCCGAGAGAACCTTGTTGGCGGTGGGACGGCTCACGCCGTACCGTTCCACTACCTGGCGCTCGGTCAGAAACTGGTCGCCTTCGGCAAATTCACCGGACTCGATGGCGTCCCGCAGCAGCTCCTGCAGCTGCCGATACATGGGTTGCCGCATAGGTTTCACGCTGCCGCTCACCAGATCAGTATCCCACCGGTACGGTCGACTGGTACGCGATGAGCGGCAATCCGAGCCGCTGCCGGCCGGCATCGAGCATGGACGCCGTCCGCGTGGCGCCAACGCGCGAGACGCCCAGTTCGCGCACCGCCAGCAGGCTGTCCAGATCGCGGATTCCGCCGGCGGCTTTCACTTGCACCGTAGGCGGCGAGTGCTTGCGCATCAGGCGCAGGTCGTCCATGGTGGCGCCGCTGGGCGCGTAGCCGGTCGAGGTCTTGACCCAGTCCACGCCGATGGCTCCGCAAATCTCGCACAGGCGGATCTTGGCGGCATCGTTGTGATAGGCGTTCTCAAAAATCACTTTCAGGCGCGCTCCGGCATCGTGAGTCACCCCGCACAGGACCCGGATTTCCTGTTCCACATAGTCCCAATCCCCGCTTCGCGCTCTGCTGATGTTGATTACCATGTCGAGCTCGGTGGCGCCGTCGGCCAGCGCCTGCCGCGCTTCGGCAACTTTGATCGCCGTCACGTGCCCGCCATGCGGGAATCCGATCGTCGTGCTGACGTGAACCGTGCTCCCTGCCAGCAGTTCCGTGCACCGCCAGGCGTAATAGGGGAGGATGCAGACGCTCGCCACGTCGTAGGCGCGGGCCAGCAGGCATCCATCTTCCAACTCGGCCACAGTCAGCGAGGGATTCAGCAGCGAGTGGTCGATCATTTTGGCAATGTCAGAATATTGATAGTTTTCGTTCATCGCTTTCCTCCGTTCAATTCCTCGTCGTGTTGCGCCGCCAGGGCGATTCCGCCCAGCACCGCTACCTCGTCTCCCAATGCGGAGAAGCAAATTTCAATTCCGTCCGAGGGAAACATGTGGATGCGGCCGCGGACGGCGGCGCGGATAGGCGCCAGGAGTAAATCGCCTAAGCCCGTCAGCCCGCCAACCAGCACGACTCTCTCGATGCCGGTGATGGCGATGGCGTTGGCGATGCCCGTGCCGATCAGGCGCGCGACGTCTGTTATTGCGGCGCGAACGGCCTCATCGCCTTGCCGGGCCGCCTCGGCCATGAGTCGCGGGTTGACGCGTGCCGGATCGCCGGCGGCCAATTCGGCGAGACGCGGAGCTTTGCCCGCGCGCATCAGGTCCACTCCTCGCGCAGCCAGAGCCGGTCCGCTCGCCAAGGCTTCCAGGCAGCCTCTATTTCCGCAATTGCACGGGGGACCATCCATCTCCATCGTCTGGTGGCCGATTTCTCCCGCGCCGCCGAAACGCCCGAGACACAATTTGCCGTCGAGGACGACGCCTCCGCCAATTCCCGTTCCCAGCGTGAGCACCAGGAGATTCTCCACGCGGGATTGCCCAAAGACCTGTTCTCCCAAGGTGGCCATGCGGGCGTCGTTCAGCAGATAGACTTCGCGCGAGGTTTGCGCGCGCAGCGTGGCACTCACCGGAACACCGCGCCAGTTGCCGGGCAGGTTAGGCAAGAACAGCGAGTTGCCGGTTCGCGGATCGACCAGGCCCGGAAGGCCCAGCCCGATGGATCGCGCGCTTACTCCGGAGTTGGTCTCCACACGGTGCAGCATCTCGGCGATGTCTGCCAATACCCGCTCGGGACCTCTTTCCGCATGGGTATCGCAAGTTGCCTTGGCGTGGATTTTGCCGGTGAGCTCACCCAGAGCCAGGGCGATCTTGGTGCCTCCCAAGTCCACGCCGGCATAGTAGTAACTGGGGATCATTGCAGTGGCTTAGCCACAATAACACAGCTCATGCCGCTCCACCGGAGGCACCCAGTCACGGGTGCTGCCACCCGCACCACGGGACTGCGCAATATATGTCTCGGGCGCGGCTCAGTATCGGCGCGCTGCATTTCCGAGCCGTGACCGAAGGGAGCGGTCTGCTGGCTCATGGCAAATTGCACTACCTCAGGATTCGGGGCCTCGGCTGAGCGGCGCCAGACGTCCCGTTGGGAATGCGGACGCACCACCCCGCAAAGGGCGATATACTGTATTGCACATGACATTCCGTGCCAGGGGGACAAAGCGATACCCGTGCGTATTGCTCTTGGTGTGCCTCTTCCTGGCGGCGCAGTCGGCCGGTTTAGTCTCGGCCAACGAACAGCACCATTCGCAGGACCATTGCTGCCTCTTGTGTCACGTGGGGCCATTGCCGTTCGTCTCCACCAACGTGGCCTCAATGGTCACGCCGGCGTTCTCCGTGGTGTGGCTGGCCGTCGCGCCGGAACTCATCGCCACGCACGACGTCCTGCCTGCCCCCTGTTCTTCCAGGGCACCTCCGGCTTAGCCTCCCAACCATCCACGTGGCGGAACGGTACCGGTATGCGGCGCCATTCCTTGCATTTCTCTTGAGGCAAGTTTAGGAGGAGAGAGGTCTATGCCGACCCAATTGTCGTGCCTGCATCGCGGTCTTTGCGGCGGCCTGCTGGCATTCGCCATTCTGCAGAGTGCCTGCGGGAACCTGAAGAAAGTAGAGGGCCAGTCCCCTGCCCGCCCGGAGACGGTCCAGCCCGCGCTGTTTACCGTACCGCCGGACCAGATGGCGCACCTCAAAGTGGTAGCGGTGGAAAGCCGCAACTGGCAGATCGCCGTCCACACCACCGGCACGGTGGATTGGGACGCCGACCATACCACGCAGGCCATTACCCAGGTCAACGGCCCGATCACGCGCATTCTGGTGGACACCGGCACAAAAGTGAATGCGGGCGATCCGCTGCTCTACGTCTCCAGCCCGGATGTGGTGAACGCCATGTCGACTTACCGCAAAGCGCGCAATCGCGAAGTTTTCAACAAGCGAGTTGTGGATCGCGAAAGAGCCTTGCTGGACCACGGGGCAGTCGCAGTTAAGGACCTGGAAAGCGCCGAGGCGGACTACAACGACGCCCTTACCGACGTGCAGAACAGCCTGCAGCCGCTGCGCATCTTCGGCATCACCGCGCAGGAGATCGACCAGGCCGAGAAGCAGGGCAGCACCATCAGCACCGAACTGGCGGTGCGTGCGCCCATCGCCGGCGTGGTGGTGCAGAAATTGGTTTCTCCCGGCATGCTGATTCAGGCCGGCACTACGATCTGCTTCATGCTCAGCGACGTCACTACCGTCTGGGTGCAAGGGCACATTTTCGACCGCGACCTTCCTCTGGTGCGGGTGGGCGATGCGGTGATCGAGACCAACCCGGCATCGGCGCGCACCTTCCACGGCACCATGAGCTATGTGGGAGCGTTTGTGGACCCCACTACCCGCACCACGCCAGTGCGGATCGTCACGCATAATCCGGAGGGTCTCCTCAAGAAGGACATGTTCGTGGAGGCCGTCATCAATACCAGCACACGCTCCAATATTCTGGCGGTGCCGGTGGCCTCGGTGCTGCGCGACGACAAGAACGAACCGATCGTCTACCTAGAGTCCGAACCCGGTAAGTTCGCGCAACGCTCCATCGAGATCGGCATGCAGCAGGACGGCATGATCGCCGTCACCTCGGGGCTGCAAAAGGGCGAGCGAGTTCTGGCCGACGGCAGTCTCTTCATCCAGTTCGCCACCAGTATTCAATAAGAGCCCTCATGATCGCCAGACTCGTATCGTTCGCACTGAAGCAGCCTTTCGTGATTGTGGTGGCGGCCCTGGCACTAATGGTGTGGGGCGCCTGGTCGTTCCAGAAACTGCCAATCGACGCCTATCCTGACCTTTCCCCGCCGCACGTGGAACTGATCACGCAGTGGCCTGGCCACGCTTCCGAGGAAGTGGAGCGCCTGGTTACCATCCCGCTGGAAATCGAGCTGAACGGAATTCCCCGGCTGGAATCGCTGCGGTCCATCTCGCTCTATGGCCTGTCGTTTCTAGCCATGAATTTCGAGTATGGGGCTGACCCGTACTTCGTGAGAGAACAGACCTTCGAGCGCATGGCCAACGCCCAGATGCCTCCCGGATTGACGCCCAGCCTCTCGCCGTTGTATAGCCCCAGCGGTTTGATCTATCGCTACGTTCTGCAGAGCACCGACCGTTCCCCGCAGGATCTAAAGGTGCTTGAGGATTGGGTGCTGGAACGCCATTACCGCTCCATCCAAGGCGTGGCCGACGATTCCGGCTTCGGCGGCACCACCATGCAATACCAGGTGCTGCTCGATCCCACCAAGCTGTTCGCGTATGGCGTCTCCGTACCGCAGATTTTTACGCAGCTCGGTAACAATAACGCCAACGCGGGCGGCGGCTTCTATACGCAAGGCGGACAATTCATTTACATCCGTGGTCTGGGATTGGTCCGGAACATGGAGGACATCGACAACATCATCATCCAGGAGAAGAACGGTATCCCGGTGAAGGTGAGAGATATTGCGCAGGTGCAACTCGGCTATGCGCCGAGGCTCGGGCAGTTCGGCTATATGAAGCAGGATGAGGCTGTGGAAGGCGTCATCCTGATGCGCGTGGGCGAACAGGCACAGGTGATTCTGCACCGCGTGCAGGCCATGACCAAGGAGTTGAACGAGCACGTACTGCCGCCGGACGTGAAGATCGTACCTTACTACGACCGCTCGGGGCTGATCGATGAGACCACCAAGACCGTCGAGGCCAACCTGTTGCGCGGCATGCTGCTGGTGCTCCTCATCCTGGGGCTGTTCCTGTTCAGCGTGCGGACCGCCTTGATTGTGGCGGTAACTATTCCCTTCGCGCTGCTATTCGCTTTCATCTGCCTGGATTGGCGGCATATTCCGGCGAACCTGCTCTCCATTGGCGCCATCGATTTCGGAATCATCGTGGACGGCTCGGTGGTCATGGTGGAGAACATTTTTCGCGAGCTGGCTGCGCGGTCGCACCAGGAGTACGATCTGCTGGCCGTGATCCGCCTGGCGGCAAAAGACGTGGAGCGTCCTATTTTTTATGCCGTGGCGGTGATTATCGCGGGCTACCTGCCAATCTACGTGCTGTCCGGGCCGTCGGGCCAGCTTTTCCAGCCCATGGCCGACACCATGTCGTTCGCCCTCCTGGGCGCGCTGTTGTGCACGCTCACTTTGCTGCCGGTGCTGTGCGCGTATTTTCTGCGCAAGCACGTTCATGAACCCGAAGTGCGGTTCTACGTGCGGCTCCGCTCGGGATACGGGCGGGTGCTGGGCTGGTGCCTGCGCAATCGCCTGGTAACGGTTGGTCTGGTGCTCTCGGTGTTTGCCTGTTCGCTGCTGCTGATTCCTTTCATCGGCGGCGAATTCATGCCGCACCTGGACGAGGGCGCCCTGTGGGTGCGCGCCACTACGCCGTATACCATCTCCTTCGAGGAAGCGTCCAGGCTCTCGCCGCAAATCCGCGACATCCTGAGGAGTTTCCCCCAGGTCACGACGGTGGCCAATGAATTGGGCCGGCCGGACGATGGCACCGACCCGACGGGTTTCTTCAACAATGAATTCTTCGTGGATCTGAAGCCGTATAACGACCCCGCCTGGCACGGTGAAATCGCCCGCAAGCCGCAACTGGTGGAGGCGATCCAGAAAAAGCTGGCCGCATTTCCCGGAGTCATTTTCAACTTTACGCAGCCCGCCGAAGATGCCGTGGATGAAGCCGAAACCGGTCTCAAGAGCGCCCTGGCCGTGAAGATCTTCGGCTCCGATCTGAACCTGTTGGCCCAGAAGGCCACGCAGGTGAAGGATATTCTCACCAAGACGCCCGGAATCACCGAAATCACAGTGGTGAAAGAGACCGGCCAGCCCAGCCTGACCATCGTTCCCGACCGCGCCAAGCTGGCACGCTACGGGCTCAATGTGAGCGACATCAACACCCTCATCGGAACCGCCATGGGCGGGCAGGCCGCCACCCAGGTAATCCAAGGCGAGCGGCAGTTCGACCTGGTGGTGCGCATGCAGGAACCCTACCGCAGCGATGAGAACGCCATCCGCAACCTCTTGATCGCCACGCCCGACGGTCAGTATCTGCCGTTGAGCCAGTTCTGCGACATCAAAGTGGATAGCGGCGCATCGTTCATTTACCGCGAATCCAATTCGCGATATATCGGCGTGCAGTTCAGCGTGGAGGGCCGCGACCTGGCCGGCGCAGTGGGCGACGCCCGCAAGCGCGTGGACGACGCCGTCAAATTGCCCATCGGATATAAGTTCGACTGGGGCGGCGAGTACAAAGAGTACCTGGCGTCGCAACAGCAGATGAAAGTGATTCTGCCGCTGACGGTGGTGTTGATTCTGATGATTCTGTTTGCGCTTTATGGAAACCTGAAATTCCCGGTGATTATTTTCTTCAGCGTGCTGGTAACCGAACCGGTGGGCGGCCTGCTGGCGCTGCGGCTGACGCATACCAACTTCAGCGTTTCCTCGATGCTGGGATTCGTGGCGCTGATGGGCGTCGCGGTGCAGACCAGCGTGATTCTGTACTCGTTCATCAACAAGCTGCGGCTGGAGGGGAGAGATATCTTGAGCGCCACCCTGGAAGCTTCCGTCCTACGTCTGCGGCCCATCATGATGACAGCCCTGGTGGCCTGTTTCGGTCTGCTGCCGGCGGCCATGTCGACGGGAATCGGCAGCGATTCGCAAAAGCCGTTCGCCATCGTGATTGTGGGCGGGCTGGCCTCGCGGCTGCTGCTCTCCATCTTCCTGGCGCCGGTTTTATATGCCCTGGTGGCGCGCGATGGCGACACGTTGCAGGTATGAGATTCGATGGCGGTGGGGTATGCCTCGGGACCGCTCCCTCACGGTCGCGGCTCGGTAAGAGAGCGTTTCCGAGCTGCGCGCGTGAGCAAGCGGTTAGCTCCAAGGGGAAAGGAATTGCGATGCGGCAATCTATTGGGTGGATCATCCTGACTCTCGGACTGATCGGGGGCGCGCGGGCGCAGACTCCGGCGGCCCTGACATGGCAGCAGGTGCGCGCCAAATTCGAGGTCGCCAACCCGAGCCTGCGCGCGGGGCAGATCAACATCGACGAATCCAGGGCCGCCGAGATTACGGCATACCTGCGTCCAAACCCGGGCTTCTCATTCAATGCCGATCAGTTTCAGCCCTTCACCGTTCAACCGTACCGGCCGCTCACCTACGCCGAGCCTCTGATCGGCTTGAACTACCTGCATGAGCGCGAACACAAGCGCGAATTGCGCCGGGATAGCGCCGTGGAAGCCACCGCGATCACGGTATCGCAGCAAACCGATCTGATCCGCACGCTGGTCTTCAGCTTGCGCACGGCCTTCGTTGCCACGCTGCAGCAAAAGGCCGTTCTCGCGCTGGCCAAGGACAACCTCGAATACTTCGACCGCGAACTGAAAATCGGTCGCGACCGGCTTGCCGCCGGCGATATTGCCAAGGTGGACATGAAGCGGCTGGAACTGCTGCGCGTGCAGTACGAATCCGATTACCAGACGGCGCTGGTGAATCTGCGCACCGCCAAAATCCAATTGCTGCAACTGCTCAACGACCGTCGACCGGTGGACCAGTTCGACGTCACCGGACCGTTCGAGTTCTCCGATCGGATTCTGCCGCTGGATGAATTCCACCGCATGGCATTGGATGCCCGGCCGGATCTGAAGGCAGCGGTGGAGGCTGTGATCAAGGCTAAGACCGATCATCGACTGGCGGTGTCCAACGGTTCCGCCGACCCCACGTTCACGTTCGATGCCGGGCACAATCCGCCGCTCAACGGCTACATCGGCTTCGGCATCCAGATTCCTATCCGCATCTTCGACCGCAATCAGGGGGAAAAGCTGCGGACACAACTCGACATCGGGCACGCCGAGCGGATTAAGGATATGACTGAGGCGCAGGTATTCAGCGATGTGGATTCCGCCTATGTCACGACCGTGAGCAGCGTGGAATTGCTCAAACCCTATCGGGACACGTACCTGCAGCTAGCCAAAGACGTGCGCGATACCATGGAGTACTCCTACCAGCACGGACAGGCCGCCTTGGTGGATTACCTGGACGCGCAGAGAGACTACCGTGCGACCTACGTGGCATATTTGAATCTGGTGGGGGCCTACCTCACAGCCGCCGGGCAATTGAATCTGGCCGTGGGGAGCGAGGTCATCCAGTAACGGGTGGCCACCCATCGGAGCATGTGATCTAATAGAAAACCATGCCGGTCTATCTGCTCGCCTTTCTGATTGGGGTGGTAGCGGGACTTCGCTCGATGACTCCGCCGGCGGCGGTCAGTTGGGCTGCCCGGCTTGGCTGGTTACACCTGGAAGGTACACCGCTCGCCTTCCTGGGGTTCGCGTTTACGCCATACCTCCTGAGCCTGCTTGCAATTGGGGAGTTGATCGCCGATAAGCTGCCCAAGACGCCCAGCCGAAAAGCGCCCGGACCGTTCGCCTTCCGGATTGTAGTGGGCGCATTGTGTGGGGCTGCGGTCGGTGCGCCCGGGCAGGCCTTGATTGCTGGCTTGGCAGCCGGGGCGATTGGCGGGGTGGCGGGAACGCTGGGCGGCTACGAGTTTCGGAGCCGGCTGGTAAAGGCGACGGGCGGGCGGGATTTTCCAATCGCCCTGCTGGAGGACGCAATCGCCATCGGCGGCGCGTTTTGGATCGTATCTCGATGACCAAGCAATTTGACGCCATCATCATCGGAACAGGACAGGCCGGGCCACCCCTCGCCAAGCGCCTGGCCGCGGCGGGTATGAAAGTGGCCATCGTCGAGCGCAAATTGTTCGGCGGCACCTGCGTCAACACCGGCTGCATACCCACCAAGACCATGGTGGCGAGCGCCTATGCCGCCCACATGGCGCGCCGGGCGGCGAATTTCGGCGTGACGATCGATGGCGGCGTGAGCGTCGACATGAAGCGCGTAAAGGAGCGGAAGGACGCGATATCGGAAAAATCGCGGGTCGGGGTGGAGACCTGGCTGAAGCAGATGGAAAACTGCACGGTTTACGAGGGCCACGCCCGCTTCGAATCTCCAACGGAAGTCAGCGTGGGCCAGGACAGATTGACAGCCGATCGGATCTTCATCAACGTGGGCGGACGCGCGGCCGTGCCTCCAATGCCCGGCCTCGATCGGGTGCCCTACCTCACTAACAGCACGATGATGGGCGTTGATTTTCTTCCCCGGCATTTAATCGTCGTAGGCGGCAGCTATATCGGGCTGGAGTTCGGGCAAATGTTCCGGCGATTCGGAAGCCAGGTTACCATCGTGGAGATGGGCCCGCGCCTGATTCAGCGGGAAGACGAAGATATATCGGCGGCCATTCTGGAAATCCTCGAACGCGAAGACATCAACGTCCGCCTGAATGCGAAGTGCATCGGCTTTTCCAGGCGGGGGGATGAGACCGTTGTGCATGTCGATTGCACGCCAGGCGCCGCCGAAGTTAACGGAACGCACGTGCTTCTTGCCGTAGGCCGCCGTCCGAATACCGACGACCTGGGGCTTGAAAAGGCCGGCGTTGCTTTGGACGAACGTGGGTACATCGTCGTCGACGATCAATTACGTTCTAGCGTTCCTGGCATCTGGGCCCTGGGCGATTGCAACGGCAGAGGCGCCTTTACTCACACTTCTTACAACGACTTCGAAATTGTGGCAGCCAATCTTCTGGACAACGACCCGCGCCGGCTCAGCGACCGCATCCCGGCCTACGCTCTGTATATCGACCCGCCGCTGGGACGTGCGGGCCTCACGGAAATCGAAGTCCGCAAAACCGGGCGGAAGGCGCTCATCGGAAAACGGCCCATGACCAAAGTCGGGCGCGCCGTGGAGAAGGGCGAGTCGCAGGGCTTCATGAAGATCGTGGTGGATGCGGAAACGCACGCTACCCTGGGTGCCGCTATCTTAGGCGTCGGGGGTGACGAAGCGATTCACTCGATCCTGGACGTCATGTACGCCAAGGCGCCGTATACCGTAATCCAGCGAGCCGTTCACATTCACCCTACGGTGTCGGAACTCATTCCGACGATGCTGGGCGAGCTCCAGCCTCTTGAGCCATGACGGCCGAGCGGACCGAGAGCGAATTCATCCTGCCGCACGCGGAGTTCGAACCCGCCTATATGGCCCTGTACCGCTCGGGCGAACTACATCGCCGGGCGGCCGATGCTCTCAATCGTCTGACCCATTGCCTGGTTTGCCCGCGCGATTGCGGCGTGGACCGGATGGCCGACAAGACCGCGGCATGTCATACCGGCCGGTACGCCCAGGTGAGCACCTACTTCCAGCATTTCGGCGAAGAGGATTGCCTGCGGGGATGGAACGGCAGCGGCACAATATTTTTTTCGATGTGCAATCTGCGCTGCGTCTTCTGCCAGAACTTTGACATCAGCCAGGTGGCACGGGGCCCGGAGGTGCGCCCCGAAGGACTCGCAGCCATGATGCTCGAATTGCAGGAGAGAGGTTGCCATAATATCAACGTCGTTACACCGGAGCATGTAGTTCCGCAAATTCTGGAAGCTCTCCCGATCGCAGTAGAACGTGGACTGCGCCTGCCGCTGGTCTATAACACGTCCTCGTACGACTCGCTGGACAGCCTGCAATTGTTGGACGGGATTGTCGACCTGTATATGCCGGACTTTAAGTTCTGGGACCCGGAACTCTCCCTGCGCTATGTGAAGGCGAAGGATTATCCCGACGCGGCCCGGCGGAACATCCGGGAAATGCACCGCCAGGTAGGCGTGCTCAAGGTCGACGAGTCCGGCCTGGCGAAGCGCGGTGTGCTGGTGCGTCATCTAGCGATGCCGGGGAATATCGCCGGAACCGAATCGATTATGCGATTTCTGGCGGAAGAGATTTCGCCGGACACCTACGTCAACGTGATGGACCAGTATTATCCGGCAGGGCGGGTCGCCGAACCACAGTTCGTGGAGATCGATCGCCGGATCACGGCCGCGGAATACCGGCAGGCGCTGGAGGCAGCGCGATCCGTGGGATTGTGGCGCGTGCATCGATAAACAGGGAAGATAATTGCATGGAGAAGCCGGAACCGGCGCGCTGGCTCCCGTTTACTGAGACCAGCTACCAGACCGTGCCGTTGGTGGAGTACAGTCCGGCATTGCGCGGCCGCGCTGCCGGTCTGTTCCAGCTGGTGACCGAACGCGTGGGTGCGGCCAGGGCGAAGGAACACAAGGGAAGTTTTAGCGTGCTGGCTGCGTCGAGTGAGGCCACGGCGGCTAAGATCATGATCTACGAAAGCTCCAAAGGCAAGATCAATGGCCGTGACCTGCGGCTTGCCGACGGCGTTTATGTGCTGATCCGGGTCCACGGATCGGCCCGCTGCACCATCGGTGTGGCGCCGATGCACCATGAGCGGTTTGCCTATTTTCGGCTGCTCGATGGCCAGGGTCTGGCGGAGATCGCCGACTTCATCGCGGCTTGCGCCGGCGCGCAATGACGCGACATAAGCTTAGATTGACGTCAAGGGCGATGCTGTGTGGATGACGCAACCGTTGTAGTAGGTTGGGTCTGCAAACTTCTCGGCGAATATCCGATTCCACCGGGCGTCATCCTGACACTGGCGACAATGACCGCAGCTGCAGCGCATCCGCGCTCTGCCCGATGGCCTGGCGGCATTCCGCGCGCCCCGGCTCTGCCGGACCACTGTGGGATCTGCAAAGGCTGCCTGCAATGCACGAATCGACTCAGGGCTCGATAATTCCATGGCGTTCCTCCTCTAGCACACCGCGCAAGGGTGAATCCATCGTGATCGTATAGCGGGGAATGAATTTAGCCAATACGGACTTAGGGTAGGTCGTAGTACCATATCCTTTGCAATGAACCGCTCGTACTACCCCCCGACCGTATCTCCAAAGCAATAGCGCGATTCTTCGCAGGCGTTTAGCAGTATTTACAGATGTTCCGAGGTAAATCTTACCTGCATGGCGTAATAGTGCCTCTCTCCGGCGCTGCGAGCAACGCCCTTAGCATTTGGCCCCAAAACAGCTGTAAGGGAAACTCCCGTAGCAGTCAAACAGATTGGATCAATTTATGGACGTTAACGCTATTCTCTTTGAACTTCATTCAGAATTGAGGCGGGTCGATCGGGCGATTCTTGCCCTGCACGAGCTGGCGCCCTTTGGAATTGGACATGGGGCCAGCCCATTGAACTTAGCAGCCGGCTCCAGCCGCAATGCTCAGCAGAAGGAGTCACAACACCGACTCGTGGACTTCGCCAGCGAGCCGCTCCCTCATCCATCCTAGGTCTTGGACCGCGTGAAGGATTTCTTTTGTAACCGAACTTCGGGCGGGAAGTTTTTCGATCGAACCTCCCGGCTATTTTACGAGGCGCTAGCAGCGTTCGTCGGGAAAATCGCTGCATGTTCAGTCTCTGACTTCCTGAGGTCTTGGAATTGGGATGAGCCTCTCCTCGCGTCGTGGCAAAATTTTGGGCCAGACATGAACACAGATTAGAGAGCGCCCCGTTTTATCTGTGTTCATCCGTCGCCGAATTCGTTTTTGCGAAGTCAGGCTCAGTCCGATTCCTCGTCGCGACCGAAATTGTGGGTAGACCGCAGGAGTCCAGAGCCTATAGTCTAGTGCCTCGGCGACTAGATAGACAGAGATTGGTGGCCGGAACATCTGGACGGCGGGCCGGGCAACCCAGCCTGCACTATAATTGGAGAACCTCTGAGGAGGGGCCCTCGGAGGAACAAGCAAGCGGTTTCCGGGAATTCGGCAAGTTCCTCTACTTAGTGCTTCGCGTCAATTCCGAGTTGGCCGCCGAAGAGCGTCGCATTACCGGTCTCGGGCGAAGGGGTGATGCTAAAGCGCTTCAGTGCAGCGGCATCCTGCAACAGGACTAACAAAGCGCCGCTGGGATCCATCTCCCAAGTTCCCTTTGCAAAGCCGGAACTTGTGGCAGTTCCCTCCAGAACGGGTTTCCCGTCCGCAAAAATCCGGAACCCGCTGCCGACGGTCCGCTTGGCCCAAAAAAGATGATTGCCATCCGGCGTAAATGTCAGGCTGGTTGGCTGCCCTTGTCCTGTGGGCACATACTTGCCATCCAGGCACACGCCGGATTGGGGGAGACCGGCCGGGCGGCAAATGTAGGCAATGTGCTTGCTGTCGGCGCTGAACATGAAGGGTACGTAGTTGTCTGCGATCACCCCATATCCGGACTGGGCAACCCCATCGAGAACCAGCGTGACCCCTCCGCGATCGGTGAGCGCGAAGGCGAAATGGGAACCGTCAGGGCTGAATTTCAGGTAATTGGCGTGGGACGTGGTGGGGGAGATGCCGGGGAAGCTGAGGACCTTCCCATCGATGGTCACCATACCCTGGCCGGCTGTCGCCACGTGACTTCCGACCGGACCAATCACCGTCTCGTCCGCATTCAAAGGCAGGTCAATTTCCTGATCGCCGATCACCAGAAACTGTCCCGAACCGTTAGCCGCCACGTAAACAACCTTGGAGGAGTCAGCCGTGAACGCTACAACCCTGGGCGTAACTCCCGGCGCTTGCATGGAGCTGAGGCTCTGGTAATCGAGCCCCCTTTTTCCGTCGGCAAAGACGTATTCTCTCTGGTTTGCCATCTTGTACCGGGCGGCGTAATGCTTTCCGTCAGGGCTAAAGACTACATCGTTAATGCCGCCCCCGGTGATTTCGCTTCCTGGGACCATCTTGCCGCCGATCGCCAGAAACTGAGTTGCCGCGGGAAGACCGGCGGCTTTGCGGACTATGGCGACGCCCAGGCTGCCCACAGGCGAAATAAAGAGCCTGACGCCTTCCGCGCGCAGGACCGGTTTGCCGTCTTGTAACACGTCCACCGCCGGGATTCGGTTAGGAGCGGCCACTTTTGTATAAAGGTGCTGGCTATCCGCACTCCACTGAGGTTCGGTCCCAAAATAGGCGGCTGGATTTCCGTCCACTATCAGCTTCTGGTTGTGAATATTGGTGGGGTCGGTCCAAGGGTAGGTGTAATGGTTGTCATCGGGGCTAAAGGTGAAGTCTCGCAGGTCGCTGGAAGCCCCTATGGGGCTGACCTTCCCGTCATACACGACGCGATAGGCGGTGCGGTTGGCATCGGCGCGAACACCGGATGTGTAGAAGGCGTGTTTACTGCCCGGAGTGAAACCGATCGCGCAACTGCCCGCGCTCAGGATGCCCTGTGGGTCGGTTTCCGAGCTGCGTCCCATTTCCTTGCCATCGATCGTCACGACGAATTCGTTGCCGGACTGACCGCAGTAGCCGTACCGTTTTCCATCGGGGCTGAAGGCAACGCCGACCACTCCCGTACTTTGCGGAAAGATCTGGTCAAACTTTGGCCCGGGAACGCCATCGTAGATCATGACCGCCCGGCTACCGCTCTTGGACAACGTCGCCACGTGAACTCCGTGAGGGCTGACCGCGAACTGGGCTCCCTGCTGCACTGGCGCCATCACTACCGCCTCGATTTTCGTGCCCGCCGGCGGCGTAAAGGGGCCAGTGTCGTTGGATGGGGCGGCGGCCTGTGGCTGCGCCCGACCGTTTTTCTGCTGGATTTGCGCGGCAAGGGGCATCGTCAAATTTGCCAACATCACCGCTATTGCGATCATCATGCTGTTTCGTCGCGACGCGTCGCTCACTTTGTATTCCTCCCTTGTTGAGTGATCCACACTGGGACATTTGCGGTTTGGATTCGACGGTTGGCACCGTCCGGAAGACGCTCGCCGCATGGAATATGAGATGGCCCTGCCGATCCAGCGAAAGCGCCCCCGGCCTCGCAATTGGTGCTGGAGGCAGAAGCGATGGAGTAGTTTCGTGCCCGCGGGAGGCGTGAAGGGGCCCGTGTTGTTTACCGGCTGTTGTCCGCCCCTGCCCGACCGCTGCGCACCGAGGTGTCGCGGGCCTGCCCCCAAGCATCGCAATTAAGAGTACGCTTGCTTTTTGGAGCGTTGGCCGGCACATTTGGGACTCCTCCTTGTTGCTTCGGCCGGAATCTTGATTCTTCCGGCCCGTCAGCCCAAGCCATGCCGTGGCGGCCTGCCTCAAAACTCAAACCGGGGCGGGCTCCTCTCAAGCTCTTCACGTCACATTTGCGCAAAAACGGACGTAGAACCGTCATGGCGGCGGAAAATTCTCAATTGTCCCGGGGAAACTTACCGTCGTGGTTCCTCTGCTCGTTGGCAAGGTATTCTGGAATTCGAGGTCCGCCGCGGGGATTTCTTTGCATTAGGGCGTAATTCGCAAACTCGCGAGCAGCGCATCCGAATCGATCGCCGGATAGGAGCAATGGCCTCCGCGACAGCTTGTTTCAGCATCTCGATCGCGGCGCCGGTCTGGCCGTAGCAATCATCGGCACTTCAGGGTCACCGGCGGCGATAACAGCTGTGTGGGTCGCTTCCTAGCCGCCCTGGAGGAATGGCAATGCGGTTGGATAAGCGCTCGAGTTGGTACGGTGCTACTCCCGCAGGCGCCGCTTCCTAGCCAGGGCAGGATAGCTTCCAGATGCGCCGTGATACAGGACTGACCTGGGCAAGAATTACTTTACAACCAGTTCCGACCAGCTCTGGCTGACCGGGTAAACCTGGCCGTTGGGGTCGTAACCATGATCGTTGGTCTGGATGAGCGTGCTTCCATCCGAAGATATCCACTGGTGGCTGTATTGGTTGCTGGCCTCGATGATCTGGCCGGTGTTGGGGTTCCGGAACTCCTGCCGGTCAAGCGAGTTCAGCGCCGTGGCATGAGCCGACGCGTCGATCGCCGCCTGCCGCTGGCGGTCGGCTGACATGGCACTGTTGAAGCTATCCGCCTGTCTTGCCTGGAAGGCCCGTCCCGCCGCCATCCGTTGGTCCCCTTGCTCCTTGAAATGCTGCAGATTCGCGGCAGCCTGGCGATTGTTGGCGTCCAACTGCCGTTCAAACTGGTCATACTGGCGCTTATTGTCGGCCATGCCTTTTTGAAAAGCGGCCATCTGATCGGCCGCTAAGCGGCTCTGCCATTCGGCAGTGGGTTTGAGGGTCATGCCGAATTTCAGCTGCGGCAGCACTGCGTCCAGATGGCCCTGAGGAGCCCGCGCCATGAAGGTGCCGCGCGAGAAACAGGTGCGTTTCCGATATGCCGCCTGTTTCAGCATCGGGATCGCGGGCATGGTCTGTTCGTTGCAGTGGATGACCGCGGAAATCAGCTCGTCCACCGGATGCCCATCGCGCTCATACTGGAGGCGCACGTTAGCGCCATCGAGGGTCAACTTGGGGTTCACCTGCTGGAAGTTGTTCATGGAAGCGTTCCGCTGAAGTTCTTCCTCCAGCTGTTTCTTTAGCGCGGCCTGACCCTCAGGCTCCAGCGGCAGGACAGCTACGATCTTGGCATTGGGGTGGATATTCGGCACCGCGATATTCACCAGGAAACTGGCCGCCGTATCGATGTCGATGGTGGGGCACGGCAGGAACTTCTTCGCCGCTTCACTGTCAACCCAATCCCATTTCACAGTGGGGAGCACCACCACCGAGGTGAGGCCGTCGGGGCTCTGCGCCGTATACTTGAGCGCCGCACCAACGGCGTGACATCCCGTAGGGCGCGCGATGGTGCCGGCAAACTTCCAATCGGCGGGAATTTCCAGGGTGGCGGCGGTGATCTGATATTGGGGATCGGTGACCTCCACCAGCTTCGTGCCGGATGCGATTTTGGTAAATTTGACTGGCGCGGCCGCGGGAGAATCGGGCTGGACGGCCTGTACTTTCGATTCGTATTCCTTTGCGCTGATCACCCCACTATCGCGAAGATCCTTGAGAGCCGCGAGCTTATCCCGCGAGAGCGCCGGAGATGCAGGCAAACTGGCCCGGAGCGCTTGCACTTTCGATTCGTATTCCTGGGCGGTAATCACTCCGGTATCGCGCAGTTGCTTGAGGGCGGCCATCTGAACTGGCTGCCCGGAGGAGCTTTGAGAACTCCGCAGGCTGACGATGACGCCAGCCCCCAGAACGGCAAGCGCGAGGCCAGCGATCGCGATTTTCTTCATATGGTTTTCCTTGGTCTGCATCTCCGGCTCACAGAGATCGCGTAAAGCAAGGGAAAACCCCCTCACGATGCTGCGTCCACTCCGGACTCGCCCAGGACAAGCTGAAGCATGTCCTACCAAAGCCTGCCTAGGCGGGCGAAGCAACTGGACACCAAATTACCGGTGCGTCGCCAGTAGTGCCTGCGCCTGCTCCAGTTTACTTCGAAGTTCCACGATCAGCCAACCGGTAGTAGCGGTGCGCCGTTGCGCCGCCGATAGCGCCTTTTCCAAAACTTCGACAGCGGCGCCGGTATCTTTGGCGGCCAGCAGGGCGTTGGCAAGCTCGCGTTGAATTTCGACATAGAGCTTTACCGTCTCGATCGGGTCGCCGGCTGGAACCTGCCCCTGCGGACGCAGGCGGAACTCCGCGGTGCGCAGGTGGCCGATGGCGTCCCGGAACTTGCCCGCGGTGTTCTCGGCTGCTCCCAGGTGGAAATAGGCATCCGCCAGATCCCGTTGCGCCTCGGCGCTGTCCGGTTCGGCTTTCGACACCGGCTCAATATAGGCCAGCGACTGGGAAGCGGCCTCCACGGCTGGCGGTCCCTGGCCGGCCATATGCATCGCCCAGCTCAACTCGCCCAGCGCATCGCCGCAATCCCTCTGAGTTTGCGGCTTGGGCTCCTTGGCGAAGTTCTGGCACGCGCCACGAGACGAACGGCGGTGAGCGGCCACGCACTCCTCCAGATATGCCGGGTCGCCGGTCAGCCGGCCCAGTCCCTCCAGAGCGAATCCCAACCACTGGCTGCAGGCGGCAACCCGGTCGGGCATGTCGGGACGGGCGGCCTGCACCTGCTCGGCAATGGCGATGGTGCGGCGGAACTGGGCAACCGCCTGCCGGTATTGCGCCGCGCTATTGGCGTTGTCGGCGATGTTCAGCATGGTATCGCCGAGTGCCAGGTTGGTGGCGATGTCCAACTCCGCTGCCGGTTTGCCATCGATGACAAGATCGCTTGGGGCGTCCTGCCGCAATCGCCGCGCCGGCTCAAGCGCGGAATGGAGCAGCGCGAGAGCCTCGGAAGAATTTCCCGAGCGGTTGTCGATTTGCGCAATCGAGGTGCGCGCGCGCACCAGAATCCCGAGCAGTTCCCAATCCCGTGGGCCCGCCCCGGCGGCCATCGCCTCCGCCTTGCGAAAACTCTCCAGCGCCCCGGCGGTGTCGCCCTGACTGACGCTGAACGGCTGGCCCTGTATGCCGGCGAGCTGCAGATACGAACCTGCCAGGGCTCTCCGCAATTCCTGATCTTTGGGAGCTTCGGGCAACAGTTGGTCCAGATTCCGGCGGGCGCGATCTACAATCAAAAGGCGCGCCTTCATGGACCCCGGCAGCTTGTCGACCTCGCTCAGGATGTCGGTGAGGTACGACTGGCTCAAATTCCGAACTTGAACCATGCGCCGCTGCTCGCGTCCGAACTGCTGCAATGCCGTGAAGGCGGAAAATGCCAGCCCCGTGCCGAGCACTACCCCCAGGGCCAGCCGCCAGCGATGGCGTTGGGCGAACCGCGCGCTGCGATAGAGAAAGGTCTGCTCGTGCGCCAGCACCGGCTGGGCAGCCAAATAGCGCCGCAAGTCCTCTGATAACTGCTCGACGGACGCGTAGCGGCGCCGCGGGTCGGTTTCCAGCGCCTTCGAAACCACGCTGCGGAAATCTCCGTCCAGCAAGCGAGCCAGCTTGGGTTTCGAAGTGGACCGTAAGCGCGCCGATTCCGCGGTGACGGCCGCGCGCGGCGGAGACGGATCGACATCCCGCACGGCGCGCTCCAGACCGGCGATGGGCGAATCGGGATCTCCGAAGGGCCACTTGCCAACCACCAGTTCGTACAGCATCACGCCCAGCGAATATACGTCCATGGATGTGGAGACGGGCTCGCCGCGCAGCTGCTCCGGGCTGGCGTAACGCGGCGTCATGGCGCCGAAGCGTGTGGTGGTGGAATCGGAAGCCGACAGAAGCAGCTTGGCGGTGCCAAAATCGAGAAGCTTCGGCACGCCGTCCGCAGTCACCAGAAGATTGCCCGGTTTGAGATCGCGATGGACCACCAGTTTACGGTGAGCATACTCCACCGCGGAACAGGCCTGCAGGAAAAGCCGGATGCGGTCCGCGACCGGCAAAAGCCGCTCGTCGCAGTACCGGTCGATCGGCTGCCCCTCGACGTATTCCATCACCAGGTAGGGATCGCCGGTGGCGCTCACGCCGCCGTCCAAAAGGCGGGTGATGTTGGGGTGATTGAGGTCGGCCAGGATCTGGCGCTCCGCGCGGAAGCGCTCGGCGAAGAACTTCGTCCGCAGGTGAGGGCTGACGGCTTTGAGCGCCACGTGCTGCTCATAGGCTCCGTCGGAGCGATGGGCCAGATAGACGGTTCCCATGCCGCCCTGTCCGATTTCGGAATCGAGGATATACCCACCCATGGCTTCGCCCAGGCGGCCCTTCGGCTCCGGCCGAGCGGCCGGTGGCCGGAAGCGTTTTTCGTCGTCGAAGGCGAAGAGCAGGTCCTGTAATTCGGTCAAAAGAAGGCCGTCGCCAGCGCACGCATTGCGAACAAACTCCGCTCGTTCGGTTTCGGGAGTCTCGATGGCGGCGTGGAACAGGAGCTCGATTCGCTGCCAGCGGTCAGGCGTGAGTGAGGTTGCGCCGGGGTCCGGATTCATGAACGGGATTGTCTGCTTAGATCGCGGAAAGCAGAGCCGAATCGCCTCATGGGGTTGCCGGCGGCGCCGCGGACTTTTCTTTCCGTAATTTCGAGTAGAGCCAGGTCCGGGCCATGGTGAGGTCGCGCTCCGCGGTGGCGCGGGAAACGTTGACAAGGGCTGCCGATTCCTCCAGAGTGCAACCCAGGAAATAGCGCAATTCCACCAGGCGGGCCTTGCGCGAGTCCAGGGAATCCAATTCGTCGAGTGCGCGATTGAGGTCCATCACGTCCGCGCTGTTCAAATTGACCCACGGAATTTCCTCGCAGAGCGGGACGTGCGGCAGGCCCGATCCACGCTTGCCGGTATGGGCGGCACGGGCGTGGTCCACCAGGATGTGGCGCATCACCTGGGCGGCAAATGCGTAGAAATGGCCGCGGTCGTCCCAGTCCGGTTTGCGCTGTTGCAGCAGCCGCAGATAGAGTTCATGGACAAGGGCCGTCGGCTGGAGCGTGTGGCCTAAGGATTCGCGGCGAAGATAAGCGGTGGCCACTTCGTGCAGATGAGGATAAACATGAGGCATGAGCTGGTCGCGTGCCTCAGGGTCTCCTGCAGTCCACTTGCGGAGCAAAACGGTGATGTCGCCAGCGTCACTCTCCATGGCCCCGAGAGTTCCCCCATGCGGCGCGTGGCCGCGCCCAAGCTCAGCATAGCAAAACTGCGGTCTCTTGCCGGTTCGCGGCCCAGCTTCGCGAAGCAGAATCCGGAGGACCTTGCAGGATTCGCTAATGGGACCGCTCCCTTGAAAAACCAACTGCGGAGCGGGCCTGCCGACCCGCAGCCGAATCCATGGCCCGGCACGGACGTGAGCGACCGCCCCACCTCGCCGGTTTTTCATCACCTTCGGTGGCGCGCCGCGCCATGGGCACTCCCTTATGGTCGCGGCTCGGTAACCGCATACCAAATACGCTGTTTCCGAGCCGCGCGCGTGAGCACGCGGATTCGGGAATATTGCAAGTCCCTCTCCAGTCGTGCGGTATCGTTAGAGGCATGACACGCGCGATCCGGATAGCTTCTCTGACTCTGGTGGCAACCTGCGCCGCGCAGCAGGCCGCCAGAAAGCCCTTCCAGTCGCAAGCCAGCTCGAGCATCGCGTACCGCGTGGATAAAGACGAGGAGATCGTCGAGATCGCCAACGTCGCCTGGCAGGTGACTGGCACGGACATTCCCGGCCGGCCCAAGAATGAGCGCCTGGTGCTACGCACCACCGCCAGCGAGAGACAGGTGCTGGGCGATATCGGCTCCGATGCCAAGGTGACCGTTGAAGCCTGGCCGATGGGGGCGGACCTGCAATCGAAGCCCCTGTATAGCGTGACACAGACCGGCCTGGAGGCGCATCCGCTGGAAAATGCGCTCTTGCAGTTTGCGCGTGGCACGGAGGAAGTGGAATGGTGGTCCGTGCACCAGTTGGGAACTGGCAAGCACCTCTTCGACACCTACGTGCCTGCGGTCAACTTCTCGACTTCGCGCGAATTCTTCATCTCGCGCTACGGCGCGCTGGATGTCCCGCCGGACGACGACGCCGACGCCCGGCTGAAGGAACCGCACATCGTCGCGGTGTTGGTCTACGCTT
>Ga0182018_10000491_pt1 | contig 51939 bp, 41 predicted proteins | sample 812P2MmetaG_FD_120490 | JGI IMG/M metagenome (GOLD analysis project Ga0182018, IMG submission 120490) | Permafrost microbial communities from Stordalen Mire, Sweden - 812P2M metaG | ecosystem: Environmental > Terrestrial > Soil > Wetlands > Permafrost | place: Sweden: Stordalen | collected... | reverse complement strand
ACTGCGCACTGGAGGCGACACCCCTCCGAGAGCGAGGGGGCCGTCGGACCAGCACCACTTGACAGGGCACGGGCCTCACCGGTCAGACTCGCGAGGCGAGATCGGACGTACGGCCGTGTGGCCAGGAGGGTTGGTCGCCATGACGTCCACGGAAGTGAGGTTCGGGGTGCTCGGGGCGGCTCGGATCGCTCCGTCGGCACTGATCCGACCGGCAGCCGCCAATCCCGAAGCGACCGTCGAGATGGTGGCGGCGCGCGACCCCTCGCGCGCGGCCACGTTCGCCGCCCGGCACGGGATCGCCAGGTCGGCCGGAAGCTACCAGGCCGTCATCGACGATCCGGACATCGACGCCGTCTACATCCCCCTGCCCAACAGCCTCCACGGGCGGTGGACGCTCGCCGCGCTGGACGCCGGAAAGCACGTCCTGTGCGAGAAGCCCTTCACCGCCAACGCCGAGGAGGCGGCGACGGTGGCCGCAGCCGCCGACAAGGCGGCGACCGAATCGGGCCTGGTGGTGGTCGAGGCGTTCCACTATCGCTACCATCCGCTTGCCCATCGGATGCGCGAGATCGTCGAGAACGGCGAGCTCGGACGCCTCCATCACATCGAGGCCTGGCTGTGTGCCCCGATCGCCAACAAGACCGACATCCGATACCAGTTCGAGTTGGCCGGGGGGGCGATGATGGACATGGGCTGCTACGTGGTGCACATGGCCCGCATGCTCGGCGGGGAGGAACCATCGGTGACCGCGGCCACCGCCAAGCTCCACACCCCGGACGTCGATCGGGCAATGACTGCCGGGCTGCAGTTCCCGAGTGGGCACACCGCCACGGTGCACTGCTCGTTGTGGTCGTCGTCCCTCCTGCACCTTTCGGCACGGGTGGTCGGCCACCGGGGCGAGCTGCGGGTCTTCAATCCGATCGGGCCGCAGTATGCCAGTTGGCTCACCGTGCGCTCCGGCGGTAGCCGGCGCACCGAGATCCCCTCCCGGCGGCCGACGTACGCCTACCAACTGGACGCGTTCTGCGATGCCGTCCTCCGAGGTCAGCCGGCCATCACCACGCCGGGCGACGCGGTCGCCAACATGTCGATCATCGATGCCGTGTACCGTGCAGCCAACATGCGCCCACGTGGAGCGTGACCGCCTCGCCAGCCAAGGAGTCAGCACCATGAGCAGCTTCCCGTATGACGGACGCTTCGCCGTGCATCGCCACCTGCCCGAGGAGGGAACGCCCCGCGCCGAGGTGCTCGACGCGCTCCACACCATGGCCACCGAGGAGGATGCCTCCTGGGAGTCGGGCAAGTGCTCGGGCACCATGTACTGCGGAGACCACGACCATTACCGCTTCATGAACGAGGCCTTCGGGCTGTTCGCGCACGTCAACGTGCTCCAGCGCGACATCTGCCCCAGCGCCACCAAGTTCGAGGCGGAGATCATCGCCATGACCCTCGACCTCCTCCACGCCGAGGCGGTCACCGACGGCGAGCCGGTCGGCCTGGTTGCCACCGGGGGGACCGGGAGCATCTGTCACGCCATGCTGGCCTACCGGGAGCATGCCGCCCAACACCGCTCCATCAGCCGTCCCAACGTGATCAAGCCGGAGACCGCGCATCCGGCCTTCGACAAAGCGTGTCACCTCTTCGGCATCGACTTGAGGGTGGCACCGGTCGATCCCGTCACCACGCAGGTCGACACCGAGTGGGTCGACCGGAACATCGACGCCGGCACGGTTGCCATCATCGGCTCCGCATGCAACTACGGCTACGGAACCATTGACCCGATCGATGTCCTGTCCGAGGTCGCTCTCAAGCACGGCGTCGGCCTCCACGTGGACGGCTGCCTGGGTGGGTTCATCCTGCCCTTCGGCCAGGAACTGGGCTACGACATCCCGGTCTTCGACTACCGCCACCCGGGGGTGACCTCCATGTCGGCCGACACCCACAAGTACGGCTATGCCTTCAAGGGAACCTCGGTCCTCACCTTTCGGGACAAGGAGCTGCGCAATTCCCAGTATTTCTTCCTCACCGACTGGAGCGGAGGCAAATACTGCTCGCCGGGCATGGAGGGATCGCGCTCGGGGGGACTCATCGCCGCCACCTGGGCGGCGATGGTCCAACTCGGCCGGCAGGGCTACCGGCACTATGCCAAGGAGATCTTCGAGACGGCGGCGGCCATGCAGGAGTCGGTTCGCTCGCATCCCGAGCTGCGCATCCTGGGCCGCCCGACCTTCCTGTTCAGCTTCACCTCGGACGAATTCGACATCTATCACGTCAACGACTTCATGCGAGAGCGCGGGTGGCGCTTCAACGGCCAGCAATACCCCAATGCCCTCCACATGGCGGTGACCCGACCCCAGACCCAGGCCGGGGTGGCCGACACCTTCGCCACCGACCTCGACGCGGCGGTCGACTACGCCAGGGACCACGCCGCTGACGCACCCAAGAGCGGGGCCATCTACGGGGGCGTGGCCGGGGGAATGACCGATGAGGCGGACGGCTTCATCAGGATGGTGATGAGCGACATGATGGACGCGCAGCAGGCCATTCCGGCCAACATCTGAGCCCTCGAAGGAGATCCGTCCCGAGTGGCCAGGGCCGGCGGCATGCGCCGCGATGAACAGTACGTCCTCGCCGTCGACCTGGGCACCGGTGGGCCCAAGGTCGGGCTGGTGTCGTTGACCGGCGTCATCGCCTGCTCGGAGCACCTGCCCGTCGAGACACGGCGCGCACCGGGAGGCGCCGCCACCCAGGATGCCGATGAGTGGTGGCGATTGATCATCACCAGTGCCCGAACGGCGGTCCGGTCGGCAACCGTCCCGTCCGAGCAGATCGTGGCCGTGTCGTGCACCGGGCAATGGGCCAGCACGGTCCCGGTGGACGCCGCAGGGCTCCCGGTGGGCGAGTGCCTCATGTGGCTCGACACCCGGGGAGCGAGGTTGGTCCGTCGGGCGGTGGGTGGCCCCATCGGTGGCTACTCCCCCACCGCAGCGGTCCGGTGGATCCGGCGCAGTGGCGGGGCACCCTCCACGTCGGGCGCCGATCCCATCGGCCACATGCTCTTCCTCGAGAACCAGCTGCCGCTGGTGTCGGCGGCTGCCCGCTGGTACCTGGAGCCGGTCGATTATCTCTCCATGCGCTTCACCGGGGTGGCGGCGGCATCGCCGGCCTCCATGGCCGGGGCGTGGCTGACCGACAATCGGCGTCCCACCCAGCTCCACTATGACCCGGTGCTCATCCGGGCCTCCGGGGTCCCGAAGGAGAAGCTTCCCCCGCTGCGTCCGACCGGCAGCGTGGTCGGGACGGTGCTCCCCGCAGTGGCCGATGACCTCGGGCTCGAACCAGGGGTCGCCGTGATCTCCGGAACTCCCGACCTCCACTCCGCTGCCGCCGGAGCCGGTGCCGTCCTCGCCTATCAACCGCACCTGGCCATCTCCACCACCAGCTGGCTCAGCTGCCCCTTCCCGGGGAAGAAGACCGACCCGATCCGGCAGATGGCCACCGTGCCGGGCATCCTCCCCGGTCTCAATCTGGTGGCCAACAACCAGGACTCCGGCGGAGGAGCCCTAACCTGGCTGCAGCACTGCCTCGCCGAAGGAGACGCCATCGACTCCTACGACCGGCTGACTACCCTGGCCGCCGAGGCAGAGCCGGGCAGCGGTGGGGTCATCTTCACGCCGTGGCTGGCCGGCGAGCGGTCACCGGTCGACAACCGTGCGGCACGGGCCGGCTTCCACAACCTTTCGCTGCAGACGACACGGGCCCAGCTGATCCGGGCAGTGCTGGAGGGAGTGGCCTTCAACGCCCGATGGCTGTGCGAGGGCGTCGAGCGATTCGTCGGCCGATCCTTTGGCCCGATCCGGGCCGTCGGGGGTGGTGCCACCTCGCCCCTGTGGTGCTCCATCTACGCCAGCATCCTCGACCGGCCCATCGAGCAGGTGGCCGACCCGCTGCACGCCAATCTCCGCGGCGCCGCCCTGCTGGCCGGCATCGCCCTCGGCACGGTAGGCGCCGAGGAGATCGGCTCCCTGGTGCAAGTGCAGGCCACCTACCTTCCCGACCCGCGGACCCGCCAGCGGTACGACCGGATGTTCGCCGAGTTCCCCGCCCTGTATTCGGCCCAACGCGGCCTGTTCAAGCGCCTCAACCCCAGGCGGTGACCGACATGGGCCCTCAGGCGGTGCTCAACACGGGCGCCCCGGACGGGAACGAATCGGCCGGACCGGGCCTCCCGAGCAGGAACCCCTGGGCCTCGTCGCACCCCATCGCCCCCACCGCCCGAAGCTCCTCCTCGGTCTCGACCCCCTCGGCCACGACCTGGAGCCCGAGCTTGTGGGCCAAGTCGACCACGGTGGAGATGATGGTGGGATCCTGTCCCAACGACCCGAGCCCGGCCACGAAGCTCCGATCGACCTTCAACCGGTCGATGGGCAGACCCTGCAGATACAACAGCGACGAATAGCCGGTGCCGAAATCGTCGAGGGCCATGTGCACACCCAGGTCCCGGATCCGTTGCATCACGGCGCCGACGCGGACGATGTCCATCACCAGCACCGACTCGGTGACCTCGAGGACCAGGGAACCGGGTGCCAGCCGGGCCCGGACCAGCGCCGCCTGCACGTCGTCGAAGAAGCCGGCGTCCTGGAGCTGGCGCGTCGAGACGTTGACGGACACGACCAGGGACGATCGGCCCTCCTCCTGCCAGACCTGGCACTGTCGGGTCGCCTCCTCGAGGACCCACCGGCCGACCGGCACGATCTCGCCGCTCTGCTCGAGGAGGGGAATGAACTCGATCGGGGTGACATCACCGAGCTCGGGGTGCCTCCACCGAAGAAGTGCCTCCACGCCGACCATCTCGCCCCCCAGGGTGAACACCGGCTGGTAGTGGAGGGACAGCTGCCCCTCCTGGTGGGCCACCCGCAACTCGAGGGCCAGCTGGCTCTGGCGGCGGCTGTCCGCACCGATGACCGCGTTGTAGTACTCGTAGCGGGCCGGGCCCCCTCGCTTTGCCTGGTACGTGGCCGCGTCGGCCCGGGTCAGGTTGATCTCGGGGTCGGAACCTGCCTCGACCTCGGCGATGCCGATGCTGACCGAGGTGTGCAGCTGTCGGTCCCCGACCGACACCGGGGCCTGCATGGACAGGTGGATGCGCTTGGCCAGCGAACGCGCGGCCGACTCGGGATCGTCGAGGTCGTCGGCCAGCACGACGAACTCGTCGCCGCCCAGACGGCCCACCGTGTCGGCCGACCGGATCAGCTGCTGGAGGCGAGCGGCCGTCTCCACCAACAGGCAGTCGCCGGCTTCATGCCCGAACCGGTCATTGATGGCCTTGAAATTGTCGAGGTCGAGATAAAGGAGCATGGCGCCCCGCCCTTTTCGCTGCAGCGAACGGGCCGACTGCCGGAGCCGATCGGTGAACAAGGTGCGGTTGGGCAGTCCGGTCAACTGGTCGTGCAGTGCCTGATGGGCGAGCGAGGCCTGCTCCTCGCGGAGGCGGAGCTGCAGAGCCCTGCGGGTCTCGTCGAACTCGCGGATGATCCGGACGAGACTGCCGTCATTGCTGAGGCGCACCACAGTGCAGGCCATGGAGAGCAGCTCCTCGCTGACCCCGAGCCGCTCGGCTTCCTCGGTCAGGACGATGATGGTGGTGTCGCGCCAATCGAAGTAGGCCTTGGCCACGCTGGCCAGCACCGCGTCCTCGAGGATGGCCTGCTTGCCCTGCCCGGCCAGCAGGGCTTGGTCCTCGGCCGATGCCGGCTCATTGGTGGCCAGCCATCGGCCGATGAGCCGGGTGGCCAGCCCAGCGGTGGCGAACGCCTGACCTTGCAGATCGCGGGCGTACTTGCGATCGACCAACTCGCCCACCTCGTCGGCCCGAGCCTCGAGCGCCCTGCCGAGGGCGACCCGCTCGTCGCTCAGCCCCTCTCCCAGCGCGTCGGAGCCCCCGGCAGGCTCCCTTTCGGGTGAACGCGGGGGTTCCGGGGGTTCGCCCCCCGACCCGTCCTCGCGCCGCGACGAGAAATCCATAGCGTCCTCCATTGGCTCAGATCCACCGCCACGCGACGGGTGGAGGGTCACCGAGGAGGCACCACGGTCAGGCCGCCGCCGCGGATCATCCCCGGTCGATGGTCGGCGCTCTGCGGGGTCGACCCCACCCCGGCCCCGTCCTCCTCCAGCCACTTCCAGAACAGGTCGGCCGGCATCGGGCGGGCCAGGTAGTACCCCTGGGCGCTTGTGCACCCCAGGTTGGTCAGCTGTTCCCAGGTCGAGGCGTCCTCGACGCCCTCGGCCACCGTTTGGAGGCCCAGGTTGCGGGCGAGGTCGACCACCGAGCGCACGATGACGGCGTCGTCGGAGTCGTTCTCCATGTCCTGGACGAAGCTCCGATCGATCTTCAGCTGGTGCACGGGGAGGTCCCGCAGGTAGGCCAACGAGGAGTATCCGGTGCCGAAGTCGTCGATAGAGAGGGTCACCCCCATCTCGGCGAGCTCGGTCAACACCCGCCGTGCCCGCTTGGGATCGGTCATGATGATCGTCTCGGTGATCTCCAGATCGAGGAGGTGGGGGGGCACGTCCCACCGGCTGAGGGCAAAGCGCACCATCTCCGGCAGGGAGACGTCAAGCAGGCTCCGGGTGGACAGGTTGACGGCAATGGTCAGCTCGGTGGGGCTGGCCGGATTGCCAAGGTCGAGCCAGCGACGGCACTGTCGCAGCGCGTCGTTGAGCACCCACTCGGTCATCGGCTCGATCAGACCGGTGCGCTCGGCCTCGGGGATGAAGCTGTCCGGAAACAGGAGGCCGAGCGTGGGATGCTGCCAGCGGATCAGGGCCTCCGCGCCCAGTACCCGGCGGGACCTCATCGATGCCTTCGGTTGGTAGTGCAGCACGAACTCGTTGCCGGCAGCTGCGTTGCGGAGGTCCCCGAGCAGGGAGAGGCGGGCCGGCGTGTTCACATTGAGGTCCTCGGTGTAGACGACCACACTGTCCTGTGAGTCCTTGGCCGCGTACATGGCCACATCGGCGCGCTGCAGCAGAAGATCGGCGGTGTTCCCGTGGTCCGGGGCCAAGGAGATCCCGCAGCTGGCCTCGATCCCCAGGTTGGTGCCATCCACGGCGAACGGCTCCTCCAGCACGCCGATGATCCGCTCGGCCACCCGCACCGCGTCCGACTGGTCGGTCACCCGGGGCAGGAGCACGCAGAATTCGTCGCCCCCCAGTCGGGCCAGGGTGTCACCGCCCCGGAGCACGGTGAGGACCCGCGGCCCAACCTCGATGAGCACTCGATCCCCGTACTTGTGCCCCATGGTGTCGTTGATCTCCTTGAACCGATCGAGATCGAACAACATCACCGCCGAGAATGAGCCCGCAGGGGCGGCTCCCAACGCATCGTCGGTCCTCTCGTAGAAGTAGGCCCGGTTAGGAAGCCCGGTGAGCATGTCGTGGAGGGCTTGGTGGGCCAGGAGCGACTCGGCCCGTTCCTTCTTCTCACCAGTAGCGCCGGCCATGCGGATGATGATGGCCAGCACACACGCGCCCAGCGCGCCGATGGTTTCGGCCTGACCGCGGCTGAAGAACGAAGGCACAGCACCGATCCAGATCAGATATTGGGCGACCGCGATGTTGGCCAGCGACCAGCACATCACCGACGGCCACAGCCCGGATCCCCACGTCTGGAGCTCCTGCAGGGCGATGAAGGCGTAGGCCATACCGAGGGCGGGGCCCCAGCCGACCATGTAGATCACGGTGGTGACCGCCAAGACGTGAATGCACAGGCGAGCCTGGAGTCGGATCGATCCCGCCGGTTCCGAATGCCACGGCTCCACGATCACCGACAGGACGGCAGAGCCGATGATGGCCGCCACGTAGGCCCATATCGGGAGCCGGGCCACCAGCCCGAAGTGGCGGAACACGATGAGCACGATCAAGGCCAACGGGCCCACCAGGTACCCCAGTACCACCGGGGACAGGCTCTCCGCCTCCACCGATCCGCTCAGCCGAGACACAACCGCCTGTTCCTCCGAGGTGATCTCGATGGAAGGGGACCGCCTGCCCCGAGCCGTGCCCCCCTCAAACGGTTTGATTCCCACACGTGGGTATCGGCACCGTTGGGGGCGTACTTGAGAAGCAGGCCTCACTACAGATACTGGCAAATCTCCTGGTCAACGGGGAAGTTTCCTGTCCGTCGCCCCCGGGGCCCTGCCGGGCGCCGAACCGCTCCCCCGTCGTCGTCGCCCGAGGGGGGCGGTTGCCGTCGTGGCTCATGCGATCATGGCGTGCCGAGAGCGCCCGTGACCAGTGGCGCGTGACCAGTGGCGCGTGACCAGTGGCGCGTGACCAGTGGCGCGTGACCAGTGGCGAGTGGCCAGTGGCGAGTGGCCAGTGGCGATGGATCGAGGAGGTCTGGTGAAGGCAGCGGTCTACTACGAAACCGGAGGTCCCGAGGTATTCCGGTACGAGGACGTCCCCGACCCGGTGGCCGGTCCGGACGAGTTGTTGGTCCGCGTCGAGGCGGTCAGTATCGAGGGCGGCGACACGCTCAATCGCCTCGGGGGAGCGTTTGCGGTCACCCCCCACATCGTGGGCTACCAGTGCGCAGGCACGGTGATCTCGGTGGGCGATGCCGTGGGTGGGATGAAGGTGGGCGACCGGGTGGTCACCGTGGGCCTCGACGGATCACACGCCGAGCTCCGGGCGGTTGGCAAGCCATTCTGCTGGGTAATCCCCGAGGGGGTGACGACGGAGGAGGGCGCCTGCGTGCCCGTCCCCTTCGGCACGGCCGACGACTGCCTCTTCGAGTTCGGGCGGCTCCAACCCGGCGAAACCGCCCTCATCCATGCCGGAGCCAGCGGCGTGGGCATCGCCGCCATCCAGATGGCCAAGCGGTCCGGAGCCCGGGTGCTGGCCACGGCGTCGAGCGACGACCGGCTCGACCGGCTCCGCGACCTCGGGCTCGACGACGGCATCAACTACGCGACACTCGACTTCGCCGACGAGGTGCGTCGGTTGACCGATGGGAGGGGCGCCGACGTGATCGTCGACTCGGTCGGCGGCTCGACGCTGCAAAAGAGCCTCCACTGCCTCGCCTATCGGGGTCGGTGCGTGACGTTCGGCGACGCCGGCAGAGAGGTGGCCTCCACTCTCGACATCTCGACCATGCGGGCCAACAACCAGACCCTGGTCGGGTACTTCCTCGGCGCCGAGCTCTTCATGGCACCACGAGCCCACGACATGATCGCCGGCATTCTGGCCGACGTGGCCTCCGGCGACTTGCGCGTGGTCATCGACCGCCGCTTTCCTCTCGAGCAGGCCGGCGAGGCCCATGCCTACATCGAGAGCAGGCAGGCGTTCGGCCGGGTGCTCCTGATCCCCTGAGCCCACTCCCTCGTCCCTGCGTGCTCATTACCATGACCCGATGATCCGGCCGGCCGTCGAGGGTGACGTGGAGACCCTGGTGCAGCTGATTCGCGACCTGGCTGCGTACGAGCGGTCCCCCGACTCGGTGCAGATCGAGCCGGACCAACTCCGGGTCGCCCTCTTCGGCGATGCTCCCACCGTGTTCGCCCATGTGGCCGACGAGGGAGGCCGCATCCTGGGCATGGCTATCTGGTTCCTCAATTTCTCCACCTGGACCGGCCGGAACGGCATCTTCCTGGAGGATCTCTACGTCCGGCCGGAGGAGCGCACCCGCGGGATCGGCCGGGCACTCATCGCCACGCTGGCCTCCATCGCCCACCAGCTCGGGTACGGGCGCATCGAGTGGTCAGTGCTCGATTGGAACGAGCCGGCACTCCGCCTCTACCGGTCACTCGGGGCCACGCCCATGGACGAGTGGACCGGCTATCGACTGTCCGGCTCAGAGATCGCCGCCCTAGCCGCCGAGGATGGGTGACCACTACCGACCGAATTCGGGTCAGGACGCCGTCATCGGTTCCACCCGGCATGACCCGATCGACGATGGGCCGGGCGGACGGTCACCACCCGGTGGTCAGCCCGGCGGTCAGATGGTGAAGGCCAGATTGGCAACCAGCTGCTCGGCCAAGCGACGATCGCCGGTGACGTCGATCTCCCCCACCAGATCGGTGCCGTCGTCACGCCCGCCGGTCAGTCGCAGGAAGAGCACGAGAGGGAGCTCGAGTCCGACCGTCAGGGGCTGGTCGAAGGAATCGACCAGCGCGGCCCGCTCGTCGACCTGCACAAGGTAGGTGCGGGGCAGTGGTCCGGTCAGATCGAAGCGAATCCGGGAGCCGGTAGGCATGGCGGCCCGCCGGCCCACGATGTAACCCAGGCCGGTCGCCACCTCGTCGGTGGCGGAGCGAAGATCGTCCACCTCGACCCTCGGAGGCAGGCTCAAGGCGTACCGGATGTCGAGCTCATGCAGAAAGCAGTCGTAGTGGCGGATCCGCATGAACCGCCCATAGGTCTCGTCACGCCCAGCCGGGGTCCACGACGGTGCGTCGAAGTCCGCTTGGGTCATGGCGTCGAGTGCCTCCAGCCGTCGACCGGTGGCGTCGGCAAAGCGAGCACGCATCTCGTCACCACCGAGCGATCGCATCGACTCGACCCATACCTCGTTTCCCTCGGCGATGGGATTCCTCATGTGATCGAGGTGGGAGATGTCCACGGTCGGAGTCGGATCGCCACACAGCATCGACTCGGTCCCGATGATGTGGCTGAGTACGTCACGCACCGTCCAACCCGGAAGGCACGTAGCCACGTCCCACTGCTCCTCGGAGAAGGAACGGCACAGGTCTCCGATGGCTCCGAACTCGTGGCGCAGCAGTGCGACGGTGGCCGGCTTGTCGACGAAGGTGGGCATGGTCCGCCACCGTAGCGGGCGCAAACCAGTCGGCGTCGGAGTGGTGGACAGCGGTCGGACGACGACGTCGGGCACCGCCATACTCAACCAAACCACCAAACCGGCCGATAGGGAGGGAGCGAGACGGCCGAGGAGATCGATGGGTTTCAAAGGAAAGGCGTGGAAGTACGTCCTGGTCCTCGGCCTAGTGGTCGTGGCGGGCTACTTCGCGCTCCCCAACGTCACCAGCCAGGACGCGGTCTACCAAACCATCGGGATCTTCTCGGTAGTGTGCATCCTCATCGGTGTCCTCATCCACCGGCCGACCGACCGCCTGAGTTGGTACCTACTGGCCATCGGGGGCCTCTGCTTCACGGCCGGCAACGGATACGAGAACTACTACGGCGTGATCCTCCACCAGTCGGTGCGGTTCCCCTCGATCGGCAACGCCTTCTACCTGGCCGGCTACCCGTTCGTGTTCGCCGGCATCCTTCGGCTGACCCGCGGCCCCAGCCACTCGGCCCGGCGCGAGGACTATGCCGATGCGACAATTCTGTCCATCGGGGCCCTGGCCCTCTCGTGGCACTTCTTGATGAACTCCTACGTGCACGACGCATCGTTGACCACCTTCGGAAAATTGGTGACCCTCGCCTATCCGATCTTGGACATCGCCCTGGTCTTCATCGTGGCCAAGGCGCTGCTCTTCGCCGAGTCGAGCCGGCCGTTCACCAAGCTGTTGGCGGCCGCGCTCATCGTGATGTTCATGGCCGACTTCAGCTACGACGTGTTGGTGCTGCACAACAGCTATGCCACCGGCAATTGGGTCGACGGGCTGTTCCTGCTCAGCTATGTGCTGATCGGCGTGGCCGCCCTCCACCCGTCGATCGCTGAGACGGCACCGGACAGGCCCAAGCAGGTACCCAACATCTACCGCATGGAGAAGGCCGGTCGAAGCCGGCTGCCCTACGTGGCCTTCGCCGGGTTCGTGCCCCCGAGCATCCTGCTGGTGGCCAGCTCGCTCCACCTCTCGGTCGACATCGTAGTGATGTCCGGGCTGTGCGTCGCCGTCTTCGCGCTCATCTATCTGCGGATGATGTGGCTCATCGAACGCATCACCGGGCAGACCAACGAGATCGAGGTCCACGCACGCGCCTTGGAGGCGTCCCACCGGCAGCGTGACAACCTCGAGGCCGACCTCCGTCACCTGGCCTTCCACGACGAGCTCACCGGCCTGGCCAACCGGGCGCTCCTCCACGACCGGGTGGAGCACGCGCTGGCATCGATGCCCCGGACGGGCAAGTCGGTCACGCTGTGCTTCGGTGACCTCGACGGATTCAAGACAGTCAACGACACGCTGGGACATCACGTCGGTGACAGCGTCCTGGTGCGAGCCAGCAGGCTCCTCTCGTCGATCGTGCGACCCGGCGACACCGTGGCCCGCCTCGGTGGTGACGAGTTCGCGGTGCTGATGACCGGTGTGGAGAACCCGCAGGCAGCGGTGGACTTCGCCCATCGCATCGTGGCCGTCCTCCGCGATGCACCCGACTTCGAAGGCAGTCAGGTCGGACTATCAATCAGCGTAGGGGTGGCCTTCGCCGAGGCCGACACGACGACCGAACAACTACTGAGTGAGGCTGACTCGGCCATGTACGAGGCGAAGGAGCACGGGAAGAACCGCGTGGAGGTGTACCAATCATCGATGCGCTCGCGCATGCTCGAGCGACTCGATCTGACCAACGGCTTCCGCTGGGCCCTCGGCCGGTCCGAGTTCTTCCTGCAGTACCAGCCGATCATCTCCCTCTCCGACAACCGACTGCGGGGATTCGAGGCGCTGGTTCGGTGGAGCCATCCCAACCTCGGGCTGGTCACTCCACTCCGTTTCATCCCCATCGCCGAGGAGACCGGATTCATCGTCCCGCTGGGTCGATGGGTACTGGTCGAGGCCTGCGAGCAACTGGCCGCCTGGAAGGGCGACGGTGAACCGCTGACGCTGTCGGTGAACATCTCGAGGCGCCAGCTGATCTCGCCCCATCTGGCCGACGAAGTACGGACCGCCCTGTCATTGAGCGGGATCGACCCGCGCCAGCTCATCCTGGAAATCACCGAGAGCGTGCTCATGGAGGACCCCGAACGGGCGTCCCAAGCCCTCTCCGAGCTCAGAGAGCTCGGGATCCGTATCGCCGTCGACGACTTCGGTACCGGTTACTCCTCGCTGAGCCATCTCCAGCGCTTTCCCGTCGACGTGCTCAAGATCGACAAATCGTTCATCGATCCGCTGGTCAGCCCGGACCCGGGGAGCTCGGCGTTTGTCACCGCCATCATCGGCCTGGCCCGAAGCCTCGGACTGGAGGTGATCGCCGAGGGAATCGAGCACGAAAGCCAGCTCCACCGGCTGGTCGAGCTCGGTTGCGAGCAGGGCCAGGGCTATCTGATGGCCCGGCCACTCGACGGGGCCGACGCCGAGTCCCTCATCGCCGACTATACCGGCGCCACCGTGGTGACCTGACGCCCCGATCGGCGGAGTCACCTACACTCGTGCAGGCCGGCTCGAACGCCGGCTCCGTCCGGAGAGACGACGATGACCACCCTGCAGATCGAGTACACCGAAGCGGAGCTCCTGTCCGACCACGACATCGTCGAGCCGCTGATCGTCGATGGCGTGCGCTGCCACGGCGGATTCGACGAGCACGGTGCGTACGTCTCTCCCCGGACCAAGCATCGCTGGCCGGCCATCGAGGCATGGGAGCAGCAGCGAGTGGAACAGTTCTCGACCCCGATCCTCGATGTCCCGCTCGAGGCCTGGCCGGAGAACTTCCCCACCGTCGAGCAGTCGAAGTTCCTCATCCGCAAGGGGGTCACCGAGCCCACCATCAGTGCCCTGACCCGGATCGGGACGGTCGAGGGATTCGGGGGCATGCTCCGGCACCTCCCCGTGCCCGACACCGCTCGGTGCTTCGACGAGGACATCTCCGGCACGGCCATCGCCCACATCGACCACGGGCTGTTCGAGGCGCACGCCCGTGACGAGTCCGGGTTCGGCGACCGGGCCGGCCACGATCGCATGTGGTTCGTCGCCAGGGACATCGCCTTCGAGCACCCGGTCACCGATGACCAGACCGCCCGGATGCTCGCCCGGATGGGAATCGACCTCAAACCCAAGTCGGACGCCCAGCTGGCCGAGCTCCGCCAGTTGGCGGTGGCCCGACGTGTGCTGCCCGAGGACATCGACTTCGCTTTGGAGATGGTCGTCGGCCGGATGATCGGGCTCTTGTTGATCGAGATATCCGCCTTCCACGGGTTCCGTTGGGCGGAAGCGGTATTGGGAGACACCGAACTGGTCGCCGGGGACGGGACGGCCGCCACGCTGGTCTCCTACATCCGCTCCGACGAGACTCCGCACGTGGCGTGGCTGCGCACTGCCCTTTCGGAGATGCGGGACCGGACCTGGGTCGGCAGCACGGGACACAAGCACGCGGGCACCGACATGATCGGGCTGCTCTGGGACCGTGCCCTGAGGGACTCGCTGCTGCTTCGTCGCCAGGAGAACCTAAACTTCATCATGAAGGAGATCGAGACCGCACTCGATGGACGGCCCGATGGCGACGACATCATCGATGAGATGCTCTCCCTCGGATCGGTGGTCCGGCGGAGCGACGGGAGCATGGCTGATCCCGCCGGCACCTCACTGCTGGGCTGAATCACTCCGGGTTCGACAAGGAGGCATCTGTGAAGTTCGGCATCTTCTACGAGCATCAGTTGCCACGAACCTGGACCGAGACCAGCGAACAGCAGCTCATCTCCGATGCCCTCGAGCAGATCGAGCTGGCCGATCGATTGGGTGTGCAGTATCTGTGGGAGGTGGAGCACCACTTTTTAGAGGAGTACTCCCACTCGAGCGCACCCGAGGTCTTCCTTGCCGCCGCCAGCCAGCGGACCCAACGTATGCGCATCGGGCACGGCGTGGTCCAGACCGCTCCGGGCTACAACCATCCGGCTCGGATCGCCGAACGCATTGCCATGCTCGACTTGGTCTCCAATGGCAGGGTCGAGTTCGGCACGGGCGAGTCATCGTCCGAGGCGGAACTGGGGGGATTCGGCGTCGATCGGGTGACCAAGCGCGAGGCCTGGTTGGAGGGACTGGAAGTGGCCATCCGGTGCATGACCGAGACCCCGTTCGGTGGGGTGGACGGCCGCTTCGTCACCATGCCGCCCCGGAACGTGGTGCCGAAGCCGGTGCAGAAGCCGCATCCGCCGCTGTGGGTGGCCTGCAGCCGCCGGGACACCATTCTGCTCGCCGCAGAGAAGGGCATCGGAGCACTGAGCTTCGCCTTCGTCGAACCCGAGGACGCCAGGCAGTGGGTCGACGACTACGAGACCGTCCTGCGTGATCGGTGCGTGCCGGTAGGGCTTTCCGTCAACCCCCAGGTGGCCTGCGTCACGTCGATGATGTGCGCGGAGCGTGAGGAAGACGCGCTCACCTGGGGGCTCGAGGGGGCGAACTTCTTCGGCTACTCACTCGCTCACTTCTACGTCTTCGGGGACCACGTGCCGGCGTCCACGAATGTCTGGGAGGAATTTCTCCAGCGCCGCGGCAAGATGGGCTACTCGCCGGAGGCGGCGCTGGCGGCGCGGCACGAGACGCTGGGGGCCAAAGCGGCTGCCGGCGACCAGACCGGGCTCCGGGGTGCGGTGGGCACCCCTGCTCAACTCCGCGAATTCCTCCGCCGCTACGAGGATGCCGGCGTCGATCAACTGATCTTCGTCATGCAGGCCGGCAAGAATCGACACGAGCACATCATGGAGTCGATCGAGCTCTTCGGCACCCAGGTGCTCCCCGAATTCATCGAGCGCGACGAGGAGGCATCTCGGGCCAAAGCAGCCAAGTGGGCCCCGGTGATCGAGCAGGCTATGGCCCGGAGGGACCGCCAGGACCCGGTCATGCCGGCCGACTACGTGATGCGGGCCATCCCCAAGCAGATGGTCGAGGCCCTGGACAGCCAACCGGCCACGCAGTGGCTCGAGTCGCTGGCCGACAAGCAAGCTGCAGGCGTGGTCGACGAGGAGTTCCAGCGGCTGGTGGACGGCTGATCTCGCGGGCGGGGCGGTGATCGAGGCCCTGGCGCCGCCCGTACCGGCTCCGACAGCAATTACGCTGGGCGGATGACCGCCACCGTCCAGCTATCCGTCGAAGGGATGCACTGTGGGTCCTGTGTGGCCCTCATCGAGGAGAGCCTCGTCGAGACGGCGGGGGTCATGTCTGCCTCCGTAGACCTGGCCTCGGCTCGGGCGGTGGTCGACTACGACCCGTCGCTGGTCGGCGTCGACGACCTGCGCTCGACCATCGCCGACGCCGGCTACTCAGCGACACCGGTCGGGTAGGGACGGGCCCCAGCCCATGGTCACTGCTCCCACCAAGGCACCGGCTCCCTCACAGGAGGAGTCCAGCCTCGCCACCGTCGAGCTCGAGTTGGGCGGCATGCATTGCAGCGCCTGCGCCACCCGGATCCAGCGATCGCTCGGCCGTCTGCCGGCAGTGGCCAGTGCCTCGGTCAACCTGGCCACCACCCGCGCCTTCGTCTCCTACGATCCGGTAGCGCTCAGCACCGAGGAGCTGTGTCAGGCCGTGTCCGACGTCGGCTACAGCGCATCGACGGTCGACGACACGTCAGCGACCGATCGCCATCACTCCGACCACTGGGGAGTGCGGGCCGCCATCTCGTGGCCGTTGGCCATTGCCGCCCTGGTGGTGGCGTTGGCCGCATCCGAGTCCGCCACCGCCGGGTGGACCGTGCTCATTCTCGCCGTCATCGTCGAGTTCGCCGGTGGGTGGCCCTTCCTGCGTGACGCCGCCCGTCTGCTCCGCCACGGTGCCACCAGCATGGACACGCTCATCGCCCTCGGGACACTGGCGGCCCTGGCGGTCAGCGCCGTCGAAGCTATCGCACTGGGTGGACGACATCTCCACCTCGGGGGCACCGGTGCCTTCGCCGCACGCCTGCACGGAGTGATGGCCCCGCTCATCGTGGCCATCCTGGTCACCGGGCGAGCGATCGAGGCCGGCGCCCGCGACCGTGCCGCACGGGCCATGCACTCGCTGCTGTCCCTGCGGCCGCCGACGGCTCGTGTGGTGGCATCAGCCGACGACGACGAGGGGGAGCTGGTGGCCCCCGAGAGCGTCCCGGTCGGCGCCATGGTCCGTGTGCGGTCCGGCGAGGCCGTTCCGCTGGACGGGACGGTGACTACGGGATGGTCATCGGTGGACGAATCGATGCTGACCGGCGAACCGCTCCCGGTGGATCGCGGCCCTGGCGACCAGGTCACCGGAGGAACGGTCAACGGAAGTGGCACCCTGGTGCTCCGAGTGACCACCGTGGCCGCCGAGTCGGTCCTGGCCCGGTTGCAACGCCTGGTCGACGATGCCCAGCGGGACAAGGCCCCGCTGCAGCGCGTCGCCGATCGGATCAGCAGCGTCTTCGTCCCGGCGGTCCTGCTCGGCGCCACCCTCACCTTTTTGGCCTGGTGGTTTCTCGCCGGAAACCTGGGCAAGGCCGTCCTGAGCGGCCTGGCCGTGCTGCTGGTGGCCTGTCCGTGCGCGATGGGCCTGGCCGCGCCCGTGGCAATGATGGTCGGGTGCGGCCGTGCCGCGGCCATGGGCATCTTCATCCGCAGCGGCGAGGCGCTCGAGCGGCTGGCCAAGGTGGACGGAGTGGTGTTCGACAAGACGGGTACCCTCACCGAGCGCCATGCCGAAGTGTCCTTCGTGGCCGCTCGGACCGGCACCCATGCACCGGAGGTGTTGGCATTGGCGGCGGCGGTGGAGGCCGAGAGCGACCACCCCATCGCCACGGCCATCGTGGCCGCGGCCACATCGGACATCCGGGCCTCGGCCGTGCACTCATCGCCGGGCGTGGGCGTGTCGGGCATCGTCGACGACCATCGGATCGAGGTCGGCCGAATGGTGCCGGCACGGCTCCCCGCGTCCATTGAGATGGCGGCCACCGAGCGGTACGACCGGGGCGAGACGGTGGTGACGGTCGAACGGGACGGGGAGGTGATCGGGGCCATCGCCGTCACCACTCCCCTCCGCCCCGAGGCTGGGCCGGCGGTGGCCGATCTCCGCTCGATGGGGCTGTCCACTGCCATCCTGAGCGGTGACAGTGGGCCCGCGGTTCAAACGGTCGCCCGTTCACTGGGCATCGCCGATGCCCGCGCCGGGCTCAGTCCGGGCGGCAAGGTCGACGCGCTGGCCGGTATGCGACAGCACGCGCGCCGCGTACTGATGGTCGGCGACGGAGTCAATGATGCGCCGGCGCTCGCCGCAGCCGACGTCGGGTGCGCCATCGGGAGTGGGTCGGAGGCGGCGCTCAACAACAGCGACATCGCCCTCCTCGGAAACGACCTTCGCGGCGTGCCTGCTGCGGTGGGGGTGGCCGGATCCACCTATGGGGTGATCATCCAGAACTTCGGATGGGCGATGGGCTACAACATCGCCGCCCTCCCACTGGCCGCGTTCGGCCTCCTCGACCCACTGATCGCCGCGTTGGCCATGGGACTGTCCAGCCTGATCGTGGTCCTCAACAGTCTCCGGTTGACCAGACTGGGACGAGGGGCGCCGTCCGTGACCGGGCGTCGCCGACTCCTGCGCGGCCGGAGGGGGGTGGCCGTGTCGGTGGTGCTCCCGGTCCTTCTCTTCGCCGGCCTGACCGTGGTCAGCGAGGTGTTGTCGCCGGCGCGGGGACAAGCACTGCTGCCGGCCCTGCCCACCATCACCACGGTGAACCTTCCCCATGGCGGATCGGTGGAGACCTACTTCGACCCCGGCGGAGTCGGCGTCAACCAGTTCCATCTGATCTTCGAGGGAACCAACACCCAACTGGCCACGACAGCGCCGCTGGTAACGGCGAGCGTCAACGGCAGCCCGGCAACCGTGGTGCGGCAGCTGAAGGTGAGCACCGGGCACTTTTCGGACATCGTGGTCCTCTCCCCCGGCCGGTGGAAGTTCGATGTGCGGACGAGGTTCGGCAGTGGCCCAGTCTCGTTCACCGTCACCCGAACGGTGCCCTGACCGGCTCGAGCCAGGTCCAACACCGTGCGACGTCGGGGACCACGTAGGTTAAAGGCCGCCAGTGTTCGGCTCCGTGCACACGGTGACGGCGCGGTGGTGGGCCCGTCCCGCACACCGACGGCGGTCAGTCGGTGCCCCTGGTCGGGCGGCTGGACCAACCAGCGGCGCCAGGCGGTCCCCGGGGTAGGGGCTGCCCATGACCTCTCGCTTGGCTCGCTTGGCGCGCCTTCTCATCGCCCTGGTACTGGTCGCCGCCGGCCTTGCCGCCGTGGCCGCTGTTACCTCCACGTCGTCGGCGGGTGCCTCGTCACCCCCGGTGACCACCATCACCGTGCAGGCCAAGCAGTCCTACATACCGAAGGCCCCGCCAGGCGCCACCGACGACTACCACTGCACCCTGGTCAACCCCCACGTGACCCAAAACTCCTTCATCGTGGCGAGCCACTTCTACCCGAACAGCATCGAAGTCCATCACTCCATCCTCTTCCTAGTCCCGCCCAGCCTGGCCGCTTCCGCCGAGGCGGCGGACCAGGGCGGCAAGGGGTGGACGTGCTTCGGGGAGGCACCCATCCCCAACACCGGGCTGGCCCAGATCTCCAACACCCCGTGGCTCAGTGCCTGGGCGCCGGGCCATGGCGAGGACGTCGAACCGACCGGGACTGGCGTGAAGTTCCCCGGCCGGGAGTCTGGTGGTCATGCAGATCCACTACAACCTCTTGCGCGGTGACAAGCCGGTGCGGGCCATGCTCAAGCTCTACACGGTTCCGGCCTCCACGGCGCTCAAGCCTCTCAATCTGGACCTGATGCCGGCCCCGCCGGATGTCCCCTGCCCCGCCGGCGTGACCGGGCCCCTGTGCAGCCGGTCCGCCTCGCTGGCCAATCTCGGACAGCGGTTCGGCGCCAGCGCCGTCGGGTTCGTGGCAACGCTCGAGACGGTGTGCGGCCGCAACCCCGTCAATCCTCCGGCAGGCGACACCACCTCGTGCACCTGGCCGGTTGGACCCGGGCGCACCATCCTCCGGCTGGGTGTCCACATGCACCTGTTGGGACGAGGGATGAAAATTGCCTACGACCCGGGCACCCCGAAGGCCAAGACGCTGTTGAACGTCACAAACTACGACTTCAACTACCAACGCTCCTACCTGCTGAAGACCCCGGTGAAGACCGGTCCCGGTGACTCCCTCGGGGTCACCGGCACCTACGATCCGACACTCGCCCAAGAGCTGCCACAGTTGCGCAAGTTGCCACCCCACTTCGTCACCTGGGGAGCCGGATCCTCCGACGAGATGTGCCTGGCCCTCGTCCAGACGGTGTCCACCAACGGCAAGGCCGCCTACTAGGGAGAGGAGCCCGGCCACGGTTGCGGTGGCCGCGTGGCGGTCAATCCGCGTGGTCGTTAATCCGCGTGGTCGTCAATCCCCGGCCCAGCACCCCAGAATCACGTCGGCCACGGTGACCGCCACGTCGCCCGAGCTGGTCGGCGGTATGCCGAATGAGGCCGGAAGGCTGGAGGAGTCCACCAACAGGACCTTCCAGTCCTTGCGCACCACCACTGACCCGTCGGTGGTCTGGAACGCCCCCTGACCGAGCCCCTGCAGAGTGCGGGCGTTGCCCAACTTGGTGCCGAGCGTCCGGTAGTAGGCGTCGGTCTGCGCCCAACTCGAGAGCTCCTTGACCGACAGGACGAAGGACCCGGTCGGATAGGTGTACCGGCACGAATAGAGGTGAGCTTGCCAGGTCGGTTCCGACACCGCTGCCTTCTCACCCAACGCCGAGGCGATGTCCGAGCGCGCTTCGTCCTGGCAGACCACCTTGGCGATCTCCGAAGGGTGGGGACCGGCGGGAAGCGGTTGTTGGGTGGTCGGGGTGGAGCTCGAACCGCTCGGACTGCTCGAGCACCCAGCACTGACGATGGCGAGGAAGGCAACGAACACCAGTACCCGGCTGCGCACGAGGTGAGAGTACCAGGCACCTGGCGAACGTCCTGGTCAGCACCACCCGTGGCGCTGGAGCTCGCCGGTACGCCATCCAACGGATGGGGCCACGGGGACCGCCCGTCCCTCATCCGACCCCGGGCGGCTCCAACATCCCGACCAGCTCCACGTGTTCGGTCATGGGAAACAGATCGAATGCCCGCAACGAGCGGATTGACCAGCGTGCGTCGAGCATGACCCTCAGGTCGCGGGCGAACGAGGCCGGATCGCAGGCCACGTAGGCGATCCTCCTCGGCGACGGGTCGAGCGCGGCCAGCGCTCGCATCACCGACTGGCCGGCACCCTGGCGGGCCGGGTCGAGCACGATCAGGTCCGGGGTACCGAGATACTGCTCGACGCATTGGACATCGACGGCAGCTCGCACGATTTCGACGTGGTGAAGGCCGGTGGCGTTGCGGGCGGCATCGGCACAGGCTCGACCGTGGCGTTCCACGGCCACCACCCGACCGTTGGGGCCGACCTGGTGGGCGAGGGGCACGGTGAACAGCCCGGCCCCGGCATAGAGGTCGGCCACCCGCTCCCCCGCCACCGGTGCCAGTCCATCGAGGACGATCCTGGTCAGCAGGGCCGCCGCTCCAGGGTGCACCTGCCAGAACACACCGGCACTGACCTCGAAGTTCCGACCGAGCACCTCGAAGCCGACCCGGTCCGGCCTGCGGAGGGTCCGCCCGTCAACCACCAGCCCGGCGTCCACCGCCGGGCGTCCGGCCAGACGACCGCGCCCGGTTTCGACAGACACCACCGGTACCCCACCGTCGGGGGAAGCGGTGACCTCGACGTGGTGCGCCCCCCTCCACCGGGCCGCACCCACGTCCACCAGGCTGACCGCCTCGGTGGCGAGCGGGCAGCGACCGACTGGCTCGATGTCGTGGGAGCGGTGCTTGCGCAGCCCGATCCGCCCGGAGCCGTCGACGGCGAACCTCACCCTGGTCCGCCAACCCAACCCGTCAGACGAGCCCTCGAGCGGCTCCACCTCCACCGCCCGCTCGATGCCGGCCACCCGGCGGAGTTGCTCCGACACGAGCGCCGACTTCAGGCGCCGCTGGGCAGGCAGTGAGACGTGCTGCCAGTCGCATCCGCCGCATCGGCCGGGACCGGCGTGACGACACGGGGGCACCACCCGGTCGGGGGACGCCTCGAGAATCTCCACGGCATCGGCGCGGAGGAACGAGGATCCTTCGGCGGTCACCTCGGCCATCACCCGTTCGCCCGGCAGCGCGTGCCGCACGAAGACCACGCGACCGTCGGCGGCTCGGGCGACACAGCCACCTCCGGCGGCGATGGCACCGGTGGCCAGCTCGATGACCGGTGCGGGGGTGGAGGGCGCACTCGCAGAATCGGCAGGATCGCCCGGGAACGCCATGCCCCGGTCTTAGCACTCTCGGCGACTCGCTCCCCGCGGGTATGAGCGAGACCGCGTCGTTCCGCAGCGGTACGGTGACGGGTCCGAGGACGACAAGCAGCGGCCGGGACCTTCCTCGGTCGAGACACCGACGAGGAGGAAACCATGAACATCGACGAGGCGCTGTACACCACGCGGGCCATGCGCAGGGTCCGACCCGACCCTGTCCCGCTGGACGTCCAGGCAAAGATTCTCGACGCCGCCATCAGGGCCCCGACCGGCGGGAACAGCCAGAACTGGCGGTTCCTCCTGGTGGACGAACCCCAGGTGACGGCGCGGATCGGTCCTCTCTACCGGCATTCCATTGAGCAGCTGTGGGAAGTCGTCTACGCAGACCGGTTGGCCGCCGCCGCTGCCGATCCCGGTGCCGCCGAGAGCATCGAGATGGTCAAGGTCCAGCGCTCGGCCCAGTGGCTGGCCGATCACTTCGAGCAGGTTCCCCTGTTCCTGTTCGGGTTCGTCCAGGCCGACCCCACCGGTAGCTCCATCTTCCCCGCCGTGTGGAGTGCGCAATTGGCAGCGCGCGCCGAAGGCGTCGGGAGCTGCCTCACCGTGGTGCTGGGGTTCTTCCACCCCGACGAGGTCCTCGAGATACTCGGTGTCCCACGCGACGACCACTGGGTGATGGCCTGCTGTGTGAGCTTCGGTTACCCCACGGGCACATGGGGGGTGGCTTCCCGGAGGCCCGTCCATCAGGTGTCGTATCGGAATCAATGGGGATCGCCGGTTGGCTTCACCGTCGAGGATCCCCTCTGGTCGCCCGCATAGCCGACCCCGGAGGGGTCCGGGGGGTGCAGGGCGGTTGCCGGCCGCCAATTCCGCGCGCCGCGTCCCAATCCACGCCACTCGCGGACATAGTCCCTGGTAGATGCCGATGTTATAGTCTTCCGCTACCAATCCCGCGGCTGTAGCTCAATGGTAGAGCCTCAGTTTTCCAAACTGATGACGAGGGTTCGATCCCCTTCAGCCGCTCGCAGCAGTCGTGAGGGCGACGTGTCCCAGTCGTCGGGCTCCCTCCGAACGGTGGGCACGGGCCCGTCATCAGGAACCGGGTCCTTATCATTGCCACTATGGCCGAGCCGGTCATTGCGAACAAGGCCGAGCCGGGGCAAGGTGGAAGACCACAGGCAAGATGGAAGAGCACATGGACGAAGACGGCGACCAGGGGAAGGACGAGGACACGGAACTCAAGACCCTGGTGCTCGGCTTCCTGCAAAAATGGCCCAGTAAGCACCCGAGTTCCTCCAGAATCGCCCAGGCCATCGACAGGTCACCTCGAGAGGTGATCGACGAGTTGGCCCGGCTGGCCAGCAGAGGCGAGCTCCCGGTTCCCGCTGTCCAGGCGCCCGGTCCTGTCATCGCTAGATCACCAGACCCGGACAGCGGGACCTCCACACCGATGCCGCCACGCTGGGATCGCGCCAACTAGCACTGCTCGAAAGGGATCTACCGTGAAGCACTCCTCACGAGACATCGGGATCAGATTGGTATTCCTCGTCATCGGAGTCTTCGGTGCCGCCTTCGCCGTTACCGGTGTCCTCGTCGCCCTCCCGGCTCCGGCGGCGGGAGGGACGTGCGGCCCAGGACAGGCCTCCGAAGCGCCCATCGTGGCCCTGTTCGATCCGCACTCAATCGGTGCCGGCCCCGAGCCCGCAGCGAGCAACACCGCGGCACGAGGGGATTGGGTGGCGTTCGTGGGCGATTGTCAGGCATCGACAGATGACCGAGCAATTGCCGCCGCCATCATTCTCCTGTTCTCCATCGGGATCGCGGTAGTGGGGCCGATGCTCGTACGCAGACGACGCCGCAAGCCGGCTGACTCCCTCGTGCCGTGGGTCCCCACGGGAACTGGATAGTTCCGCCCCCAGCTGGTGCGGTGCGTACTGGCCCCCACAGAACAGGTGGGCGGATCGGCCACCTTCCGTGTGGCCCCGCTCGCCCGTCCGCCACCCGGGAGCCGCTACCGTAGGTCGTCCGGTCGGGGATCGGACCACCGGGGCGCGCTCCGGTGTCGGAGGCGGACCAGAAGGGGGTGGCTCCATGGAGCACTTTGACGGACGCATCGCCGTCGTCACCGGTGGCGGCACAGGCATGGGTCGGGAATTGGTCCGTCATCTTGCTGCCGAAGGCTGCCACGTTGCCACCTGTGACGTGGCCGACGACCCGATGGCCGAGACACGAGAGCTCGCCCTCCAGGGGGCACCATCGGGGACCCGAGTGACGACGTTCGTGGCCGATGTCTCGGACGAAACGCAGGTGAGCGGCTTTCGCCAATCAGTCCAGACCGACCTCGACACCGAGCACATCAATCTGCTCTTCAACAATGCAGGCATCGGTGGCGGCGGGAGCATCATCACTGACGATCGCCACGAGTGGGACCGCACCTTCGGCGTGGACTGGGGAGGTGTCTATCACTGCACACGGGCATTCTTGCCATTGCTGATGGTGGCCGACGAGGGTCATGTCATCAATACCAGCAGCATCAACGGCCTATGGGCATCGATCGGCCCGGGGATCTCGCACACCGCCTACTGCACTGCCAAGTTCGCCGTCCGAGGATTCACCGAGGCACTGATCACCGACTTCCGGCTGAATGCGCCCCATCTCCACGCGTCCGTGGTCATGCCCGGCCACATTGGCACATCGATCGTGATCAACTCGGGAAAGGCTCACGGTCGCGACCCGGAGACGATGGACGACGACGAGCTCCACCGGATGCGCAGCCAGCTGGTGGCTAACGGCCTCCCTCTTGACGGCGTGACCGACGAGGACTTGCGAAAGGGCATCCAGGCGATCGGCGAGGTCTTCCGCGATGCGGCACCGATGACGGCAACGCAGGCAGCGGCCATCATCCTCGACGGCGTTCGCCACAATCGCTGGCGCATTCTCGTCGGGGCGGATGCCGAACAGCTTGACGTCGAAGTCCGTGCCGATCCCGATGGCGTGTACGAGCCCGAGTTCTGGGATGCAATGCGCGCCAAGGGGCTGTTCGGAGGCTTCGCCTTCGGGTAGGCCCACAGACCGGTCTCCAACGGCGGGTCCCACAGTTAACGATTTCCTCACATTTTGCGGGTATGAATTCACTCTGAGGACGTTCAGGGGTACGCATGGAGAGGTCAGCGGTCGCATGATCCGGTGGCGTAGCCACGCGGTTACTGCTACTTCTGGTTGTCCGGAGATCGCTATCGCGGCACCCGAGCAGTGGCAGGACCGGCACCGCGCCGGGCCGACGACCTGGCGAGCGGGCTCTCTTGTCTCCTGACCTCGCCGTCGTGCATGATCAAGTGGTGAGGAGCGAAGGGGCACGGATCAGAACCCGTCTTCCACAAGAGGTTCGCCGTGAGCACGAGTGACGCATCAGTGGTCTCGTGGCTCGAGGCGACAGATCATCGGCTCCGGGAGCTGCTGACTGCAGCCGACGATGCGTCGCGACATCAGTGGCCCGGCCCGGGCCGCACCGTGTCAGGCGCTGATGGGTTCCATGCTGCCGTTCAGTCGTTGCAGCAATGGACCGCCCAACATCCCTGCCCCCCAGCGTTTGCTGAACGGTTCGAGATTCTGCGGGCTCGCTACGGGTTCATCTCCCTGGTTACCGAAGACGAGGCGAGCCTCTCTGACGGTGCCAGGTTATCCACCGCCGTCAATCGTCTCCGCGTCCTGAATGCCGACCTCGGGACTTTCCTCGACGACCTGGAAGAGCACCAACGGGAGCAGCGATGCGGTGAGCACCTCGACTGAGGTGAGCCGCCGGCACGCTGTGGCTGTCGACACCGGTACCGGTGTCGAGCTGATGCCCCATATCCCATCCCTGGGTGCGAGCGCAGCACCCCGCAACCCCGCTCGCGTGCACCATGGCTGTTGATCTGCTGCGGACCGAGGACGAGGACGCCGCCAGCAGTGAGGCACCGGCGCTCGGTGGCGCAGAGCCGGCCGTCCGAGTACATCCTCGGCTGCGGCGAGTAGGCGCGCACCTCGCCGTCATTGCCGTCTTCACCCTGCCGGCGGTGGTTCTGTGGTGGCGAGCCTGGAGCGTCGGCGCCGCCTCCACCGTCCGGTGCGCGTGCTTGGACCCGGCCCAGCAGGTCTGGTTCATCGCCTGGCCCGCCTACTCGCTGAAGCACCTCCTGAGCCCGTTCTCGTCGATGTGGTTGTGGCCGCCCCACGGTGTCGACCTTCTGTCCAACGCCAGCACCCCCTTGGTGGGCATCGTGCTGAGCCCGATCACCTGGTGGTTCGGCCCCTTGGCGGCGACAACGTTGGCCCTGACCCTGGCCCCCGGACTCAGCGCCTGGGGATGCTGGGTGGCCTGCCGGCGCCTGGTCACCTGGCAGCCGGCCTGTTGGGTGGCGGGATTGGTGTTCGGCTATTCGCCCTTCGTGGTCCAGAGCGTTGCCCAGGGCCACCTGTCCACCGGCTTGCTGGTCTTTCCGCCGTTGGTCCTGGTGGTGCTCCACGAGATCCTGGTCCGACAGCGGGCCTCGGTATGGTGGTGCGGGATCTCGCTGAGCGCCCTGCTGCTGGGGCAGTTCCTGGTATCCGCAGAGGTGTTGGCCATCACGGTGGTGCTGGCGGTGATCGGCATCGTCGTCACTGCCGCCCTCAACCCACATCGGATCGCCCCAAAGCTCCCGTTCGCGCTGCGGGCATTCGGCATCACCGGCCTCGTCTCGCTGGTGCTGTTGGCCGCTCCGGTCTGGTACATGCTCGCCGGGCCCGAGCGCATCAAGGGTCCCGTCTGGTCGGGACTCCACAATTTCTTCGTTGCCCAGATTTTCAGCCTGTGGGACCCGGGTACGTACCGGTCGCCCTTGTGGTCGACCGCGCTCCAAGGGCCGCCGCTGCAATTCGCGGGCTTCGGCTTCCTCATCGTCCTCGCCGTGTCGGTGGTGGCGGCGTGGCGCCGACGGGGCATGTGGGTCATCGCCATCGTCGCCCTTGTCGCCACCGTCTTCTCGTGGGGAGGGATCTTGTGGTTGAGCCCCCACCATCCGATCGTCAGCAACTGGCTCCCCTGGTCATGGTTCACCAACCTCCCGGTACTCGACAACATCAGCGCCGTTCATTTCTCGGCGCTGGCCGACCTCGCCGCCGCGCTCATCATCGGGATCGGGCTCGACGCACTCCGATGGTCGAATCCAGGACGATGGTTGCCGGCAGCAGGCCGGATCGCTGTTCTCGGGGGGGCCACCGCACTGGTGATGCTCCCGATGTGGCTGACCTACGAAGCCCCCTTGGCCGTGGACACGGTCGAGCTCCCACCCTGGTACGCCACCGCCGCGCATCAGGTCCCAGAGGGTTCGGTGGTCGCCTCCTACCCCTTTCCGGCGTCAGCGTCGTTGGTCTCCGAGCCGATGTTGTGGCAGGCGGAAGACGGGATGCGCTTCCGGCTTGCTGGTGGGTACATCAAAGTCCCGGGTCCGGGCGTCGGAGTGATCGGCGAGGGACCGCCGGACTCCGCCACCCGCACGCTTGACGATCTGACACAGGGATCCAGCCCGACGGCTCAGCACTTCAGCCTCACCGCTACCAAACTCGAGAATCTCCGCACAGCCCTGCGGACGTGGAGCACCGCCTACATCGTGGTCACCGACACCGGTGTGGCCCCCACCGAGGCAGCGGCGGTGTTCACCGCGGCGACCGGTGCGGTGCCGCGGATCTCACACCGGGCCTGGGTGTGGGACCTGGAAGCGCATCCCCTCCGGGGCCCCTACGACGCAGCGGCGGCGGCGGGTGCCTTCGGAGCCTGTCTGACAACTACGACCCAACTCGGACAAGTCCCGTCGAGCCTGCCGCTGCCCCAGACCCTCAACCAGTGCGTGACCGGGGGCTCGCCGGCCTGACGTCGAGGGGTTCTCGTTCTCGACCCGATCTCGACCCGATCGAGACACGGACTGTCGATGGGTGGGAGCAATCTATTACGAATTACGGAATAAGGCGCCACTCCACGGGCAGCGTCGCCGGTGACACACCCCTAGGGTGGAATGGAGACGTGACCACCCCTACCCGAACCAACCGGGCCACACCCGAGCCCCCGGCACGCCACTCGGTCGCGCCCGACGAGACCTCGCTCCAACTGCGCTTCGGTGAGGCCACGCCGCTGACCGGCCTCGACGGCTTGCCGGAGGACTCGATCCTGCGGACATTCCATCCGGCAGTGGCCAGCTGGTTCCACCGACGCTTCCCGGCGGGTCCCACCGAGCCGCAGCGTGCTGCCTGGCCGTCCATCATCACGGGGGCGGATGTGCTGGTCGCCTCCCCCACTGGCAGCGGAAAGACGCTCACCGGATTTCTGGTGGCCATCGACGCCGCCTACCGCCGGCATGCCGACCAGACCCTGGCGGCGGGACCGAGCCCCCGCGGCCCCGGTGTCGTCTACGTCTCACCGCTCCGGGCCCTGGCCGCCGACGTCCACGAGAACCTGCAACTGCCGCTGGCCGGCATCGTCGACGAAGCAGCCCGCCTCGGCCTCCCTGCTCCCGACCTGTCGATCGCGGTCCGTACCGGTGACACTCCGGCATCCGAGCGGGCGGCGATGCGACGATCGCCGCCCGACCTGCTCGTCACCACCCCGGAGTCCCTGTATCTCCTTCTCACCGCGGCGTCATCGCGGGAAATCCTGCGGGACGTGCATACCGTCATCGTCGACGAGGTGCACACCCTGGCGCGTGACAAGCGCGGCGCTCATCTCGCACTCAGCCTCGAGCGGCTTGGCCATCTGGTGTCGGAGGGGGGAGGTCGACTCCAGCGGATAGGCCTCTCGGCCACACAGCGTCCGCTCGAGGTGGTGGCCGCCCTCCTCTCGGGAACGGATGCGTCCCGGTATCCCACCATCATCGTGGACTGCGGGCATCGGCGGGACCTGGACGTGGCCATCGAGCTTCCCGAAAGCGAGCTCGAGGCGGTGGCCAGCGGCCTCCAGCTCTCCGACGTGCTCGATCGCATCGCCAACCATGTCCGTGAGCACCGCACGACACTGGTGTTCGTGAACACGCGCAAGATGGCCGAGCGAGTCGCCCATCAGCTGGCCATGCGGCTCGGATCGGCGGAAGGCCCCGAGCCCGGCGACCCCGCCCTTCCGGAGTCGGATCCGATCGACGCCGCCCTCCAGGTGGCGGCCCACCACGGCAGCCTCTCGACGGCCCGCCGTCGGATCGTCGAGCAGCGCCTGCGCGCCGGTGACCTGCGGGCCTTGGTGGCCACCGCGTCACTCGAGCTGGGTATCGATGTCGGACCGGTGGAGCTCGTCTGCCAGATCGGTTCGCCGCGGGCCATCGGGACCTTCCTTCAGCGAGTGGGGCGGGCGAACCACCAGGTCGAGGGCACCCCGGCCGGCCGGCTCTACCCGCTCACCCGCGACGAGCTGGTCGAGTGCACGGCGTTGATGGCCGGGGTCCGGGCCGGGCATCTCGACAGGCTGGAGCCCCCGGTGGCTCCTCTCGACGTCCTCGCCCAACAGCTGGTTGCCGAAGTCGCCGGCGCCGGTGAGTGGGAGGTCGACCAACTCTTCGAGCTGGTTCGTAGAGCGACGCCCTATGCAGGGCTCACCCGGGAGACCTTCGACGAGGTCGTCGAGCTGGTCTCGTGGGGCATCCAGACGGGCCGGGGCAGGCGGGGAGCCCACCTTCACCACGACGCGGTGAATGGCCGCCTCCGCGCCCGGCGTGGGGCGAGACTGGCCGCCCTCACCAGCGGTGGGGCCATCCCTGAGACGGGTGACTACCGGGTGGTGTTGGACCCCGAGGGAATCACCGTGGGGTCGGTGCACGAGGACTTCGCCGTCGAGGCCACTGCCGGTGACATCTTCTTGCTGGGCACTCACTCATGGCGGGTGGTCAAGGTCGAGACGGGAACGGTGCGCGTTCTCGATGCCGGCGACTTGCCGCCGACCATCCCCTTCTGGCTGGGCGAGGCTCCGGCGCGCACGGCAGAGCTGTCCAACGAGGTGAGCGCTCTGCGAGCCGAGCTCGAGCCCCGGCTGGCGGCAGGTGACGGGAGGGGCGCCAGGGAGGCGGTGGTCCGACTGGCCGGGGTCTCGGTGGAGGTGGCCGATCAGGTCGTGGCGTACCTGGGCGCGGGGCTGGCGGCGCTCGGGGTCCTCCCAACGCAGGACCGCATCGTCATCGAGCGGGTCTTCGATGAATCCGAGGGCACCCAACTCATCGTGCACGCACCCCTCGGTGGCCGGGTCAACCGGGCGCTCGGCCTAGCCCTGCGCAAGCGCTTCTGCGTCTCCTTCGACTTCGAATTGCAAGCGGCGGCGGACGACGACACCGTGGTGCTCTCCCTCGGGCCCCAGCACAGCTTCCCCTTGGCACAGGTCCCGACCATGTTGAACAGTCGGACGGCGGTCGATGTCCTGACCCAGGCCGTCCTCCCCCATCCGATGCTGGCCGCTCGCTGGCGCTGGAACCTGACCCGGGCCCTGGTACTCCCGCGCTCGCGTGGAGGCCAGCGACGACCGATCCATCTCCAGCGCATGGAGGCCGACGACCTGCTCGCCGCGGTCTGGCCGGGGCTGGCCGCCTGTCAGGAGAATGCTCCACCCGGGCCGGTCCCGGTCCCCGATCACGTGCTCGTTCGCCAGACGGTGCAGGACTGCCTGACCGAGCCGCTCGACGCCGCCGGTCTGGTCACCCTGCTCGAAGCGCTCGAGTCGGGCCTAGTCGACGTGCACCTGGTCGAATCGGTAGAGCCCTCTCCCCTCGCCCACGGCATCCTGACCGGACGCCCCTTCACCTTCCTCGACGGGGCACCCCTCGAGGAACGCCGGACGCGGGCGGTACCCGTCCCCCGTGGACTGGGACCGCTCGGACCCGGGGGGCTGCCCGCGGGCCTCCCCGTGGCGGCGGCGGAGCTCGGGCCCCTCGATGACGATGCCGTGGCTGACGTCCTCGACCAGATGCGACCCCGACCGAGGGACCCCGACGAGCTGCACGATCTCCTCCTCTCCCTGGTCATGTGCCGTCCGGTTCCGGCCTGGCATGATTGGTTCGAGCACCTTCGGGCGGACGGCCGCGCCGGCCTGGTCGCAAGCGCCTGGGCTGCCACCGAGCGCCGGGGCCCGGCCGAGGTCGTGAACCGGTCGATGGTCGATCCCCTGGTGGCCGCCGACGAGGCATTGGCTGAGTGCGTGGGCGGCCATCTCGACGTGTCGGGTCCGGTTACCGTCGAGCAGCTGGTCGGGGACGATCCCCTCCCCTCGGGTTCGCTGCGGGGCGCACCGGTCTCCGCGGCCAGGGCCCGGACGGGACTGGCACGGCTGGAGGCGGCCGGCTCGGCCATCGAGTTGCCTGACGGCCGCTGGTGCGCCCGTCACGCGCTGGTTCGCCTCCACGCGGCCAGCCGGGGGCGCCGGCGCAACCACGTCGATCCAGCCAGCGTGGCCGATTTCGTGCGCTTTCTCGCCTGCTGGCAGCACGTTGCCTCCGGAACACAGGCCGAAGGGCGAGCTGGGCTGTTGTCGGTCATCGAACAGCTCCAGGGCCTCGAGGTGGCGGCCGGTGAGTGGGAGCGTCACATCCTGCCCGCCCGGATTGCCGAGTACGACCCCCGGTGGCTCGACGAGCTGTGCCTGGCCGGCGAAGTTGCATGGGGTCGTTTGACACCGCGTCCCGAACCGGCACCCTCGCCGGACACCGGGGCCGTCCAGCCCGTCGTGGCCGTGGCGGTGAGACGGGGATCGTCGACTCCGTCGCCGGCCACCCCGCTGGCCATCGTCACCCGCCAGGATCTGGCCTGGATGCTCGCCGCTGTCCGGATCGAAATCGATCCGATCGAGCCTGCAGTTGGGGCCTCGGCCGACATTCTGGCCGCGCTCCGCCAGCAGGGCGCCTGCTTCCGGTCCGAACTGGCGTCCGGCTCCGGACGCCTCGACGCCGACGTCGACGCCGGTCTGTGGGACCTGGTGGCCCGTGGAATCGTCACCGCCGACGCCTTCTCGGCGGTTCGATCACTCCTCTCCACCCGCCGCCGGTCGGGGGTGGGCCGGGGGGCCGCTCGACGGGCCGCGCTCGGACGCCAACGCGCCCGGGCCGGATCGGGTATCGGGGAGGGTCGATGGTCGATCCTCCCCCAGCCCGACATGGCCATTGCCGGCTCGCCCGATGGTCCACCGATGGAGGAGATGGCCGAGGCGGTGGCCTGGCAGCTGCTGGCACGATGGGGCGTGGTGGCCTGGGAGCTCTGGTCCCGCGAGTCGTTCCGTGTTCCGTGGCGCGAGGTGGTTCGCGCTCTTCGCCGGATCGAAGCCCGTGGACAGGCATTGGGAGGTCGGTTCGTGGCCGGCATGGCCGGCGAGCAGTACGCCCTCCCGGAGGCGGCATCGCTCCTGTCCGACGTGCGACGCGACGCCGAACGGGGAGCGGAGGTGGAGGTGGCCGGCGCCGATCCCCTCAATCTGACCGGAGCGCTGTTGGGAGGCGACCGGATACCTGCGGTTCGCCACCGCACCGTCCGCTACCGGAATGGAGTCCCTTCCGAGCCTTCTTCGCCCGTTCGGGTCGCCCATTCACGCTGACGCCACCAATGGGCAGCACCATCGATCAACGGGGAATCGGTTCCTGTCCGCCACCTGGAACCCGCTCGATCTCACCAGATGGTCAGAGGGGTTGGTGGCGATGGCGCCCCTACGGAGCGTTCCCCGGGCCGAGCGGCTCCAGCAAGACCAGGGGAATCTCACGGGTGGTCCTGGTCTGATAGCCGGCGTACCCCTTGGACGCCGACGTCACCCGTGGCCAAAGGGTCTCTCGCTCCTCTGCGGATGCCACCCGGGCCTGCATCGGTCGTTTGGGCTGGCCGGCAAAGGCCACATCCACGTGAGGTTCGTCACGCAGATTGAGGAACCAGGCCGGGTGACGATCGTCGCCGCCCCGAGAGGCGACGATGACAAGCGTCTCGCCGTCTTGTACTGGCGAGGTGACCATCACGGTGCGAGGCTGCCCACTGACTCGGCCGGTGGTAGTCAGTTCGAGCACCGGCATCCCACCTGCCCGCCAGCCGAGATGACCGCCGCTGAGCCGGAGAATGCACCGATGGAACGCATTCATGGTCTTGAATTGGAGGTCACTCGGCATGGGTCGCACACTACGTGCCAGCGGACATCGGTCGCTCAGAACCCGTTGCGGCGAAGGCCTGGATCAGAGGGCGCCCGGAATCAGACCGCTGACGTGGACCCGTTTCGACTCGAGAGCGGCACGTGACACCGAGAGCACCTCGGGGGAACCGGACGCCTCGGGGTGACCGGCCCATGCGGCCGATCCGCCGGTAGGGTTCGGCCATGGAGTACACCACCCTCGGCCGCAGCGGCGTCAAGGTCAGTCCTCTCTGCCTCGGAGCGATGATGCTCGGTGCCTGGGGAAACCCCGACCACAAGGATTCGGTCCGGATCATCCACCGGGCCCTCGATGCCGGGATCAACTTCGTCGATACCGCCGACGTCTACTCAGGTGGGGAGTCCGAAGTCATTGTCGGGGAGGCGCTGGCCACCGTCGACCGGTCTCGTGTGGTGCTGGCCACCAAGGTCTTCTCACCGATGAACGACGATCCCAACGCCCGTGGCAGTTCCCGGCGATGGATCCTCGCCGAGTGCGACAACAGCCTGCGGCGCCTGGGCACCGACTACATCGACCTCTACCAGGTCCACCGATTCGACGAGACGGTGGACATCGACGAGACCCTTGGTGCTCTCAGTGACCTCGTCCATGCCGGCAAGGTCCGCTCCCTCGGTAGCTCGACCTTCCCGGCCGAGAGAATCGTCGAATCCCAGTGGGTGGCAGAGCGCCGGGGCCGTGAGCGATTCGTTACCGAACAGCCGCCGTACTCGGTGCTGGTGCGGGGCGTCGAGCGAGACGTGCTCCCGGTTGCTCAATCGTATGGAATGGGAGTGATCCCATGGAGCCCGCTGGCCGGCGGCTGGCTCTCTGGACGGTTCGGGCAGGGCAAGGACAACACCAGTCGCAGAGCCCAGCGCATCCCCGGTCGATACGACCTGAGCCTTCCGGCCAACCAGCGAAAGCTCGAGATCGTGACCGAACTGGCAACGCTGGCCGATCAGGCCGGCCTGACCATGATCGAGCTGGCGCTGGCGTTCGTTCTCGAGCACCCTGCCGTGACGGCCGCCATCATCGGGCCGCGCACCATGGAGCAACTCGAATCCCAGTTGTCGGCGCCCACCGTGCGCCTCGAGCCGGCGGTACTAGACCGGATCGACGAGATCGTCCCACCCGGTACCAATGTCAACCCCGCGGACGCCGGCTGGACCCCGGCGGTCCTGGTCGACGCCAGGCTCCGCCGGCGCTAGAAGCGGCCGGCGAACAGGGCCGGCGCAGTGCCGTCCGGTCGGCCCTAATGGGTCAGCGGGACCCGATCGAGACTGGCTCGGACCGGGAACGTCGCCTGCAGGAGTGTCAAGAACTCCCCGAAGGGCACCGCGGTCGACCACAGGAACCCCTGGGCACGGTCGCAGTGGAGCTGCCCGAGCAGCGACGCCTGGGCTAGCGTCTCCACCCCCTCGGCCACGACCAGCAGGCCAAGGTCCCTGCCGAGGGTCGTCATGGCGCGGACGATGGCCATGTCCCGTTCGTCCGTGCCCATGCCGGAGACGAAGCTCCTGTCCACCTTCATCTCGTCGACCCGCATCGACCGCAGGAGTGCCAGCGACGAGTGCCCCGTCCCGAAGTCGTCCAAGGCAACCCGCACGGCAAACCGGCGCACCCGTTCGATGTGGTTCGCGGCAACGTCGAGGTGAGCCATGACCGCGGTCTCGGTGAGCTCGATGCCGATGCCGCCCGGGTCGCATCCGGCTCGATCCAGCTCCTCGAGGAGATCGGCGATCGGATCGGTCATGGTCAGCTGACGAGCCGAGACGTTGCACCAGACCCGGAAGTCCGAGCGGCAGCCGGCATGATCCAGGGCCACCCGGGCGTCGATTGCGCATCGTCGCACCGCGGCATCGACTTCGAGGATGAGATCGGACTCCTCCGCCAACGGGACGAACTCGGCGGCCATCAACACGCCACGATCAGGGTGCTCCCAACGAGCAAGCGCCTCGGCCCCTACAATTCGTCCGGTCCTCAAGTCCACCTGTGGCTGGAAATGAGCCACGATCTGGCCGTCGAGGATGGCGACCCGCAGCGCCTCCTCGCGGTCGAGACGGCGACGCGAACCCGGGTGCAGGGTGGACACGTAGAGCTCGACACGGTTCCGCCCGTTCTCCTTGGCCTGGTACTGGGCCAGATCTGCCTGGCGGAGCAGGTCCTGTGGGCTGTCCAGGGAGCTGGCGTTGACGGTTACCCCAACGCTGGCTGTGACCTGCACATTCCGCCCCGAAATGGTGAAGGGATCCTCGAAGGCCTGATGGATTCGGGTGGCTGCCTCGAGGGCCTCGCCGGGCTCTTGGAGCCCCTGCAACAGCACCGTGAACTCGTCCCCGCCCAAGCGGGCCAGCATGTCACCGTCGCGCAGAACCCCACGGATCCGGTCAGCCACCTGGATGAGCAGTTCATCGCCCGCCTGATGGCCGAGCGAGTCGTTGACCACTTTGAACCGATCGAGGTCGAGAAAGACCACACCGACCACGCCGCCGTCCCGACGGACTTCACTCACCACCCGTCCGAGGGCATCCACGAAGGCCACCCGATTGGCCGATCCGGTCAGGTCGTCGCGGAGCGCGATCTCACCGAGTTGGGCGTTCAGTTCCCGCAACTGCTGGTTGGCCTCGGCATTCTCTTCGCGCAGGCAGAGCTCACTCAACACGACCGTGTGCACCTCCTGATGGAGGCCGATCATGGCGAAGAGGAAGACCGGGACCGCCAGTCCCAGTATCTGGGTGGGACGGTCATGCGCCGAGAGCAACACCACGTCGATGGTCACAAACAGGGCGAGTTGGAACGGGAAGAAGTAGGAGCGACGGGCGGCAGCGCCGACGGTATTGGCCGCCGACACGCCGCACAGAAAGATGAGATAGAGCGCACGCAGCTGGTACTGGCTCGCCGATGGGAACACGAACAGCGGAAGTGACGCCCAGGCGAACCCGGTCAACCCGGCCGAAATGGGACCGTAGATCCACCGCCCCACCGGCATCCCACGTCGTCGCCGCCGCAGGTAGACCTCCGCACAACACACCGCGATGGCCGTGGCAACCGTGGCGGTGACCGCCCATCCGATCATCATCGGGACGGAGACGGCGTGCCCGAAGCTGACCACCAGCAAGGTCGCCGCTATCGGAGCGGCAATTCCGGCCCGGTGGAGTGACCGGTTGACCTGATCGATGCAGGCCAATCGGACCTCATCGCTGACCTCGTCGCCCCAGCCCCTCACCCCAGAATCATCGGCCGATTCCGCCCCTACCTTGACGTGTGACCTGGGAGACTCCCCAAACCGCCCGCCGCGACAGTCCGGCAATGGGCGAAAGCCGATCCTCGCTCCCTCCCGGGGCCCCGGGCGCCTGACGGCCTCCCCCGGTGGCCGGCCCGCCGGACCGCCATGTCGTATTTCCGCTAGTACTCGGACCCGATCTGGGCCAGGCTAGGAGCGTGATCGAGGACTTCGAACGTTGCTACAACGCCGTGCTCTCCCGCGATCCACGGTTCGACGGTTGGTTCTTCACCGCAGTCACCTCGACCGGCATCTACTGCCGGCCGAGCTGCCCGGCTCGGACCCCCATGCGGGCCAACGTGCGCTTCTACCCGACCTCGGCGGCAGCCCAACTGGCCGGGTTCCGTGCCTGCAAGCGCTGCCGACCGAATGCCACGCCGGGGTCGCCCGAATGGGACATCCGCGGTGACGTGGTCGCCCGGGCCATGCGTCTCATCGCAGACGGCCTGATCGACCGGGCCGGTGTCTCGGCGCTGGCGACACAGCTCGGCTACAGCGTCCGTCAACTGCAGAGACTCCTGTCCGCGGAGGTCGGGGCCGGCCCCATCGCCATCGCCCGGGCGCAGCGCGCCCAGACGGCCCGAGTGCTGATCGAGACCACATCGCTCTCCATGACCGACGTGGCCTTCGCTGCCGGATTCTCCAGCATCCGCCAGTTCAACGACACCGTTCGGGCGGTATTCGCCAGCTCGCCCACCAGTCTCCGATCGCGTGTCGGGGACGGGTCACGGTCCACCGGCGACCCACCGGCTGCGCTGACCCTCCGGCTCCCCTTCAGACAGCCGATGTGTCCAGACAACCTCTTCGGCCATTTGGCCGCCACCGCCGTGGATGGCATCGAGGAGGTCCGTGGCATCACCTATCGCCGCACCCTGGACCTGGCCCATGGACCGGGCGTCGTCGAGCTCACCCCGGCACCGGATCACATCGTCTGTCGTGCCAGGCTCACCGACCTGCGCGATCTGACCACGACCATCTCGCGGTGCCGATGGCTCCTCGATCTCGACGCCGATCCCACGGCCATCGACGCTCAACTGGGATCGGACCGTGCGCTTGGCCCGGTCATCGCCAAGGCGCCAGGCCGCCGGGTGCCACGGTGTGTCGACGGTCCCGAGCTGGCTGTGCGAGCGGTGCTCGGCCAACAGGTGTCCACGGCGGCAGCACGGACCCACGCCGCTCGGCTGGTCGCTCGGCATGGCCAACCGGTGAGGGACCCAGGCGGCGGCCTCACCCACGTGTTCCCGACGCCCGATGCCCTGGTGGGCGCGGACGCATCTCTCCCCGCCTCCCGCCGGCACACCCTGGCAACGCTCGTCGAAGCCCTCTCCGACCGGACCTTGTCCCTGGGGCCGGGGTGCGATCGAGACGAGGCGCTCTCGGTGCTGGCGGCGATGCCGGGCATCGGGCCGTGGACGGCCCAGATCATTGCCATGCGCGCCCTGGGGGACCCCGATGCCTTCCCGGCCTCCGACCTGGGCGCGCGTCGGGGTGCCCAGGCCCTGGGAATACCTTCGACGCCAGCGGCCCTGTCCCAGTATGCGGCGCCATGGCGACCATGGCGCGCCTACGCCGTCCAGTACCTGTGGGCGGCCACCGATCATCCCGTCAACCACTGGCCGCCGGCCAGTGCGAGCATCACCAGTTCCCGTCAACCACTGGCCGCCGGCCAGTGCGAGCATCACCAGTTCCCGTCAACCACAAGGAGCCCCATGACACAACCGATCACCACCTCCGTAGACAGCCCGGTGGGAACCCTCACCCTCACCGCCTCGGACGGATACCTCACCGGCATGAGCATGAACGGCCAGAGACACGCTCCCGAGCCGGCGCCCGACTCGCGTGCGGACCCTGTGTGGTTCACCGAGATCGTCGGCCAGCTCGATGGCTACTTCGCCGGAGCGCTCACGCAATTCGACATCCCCATCAAGCTCGACGGAACCGAGTTCCAACGCCGCGTATGGTCGCAGCTGCAGGCCATCCCCTACGGTGAGACCATCAGCTACGGCGAGCTCGCCCGACGGGTGGGAAACTCCAAGGCGTCACGCGCCGTCGGCCTTGCCAATGGGCGCAATCCGGTTGCCGTCATCGTCCCGTGCCATCGGGTCATCGGCGCCAACGGGAAGCTCACCGGGTACGGAGGCGGCCTCGACCGCAAGACATGGCTCCTCCAGCACGAGGCCGCCAACCGACCACGCGGCCGCTGACCGCAGTCGTGAGCACCGAGACTGGACCCGAGGACACGGTCCGGTCCCTGCGCCGGGATCGCCGGGGGGCTATCTTCGCCCGGATGGCCGGTGCCCCTGTTCAAGGTCGAGGCGCGCCCAGCTCGAAGCGGCCGGTCACCCTCCGAGCTTCCAGGGCGACGCCGCTGGTGACCGGTTGACCCACGACGCGGGAACGATCGCCGGGAGCGGCGCCGGCGCGGGCGGTTCGAACGGCGCCAGCGCGGGCCACTCCGGTGCCGGCGGGATGACCACCGGTCGATCCCCGGTGCTCCTCATCCTCGCCTCGGGCCAATTCCTGATGACCTTGGACACCTCGGTCATGAACGTGTCCATCCGCTCGGTCGCCAACGACCTCGGGACGACCGTCACCGGGATCCAGACCGCGATCACCCTGTACACCCTGGTCATGGCCTCGTTCATGATCACCGGGGGAAAGGTCGGAGCCCTGATCGGCCGGCGTCGAGCCTTCGGCATCGGCCTGGCCGTCTATGGGATCGGCTCCCTGATCACCGCGGTGGCACCGAACCTCACCGTGTTGATCATCGGCTGGTCCGGATTCGAGGGGCTGGGTGCGGCGCTGATCATGCCGGCCATCGTCGCCCTGGTAGCCGGCAACTTCGCCCCCGAGCGTCGATCGGCCGCCTATGGGTTGATTGCCGCCGCCGGTGCCATCGCCGTTGCCGCCGGCCCTCTGGTGGGGGGTGCCGTCACCACCTTTGCATCATGGCGATGGGTGTTCGTGGGGGAAGTGGTCATCGTGGTGGTCATCCTGCTGACGCTGAGGACGATCAAGGACAGTCCCCCCGAGCGGACGGCGTCATTCGATCTGGTGGGCGCGGCGTTGTCGGTCATCGGGCTGTCGATGACCGTGTTCGGTGTCCTCCGTTCCGGGGTCTGGGGCTGGGTGCGGCCGAAGCCCGGCGGCCCGGTGCTCCTGGGGACGTCGCCTGTGGTCTGGCTGGTCATCGGGGGCCTTCTGGTGATCGGTGCGCTCCTGTTATGGGAGAGCCGACTCGAACGGCTCGGAAAGGAGCCGCTGATCCGGCTCTCGATGTTCCACAGCGTGCAGATGTCTGGTGGCCTGATCGCCTTCTTCTTCCAGTTTCTGGTGCAGTCAGGGATCTTCTTCACCATTCCGTTGTTCCTGTCGGTGATTCTGGAGCTGAACGCCCTCCAGACAGGCCTCCGCCTACTTCCCCTCTCCGTCACCTTGCTCATCGCTGCGCTCGCCATCCCGAAGCTGGCGCCGCGCGCATCGCCGCGTCTCGTCGTCCGGTTGGGCATGATCTCCATGCTGGCCGGGACCCTGGTGATGGTGGGCGGACTCGACCCGGGAGCCAATGCCGGCATCGTCCTCATCCCCATGGCCCTGATGGGTGTCGGGATCGGAGCACTGGCGTCACAGCTCGGAGCGATCACCGTCTCGGCCATGCCGGATAGCAAGAGCCCGGAGGTCGGCGGTCTCCAGAACACATTCACCAATCTGGGGGCATCCCTCGGGACTGCCTTGGTCGGCGCCGTGCTCATCGGCAGCCTCACCACCACCTTCATCGCCGGGGTGACCAACAATCCTGCGGTTCCTGCCGAGGTCAGCTCCCAGGCCACCGTGAAGCTGGCCGGCGGCGTACCCTTCATCTCCGACAGCGATCTGCGCAAGGCACTGTCGGACACCGACGTGCCGGCCCCCACCCAGGATGCGATCGTCGCCGAGAACGCCTCCGCCCGACTCATCGGACTGCGCAGCGCGTTGTGGTTGGTCGCCCTGCTCACCGTGGTGGGCCTCTTCTTCACCGTGATGATCCCGCGACGCGCTCTCGAGCCGGCGTGAACGGCGTGCCCACCCACTCGGCCGACGCTGATCACGAAGAGCGGGCCGTGGGTCCGAGCTGCACTTTTCCCAGGTCGCAGGGTCGGAGGCAAGGGCGGGGTAAAGGAGAGCCCCACCAGGGCCGATAACCCAACGGTGAAGTTCGACTTGGCCCATCCCACCAATCGTCAGGTCCACGAGGGCCTGATCTCCGGCGTGATCGCCGAATGCATCGCCGTACCCATTCTCCTCACCGTCATCTTCGTGGATCAGAATCCGACCAGGTGGGGGTACATCGCCGCCGCCGTCGCCTGCATCGTGGTGTCCGTCGTCTACCTCGCCCTCTTCGTGGTCATCACCAAGGGCAAATCGGACCTCAGAGCGCAGGCCAACGTGGGGTTCATCATGGTCTGCCTCGCCCTCTCCGCCCTGGGATTCATCGAGCTTGGCTCGTCCGACAAGTTCGGCACCTACTCACCGGCGGTTCTGGTCGGAGTGATCTTCGTATGCGTGATCGGCGACCGGCGGATGCGGATCGCCATCGACGTCTTCGCCATCGCCCTGGTGAGCATGCTCAGTTGGGCGGAGGGTCTCCGCGGATCGGCCCTCGCATCGGTGGTGGTGGTCTACGCGTCAACCATCGTGGTCATCACCTGGATCCTCTCCCGGGCCCTCGGCAGCCTGACCGGGCACCTCAATTTCCTACGAGCCATCGATGCCCTCAACGAGACCTTCGACGACGCCGGGCGGGGCGAGGCGGACAACAGTACCGAGACCGTCCAAGAGGTCTTCCGCCGGGGCCTTCCCCTGGTCGGCGAGGTGATGCCTGCCGACCACGTGGTCATCTTCGCCCGCAATGGGAAGCTCGAGCGGTTTACTCCCCTGGTGACGTGGCCCAGCGGCCGCGACGATGTCTCCGCGTTGGCCGAACTGCCGCAGCTGGCCCAGGCGCTCCGCGCCGACACGGTGGTGCTCGACGAGTCGCATTGCGCCATACCCGTCGGCTATTGCGCCGACGGTGAGCTGGTGATGCTGGTCGAGCGCCTCCCCGTCGACCGAAAAGAGGACGAACGGGCCGGCGAGGCCGCCGAACTGCTGGCTGCAGCCTTCCTGCGGGTGAACAGCCGGCTGAACTTCGTGAGTGGTCTCCAGGCCCAAACCCGTACCGACCCGCTCACCGGGCTCGCCAATCGCCGGTGCCTCTACGAGCGGATCGAGATCGAGATGGCGCACGCGCTCCGTTCCGAAACGCCGCTGAGCTTGGCGATGATCGATCTCGACCACTTCAAGCAGTACAACGACAGTTACGGCCATGTGGCCGGCGACGCGCTGCTGCGGGGGATCGCCGCCCTGATGGTGTCGAACGTCCGCGGGCAGGATCTGGTGTCCCGGTACGGGGGGGAGGAGTTCTGCCTGGTGATGCCCGACACCGATCTGGTCGGGGGTCACCACCTGCTGGACAAGCTACGGGCCGGTGGCCGTGAGGCCACCTCGGAGTTCGGCGTGACGCTCTCGGCCGGCCTGACCAGCTGGGACGGCATCGAGAGCACCACGTCCTTCATCGAGCGGGCTGACCAGGCGCTCTACCGCGCCAAGGAGGCGGGACGGAACCGGGTGGTGTCCATTCAGGCATTCACCGAGTTCTGACCGGTCGCGCCACCAGCGCTGGGCGTCCGGTGCCGGCCGCGGTGCGGACCGTCCGGTCCGACGCTCACTGGTTCCGGCGCAGCACTAAACAGACGTTGTCGTCCACAGCGAACGAGTTCACCAGTCCGAACCCCTCGGCGTAGGCGGCATCGAGCTCCGCTTCCAACTCGAGCCGACGATCGGTGACTACCAGGCGCCCCCGTGGACCCGTAGGACGGGGTGGGCTGCGCTCATGGCCGGCCCGCGGTCGTGTCGGCAGCCTCGACGGCGCCGCCCGTGTCGCCGCCCGTGGCGCCGCCCGTGTCGCCGCCCGTGGCGCCGCCGAGATCCAGGGCCGACTGTCGTGCGCCGTCTGCCGGCGCGCTCCAGGGGGGCCGGACCCGGATGTACCACTCGCGCCCCCACACCATGGAGAACACGTCGTCGGGCATGGACAGAAAGAAGCTGGTCTCGGCAATCTGACTGGCATGGGCCCGCATGGCTTGTCGCTTCTGATCGATCCAACGGGTCACGTCGACTTCAGTGGAGAGCCGGCTGGCGGGCTCTCCCATGGTGTCCATCCCGTCCATGGATCCTTCCGGGGGCGCCCACCCCGAGCCGCTGGCCTGCTCTCTCAGGGTTCGAACGAAGTCCCGGTTCATGGTGGCCATGTACACCACCGGGGTTCCGGCGCGCTCGGCGGCCCGCATCCCCACCCGGTGAACCTGCACGTGGTCCGGATGGCCGTATCCGCCATGCTCGTCATAGGTCACCAGCACGTCGGCTCGCTCCGCATCGAGAATGGCCGCCATGGCACCGGCCGCCTCCTCGATGTCAGCGGCGGCGAAGCTCCCCGGTCGGTCGTTGCTGGCCTCACCGGCCATGCCGGAATCGAGATAGTCCAGAAAGACCTGGCGATGCACGCCCAGGATCCGGCATGCCTCGGCCAGTTCCTCCGTTCGGCGCTCTGTCAGCGACTGGGACGGTCCCAGCAGGCCTTCGGGAATCTCGCCGAGCTCACCGCGCGTCGCCGTGACCAACACCACCCGGTGACCCTGGTCGGAAAGCTCGGCCATGGTGCCGCCGGTGGCGATGGCCTCATCGTCGGGATGGGCGTGGAAGAAGACAATGGTGGCCATTTCCGGCACCCTACCGCCGCCGGGGTCACCGTCGGACGGTAGGCGGGCGACAGGGGCCGGGCGCCACCGTCGTCAGGTCAATGGCAGCTGGGGGGCCTCCGCCAGTGACGGCTGGCCGGCAATGGACCGGTCCGGGTCCCCCCGGGGCTTCCTCCGCCCGGTGACCGCGAATATCCGGTCGGGCCCGAACGACCGGATCACCCGGTCACCCGGCCGACCGCCGACCACCTCGATGGACTCCGTGCCGTTGTGGCGGTTGAGGACGTGTGCCCGGAACTCCCACTCGGCACCCCGGAGATGAAGGCCGGACACGACCACCGGGTCGCCGCGCCGAAGGCCGTTCCACGTCGCCGAGCGCTCGAGGTGATCGGACGCCTCGATGGCTGCCCGACGGGCCTTGGCCCGTGGCGGTCGGCTCATCGTCCCGATCCCGGTGTCGGGCGATCCGGTACCCGCCAACGCGGTGACGACGGGGCGGGAGGCGCCACGCCTCAGCGACCCTCCGCCCGTACCACCCGAATGCGGTGCCAGAACACGATGGCCACCGCAATGACAGCCAGGACGGCGGCGACGTAGCCCGCATAGCTGAACGCCTTGAGGACATGGTTGTAGCTACTTCCCAAGGAATAGCCGAACGAGGTGAGCGCCGTGCACCAGATGGCGCATCCGATGGCGGTGAACAACAGGAATTTGGTGATGGCCATCTCGCCCAGGCCGGCGGCGAACGAGACGAAGGACCGGAGTAGCGGGATGAAACGACCGAACAGGGCGACCGGCTCCCCCCGGCGGGCGAACCAAGCCTCGGCTCGGTCGAGGTCCTTATGGGTGAGCAGCACGTACTTGCCGAACCGGTCCACCAGTGGTCGGCCCCCGAAGTACCCGATCAGGTACCCCGCCACGGAGCCCAGCACTTCGGCCGCCGTAGCCGCCACGATGACCAGCACCAGGTTCAGATGGTGGGGTTCGTGGGCGATCTGTCCGCTGGCCAGCACCCCGCCGTAGATGATCGCCACCTCGGCACCCACCGGGAGACCCATCGCCGAGATGAAGCTCAGCACGAACACGGCGAGATAGCCCCAGGTTTCCAGAAAATGCTCCATAAGTGACCAATGTCTACTCGGTCCGCATCGGCCCGTCAGGTATCCCGGTCGAGCCGGTTCCGCCGGCCATGGGCTACCGTCACCAGCGTGAGTCCTGGGCGTGGCGACCATCGTCCCGGGCAGGATTGGTGCACGACGGCCGATGGGCTCCAGATCGCCGTCTACGACTTTGGAGGTCATGGGGACGATCTCCTGCTGGTCCACGCCACCGGGTTCTGCGCCGAGGTGCTCCGGCCGCTGGCCCGGAGCCTCGGTGATCGCTTTCACTGTTGGGCACTCGACCTCCGGGCCCACGGCCGCTCGGACCGGCCAGCTGACGGCAACTTGGCATGGTCCGGCTTCCGGACCGATGTGCTCACGGTCATCGACTACCTGGGGATGCGCCGACCATTCGCCTTCGGACACTCGTGCGGAGGTGCAGCAGTGCTCCTGGCCGAGCAGACCAGGCCGGGGACGTTCCGATCCCTGTACTGCTTCGAGCCGGTGGTCTTCCCGTACGCGGGCAGAGCGGTCGCGAGGCTGAATCCTCTCTCGGAAGGAGCCAGAAGGCGTCGGGAGACCTTCCTCTCGGCCGAGGATGCCTTCATCAATTTCTCCTCCAAGCCACCGTTCACCGATCTCGACCCCGAAGTGCTCGAGCGGTATGTCGAGTCTGGGTTCGAGGCGGTGCCGGAGGCGGAGGGCGGGGACGGCAAGGCCATCCGGCTGCGTTGCCGGCGGGACGACGAGGCGGAGATCTACGCCCTGGGGTTGTCGCATGGTGCCTTCGAGCATCTGAAGGAGATCGGTTGCCACGTCACGCTGAGTTGTGGTGAGCACACTGATGCGTTCGGGCCGGCGATCCTGCATGCGGATGCCGATCAACTCCCACGAGCTGACGTCGAGGTCATTCCCGCCGTCGGGCACTTCGGCCCGTTGCAGCAGCCCAGGTCGGTGGCCATGTCGATCTCGCGGGCCTTTGCCACCGACCGTGATACATCCCGGTCGTAGTCTGTACCGGTGCCCTTCGATCTGCCACGCTCACTCTCCCCGTCGAAGGTCACGTCGTTCCGCGACTGCGCCCTGGCCTTCCGATTCAATGCCATCGACCACCTGCCTGATGAGCCGACCATCTGGACCGTAAAGGGGACACTGGTTCACCGGGCGCTCGAGCGACTGTTCTGGTTCCACGACCGGGGGCGTCGTACTCCGGCGGCGGCCACCACCGAGTTGGCCCTCGCATGGGACGAACTCCAGTCCGATCCCGACTACCTGGCCCTGGCCCTGACACCCGACCTCGCCGACGAGTTGCGCACCGAAGCCGGTGTGCTGGTTCAGAACTACTTCGCCCTGGAGGATCCCAACGAGGTCACGGCGATCGGCGTCGAGCTCTCCCTCGAGGCCCGGATCGGTCTCCTACGATTGCGCGGCATCATCGACCGTTTGGACCTGACCGCTGACGGCGAGTTGGTGGTCATCGACTACAAGACCGGCCGGGCCCCATCGGTGGCCTTCGAACAATCCAAGTTGATCGGGGTCCACATCTACGCCCTCTTGTGCAACGAGGTCCTTGGTCGCACGCCGGTGCAGGTCAAGCTTCTCCACCTCAAGGAACCGACCACCATCATCGCCGAACCGTCCGAGCAGGCCATCCGAGGGCATCGCCAGAAGGCCGTCGCCGTCTGGACCGCCATCGAGCGGGCCTGTGAGACGGAGGACTTCCGACCCCGTACCTCGTCGTTGTGCAACTACTGCCGGTTCCGTGCCTTCTGCCCCGCCTATGGCGGCAATCCCGACGAGGCGGCGGCGGCGCTGGGAGCGGCCGGCGGCGGCGCCGCATGACCGAGGGCACCCGCGCCGCTACCAGGCCCTCGGGTGGCGGGGATGGCGAGGTCCCAGAGGCTTCGGCAGCCGGCGCCGGCGCCCCATCCGGGAATGGTCCGGCTGATCGGACCGGGGATGGTCCGGCTGATGGTCCGGCCGGCCACGCCGTTACCGGTGCGCCGGATGGGTCTCGACCTGGTGGCGACGATCGACAGGAGGCGGAATGGGGAGGTGCCCCAGGGTCGGTGATCGGACTCGTCCAGCGCGTGGATCAGCTGGTCGATGGGTGGTTCGAGCCGTTGCGGGGGAGCCCGGCACTCGACAGCGCGGCCAAAGTGGTCACCGGACTCGGCGACCACGGCCTGATGTGGGCGACCACCACGGTGTGGCGTGCCCGCCACACCGGCCCGGAGCGGAAACGGGCGGTTCGGGCGCTGACGGTGGCAGGCATCGAATCGAGCGTGGTCAACGCAGCCCTCAAGGCAGCCATCGGCAGGTCCCGTCCCGATCGCCGCGGAGTCCGCCTGGCCGACGGTGGAATACCGGTACGCGAGCCGAAGACGAGCAGCTTTCCCAGTGGCCACACCCTGGCGGCATTCTGCTCGGCCACCGTGATGAGCCAACGCGGCGACCGTGCTGGCAATGCGCTGCTCTTCGCCAGTGCCTCACTGGTGGGCCTCAGTCGGCTCCATCTGCGCGCCCACCACGCGTCGGACGTAGTGGGTGGTGCGGTCATCGGAACCGCCATTGGGTTGATCGGTCGCCGATTGCTATGACCGTGCCAGCCCCTGGTCACTGCCGCCATCCTGGGTTTGGATCCGGATTGGGGATTGGGTCCGGATTGGGTCCGGGTCCGGAGCGGGCCGAGGAATGGATCGCCGCCCACGGGGGTTGCAATTGGCATGACCGCGAGCCAGACATTCGCAGTGACCTGGGACTATCGGTGCCCATTTGCCCGCAATGGGCACGAGCACATCCTCGATGCCCTCGAGGCAGGCGCCCCCTGGGAGGTGACCTTCGTCCCCTTCTTCCTCAACCAGACCCACGTTCCCGAGGGTGGCACGCCGGCGTGGGAGGACCCGGCCCAGCAGCCTGACCTACTGGCGCTCGCTGCTGGCGTGGTGGTGCGGGATCGATTCCCCGAGCAGTTCCTGGCTGTCCACCGCTCCCTCTTCACGGCCCGCCACGATCGTGGTGGTGATCTTCGGGACAGCGCTGTGGTGCGCGAGGCCCTAGAGCGGGCGGGCGCTGACGCAGATGCGGTGTTGGGTGAGGTCGAGGCAGGGTGGCCGGCGAAGGCCGTGCGCCAGGAGCACGAACGGGTAGTGAGCAAACTGGATGTGTTTGGCGTACCGACATTCATTGTCGGAGAGAGCGCTGTCTTCGTCAGGCTGACCAGCCGGCCCGAGGGAGATGCCCCGTTGGCCCAGGCCACCATCGATCGGGTGCTCGGGCTGATCAGCGATCACCCGGACCTGAACGAGTTCAAGCACACCCGCATCCATCGGTAGGCCCCGACGTCCTGGCCGGTTCAGACCGGTCTGACGCCGTCCCTCAGGAGTCGATCGACGCCGCGATGGCTCCGATCGAGGCCTTGATCTCATCCCCGGAGCCGAAGGGCGCGCCGCAGAAATCGGTGGCGCCGATGTCAGCAAGACGGCGGATCTCTGCCCGCACCTCTGACTCGGAGCCGACGATGGCCACATCGGCAGGACCTCCGGCCCCCTCCCGGTCGAGCATGGCCCGATAGGACGGCAGGTGGCCGTACATGGCGAACACCTCCGCCGCCTTCGTTCGCGCCGCGTCGACATCGTCGGTCACACACACCGGGAGCCCCACACCAATGCGGGGATCTGGCCTTCCGGCGTCGGCCGCCGCCTGGCGGATGGTGGGCATGATGTGAGCTTCGATGGTGTCGGGTCCGGTCATCCAGGTGACCGTGCCCGAGGCCATCCGGCCGGCGATCTTCAGCATGGTGCTCCCCAGTGCTGCCACCAACACCGGGGGTGCCGGCGCCTTGATCTGCAGGGGTCCGAAGGTGGAGGCCTTGAGGGCCTCCCCGGCGAAGCTCACCTGCTCGCCGTCGAGCAACGGGATCAGGATCGACAGGTACTCCCGCATGTGCCGGGCCGGCTTGTCGAACGACTGGCCGAACACGTTCTCGATGACCACCTGATGGGAGAGGCCGATGCCCAGCGTCAAGCGGCCACCGGCGGCGGCCTGCACGGTCAGGGCCTGACCGGCCAGCATCACCGGATGTCGTGGGTAGGAGGGCACCACCGCGGTTCCCAGATCGATGTCCGGAACCTCGTGCCCGATGACCGCCAACGCGGTCAGGGCGTCATAGCCGAATATCTGCGAGGCCCAGGCGGTCTGGATTCCGGCGTCGCGCAGGCCGACCACCTGACCAATCATCTGGTCGAACGGGACCTCGGTATCGAACATCACCCCGATGCGCACAGTGCCTGCCTTTCGGACCTCTCGGACCTTCTCGGATCTTCTCGGATCTTCTCGGACCAGCCGAGCCACACGGTGCGGCCGTTCTCGCCGATGGCCGGTTGTGGCCGTCTGGTCGATCCCACCGTACTTTCCGGCTCCTGGCTCTGCTCCCGGCCGAATCCGGGGTTCGATATGACCGGTCCACCTCGGTCGGGCAGAATGCAGCCATGTCTGTTGCCATCATCATGGGAAGCGCCTCCGACTCGTCGATCATGGACGACGCCGTCCAAACCCTCCGATCCTTCGCTGTTCCCGTAGAGGTGCGGGTGTTGTCGGCCCATCGGACGCCCGATGACACCATCGCCTTCGTCCGCGGTGCCTCTGACGCCGGCATCAAGGTAATCATCGCCGCCGCCGGCGGGGCGGCCCACCTGGCCGGCGTGGCCGCTGCCGCCACACCGCTGCCGGTGATCGGGGTCCCGGTGGCCCTGTCCAATCTGGGAGGCCTCGATTCGCTGCTGGCCATGGTGCAGATGCCCAAAGGCATCCCGGTGGCCACGGTGGCCGTCAACGGGGCCCGCAATGCTGCGCTCCTGGCCGTGCGGATCCTCGCCCTGAGCGACAACCGCCTGGCCTCGGAGCTGGACAGATACGGACGGGATCTCGCCGACCAGGTCCATGACCAGGACGCCGAGATCATCGCCCGCTATCGGGTGGACTGAGCGGGCTCGCTCCTGGGGGGCCGCGGCCTGGTCCTGCCGGAGCCGGCTCCGGGGGGAACCGGGTCGGCGCCGCCAGGCGGTGGGAAGTGGATCCGGCGGCTGAGGCGGGTCAGGGAGCCGTCCACGGCGGAGCCAGTCCCTTGACCGCGGCCTCGATGGTGACGCCAAGCGGGATCACCGCCATCACCGGGATGTCGACCCCATGAGCCATGTACCGGCCCACATGGGCGCGGCACTCCTCGAATGAGCCGTGTACCACCAGGGAGTCGACGACCTCATCGGGGATGGCCGCCAGTGCCCCTTTCCGATCACCCGCCTGCCACGCCGTCCACATCGGCTCGAGCTGCGGGCCCCGGCCCAGCCACCGATGGAACGCCTCGTAGACACCCACGTTGAGGTAGGCGGCGATCATCCGACGGCCGACCGCCCGGGCCGTGTCGGTGTCCTCTGTCGGGCACACGAAGATGCGGGCGGCGATCGGGATGTCTGCTCCGAGCTCCGGCTTGACCGTGGCCACGTCCTCCGCCGAGAGCCAATTGAGGATGGCTCCGTCAGCTTCTCGCCCAGCCAGCCTCAACATTCCCGGCCGCAGGGCGGCCAGAAAGATCGGCGGCGGATGCTCGACCGGCCTGGCGAGCCGGAAGCCCCGCACGGTGAAGGTCTCGTAGGCATGGTCCACCTTCTCCCCGGCCAGTGCCGACCGCAGGAAGTGGATGGTGTCACGGACCCGCTTGTAGGGCTCGGAGAACTCGATCCCGTTCCAGCGGCTGACTATGACATCCGACGACGTCCCCAGACCGAGCGTGAAACGGCCAGGGGCGGCCTCCGCCATGGCGGCCACACTCTGGGCCAACAGCGCCGGCCCCCTGGTGTAGGCGGGGATGATGGCGACACCCAGCTGGAGGGAGGCTGACCAGGCCGCCGCCAGCGCCAGTGGGGTGAAGCCGTCCACGCCGTCGGTCTCCGCCGACCACACGTCGGTGTACCCGAGCTGCGTCAACTCCGCATACCAGCTGCGGTGGTCCTCGAGCCCGACGCCGTCGAAGGGCACGGTGATCCCGAACCGGGGGAGTCGGTGTCCAACCGGTGGTGCCGCATTTTCCTGTGCCATGTCCCCCGTAATACACCCTCCGGGCATGCTGTACCCATGAGCACACGTCACCGGCCCCGAACCTCCACCACGCAGCCCGAGCTCCCCCTTGCGTCACCCCCGGCCCCCACGGACGGTCGGCGCCCAGGCGACTGGCACCTCGATGAAGTGACACGGCGTCTCGGCCGCGACGGGGTCGCCGCTGCCCGCGCCCTCCTCGGTGAGTCGGGTGGGACCGATGGCCGCAAGCGGCCCGAAGGAGAACGGCAACGGACCGGCCGCGCCGCCTGAGTGCGGACAGCGCTACGGTCAAGTGGATGGCGACCCTTGCCGAGCGACTCGATTACCCACCTGAGGCCAGGCTGCTCATCCTCAACTGCGCCGACCTCGGGTTCTGCCATGCCGCCACCGTGGGCGTCTATGAGGCACTGCGCGAGGGGATCGGCACCAGCGCATCATTGATCGTTCCAGCGCCCTGGGCGAGGGAGTCGGCGTCCCGGTTCCGCGGGGATGATGTCGGGGTTCAACTCACCCTCAACGCTGAGCACGACCTCTACCGGTGGGCGCCGATCACCCAGGCACCGTCGCTGTTGGACGGCGACGGAGGATTCCCCCGCACGGTCACCGACGTATGGGATCACGCCGACATCGATGAGGTCCGACGCGAATGCCGGGCCCAGGTGGAGCGGGCGGTGCTCTGGGGCTTCGACATCAGCCATCTCGACGCCCATCTCGACGCCCTGCTGTTGCGTCCGGAATTCTTCGATGTCTACCTCGAACTGGCGATGGAGTTCGCCCTCCCGCTGCGGTTGCTCAGTGCCGAAGCCGAGCCCAACGTGGGGTTCCCCGTCCGGAAGCTGGCGGCGGACGAAGGGGTGCTCTATGCCGACCGTTTCGCCACCCTTCCGGCGGTAGGGACCCGGCAGGCGTTCATCGACCTGCTTCACGGCCTGGAGCCGGGGGTGACCGAGCTGACCCTGCATCCGGCGATCGACACCGCGGAGCTGCGAGCGATCACCACCGATTGGCAGGCACGGGTCTCTGATCACGTGTTGTTGGTTGACGATCGGGGTCTCGACCAAGTGATCGAAAAGGCGGGCATCACCGTGATCGGCTACCGGACCCTCCGCGATGCGATGAGGCACTGAGCCCGTCGGCGGCGAGATTTGGGGGTTCCTCCACCTCGGTGGCGTGCCAGGACTCCACCTCGGTGGCGGGCCAGACGCAATCCCCAATTCAGCCTGCGGCACCGGTATCCTGATGAGCCATCGATGGGAGCAGCCGTGGCCGAAGGGGACCAGTCGAGAGAGGACGGGGTGAGCACCGTCGCCGCCACCGCTTCCCCGGCGTCGCCGCGCTCGT